>Ga0105090_10000020_pt1 | contig 54634 bp, 44 predicted proteins | sample PPLLak3March2015_FD_79110 | JGI IMG/M metagenome (GOLD analysis project Ga0105090, IMG submission 79110) | Freshwater sediment microbial communities from Prairie Pothole Lake near Jamestown, North Dakota, USA - PPLs Lake P7 Core (1) Depth... | ecosystem: Environmental > Aquatic > Freshwater >...
CAAACAGCGCATGCAGCGCCAGCGCGGTGGAAGTCTGCGTGCCGTTGATCAATGCCAGGCCTTCCTTGGCCTGCAACTTCAGCGGCTTGACGCCGGCCGACTCGAGCGCCGCCAACGCCGGGCGGCGCCGCCCGACCACCAGCATCTCGCCCTCGCCCAGCAGTGCCAGCGTCATGTGGGCGAGCGGGGCCAAGTCGCCCGAGGCACCCACCGAGCCCTGCGCCGGCACATAGGGCACCAGGCCGGCGTTGTGCACGGCGATCAGCGTATCCACCACTTCTTCGCGCACGCCGGAATGGCCGCGCGCCAGGCTCGCGGCCTTGAGCGCCAGCATCAACCGCACCACCTCGGGCGCCAACGGCTCGCCGACACCGACGCTGTGCGAGCGGATCAGGTTGAGCTGCAGCGTATCGAGCTGCTCAGTGCTGATGCGCTGGTTGGCCAGCTTGCCGAAGCCGGTGTTGACGCCGTACACCGGCGCGTCGCCCGCGGCTGCGGCCTGCACCACCTCGGCGCTGGCGCGGATGCGCTCGCGCGAGGTGGCCTGCAGGCCGAGCTTGTGCACGCCGCCATGGATGCTGCGCAACTGCTCCAGCGACAGTTGACCGGGAATCAGCTCCACGCTCAGCCCCCGATCATCGGCAGCGTCAGGCCTTGCGCTTTCGCGCAGGCGACGGCGCTGTCGTAGCCGGCATCGGCATGGCGCATGACGCCGGTGCCGGGGTCGTTCCACAGAACCCTTTCGATGCGCTTGGCCGCCGCGTCGGTGCCGTCGCAAACGATGACCATGCCGCTGTGCTGGCTGTAGCCCATGCCCACGCCGCCGCCATGGTGCAGGCTGACCCAGGTGGCGCCGCCCGCAGTGTTGAGCAGCGCGTTGAGCAGCGGCCAGTCGCTGACCGCATCGCTGCCGTCCTTCATCGACTCGGTCTCGCGATTGGGGCTGGCCACCGAACCCGAGTCCAGGTGGTCGCGGCCGATGACGATCGGCGCCCTCAGCTCACCTGACTTGACCATTTCATTGAAGGCCAGGCCGGCGCGGTGCCGCTCGCCCAGGCCGATCCAGCAGATGCGCGCCGGCAGGCCCTGGAAGGCGATGCGCTCGCCGGCCATGTCGAGCCAGCGGTGCAGGTGGCCGTCTTGCGGAAACAGCTCCTTCATCTTGGCATCGGTCTTGCGGATGTCCTCCGGGTCGCCGGAGAGCGCCACCCAGCGGAACGGGCCCTTGCCCAGGCAGAACAGCGGGCGCACGTAGGCCGGCACGAAACCGGGGAAGTCGAAGGCGTTCTTGACGCCGGCGTCGAAGGCCACCTGGCGGATGTTGTTGCCGTAGTCCACCGTCGGGATGCCCATCGCCTGGAAGTCGAGCATGGCCTGCACGTGCACCGCACAGCTCTTCGCCGCGGCATCGCGCAGCGCGGCATGCTGGCCGGCGTCGGCCTGCGCGGCCTTCCAGCTGTCCACGCTCCAGCCGGCGGGCAGATAGCCGTTGACTAGGTCGTGCGCACTGGTCTGGTCGGTCACCAGGTCGGGCTTCATGCCGCCAGAGCGGGCGCGCTTGACCAGTTCGGGCAGCACCTGTGCGGCATTGCCCAGCAGGCCGATCGACACGGCCTTGCCTTCGCCGGTGTACTTCCTGATGCGCGCCAGCGCGTCGTCCAGGTCCTTGGCCTGCTCGTCCAGGTAGCGGCTGCGCAGGCGGAAGTCGATGCGCGACTGCTGGCACTCGATGTTCAGGCTGCAAGCCCCCGCAAAGGTGGCAGCCAGCGGCTGCGCGCCACCCATGCCACCGAGGCCGGCGGTCAGGATCCACTTGCCCTTCAGGCTGCCGCCATAGTGCTGGCGGCCGGCCTCGACGAAGGTCTCGTAGGTGCCCTGCACGATGCCCTGGCTGCCGATGTAGATCCAGCTGCCGGCAGTCATCTGGCCGTACATCATCAGGCCCTTGCGGTCGAGCTCGTGGAAGTGTTCCCAGGTCGCCCACTTCGGCACGAGATTGGAGTTGGCGATCAGCACCCGCGGCGCATCCACGTGCGTGCGGAACACGCCCACCGGCTTGCCGCTCTGCACGAGCAGCGTCTCGTCCTCGTTCAGGCCGCGCAGCGCCTTGAGCATGGCCTCGTAGCAGTCCCAATTGCGTGCGGCCTTGCCGATGCCGCCGTAGACCACCAGCGCGTCGGGGTTCTCGGCGACCTCGGGGTCGAGGTTGTTCTGCAGCATGCGGTAGGCGGCTTCGATCAGCCAGTTCCTGCAGCTGAGCTGCGTGCCGCGCGGCGCGCGCACCGGATGTGGCTGCGCCAGTTGTTGGACGGTGGACAGGTCGGACATTGGGAGCCTCGCAGACATCTGGATCAGTGACACAACTTTAGTTGACTAGACAAGTCTATGCAAGTAGACTTTTCTGCCATGAGCACTCTGGTTTTCCCTAGGTCCCGGTCGATCCAGGGCGTGCCGGTGGCGCCTTATGCGCGCATCAAGCAGCACCTGAAGGACGAGCTGTCGCGCGGGCGCTGGCCGCCGGGCGCGCCGATGCCGTCGGACGCGGAACTGGTGGCGCAATTCGGCGTCAGCCGCATGACGGTCACACGCGCGCTGAACGAGCTGCGCGCCGAGGGGCTGGTCGAGCGCGTGCAGGGTGTGGGCACCTTCGCCGCGCAGCTGTTCCGCGTGGCCAGCACGCTGCGCATCCGTGACCTGCATGAGGAAATCACCTCGCGCGGCCATCGCCACCATGCCGAGGTGCATGTCGCACGTCAGGAGGCCGCGAGTGACGCCGTGGCACAGCGCCTGGGCCTGGCCGCAGGCGCACCGGTGTTCCACACGCTGATCGTGCACTTCGAGGACGGCGTGGCGCTGCAATGCGAAGACCGCCATGTCAACCCGGCCAGCGCGCCCGACTACCTGGGCGCCGACTTCACGCAGATCACGCCGACGCAGTACCTGCTGCAGGTGGCGCCGTTCTGGGAGGCGCAGTACTCGATCGAGGCCGCCCTGCCCACCGCGCGCGAGGCCAAGCTGCTGGGCATCGGCCGCGACGAACCCTGCCTGGTGGTGGTGCGCCGCACCGTCGGCCAGGACGTGCCGATCACCACGGCGCGGCTGGTGCATCCGGGCAGCCGCTACCTGTTGCAGGGAGAATTCAAGCCATGAGCGAGGCCCTGTCGATCGATGCGCGGGTGCGCCACTGCCTGACGCCGCCACTGATCGAGGCCTTTCGCCGCGACGGGGCCGTCTGCGTGCGCCAGCTGCTGTCACCCGACGAGGTGGCGTTGCTGCGCGAGGGCATCGACGCCAACCTGGCGGCGCCCAGCCCGCGCGCCAAGGTCGCCAGCCGGCCGGGCGACCCGGGCTTCTTCATCGAGGACTTCTGCAACTGGCAGCACAACCCGGCCTATCGCCGCGTGATCTTCGAAACGCCTCTGGCTGCCGCTGCGGGCGAGCTGACCGGCAGCCGGACGATCCGCCTGTACCACGACCACATGCTGACCAAGGAGCCGGGCACACGCGCGCCCACGCCCTGGCACCAGGACCAACCCTACTACAACGTCGAAGGCACCATGAACTGCAGCCTGTGGATCCCGGTGGACCCGGTGCGCCGGCATTCGACGCTGGAGTTCGTCGCCGGCTCGCACCGCGGGCCGTGGCTGATGCCGCGCAGCTTCATGGATCACCAGGCCAGGTGGTTCCCCGAAGGCAGCCTGGCCGACCTGCCCGACATCGAAGGCACGCGCGCGCAGCAGCCGATCCTGGGCTGGGAGCTGGAACCCGGCGACGTGGTCTGCTTCCACATGCTGGCCCTGCATGCGGCCGGTGGCGTCGACGGCGACCGGCGGCGACGCGTGTTCTCGGTCCGATTTCTCGGCGATGACATGCGCCATGCACCGCGGCGCTGGGCCACGTCGCCCGACTTCCCCGGCCTGGCCGAAGAGTTGCCCGCGGGCGCACCGATGGACCACCCCCTGTTTCCCGTCGCGTGGAGGCGAAGCGCATGACGTTGCAGGTGGTGCACTGCGACCGGGTCGAGCCGCAGGCCTGGCGCAACGGCGGCGGGCACACGCGCGAGCTGCTGGCCTGGCCAAGCCGTGACGAATGGCAACTGCGCATCAGCGTGGCCGACATCGACCGCGATGGCCCGTTCTCGCCCTACCCCGGCGTCGACCGCTGGTTCGCGGTGGTCGAAGGCGCGGGCGTGCGCCTGCAACTGCCCGGCGGCGCGAAGTCGATCGACACCGACAGCGCCGCGCTGCAGTTCCGCGGCGAGGACGCGCCAGGCTGCGACCTGCTCGACGGGCCGACCCGCGACCTGAACCTGATGGTGCGGCGCGGCCCTTGCCCTGCGGCGATGCAACGCGCCGAACCCGGCGTCGATTTTCATCAGCGTGCCGCGCTGCGCGCGCTGTTCTGCGCCGACGCGGCGACGCTGCAGATCGACGGCAGCGACGCGCGCGTGCTGGCGCCGTTCACGCTGCTGTGGTCCGCCGGCGGTGCCCACGGGCTTTGGCGACTGCACAGCGAGCTGGACCGCCCGCGCGCCTGGTGGATGAGCTATCAGCCGACGGACAGCCGATGAAGACACTCTGGCGCAACGCCCGCCTGGCGACCTTGGCTGGCGGCGAGCCTTGGGGCTGGGTCGAACGTGGCGCGCTGTGGGTCGATGGCGCGCAGTTGCGATGGGTCGGCGACGAAGCCGCCCTGCCTGCGAGCCTGCAGGTCGACCAAGAGATCGACCTTGACGGCGCGCTGGTGACGCCGGGCCTGGTCGATTGCCACACTCACCTGATCTACGGCGGGCAGCGCGCGCGCGAATTCGAGCTGCGGCTGCAAGGCGCCAGCTACGAGCAGATCGCCCGCGCAGGCGGCGGCATCCGCTCCACCGTGGCGGCCACACGCGCCGCCAGCGACGAGCAACTGTGGGCCTCGGCCCGCGCGCGCGCGCAGTCGCTGATGGCCGAGGGCGTGACCACGCTGGAGATCAAGTCGGGCTACGGCCTGAGCGCCGAACACGAGGCACGCTGCCTGCGCATCGCGCGGCGGCTCGGTCGCGAGCTGCCGCTGACGGTGCGCACCACCTGCCTGTCGGCCCACGCGCTGCCACCGGAGTTCGACGGCCGCGCCGACGACTACATCGCAGCCGTGTGCGCCTGGCTGCCGCAGCTGCATGCCGAAGGGCTGGTCGATGCGGTCGATGCCTTCTGCGAACACATCGCCTTCACGCCGGCGCAGACGCAGCGTGTGTTCGAAGCCGCGCGCGCTTTGGGCCTGCCGGTGAAGTTGCACGCCGAGCAGCTCAGCGACTGCGGCGGCGCTGCGCTGGCCGCGTCCTTCGGCGCGCTGTCCTGCGACCACCTGGAATGGCTGTCGGCGCAAGGCGTGCGCGCCATGGCCACCGCCGGCACCACGGCCGTGCTGCTGCCTGGTGCGTTCTACTTCCTGCGCGAGACCAAGCTGCCGCCGATCCAGGCGCTGCGCGACGCCGGCGTACCGATCGCATTGGCCAGCGACCACAATCCCGGCTCGTCGCCGGGCCTGTCGCTGCTGTTGATGCTGAACATGGCCTGCACCTTCTTCCGCATGACGCCCGAAGAGGCACTGCGCGGCGCCACGGTCCATGGCGCACGCGCCCTCGGCCTGCACGACCGCGGCACACTGAAACCTGGCCAGCGCGCCGATTTCGTCGCCTGGGACCTGGAGCACCCGAACGAACTGGCCTACTGGTTCGGTCGCAACCCCTGCCGGCGCATCGTCGTCGGCGGCACTGGATACACGCCATGAAACCGCCCATCTACATCCTGCATCAGGGCCGCACACCGCTGCTGGTCAGCCTGCCGCATGCCGGCACGGTGCTTCCCGCTGCGATGCTCGCGGCCATGCAGCCGCGCGCTCGCGAGGTCGAGGACACAGACTGGTTCCTCGATCGGCTCTACGCCTTCGTCATCGACATGGGGGCGAGCCTGATCGTGCCGCACCACAGCCGCTACGTCGTCGACCTGAACCGGCCGAGCGACAACCGTCCGATGTACCCCGGCGCCAACAACACCGAGCTGTGCCCGACGCACTTCTTCACGGGCGAGCCGCTGTACGGCGACGGCATGGCACCGACACCGTCCGAGGTGGCGCATCGGGTCGACACCTACTGGCAGCCCTACCACCACGCGCTGCATCACGAGCTGGCGCGCCTGAAGGCCGAACACGGCCACGCCATCCTGTTCGACGGGCACAGCATCAAGTCCGAGCTGCCCTGGCTCTTCGAAGGCAGGCTGCCCGACCTGAACCTGGGCACGGCCGACGGCACGGCGTGTGCGCCGTCGCTGCGCGATGCGCTGGCAGCCGTGTTGCGCTCGCAGGAGCACTACAGCTTCGCGGTGGACGGGCGCTTCAAGGGCGGCTACATCACGCGCCACTACGGCCAGCCGCTGCACGGCATCCATGCGGTGCAGCTGGAGAAATGCTGGAGCACCTACATGCGCGAGCTGCCACCGCTCGACTGGCACGCCGCGCGCGCCGAGCAGTTGCAGCCGCTGCTGCGGCAGATGGTCCAGACGATGCTCGACTGGACCCCGCAATGAGCGCCGCAGAGCCGCCCGAAGGCGCTCGACTCCCCCGCGAGGGGACGGACCGCAGGTCCAAGGGGGTCACCTGAGCGGCACGCTGTACTGGGCGCCGCGCGCCTGGATCGACGGCCGCTGGGCCGACGCCGTGCTGCTGAGCGCGGGCGACGATGGCCATTGGGCCGATATCCGCCCCGGCGCAGCCGCGCCGGCGCAGGCTGAAGTGCTGGCCGGCCCGGTACTGCCGGGGCTGGTGGATGCACACAGCCATGCCTTCCAGCGCGCCTTTGCCGGCCTGTCGGAGCGGCGCGACAGCGCGCAGGACGACTTCTGGTCCTGGCGCGATCGCATGTACCGCGTCGCGCTGCGCATCACGCCCGAACAGCTGCGCGCGGTGGCCGCGATGCTCTATGCCGAGCTGCTGCGTGGCGGCTACACCCAGGTGTGCGAGTTCCACTACCTACAACACGATGTCGATGGCCAGCCCTACGCCGATCCGCTGGCGCTGAGTTGGGCGCTGGCCGATGCGGCCGGCGATGCCGGCATCGGCCTGACGATGCTGCCGGTGCTCTACGAACGCGCCGGTTTCACCCGGCCCACGCTGCGCGACGACCAGCGCCGCTTTGCCACCGACGCCGCCGCGGTGCACGCGCTGCAGCGCGGCCTGGCCCGCAGCGGCCGGCCGCTGCTGAATGCCGGCGTGGCCATCCATTCGCTGCGCGCCGCGGCGCCGGCATCGATCGCGCGACTGTTGGACGGCCTGGGCGAGGTGCCGATCCACATCCACGTGGCCGAACAGACGGCCGAGGTCGACGACTGCCTGCAGGCCACCGGGCAGCGCCCGATCGATTGGCTGGCGAGCCATGCCGATCTGGACGCGCGCTGGCAACTGGTGCATGCCACCCACGCCACGATGGCGGAGATCGACGCGGTGGCACGCAGCGGCGCCGGCGTGGTGATCTGCCCGTCCACCGAAGGCAACCTCGGCGACGGCCTGGCCGACCTGCCGGGCTGGCTGCAAGCCGGCGTGCCGATGGCCATTGGCTCGGACAGCCATGTCACTCGCGCCTGGCCGGAAGAGCTGCGCTGGCTCGAGTACGGCCAGCGGCTGCGGCTCCGCCAGCGCAACGTCAGCGCCGCGCCGGCCGATGGCGAGCCATCCACCGCGGCGCGGCTGTTCGGCCGGGCTTTGAGTGCCGGCGGCACGGCCGCGGGCTTCGGGCGCTGGGGGCTGAGCGTCGGCGCGCGCGCCGACCTGCTGGTACTGGACACCCAGGACACCAACCTGCTTGCCCTGCCGGTTGACCGGCTGCTGGACGCACTGGTCTTCTCCAACCCCAGCCAGCCCTTCCGCGACGTGATGGTAGCCGGCCGCTGGGCGCTGCGCGAGCACCAGCCCACCGGCGGCGGCATCGCGGCTCGCTTTGCCGGCGCGATGCACGCGTTGTGGGACTTGGCATGAACCGTCTGCCCTTCATCGACAGCTACTTCGGCGCGGAAAAGCTCGAGTCGCTGCTGTTCATCGTCGTCGGCGCGCTAGCGATCGCGCTGGCCCTGGTGCTGCTGCGCCGGCACAGTCGCCTGCGCGGCATGGCATTGCCGCTGATCGCCGTGGCGCTGATCCAGCTGGTGGTGGGCAGCACGGTCTACCTGCGCAGCGACGCGCAGATCGCTCAGCTGCAGCAGCAAGCGCGGGTAGCGCCAGCCGACTTCAAGCGCGACGAGGCTGCGCGCATGCGCACCGTGATCGCCAACTTCGAGCTCTACCGGCGCATCGAGATCGGCCTGCTCGCACTGGGCATGGCCATCGTCGTGCTGCTACGCAATCGCGAATACTGGTTCGCCTTCGGCCTGGGGCTGGTGCTGCAGTCGGGCTTCATGCTCGCACTGGACCACTTCGCCGAAGCGCGCGCGCACGAGTACTTCAAGGCGGTGCTCAGCGCCTGAGCGGCCGAGTGCTGTTTCAGCGGCCTTGGCGCGCCGCCCGCTTAGGGCACGACCAGCACGTCGCAGGCCGCGTGGTGGATCGCATCGAGCGCCGTGCTGCCCAGTAGCGCCTCGGTCACCAACCCCTGACCATGGCGACCGACGACCACGCAGTCGGCCGGCCAGGCCGCGGCGCGTTCGACGATGCCACGCGAGGCAACGGCGTCGGCCACCTCTACGTCCACGGCTGCGCAGGCCTCGGGCGGCAACCCCAGTTCCTGAACCAGGGCCTGCAGTCGCTGCGCGGCCCGGGCATGGATGGCACGCAGCGTGGCGCCGAAGGGCTCGGCCCCGGCGCGGCCGCGCCACACCTCCTGCTCCCAGGCCGTGTCGATGACATGCAGCAGGCGGTGCGTCGACTTCGGGAACAACTCGACCGCCCGCGCCGCCGCACGCAGCGACACCTCGCGCAGGTCGACCGCAGTGAGCACACGTTCGTAGACAGCCGCGGCCGGTGTGCGCACCACCAGCAACGGGCAGGGCGCGCTGCGCAGCACGCGCAGCAAGGTGCTGCTCACCCCTGCGGCGCCGGGGTCGGAGCGACGTGCCACCACCACCAACGCCGCTTGGGTGGCCTTGACACGCGCCTCGATCGCCGCGGCCGGCACGCCCAGGCCGAAGTGGGACTCGACATCCAGGCCGCCACGCGCGGCCAGCGATTCGGCCAGCGTCGCCAGGCGCTGCCGTTGCTCGACTTCGCGCGGCGCTTCACCGGCCAGGTGCTTCATGTCGAAGACGGCACGCAGCGACTTCCAGGCACTCGCGTCGAAGGCATGCAGCAGGTCCAGGCAGGCGCCGTGGGCGCGCGCCACCAAGGCGGCGCGCTCGACGGCATGCATCGAGCCAGGGGAAAAGTCGGTGGCCACGACCACGCGACGAATTGGCTTCACTGTTGTCACTTCGCGCACTCCAAGAAACCGCCCCGTCGGCACTGCCAACGCCTGGGCTGAAAACTCCCCGATACGAACCGGCCTTGACCATCGCGGCACCCGCTGTGGCTGGCCACACCGAGCACTTCAATCAAGTTAACCGACCCTCGATAGATATCTGCACACCACCGTCGGATGCTCGCGCCGAAGCTTAGCGCCGGCTTGAGTGTGATCAACGCGGGGGCCTGTTGGCAAACAGCCTGCCGCCCATGCGATCCGGCGGACCCGAATCGCTGCATGGCGGCGCATCGATGGGCTGGCATGGGGGTTCGTCGGCCTGTCGCGTTCGCTGCCGCAGCGTACCGACGAGGCCCGCCTGGCGGCCGCCTTCAGCCGCTGCGGACGCTGTCGCGTCCATGGGCATCGCGCTCGCGCCCCAGTGCGGTCTCCAGCGCACGCGTCAGCTTGTCGGTGGCGCCGTGCAGCGCATCGGCCAGCTTACCAGCCTCGTGGCTCACCACCAGCGGGGCCCGGCCCGCCAGGCGCGCCTCGAGCTTGCAACGCTTGTCATGCCCCGACACGCGCCCGCCAGTGACGTCGCTCAAGTGCACTTCGATGCGTGTGATGTACTCACCGAAACGGTGCAGGCGTTCGCGCAACTCGCGCTCCGCCCAGAGGGCAAGCGATTCCTCGCCGTGCACATGGTTGTCGGTATTGAGCTGGATCTGCATGAAGTCTTCCTTTGCCATTGAGATCGGGGGGCTGTCGTTCGCGCTGTGCGCACCGCCCCGAGTGCAGCGATGGCGCACCCTGTGCGCGCAGCGCAGTGTATTGTTGCCGGGCAAGCACCCTCACAACCCGACCGGAGCCCGCCATGTACGACAAAATCCTGCTGCCCACCGACGGTTCTGACATCTCCATGGCTGCGGCCGAACGTGCCGTCAGACTTGCCAGCCTGGCCGGCGCACCACTGCACGCCGTCTATGTGCGCGAGCCCTACCCCTATGCCGGCATTGGCGCAGCCAGCAGTGCCGCCTTGCTGGAGTACGAAGCCGCCACGCAGCAGCAGGCCGAGGCGGCATTCGCCCGCGTCGCCGCACTGGCCCGGGCGCAAGGCGTGAGCCTGAGCACGGCGACGGATGAAGGCAGCGACCCGGCCGAACACATCGTCGCGGTCGCGAAGGACTGTGGCGCGGACCTCATCGTGATGGGCTCGCACGGCCGCTCCGGCGTCGCGCGCGTGCTGCTCGGCAGTGTCGCCGGCAAGGTGCTGATGCTCTCGCAGGTGCCGGTGATGATCGTCAAGTAGCGCTCGTGCCGTCGCCGGTGCGGCAGTGTCGTGGACCGCAGGTTGGTCCGTAGGCGTTTGGGCTCGCCAATCACCTGCCGCATCAGTGCGGCCGCATTCACAAGCTGTCAATCGGCCAGTTCGCCACGGCCGAAGGTCATGACCTGCAGGATGTTGCTGTAGTCGTCGGTCCAGGCGCGCGCACCGGCTCGCTGCGCTAGCGGCACCGTGGCCTGGCGGATCAGAGGCAGGTCGAGCAGATGCCGGTCTTCGGCCAGAAGGATCCAGTCCGACGCGGACTTGCTGACGTCGCCTTCGGTGCCGCCATCGGCCACCAGCGCCAGTTCCAGGCCCAGTTCGGTGGCAATGCGGCCGACCACCGGACGCAAGTCCAGGTGGCTGTTGCTGACATGCAGCGCGATCACCCCGCCTGGCTTGAGGCGCTGGCGGTAGAGCATCACGGCCTCGCGCGTGAGCAGGTGCACTGGAATCGAGTCGCCCGAGAAGGCGTCGACCACCAGCACGTCGAAACGGCGCGTGGCCTCGTCCTGCAGCAGCAGGCGGCCGTCACCGACGGCCACGTCCACCTTGGCGGCCGAATCGGCGATGAAGCTGAAGTGCCGGTGCGCCGCGGCGACGATGCCCTCGTCGATCTCGTAGAAGCGGTAGTGGTCGCCCGGCTTGCCGTAGGTGGCGATGGTGCCCGCGCCCAGACCCACCGCGCCGACTTCGATCGGCCGTTCGGCCAGCGTCCCGAGCAGCCGGCCGACGCCCGAGGATTCGGTGTAGTAGCTGGTCGGCTGGCGGCGTCGATCGGGCGCCAGGAACTGCTGGCCGTGCATCACCCGGCCGTGGATCAGCACACGTTCCAGCAGCTGCGGATCGCCGTGTCCGTATTCGCGCACGCGCACCACACCATAGAAGTTGCGGCTGATGTCGATGACCTCGTTGAGCGACTCGTGCACCCGCACCACCGCGGTTGCGGCAGCGCCCGTCAGCACCAGCGCCGACGCGCCCGCCCACAGACCGCCCTGTCCCCAGGTTCGCCACAGCACGGCGGCAGCCAGCAGCACCAGGCCGATCTCCACCTCGAAGTAACCGTGCAGCACGGCCGGCGCGCCGAGTGCGACCAGCGCGCCGCCGCACACGCCGCCCGCCGACACCGCCAGGTAGAAATGCGTCAGCCGTGAGGCCGCGGGGCGGCTGCGCGCCAGCTCACCATGACAGTACATGCAGACGATGAACAGCCCGAGCAGAAAGGTGCCGATGTGCCAGGCGATGTTCTTAATCTGCCGCTCCTGCAGCAGCAGCACGCACATCGCCACCAGCGCCAGTAGCGTGGCTGTGCGGAAGGCGCGCGGCGGGTACCAGCGGTCGGCGTCGAAGCACAGCGTGAAACTGAGCAGGTAGACCACCAGCGGCAGCACCCACATCATCGGGAAGGACGGGATGTTCTGGGTCAGGTGGTTGGTTAGCGCCACCAGCGCGTAGCTGCCCAGCGCCGCCAGCGCGAACCAGCCCAGCGTGCGCGGCCAGCCCGGCGCGGGCTCGGCGGCCTGCATCGCCGGCACGGCCGCCGTACCTCGACGACGTAGGCCGATGGCGCCCAGCGCCAGCACGTAGGCCGCATAGGCCACCGACCAGGCGATGCCCTGCGTGGCCGTGTGCAGCCAGGGCTCAATCAACCACGGGTAGGCCAGCAGCGCGGCCAGCGAGGCCAGGTTCGACACTGCGAACAGCCGGTACGGATTGCCGCCGGCATGAGCACCGGCGCGCCAGGCCTGCAGCAGCGGACTGGTCATGGCCAGCAGCGTGAACGGCAGGCCGATGGTCAGCAGCAGCAGCCCCAGGATCTGCAGCCCCGGGCTGGCCGCTTCCAGGCCCTGCCAGGGGGTCACCGGCACAATCGGCAGCAGCGCCAGGCTGCCCAGCAGCAGCGCCATGTGCATGGACTTGAACGCGCGGCTGCCGTCGCGCTTCACCAGGTGGTGCGCGAACGCATAGCCCAGCAGCAGCGCGGCCTGGAAGAACACCAGGCAGGTGGCCCACACCGCCACACTGCCGCCAAAGCGCGGCAGGATCAGCTTGGCGATGATCGGCTGCACCAGGAACAGCAGGAAGGCACTGAGGAAGACGGTGACGCCGGTCAGTCGCATGCGGTGCGTGCCGGAGTGGCGATGGCTTGACGACGCTGGTCTGGCATCGCCAAGATGCTAAGCGAGAGCCACGTTCGGACGGCATGCGGCCGTCGGCTGACGCCGCGACTTGCGTTCGTGCCTGGGTGTCGCAGCCGGGTTGCGGCGCGAAGCGGCTGTCGATTCAACGGCCAAACACATTCACCGCGGAGACGCGGTGAAGTCTGGTCGCATCCGGCCGCTCGAATCCTATGGAGGTGATTGCGCCGTCGAGACCGGCGCCAATGCCGCGCCGCCCAGCATGGCCTGCAGCTGCGCGAGGGTATCGGCCTCGTGCAGCGGCTTGTCGTGGCGGATGCGCAGCATGCGTGGGAAGCGCACCGCGATGCCGCTCTTGTGGCGCGGGCTGCGGTTGACGCCTTCGAAGCCGAGTTCGAAGACGAGTGTCGGCCGCACGCTGCGCACCGGGCCGAACTTCTCCAGCGTGTGCGCGCGGATCACCCGGTCGACCTGCGCAAACTCGGCATCGCTCAGCCCCGAGTAGGCCTTGGCAAAGGGTACCAGCTGCAGCGCACCGGGCTGCGCCGGCTCGCGCCGGGCAATGGCCTCGACCACGGCGGCCGCCTCGCCGGCATCGGCCGGTGTACGGTTCCACACCGCGAAGGTGTAGTCGGTGTAGACGCTGGCACGACGGCCGTGGCCGGCCTGCGCATAGATCAGCACGCAGTCGACGCTGAGCGGGTCGACCTTCCACTTCCACCACGCCCCGTCGGCCTTGCTGCGGCCGCTGCCGTAGGTCGAGGCCAGCGCCTTGAGCATGAAGCCTTCGACGCCACGCGCGCGCGATTGCTCGCGCAAGGCAGCCAGTGCCGCCCAGTTTTCGGCCTGCACGCGCGGCGACAGCGGCAAGCCGGTGTCGGAGCACAGTGCCTCCAGCCATGCGCGGCGTGCCTGCAGCGGCTGCGTTCGCAGATCGCTGCACTGCCACTCCAGCAGGTCGTAGGCAACGAAACTGACCGGCGCGTCGGCCAGCAACCTCTTCGTCAGGTTCTTGCGGCCGATGCGCTGCTGCAGCGTCTGGAACGATGCCGGCGCGTCGCCCTGCCAGGCCAGGATCTCGCCGTCCAGCACCGTGCCTTCAGGCAGGTTCCCAGCCAGTGCCACCACCTCGGGAAAGCGATCGGTCATCAGTTCCTCGCCGCGCGACCAGATCCAGCAGCGGCCGTCGCGGCGCAGCAGCTGCGCGCGGATTCCGTCGTACTTCCACTCCACCAGCCAGCCGGACAGATCGCCCAGCCGCTGGGCCAGCGCCGCGGCATTCTCGGTCCAGGCATGCGCCAGGAAGAAGGGATAGGGCTGGCCCGCATCGGCCTCGGCCTGCGCCGCATGCAGCGCGTTGAAGCGCGCCGCGGTGGGCAGCGCCCGGGCATCCGTGTAGCCCATCAGTCGCTGCGCCACTACCTTGGCGTCGACGCCGAAGGCCTCGGCCAGCGCACGCTGCACCAGCAGCCTGCTGACGCCGACGCGAAAGCCGCCGCCGATCAGCTTCGTGAGCAGGAAGCGGCCCGGCGCATCGAGCTCGCGCCACCAAGTGGCCAGCGCGTCGGCTTGCACTTCGCTCGGCTCGCCGCGCAGCGGCAGCAGGCGCTGTTCGATCCATTCGGCCAGGCCCAGCCCGCGCGGGTTGTCGACCACGGGCAGCACATGGGCGATGGTTTCGGCCAGGTCACCGACGGCCTGGTAGCTTTCCTCGAACAGCCAGTCGGGCAGGCCGGCCTCGCGGCACGCGGTGGCGCGCAACAGCGCCGTCGGCACAGTCTGGCGCGGCCTGCCACCGGCCAGGAAGTACACCGCCCAGGCCGCGTCGGCGGCAGCCGCGGCTAGGAAGTAGTGGCGCAGCGCCGCCACCTTGTCGAGCGTGGCGGTGCTGGCGTCGAGGGCGGCGTACAGCGCCGCGAAGCGCTCCATCTCACCCGGACGGCAGGGCCCTATTCGGGTGAGTCGACTGCAGCGTCGGTGTCGCCGTCGGTTTCGGGCGACGGCGGCTGCTTGACGATCAGCACCGGCACCTGGGCGGCATGCAGGACCTCATGCGAGACCGAACCGAGCAGCGCGCTGCGCAGCGTGCCCATGCCGCGCGCACCCATCACCACCATGTCGCAGCCGAAATTCTCGAGGATGTCGATCAGCGTGTGCGCCGGGTCGCCCGACGCGACCTCGATCTCGTGCTCCACGCCGGCGGCGCGCACCAGCGCGCGCGCCGGCTCCAGCAGGTGCAGCCCGGCCTGGGCGCTGACCTGCTCGATCACCTCCGGGTCATGGGCGAGCAGCATCTCGTAAAGCGTGGCCGGCTCCTGCACATTGGCCAGCACCAGGCTGGCGCGCAGGCCATCCTGGATCATGTACAGCGCCTGGCGCACGGCCTGCAGCGACGCGGCAGACCCGTCGACGGGCAGAAGGATCTTCATCGTTGTCATCTCCAGTTGCATCCGGCCCGAGTGTGTCACCTGCAGCGCGGCCGCACGAAGGACTTAGCATCAGCCATCACGCACGCCGTGCGTCCCCACCCAAGCTAGACCCACCATCGTGCCACGCACACGCCCTGCCACCGCACCCGATGTCCGGCATGATGCCGTCCGGCCACGGAGTCGGGCTTGAGCACGCGCAACCTGGACGCGCTGCTGAACCCGGGCTCGGTGGTGGTCGTGGGTGCCTCGGCGCGGCCCGACAGCGTGGGCGCCACGGCCTGGCGCAACCTGCGCGCCAGCCGGTTCAAGGGGCCGGTGTACGCGGTCAACCCGAAGCACCGGAGGCTGGACGGGCAGAGCGTGTACGCCCGCATTGACCAGCTGCCCGCGCCAGCCGACCTGGCGGTGGTGTGCACGAGCGCGACCACCGTGCCCGGCATCGTGGCCGAACTGGGACGTTGCGGCACGCGTGCCGCCGTCGTGCTCAGTGCCGGCCTGGATGCGGCCCAGCGTCAGGCCATGCTCGATGCGGCGCGCCCGCACCTGCTGCGCGTGCTGGGCCACGACAGCGTCGGCATGCTCTCGCCGCACATCGGCCTGAATGCCAGCATCGCCCACCGTGGTGCGGTGGCCGGCGAGTTGGCCTTCGTGTCGCAATCCGGTTCGCTGGTCAGTGCGATGCTCGACTGGGCAGGCGAACGCGCGATCGGCTTCTCGCAGCTGGTGTCGCTGGGCCAGCATGCCGACGTGGACGCCGGCGACATGCTCGACCTGCTGGCCAGTGATTCGCGTACGCGTTCGATCCTGCTGTACCTGGAATCGGTCGAGTCGCCGCGCAAGTTCATGTCGGCGGCACGCGCCGCCGCACGCAACAAGCCGGTGATCGTGGTGCGCGCCGGCCGGGCCGCGCCGGGGCAGTCGGCTGATGCCGACCGGGTGTACGACGCGGCCTTTGCACGCGCGGGCATGCTGCGCGTGTGCACATTGCAGCAGATGTTCCTGGCGGCGGAGACGCTGGCGCGCTTTCGCACCAACCGCAGCGAGCAGCTGGCAATCCTGAGCAACGGCAGCGGCGCCGCCGCGTTGGCGGCCGACGCCGCGGCCCAGGCCGGGGTGAGGTTGTGCATGCTGCAGCCCGAGACCCTGCAGCGCCTGCAACCGCTGCTGGCGCATGCGGCGCTGTCGGCAGCGCCGCTGCGTGTGCCCGGCGATGCCGCACCCGAAGCCTATGCGCAGGCGCTGCAGGACCTGGCCGAGGATGGGGCCTCACCGGCCCTGTTGCTGATCCATGCGCCCAGCGCCGTGGTGTCCAGTGCGCAGGTGGCGCGCGCGTTGTTGCCGCTGGCGCAGCGAACGCCGCCGCAGCTGATGGGTTGCTGGCTCGGGCATTCGGCGGTGGCCGAGGCGCGCTACGTGTCCCAGCAGGCCGGCATTGCCACCTACGCCACGCCGGAAGAGGCGGTGAGCGCGTTCTCGATGCTGGTCGACTACCGCCGCAACCAGGCGCAATTGATCGAAGCACCGCCCAGCAGCAGCCGCGACATCGGCACCGACGCTGCAGCCGCCCGCGCCCTGGTACAGCGCGCGCTGGGTGCCGGCCACGCGGTGCTCGAGGGCGAGGAAGCGCACGCGTTGCTGGCGGCCTACGGCATCGAGGTGATGTCGACGCTGCAGGTGGAGCCCGAGCCCTATGCCGCGGCCAGCGCCGCCGAGAAGGTGGGCTATCCGGTGGCGCTGAAGATCGTCTCGCCCGACATCGCGCAGGGGGTCGACGTCGGTGGCGTGCGCCTGGATCTGCGCAGTGCCGTCCAGGTACGCGACGCGGCGCGGCGCATGCTTTCCGGTCTGCAGCGCGCGCTGCCCGAGGCCCGCATCCAGGGCTTGCGTGTCGAGGCAATGGCCCGCCCGGCGCATGCCCGCGCGCTGAGCGCGGGGGCCCACATCGACGCACGCTTCGGCCCGGTGATCTGTCTTGGCACCGGCGACGACGCAGGCGCGCCGACGCTGGCCCTGCCGCCGTTGAACGTGCCGCTGGCGCGCGCGCTGGTGCAACGCAGTGGGGTCGCCGTGGCACTGCGCGCGCACGGCGACACGCCCGCGGCCGATGATGCCGCGCTGCACCGGGCGCTGGTCGGGCTGTCCCAGCTGTTGATCGACGTGTCACAGATCGCCGAAGTCGAGCTGAGCCCGATGCTGGTCGGCAGCGACCGGGTGGTGGCGCTGCACGCCCGCGTGCGCCTGAGCCTGGCGGCGCCGGCCGGCGCGCTCAACTTCGCCATCCGGCCCTACCCGTCCAACCTGGTGGAGACGCTGCAATGGCACGGCCGGTCCATCACGCTGCGGCCGATCCGTCCCGAGGACGAGGTACAGCACGTGGCCTTCCTGAGCCAGCTGGATCCGGCCGACATCCGCATGCGGGTGTTCTACAGCCGGCGCAGCATCGAGCGCAGCGAACTGGCACGACTGACGCAGATCGACTACGCACGCGAGATGGCCTTTGTTGCCGTCGACACCGGCCCGGACGGCGCGCCGCGCACGCTGGGCGTGGTGCGGGCCATCGCTGACCCGGACAACGTCAGCGCCGAGTTCGGCATCGTCATCCGCTCGGACATGAAGGGCTTGCGCCTGGGCCAGCTGCTGATGCAGCGCATCATCGACTACCAGCGTGGCCAGCGGACACGCAAGCTGGTGGCCACCGTGCTGGCCGAAAACACACGCATGCTGGAACTGGCGCACCGGCTGGGATTCGTCGAGAAGTCCAGCGACCAGGGCAACGGCATCCGCTCCATCGAGCTGGAACTCTGAGCGCCCCCAGGGCCGGGCTGCGGCCAGCCCGCCCCAGGGGGTCAAGAGGACTCGGGGCGGTCCGGCGCTTCCTTGACGGGCACGGCGTCGCCGGTGTCGTCGCCGAACTCGGTGTGGAAGGATCCGGCCTGCAGCCCTTGCTCGCGCAGCCAGCGCACCATCACCGCCTCGTAGCCGTGGGTGACGATGACGCGCTCGGCGCCGGTGGCGCGGATGGCCGTCTGCAGGCCCGGCCAGTCGGCATGGTCGCTGAGCACGAAGCCACGGTCCACGCCCTGGCGGCGCCGCGCGCCGCGCAATTGCATCCAGCCGCTGGCGAAGGCATCGCTGAAATCGCCGAAGCGCCTTGCCCAGGCGCTGCCGTGCACCGCCGGCGGGGCGATGATCAGCGCGCGTGACCAGATGTCGCGCGTCACGGCCTGCGCCGCCGGCAGACAAGGCGCCAGCGCCACGCCGGCCGCGCGATAGACCTGATTCAATGGCTCCACGGCAGCGTGGACCAGCACCGGGCCGATCGACGCATCGACACCTGCCAGCAGGCGTTGCGCCTTGCCCAGGCTGTAGGCCATCAGCAGACTGGGTCGTTGCACGTCGGCGTTGCGCCGCCACCACTCGTTGATGTCGGTCAGCACCTCGGCCTGTGGCCGCCAGCGGTAGATCGGCAGGCCGAAGGTGGATTCGGTGATGAAGCAGTGGCAGTGCAGCGCCTCGAAGGCCGTGCAACTGGGGTTGCGCTCGCCGCTATCGGTGCAGAAGTAGTCGCCCGACGCCACCCAGACCTGGCCCCGATATTCGACGCGCACCTGCGCCGAGCCCAACACATGGCCGGCCGGGTGCAGGCTGAGACGCACACCCTGCCGCTGGATCGGCTCGCCCCAGGCCAGGGTCTGCACGCTGACATCGCCGAGCCGGGCACGCAGCAGCCCCGCGCCTTCGGCGCTGCAAAGGTAGTGCCGGTGCCCGGGCCGCGCGTGGTCGGCATGGGCATGGGTGATGACGGCACGATCGACCGGCCGCCAGGGGTCGATGTAGAAGTCGCCCGCCGGGCAGTACAGACCTTGCGGGCGCAGCACGATCAGATCCGCGTCAGTAGCGTCGGCGGGGGCGACGTCGCGGGCGTCTTCGGGCGGCATCGAAACATTGTGCCGCCCGGCCGTGGAATACTGGGCCCAGGAGCCAAGACCGTGAGTTCGACCCTGCCCGCCGCCGATCCCTATGCCGAGACGATGCCGCCGCTGCGCATCTTCTTCAGCCTGCGCGGGCGGTTGTCACGAAGGCAGTTCTGGCTGTATGGCGTGCTGGCGCTGGTCGGCGTGGCGATGCTGGGCCATGCGCTGCTGGGCATTGCCCGGGTACGCGCGCAGACGGCCGACCTGATCGTCAACCTGCTGCTGGTGTGGCCGGCATTGGCCGTGTCGGTGAAGCGCTGGCACGACCGCGACAGGTCGGGCTGGTGGGTGCTGCTGAACCTGGTACCGGTGATCGGCTGGCTGTGGGCACTGATCGACAACGGCTTCCTGCGCGGCACGCCGGGGCCGAACCGCTTTGGCGAGGACCCGCTGGCAGCCGACCAGCGCTTGTAGCGCAGGATGCGCACTCCGGTTCCGAGCAACCGCCGCGGATCCGGCTGCGCCGGACCGCCAGCGGTGCCCCCTGGAGGAGCCGCGCGAAGCGTGCTGGAGGTGCGTGTCAATACCGGCCTGTGATCCCGGCCACGCGCAGGTAGAGGTTGGCGCACCAGGATACGAAACCGCGCGACAACCAGCGGCGCCAGCCGCGGCGAAGCGGCGGGGCCTTGACCTCGCGCGACGCCAGCATCGCCAGGTCGAGGCGTTGCCGCAGCAGCTGCGCAAAGGCCGCATCCTGCACCACCGCATTGGCTTCCAGGTTGAGCAGCAGCGACAGCGGGTCGATGTTGGAGCTGCCGACGGTGGCCCAGCTGCCGTCGACCACCGCCACCTTGGCGTGCAGGAAGGCGGGCTTGTACTCGAAGATGCGCACCCCCTGCGACAGCAGCTCGTCGTACTGAACGCGCGCCGCCAGCACCGCCAGCCGATAGTCGACCTTGCCTTGCATCAGCAGGCGCACGTGAACGCCGCGCTGCGCTGCGGCGAGCAGGCTGCGGCGGAAAGCCCGGCGCGGATAGAAGTACGGACAGGCGATGTCGATGCTGACCCTCGCGGCGCGCACGGCTTCGATGTAGCTGCGCTCGATGGCGCGGCGCCGGCCCAGGTTGTCGCGGACCACGAAGGCCACGCGCACCGGCTGCTGGGGTCCCGACCGCGCCGCGTCGGACGGCGGCAGGCCGCGCAGCTCGCGCAGCAGTTGCAGCGTGTCGGCCACCGGGCGACGGCTGCGCGCCAGCTCGCCGACCTCGTTGCGCCATTCGTGGCTCAGGCGCGCGCGCGCGCCGAGCGCATGCGCCAGGCGCTGCACCTGCGTCACCACCGGGCCGCGAAGTTCGACCGCGAAATCCAGGCGCGGCTGCTCGGTGCGGCCTTGGTTCAGGTCGTTGCGGTCGTCCAGGATGTTGATGCCGCCGACGAAGGCCACCTCGTCGTCGATCACGCACAGCTTGTGGTGCATGCGCCGCAACTGTGCCGGCTGCAGCCAGGCCGACCAGCGATCGAGCGGACGGAACACATCCAGATGCACGCCGTCGGCGGCCAGCCAGTCCTGCAGGCGCTGCAATGTGGCCATCGAGCCGAAGCCGTCGACCACCACGTGCACCGCCACGCCGCGCCGTGCGGTGGCACGCAGGGCTTCGGCCATCGCCTGGCCGGCGGCGTCGTCGTGGAAGATGTAGGTCGCGATCCAGACCTGCAGTCGTGCCGCAGCCATGGCCCGCCGCATGGCGGGAAACAGTTCGTCGCCCCCCTGCAGCAGACCGACGCGATTGCCGCCGACGAAGCCGGTGGACCTGGTATCGGCCGGCTCAGGCGACCAGTCAAAAGCACCGTCCTTGGGCGGGGGAGCGGACATTGAAGCCTAGACCCGCTCCAGTTCGGCCAGCAGCGGCAGGTGGTCCGACATGCGCGCCCAGGCCGTGCCACGCGGCACCGCCGTGGAGCGGCACGCCAGGCCGCGGCTGTAGATGCGGTCCATGGCGAACACCGGCACCCGCGACGGAAAGGTCATGCGCTGAGCGTTGCGGTCCAGCAGCGAGCGAGCACGCTGCAGCCCGAGCTCGCGCATCGCCGGGTCGAGCTTTTCGCCCCAGTCGTTGAAGTCACCTGCAACGACCAGCATCTCGCCCTTCGGCACCTGCGCGTCCAGGAAGTCGGCCAGGCGTTGCACCTGGCGCACGCGGCTGCGATGGGCGAGCCCGAAGTGCACCACCACGGCGTGCAATGGCTGTCCATTCCAGCGCACCGGCACATGCAGCAGGCCACGCTGCTCGAAACGGTGGTCGCTGACGTCATGGTGCCCGATCTCGCCCAGCGGCCAGCGCGACAGCAGCGCGTTGCCGTGCTCGCCGTGCCGCGTGACGGCGTTGGTGCGGTAGGCCACGTCGTAGCCATGGGGCGCCAGGAAATCCGCCTGCCCGCCGTCGGGCCAGCCGAACCAGGTGCGCTCGAACTGCCGGGCATCGCGGGTGTGGAACAACCGCACCTCCTGCAGGAACACCAAGTCGGCATCCAGGGCCTCGATGCCCAGGCCCAGGTTGTGGATTTCCAGCCGCTTGCGCGGCCCGACACCGCGCACTCCCTTGTGGATGTTGTAGGTGGCCACGCGCAGCGTCGACAGGTCCATCTGCGTCGATGCCGCAAAGCCGGGCGAGGAGTACGGATTCATTGTGGTTCGGTCGCCAGGAAACGCGGCAACTGCAGGATGGCTTCGGCATTGCTGGGCGAGAAGCAGCGGTCGGCCGCCTCGCGCCAAGGCCACCAGGCAAATCGGAGGTGCTCGCGCGGATTCAGCCGCACCGGTGTGCCCGCCGGCACCGTCAGCCCGAAGACATGTTCAGCGTTGTGCGTCACGCCCGGGGCATAGCGGTGGCGCCACACCGGATAGATTTCGTAGACGTTGCGCAGGCCCCAGTCGCGCAGTGCCGACCGCGGCAACGCGTCGCTGCCGATGGCGATGCCGGTCTCCTCCTCGACCTCGCGCACGCAGGTCTCGTCCAGCGGTTCGTCCAGCGACTCCTTGGAGCCGGTGACGCTCTGCCAGTAGCCCGGCTTGTCGGCCCGCTCGATCAACAGCACCTGGCGGTCTGGGGTGTGGATGACCACCAGCACCGACTGGGGGATCTTCGGAGGGCGCGGGTCCTGGCCTGAGCTCATGTCGTCCAGCATAGCGCGGCGCCGGCCGCGCCGGCTTGCTCAGCCCTGGGCGCCGAGCCGGCCGATGGCGTGGTACTCGATGCCCGCCGCCGCGACCGTGGCCGGCGCGAACATGTTGCGCCCGTCGAAGATCACTGGCTGCCGCAGTGTGGCCTTGATGCGCTCGAAATCCGGGCTGCGGAATTCCTTCCACTCGGTGACGATGACCAGCGCGTCCGCGTCCTGCAGAGCGCCCATGGCGCTGTCGGCAAAGGCCACGGACGGCGACCCGCCCAGCACACGCCGCGCCTCGGGCATGGCGATCGGGTCGTAGGCCTGCACGCTGGCCCCGCGTGCGAGCAGCTCGGCGATGACCACCCGGCTCGGGGCCTCGCGCATGTCGTCGGTGTTGGGCTTGAAGGCCAGGCCCCACAGCGCGAAGCGGCGCCCCGCCAGATCATTGCCGAAGCGGCGCACGATCTTCTCGACCAGCACGCGCTTCTGCGCTTCATTGGCGCTTTCCACCGCGCGCAGCACCTGCAGGCTGCGCCCGGCTGCATCGGCGGTGTGGATCAGCGCCTTGACGTCCTTGGGGAAACAGGATCCGCCGTAGCCACAGCCGGAATACAGGAAGCCGAAACCGATGCGCGGGTCGCTGCCGATGCCCAGCCGCACCTGCTCGATGTCGGCACCGACGCGCTCGGCCAGCAGCGCCAGTTCGTTCATGAAGGAGATGCGCGTGGCCAGCATGGCGTTGGCGGCGTACTTGGTCAGCTCGGCCGAGCGCAGGTCCATGACCACCAGCTTGTCGTGGCTGCGCTGGAAGGGGGCGTACAGGTCGCGCATCACGCGGGTGGCCCGCTCGTCGTCCGTCCCGACGATGATGCGATCCGGCCGCATGAAGTCGTCGACGGCCGCGCCTTCCTTCAGGAACTCGGGGTTCGACACCACCGAAAAATCGAGCGCCGCGCCGCGCTCGGCCAGCGCCTCGGCCACGGCAGTGCGCACCTTGTCGGCCGTGCCCACCGGCACCGTGCTCTTGTCGACCACCACCTTGTAGTCGGTCATGTGGCGGCCGATGTTGCCCGCCGCCGCGAGCACGTACTTCAGGTCGGCCGAGCCGTCTTCGTCCGGCGGCGTGCCGACGGCGATGAACTGCAACTTGCCATGGGCCACCGCGCGCTCGACATCGGTGGTGAAGTGCAGGCGGCCCGCCGCGACATTGCGAGCGACGATCTGGTCCAGCCCCGGCTCGTGGATCGGAATGCCGCCGCCTTCGAGGATCGCGATCTTCGCCGCGTCGACGTCCAAGCACAACACGTCGTTGCCCATCTCGGCCAGGCAGGCGCCGGACACCAGCCCCACGTAGCCAGTTCCCACCACCGTCACTTTCATCCAACCACTCCCTTCAATGCTGAATCACCGCTGCGGGACGCCGATACGGCGCCTTTCATGCCGGCGCGCCGTAGTGCTGCGCCAGCCAGTCGCGATAGGCGCCACTTTGCACCCGCGCGACCCAGTCCGGATGGTCCAGGTACCACTGCACCGTCTTGCGAATGCCGCTCTCGAAGCTCTCCGCCGGGCGCCAGCCCAGTTCGCGTTCGATCTTTCGGGCGTCGATGGCATAGCGCCGGTCATGTCCCGGGCGGTCGGTGACGAAGGTGATCAATCGCCGATGCGCTCCGGCCGGGTCCGGGCGCAATTCGTCGAGCAGTGCGCAGATGGCGTCGACGATCTGCCGGTTGGTACGCTCGTTCCAACCGCCGATGTTGTACACCTCGCCCGGCCGGCCACCGGCCAGGACCGCGCGGATGGCGCTGCAATGGTCCTTGACATAGAGCCAGTCGCGCACGTTCAGGCCGTCGCCGTAGATCGGCAGCGGCTTGGCCGCAAGCGCGTTGACGATCATCAGCGGGATCAGCTTCTCCGGGAAGTGGAAGGGGCCGTAATTGTTGGAGCAGTTGGTCGTCAGCACCGGCAATCCGTAGGTGTGGAACCAGGCGCGCACCAGGTGGTCGCTGGCTGCCTTGCTGGCCGAGTACGGGCTGTTCGGCTGGTACAGATGGGTTTCGGTGAAGGCCGGATCCTGCGCACCCAGGCTGCCGTAGACCTCGTCGGTGGACACGTGGTGGAAGCGGAAGGCCTTGCGCTCGGCTTCGGGCAGCCTGCTCCAATGCGCACGTGCGGCTTCGAGCAGCGTGAAGGTGCCTTCGACGTTGGTGCGCACGAAGGCCGCCGGGCCGTGGATGCTGCGGTCGACATGGCTCTCGGCCGCGAAATGCAGCACCGCGCGCGGCCGGTGCTCGGCCAGCAGCCGGTCTAGCAGCACACGGTCGCAGATGTCGCCATGCACGAACAGATGCCGCGGATCGCCGTCCAGCGCGGCGAAGTTCTCCATGTTGCCGGCGTAGGTCAATGCGTCGAGGTTGAGCACCGGCTCGTCGCTTTGCGCGAGCCAGTCCAGCACGAAGTTGCTGCCGATGAAGCCGGCGCCGCCAGTGACGAGGATCATGGGGTGGTCTTGTGATGAGTGATGAATGGCAGGCGATGGGTGCGGGAATTCAACCGCGCCCGTAGCTGTCCTCGAAGCGCACGATGTCGTCTTCACCGAGGTAGCTGCCGGATTGCACTTCGATGATCTCCAGCGGCACCTTGCCGGGGTTGGCCAGCCGATGCACCTGCCCGAGCGGAATGTAGGTGCTCTGGTTCTCGCTAAGCAGGATCACCTGGTCGCCATTGGTCACTTCGGCCGTGCCGGACACGACGACCCAGTGCTCGGCGCGATGATGGTGCTTCTGCAGGCTCAAGGACGCGCCGGGCTTGACCATGATGCGCTTGACCTGGAAGCGCGTGCCCGAGTCGATGCTGTCGTACCAGCCCCAGGGCCGATGCACCAGGCGATGCTGCGTCTGCTCGCTGCGCCCGGCCTTCTGGAGTTGGCCGACGATGTTCTTGACATCCTGGCTGCGCGAGCGGTCGGCCACCAGCACTGCGTCCGGCGTCTCGACGACGACGACGTCCTGCACGCCGATCACGCCGACCAGGCGGCTGGTGGCATGCACCAGTGTGTCCCGCGTGTCGCTGAGCAGGGCATCGCCCGTGGTGGCGTTGCCGGCCGCGTCCTTGGCACTGAGCTGCCACACGGCATCCCAGGCGCCCAGGTCGGACCAGGCCGCGGCCAGCGGCACCATGCGGATGTCGAAATCGGCCGCGTCGGGGCATCTCTCCATCACCGCATAGTCGACCGACTCGCTCGGTATGGCCGCGAACAGCGCCTTGTCGGGGCGCACGAAACTGGCATCCATGCTGCGGCCGCCCCAGGCCGCGCGGGTAGCGTCCAGGATGTCCACCCGGAACTGGCCCAAGGCCTTCAACCACAGCGACGCGCGCACCACGAACATGCCGCTGTTCCAGTAGTAGCGGCCGTCGTCCAGATAGCGTTGCGCCGTCACGGCGTCGGGCTTCTCGACGAACTTCGCGACCTTCATCTCGCCCTGGCCTGCCGCCTCGCAACGGATGTAGCCGTAGCCGGTTTCCGGCCGATCGGGGGTCACGCCGAGGATCACGAACGCGCCGCCAGCGGCCGCACGCACCGCGCGCCGCAACGACTCGGTGAAGGCGGCTTCGTCGCCGATGCTCTGGTCGGCCGGCGTCACCACCAGCACCGGATCACGCCCCTGTTGCGTGGCGTACAGCGCGGCCAGCGTCATCGCCGGTGCCGTGTTGCGCCCGGTCGGCTCCAGCAGCAAGGTCGCCGGCGGCAGCGTCAAACCCGCCAGTTGGTCCAGCACCAGGAAGCGATGCTCCTCGTTGCCCACCACGCACGGGCCGCCGGTGGCGATGTCCGCTGCGCCCAGCGATTGCAGACGCAGCGCCGCCTGCTGGAACAAGCTCAGCCGGCCGTGCAGCGCCAGGAACTGCTTCGGATAGGTGGAACGTGACAACGGCCACAGCCGGGTGCCACTGCCGCCGGCCATGATCACCGGCTGAAGATCGATCGAATTCATGGGCACTGTCATAAGATGGAAATTGCGCGAGCTCTCGAACCGTGCCCGACGCGGCACGGTCGGGGTTCAACCATGTGGCGTGTCAGCGAAGCCGTTGGGATTCATGCGCTGCCAGCGCCAGCTGTCGGCACACATGCGCTCCAGGTCCAGCGCGGCATGCCAGCCCAGCAGTTGCGCTGCACGGGTGGGGTCTGCGTAGCAGGCCGCCACGTCGCCCGGCCGACGCGGACCGACCCGGTAGGGAATGTCGCGACCGCTGGCTTGGGCATAGGCTCGCACCACCTCGAGCACGCTGTAGCCCCGGCCGGTGCCGAGATTGACCGTCAGCGATCGATCGGCCTCGAACAAGTAGCGCAGGGCGGCCACATGGCCGTCGGCGAGATCGCTGACATGGATGTAGTCGCGCACGCCCGTGCCGTCGACGGTGTCGTAGTCGTCACCAAAGACCTGCAGATGCTCGCGGCGCCCTACCGCCACCTGCGCCACATAGGGCATCAGGTTGTTGGGCGTCCCGCGCGGGTCTTCGCCGATCAGGCCGCTGGGGTGGGCGCCCACCGGATTGAAGTAGCGCAACGTGGCGACCTTCCAGCGCTCGTCGCTTGCCATCAGGTCGCGCAGCACGGTCTCGCCCATCAGCTTGGTCTGGCCGTAAGGGTTGGTCGCGCCGAGCGCAGCATCCTCTGCAATGGGCAACCGTTCGGGTATGCCATACACGGTGGCGCTGGAACTGAACACCATGCGCCAGCAGCCAACCTGCTGCATGGCCTCGCAGACGCTGAACAGCCCACCGAGGTTGTTGCCGTAGTAGTCCAGCGGCCTGGCCACCGACTCGGCGACGGCCTTGCGCGCTGCGAAGTGCACCACGGCAGCGGGCGCGTACCTGCCGAAGAGCCGGTGCATCGCCAGCCTGTCGCAAACATCGGCGCGCTCGAACACCGGCTCTTGGCCCGCCAGCTGTTCGACACGCTTCAAAACTTCGTGCGAACTGTTGGAAAAGTCATCCACGCCGACGACGGCATGTCCGGCAGCCAGCAGGGCCAGCCAGGTATGTGACCCGATGTAGCCGCTGGCACCGGTGAGCAGTACGGTATCGCGCGTCATGGCTGGGGACGTGGACTTGGATTTTCGGTCGTCGAGCATCGATGGGTTGGGCGCCACGGGTCTACGTACACGTCCAGCGCGACGGCCATGCCACCCGCGAACCCCGCAAGACTGGCGCCTGGCACCCTGCCGGCATTGTCCCGCAACGGCCGGCAGCCCCCCGACGCAGGCTTCACGCGAGGGCCTGTATGCCATCCCTACAATCGGGCAATGCTGCACAGTTTGAACGCCATGCTCGCGCCGGCCTTGATGGAGCGCATCGTTCTCGTGGTCAACCACGTGCTGGGCGCGGAGAGCGCGGCCACCCAGCGCCTGCAAGCGCATGACCAGCGCGTCATCGAACTGCAGATGCAGGGCTGGCCGTCGCTGCTGCCCGCACCGCCGACACTGGCCTTCAGGGTCACGCCGGCCGGGATGCTCGAGTGGTGCGGTGGCAATGACGCAGCGGTCGTGGCCGACCTGGTCGTGCGCGTCGACGCGACCAACCCTTTGTTGCTGATGGCCCGGGCGATGACGGGCGACAAGCCGTCGGTGACCATCGACGGCGATGCCCAGTTGGCCGGTGACGTGAACTGGCTCCTGCAGAACCTGCGCTGGGATGTTGCGGCCGATATGGACAGGCTGTTCGGGCCCACGGTGGCCTACCCGCTGCACCGACTCGGCTCGGCCCTGGCACGAGGCCTGCGCACGGCGCTGCAAGGGGCTTCCGGGTTCACACAGCGCACGCGGCCGCCTCCGCCATGAGGCGTTTCATGCGGCTGGTGTTCATCGTGTTCACCGTGCTGCGATTCGGACTGGACGAGCTGGCGATGTCGGGCTTCCGGCAGCGCTGGGTGCGCGCGCTTTCGTGGACGGTCACGCTCGGCCGTCGCTTCGATCAGCCCCGTGGCGTGCGCCTTCGCCTGGCGTTGGAACGACTCGGCCCGATCTTCGTGAAGTTCGGCCAGGTGCTGTCGACGCGGCGCGACCTGCTGCCACTGGATGTGGCCGACGAACTGGCGAAGCTGCAGGACCGCGTGCCGCCGATTTCCGCAGCCCAGGCCGCAGCGCTGGTCGAAAAGGCCTTCGGGCGGCGCATCGACGAACTCTTTGCCAGCTTCGACGCCGAGGCCGTGGCCAGCGCGTCGATAGCCCAAGTGCACTTCGCGACGATGAAGGACGGCCGCGAAGTCGCGGTCAAGGTGCTGCGGCCGGGCATGCTGGCGGTGATCGACGACGACTTGACGCTGCTGCACACACTGGCGCGCTGGGTCGAGCGGCTCAGCACCGACGGCAAGCGCCTCAAGCCGCGCGAGGTGGTGGCCGAGTTCGACATCTACCTGCACGACGAACTCGACCTGGTGCGCGAGGCCGCCAATGCCGCGCAGCTGAGGCGGAACATGCAGGGTCTGAACCTGGTGATGGTGCCGGAGATGATCTGGGACTACTGCACCTCCACGGTCATCGTGATGGAACGCATGTACGGCATCCCGATCAGCCAGACGCAGCGCCTGCGTGCCGCCGGGGTCGACCTGCAGAAGCTGGCCCGCGACGGCGTGACCATCTTCTTCACCCAGGTCTTCCGCGACGGCTATTTCCATGCCGACATGCACCCCGGCAACATCCAGGTCAGCACCGATCCGGCCACCTTCGGCCGCTACATCGCGCTGGATTTCGGCATCATCGGCACGCTCACCGAGTGGGACAAGGAATACCTGGCGCAGAACTTCATCGCCTTTTTCCGCCGCGACTACAAGCGGGTGGCCGAGTTGCACGTCGAATCCGGCTGGGTACCACCGTCGACGCGGGTCGATGCGCTCGAGAACGCCATCCGTGCGGTCTGCGAGCCGCACTTCGACCGGCCGCTGAAGGACATCTCGCTCGGCCAGGTGCTAATGCGGCTGTTCCAGACCTCGCGCCGCTTCAACGTCGAGATCCAGCCGCAGCTGGTGCTGCTGCAGAAGACGCTGCTCAACATCGAGGGCCTGGGCCGCCAGCTCGACCCGGAATTGGACCTCTGGAGCACCGCCAAGCCCTTCCTCGAACGCTGGATGAACCAGCAGATCGGCTGGCAGGGGCTGCTCGACCGCCTGAAGAACGAGGCGCCTCGCTATTCACAGTTGCTGCCGGAATTGCCCCGGCTGCTGCATCAGGCCTTGCGGGCCCCGGCACAGTCGGCCGCCGAGTCGGCCGCGATGGTGGCTTTGCTGTCCGAGCAGCGGCGTACGAACCGCCTGCTGCAGGGGCTGCTGTTCGGCGCGCTCGGCTTTCTGGCCGGCGTGGTACTGGTGCGCGCCTGGCTGCATTGGTGGCCGGCCTGAAGCCGCAGCCCGGGGTCCCCTTACACTGCGCGTCGCCGTTTTCCGGAGGCCCGTCGTGCTCATCACCTTCGTTGCCCTGTACCTGGCCCTGACCATCACCATCGGGCTGCTCGCCGCGCGCCGCGTCCACGGCGCCAAGGACTTCCTGGTCGCCGGCCGGTCACTGCCGCTGTACATGAACGTGGCGACAGTGTTCGCCACCTGGTTCGGCGCCGAGACGGTGTTGTCGGTGTCGGCCACCTTCGCCAAGGACGGCCTGAACGGCATTCCGGGGGACCCGTTCGGCGCTTCGGTGTGCCTGATGATCGCCGCGCTGCTGTTCGCGCGGCTGTTCTACCGCATGAACCTGCTGACCATCGGTGACTTCTACAAGCAGCGCTACGGCAAGGGCGTGGAGGTGCTGACCAGCGTCGCGATCGTGCTGTCCTACCTGGGCTGGACCTCGGCGCAGATGACCGCACTCGGCCTGGTCATCGCCACGCTGTCCGGCGGCGCGATCGACCTGAACACCGGCATCATGATCGGCGCCGCGGTGGTGGTCGTCTACACCATCTTCGGCGGCATGTGGTCGGTGGCCTTCACCGACCTGTTCCAGACAGTCGTCATCCTCGTCGGGCTGACGTCGGTGGCGCTGCTGGTCGGCGACCTGGCCGGCGGCTTCGACAAGGTGGTGACACAGGCCGCGTCCGACGGCAAGCTGGTCATGTTTCCGGCCGACATGGATGCTGCCGCCTGGTGGGCCATGGCAGGCGCCTTCTTCGCCTTTGCCTTCGGCTCGGTGCCACAGCAGGACGTGTTCCAGCGCATGACCAGTGCCAAGGACGAGAAGACTGCGGTGCGCGGCACGATCATCGGCGGGCTGGTCTACTTCTGCTTCGCCTTCGTGCCGATCTACATCGCCTATGCCGCGCTTGTCGCCGACCCGTCGATGGGCGGACTTTTCGACGCCGAGGACGCGCGCGAGATCCAGCGCATCCTGCCCGACCTGGTGCTCGGCAAGATGCCGCTGTGGGCGCAGATCATGTTCTTCGGCGCGCTGCTGTCGGCGATCCTGTCCACCGCCAGCGGCGCGCTGCTGGCACCGTCGGCGCTGTTCTCCGAGAACGTGCTGCGCCCCTTCGTGCCGCACATGAGCGACCGCCAGTTGCTGCTCAATACACGGCTGATCCTGATCATCTTCACCGCTGGTGCACTGCTGTTCGCACTGAACAGCACCAGCACCATGTACGAGATGGTGCAGAACGCCTACAACGTGACTCTCGCCGGCGCCTTCATCCCGTTGTTGGCCGGCGCGTACTGGAAGCGTGCGACCACGCAGGGCGCGCTGTTTTCCATCGTGCTCGGCATCGGCACCTGGCTGGCAGCCAATGCGGTCGCGCCGGAGGCGCTGGTGCCGCCGAACCTGGTGGGCTTCTTTGCCTCGATCATCGGCATGCTGCTCGGCAGCCTGGTGCCGCAACTGGTCGCCAACCGCGGGCACTCAATTGCACACGCCACGCACCCGCATGGGGCTCATCCGCACGGCCGCCACGGCTCCAGCTGAGCGCCCTCAGGACGCAGTGCACCCAGCCCGTCCCGCGCGGGGTCAACGAGGCCGGGGCGGCAAGGCGTTTGCTTCGAACCGCAGCGGCCAGGGTGGCAGCGTCGCGGACTCGGCGAACCTATAATTCGCAGTTTTTCGCCGATTGCTTCGCCATGCCGATCTACGCTTACAAGTGCGAGTCCTGCGGACACCGGCAGGATGTGCTGCAGAAAGTTTCCGACCCTGTGCTGAGCATTTGCCCGGCCTGCGGAGCGTCGAGCTTCGTCAAGCAGCTTACTGCCGCGGGCTTCCAGTTGAAGGGTTCCGGCTGGTATGCCACCGACTTCCGCGGCGGCACCCCTGCGGCGCCTGACAAGCCGGACTCCAAGCCGGCCGACACCGCGGCGCCGGCTACGGCACCCGCAGCAGCCACGCCAGCGGCGGCGCCGGCTGCCTCCGAGAAGCCTCGCCCGCCCACATCGGAAGCGGCGTGAAGAAGTACCTGCTCGCCGGACTGCTGGTCTGGACGCCGCTGGCCATCACCGTCTGGGTGCTGTCATGGCTGCTGGGCGCCATGGACGGACTCTTCGCCTGGCTGCTGTCCGCGCCGCAGGCGCTGCTGCCGGCGTCGGCCCATGCCAGTATCGAACGGCTGCGCCACGTGCCGGGGCTGGGTGTGCTGGTCATGGGGCTGGGCCTGCTGCTGACTGGCGTTTTCGCGACCAACATCTTCGGCCAATGGTGGTTGCGGCAATGGAACCGCCTGCTGCACAAGATCCCGATCGTCCGGTCGGTCTACAGCTCGGTCAAGCAGGTGTCCGACACGCTGTTCTCGAGCAGCGGCAACGCTTTTCGCGAGGCGGTGCTGGTTCAGTACCCGCGCCAAGGGTCCTGGACGATTGCATTCGTCACCGGCAAGCCGGGCGGCGAGGTGGCTCGGCATCTGCCAGGCGCCTTTGTCAGTGTCTATGTACCGACGACACCCAATCCGACCTCAGGCTTCTTTCTAATGATGCCGCGTACCGATGTGGTGCCGCTGGACATGAGCGTGGATGAGGCCCTGAAGTACATCATCTCGATGGGCGTGGTCGCCCCGCCGAGCAGGGCGCCCGCAGTGCAGCCGGCGCGAAACCCGGCCAGTTGAGCGCGCGGCAACCAACAAAGCGCACCGGCGCACCAATGACAGCCGATGCTTCCAAGGCGGCGGCATCGCCCGCCAGGCAGCCGACACACCAGATTTGCGGAGCAACTTGCATGAGAACCACCTATTGCGGTCTTGTCAGCGAAGCGCTGATGGGCCAGACAGTCACCTTGATGGGCTGGGCCCATCGCCGCCGCGATCACGGCGGCGTGATCTTCATCGACCTGCGTGACCGCGAAGGCCTGGTCCAGGTGGTCTGCGATCCAGACCGCGCGGACATGTTTGCCACGGCCGAAAACGTGCGCAGCGAGTTCTGCCTGAAGGTGGTGGGCCTGGTGCGCGCGCGACCGGCGGGCACCGAGAACGCCAACCTCACCAGCGGCCGGATCGAGGTGCTGTGCCGTGAGCTCGAGGTGTTAAATCCGAGCATCTCGCCGCCCTTCCAGATCGACGACGAAAACCTGTCGGAGACGACGCGCCTGACGCACCGGGTGCTGGACCTGCGCCGGCCCTACATGCAACGCAACCTGATGCTGCGCTACCGCGTGGCGATGGAGGTGCGCAAGTTCCTCGATGCCAACGGCTTCATCGACATCGAGACGCCGATGCTCACCCGCAGCACGCCGGAAGGCGCGCGCGACTACCTGGTGCCCAGCCGTGTGCACGACGGGCAGTTCTTTGCGCTGCCGCAGAGCCCGCAGCTGTTCAAGCAGTTGCTGATGATGGCCGGCTTCGACCGCTACTACCAGATCACCAAGTGCTTCCGCGACGAGGACCTGCGCGCCGACCGCCAGCCGGAGTTCACGCAGATCGACATCGAGACCTCGTTCCTGAACGAGGACGAGATCCGCACGATGTTCGAAGGCATGATCCGCAGTACCTTCCAGCATGCGATCGGTGTGGAACTGCCCGCCTTTCCGGTGATGAAATATGCCGACGCGATGCGGCTGTACGGTTCGGACAAGCCCGACCTGCGGGTCAAGCTCGAACTGACCGAGCTGACCGATGTGATGCGCGAGGTGGAGTTCAAGGTCTTCGCCGGTCCGGCCGCACAGCCCGATGGGCGCGTGGTGGCGCTGCGCATTCCGGGCGGTGCCGAGATCAGCCGCAGCGAGATCGACGCGTACACCGAGTTCGTCAGGATCTACGGCGCCAAGGGGCTGGCCTGGATCAAGGTGAACGATGCAGAAAAGGGTCGAGAGGGCCTGCAGTCCCCGGTGGTGAAGAACCTTCACGACCAGGCACTGTCGGAGGTCCTGCGACGCACTGGCGCCACCAATGGGGATCTGCTGTTCTTCGGCGCCGACACGGCGAAGATCGTCAACGATGCAATGGGCGCCTTGCGCGTGAAGGTCGGCCATAGCGACTTTGGCAAGGCCAACGCTCTGGCCAAGGGCGACTGGGAACCGCTGTGGGTGGTCGACTTCCCGATGTTCGAGCACGACGATGCGGCCGGACGCTGGAATGCCGTTCACCACCCCTTCACCGCGCCGAAGGACGGCCACGAGAACTGGCTGCAGACCGACCCCGGCCGCTGCATCGCCAAGGCCTACGACGTGGTGCTGAACGGCATCGAGCTCGGCGGCGGATCGGTGCGTATCCACCGCGAGGAGGTGCAAAGCAAGGTGTTCCGGGCACTCAACATCGGTGCCGAGGAGGCACGGGCGAAGTTCGGCTTTCTGCTGGATGCCCTGCAGTACGGCGCACCCCCTCATGGCGGTATCGCCATCGGTTTGGACCGCTTCGTGATGCTGATGACGGGCGCCGAATCACTGCGCGATGTGATCGCCTTTCCGAAGACTCAGCGAGCGCAGTGCCTGTTGACCGGGGCGCCGAGTGCGGTGGATGAGGGGCAGCTGCGCGAGTTGCACATCCGGCTAAGGAACGCGGCCGCCGCGTGATCCGGGCCCGGCGGTGGCGCCGTGGATTGCAGTCTCAGAGCCTCCAGGGATGGGCGCCGGCCGCCACAAGCGTATCCGGGTCGTAGCCGCTCTTGACGTCGGCGAACACCCCGCCGGGCGCCAACTTTTGTAGCAATCCGGACACGCCCATCGCAGCGTACTCCTTGTGTGACACGGCCGCGACGATGGCCGAAGCCCGCGGCAGTGCGTCCCATTCCGTCAGGGCCACTCCGTACTCGTGCTCGCATTCCGCCGAGCTGGCGATCGGGTCGTGCACCAGCACATCGGCACCGAAACTCTGCAGTTCGCGCACCACGTCGATCACCTTGCTGTTGCGGATGTCGGGGCAGTTCTCCTTGAAGGTCATGCCCAGCACGATGACCGGTGCGCCCTTGACGGGCAGGTCGTTGGCGATCATCTGCTTTACCGTCTGCTCGGCCACGTACTTGCCCATTCCATCGTTGATGCGCCGCCCAGCCAGGATGACCTGCGGCGTATACCCCAGCATCTCGGCCTTGTGGGTCAGGTAATACGGGTCCACGCCAATGCAGTGCCCACCGACCAGCCCGGGCCTGAAAGGCAGGAAGTTCCATTTCGTGCCGGCCGCCTTCAGAACTTCGAGCGTATCGATGCCGATGCGGTGAAAGATGACCGACAACTCGTTCATCAGCGCGATGTTCAGGTCACGTTGGGTGTTCTCGATCACCTTGGCGGCTTCGGCGACCTTGATGCTGCTGGCCGGATACACCCCCGCTGTAATGATCGAGCCGTACACGGACGCCACACGCTCCAGCGTCTCGGGCGTGTCGCCGGACACCACCTTGACGATCTTGGTGACCGTGCGTTCCTTGTCCCCCGGATTGATGCGCTCCGGGCTGTAGCCGACGAAGAAGTCCCGCTTCCACTTCAGACCCGAGTGTTTCTCGATGATCGGAATGCAGACTTCCTCGGTCGCGCCAGGATAGACCGTCGATTCGAACACCACGGTGGCTCCGCGCTTCAGGTGCCTGCCGACGCTCTCCGATGACTTCACGAGTGGCGTGAAATCCGGTTGATGGGCGTCGTCCACCGGCGTCGGGACCGCCACGACGATGAAATCCGCCCTGCCGATGACGGCTGGGTCGGTGCTGCAAGTCAACCGCGTGGCGGCGCGCAGATCCTCGGTGCTGACCTCCCCGGTGGGGTCCACATGTCGCGCATAGGCCGCCACTTTGTCAGCCGCAAGGTCGAAGCCCAGCGTTTCGAACTTCTTGCCGAACTCCACGGCGAGCGGGAGGCCTACGTAGCCCAGTCCAATTACAGCAATAGTGGTCATGTTCGTCGATTCCAGAATGTGTGCATCTCGCGCCACTGCGACGCAAGTCAAACCCCGTAGTAGCTGCGATACCAGTTCACGAAACGGCCTACGCCTTCGCGCACCGGCGTGGCCGGCTTGAACCCGGTCCAGCCGGCCAGTTCCGTGACGTCGGCAAAGGTCGCCGGAACGTCGCCGTCCTGCAATGGCATAAAGTTCTTCACCGCCGGCTTGCCCAGCGACTGTTCGATGGACTCGATGAAATCCATCAGACGGACGGGATCGCTGTTGCCGATGTTGAAGACGCGGTACGGCGAGTTGCTTCGCGCCGGGTCCGGCGCGGCTGAATCGAATGCCGGGTCGGCGCCCGCGGGCCGGTCGAGGACGCGCACCACGCCTTCGGCAATGTCATCGATGTAGGTGAAATCGCGGACCATCTGGCCATGATTGAACACATCGATCGGTCGATCCTCGAGGATCGCCTTGGCAAATAGGAACAGCGCCATGTCCGGCCGGCCCCAAGGCCCATACACGGTAAAGAAGCGCAGGCCGGTCGTGGGCAGCCCGAACAGATGGCTGTAGGTGTGCGCCATCAACTCATTGGCCTTCTTCGTGGCCGCATACATGCTGACCGGGTGGTCGATGTTGTCGTGCTCGGAAAACGGCATCTTCGTATTGCCACCGTAGACGCTCGAACTCGATGCATACACCAGGTGTTTCACGCCGGCGTGTCGGCAACCTTCCAGAACGTTCATGAAGCCCACGACGTTGCTGTCGATGTACGCGTGGGGATTCACCAACGAATAGCGCACTCCGGCCTGGGCCGCAAGATGCACCACGCGATCGAACCTCTCCTCGGCGAACAGTGAGGCCATTCCAGCGCGGTCCGCAACGTCCATCTTGACAAAGCGAAAGCCTGCAGACGACAGCAGCCTCGACAGACGATCCTGCTTGAGTTCGGGGCTGTAGTAATCGTTCAGGTTGTCCAGACCAACCACTCGATCGCCTCGCGCCAGCAGCAGTTGGGAAACATGCATGCCGATGAAGCCCGCCGCACCGGTGACCAGGATTTTCATTGTTTGCAGGCAAGCGCTGCCTGTTAGTCAAGTCGTCGGGATTATCCGTGAGCCGGACAAGCAGCATCCGCGTCAAACGCCACGATCCTGCCCACTGAGCAAGGCCGGCTGGTGTCCAGCAAGCGCTGGACAGCAGCTTGGTCTCAGCCCGCCATGCCGGGCTTCACCACCCCAATCCTCAAGGAATCCCCAGCAGGGCTGGCATTTTCTGCTCACCAAGGCACAGGTGGTGTCGCATCGCGCCAACCCATGATCCACAAAGGCTTGTGCCTTGTGGTCATGCGCGAAGCGGCGCGCTCAATCGCTTCAACACCGTGTGAACCTGCGCAATTCGGACTGCGGTCGAACACTGCGCGGCGCGAACGCGCTCCCTGTGTCCCTGGTCGCGCAGCAGGGGAAAGGTCGCTGGAACCGATGCTTCCATCCTGCCCCGGGTTCACCTGGGCGATTGAACCCTTCAAGACACTGGCGTCACGCCGATGCCAGCTGCGGCGGCTGCCTTGGCGAACTAGACAAATCAGAGCACTGGTTGTCCAAAGGCTCGACTACGGCTTGACTCCGCCGCCTTTGGGGACGGGCGATGCACCCGTCCCATCCGAAGCCGAAGCTGAAGCTGAAGCGTCGGAGACAGGCGCCTTGCCTGACACAACGTCGTTGCCGGCGTACTCGATATTGGCGGCGTCGCGCAGCTTCTTGAGGTCCTTGGCGATGACCTCGCGCTTGCGCTCGTTCAACAGGAACTGCTCGATCGCCGGTGTGGCCTGTTCCATCGTGACCGGCCGCGAACGAGAACCAGCCAGAACAATGACCTGCGCACCGTTTGGCGTCACGGTCAGAACTGCCTGTCCGTCTTTCATCGCTGCGAAGGTACTCAGGCTGGGAAGCGGCAACTGCTCCGCCGCTCGGACCGCCTGGCTGGCACTGAAACGGATTTCGTTGGCCTTCAGGTAATCGACGAATTCACTGATGCTCTTTGCCTCTTCGAGCTTCGTTCTCAGCCGTGCAATATCCTCAGGCCTTGCCTCGATAGCGATCTCCTGCAGGTTATAGATGCGACGCTCCTTGAAAAGTGCAGGAGTCGCCTCGTAGTAGCTGGCCACGTCCTCGGGCGTCGGTTTGCCGGCCGCATCGGCGGCTCTTTCGAGGTAGGCCCGCGACAGGAGCTCGCGCCTGGCCGCTTCCAACTGCTGCATCACCCTAGGCTCACGATCCAGCCTCAACTCTGCAGCCTTCTGCACCGCCAGTTCCTGATCGATCAGCCGCTCCAGCACTTGCTTGGACGCGACCTCGGCTTGGTCAGGTTTCAACCCGCGCTGCTGCTGCAGTGCCATACTGATTTGTTCGACAGTAATCTCTTCGTTGTTGACCTTTGCTACAACTTGGGTTGCTCCGTTGACCTTCTTCTTGTCGCCGCAACCTGCCATCACGAATGCGGTGCAGGCGGCAATCAACACCGCCGCCCCTTGCCAATTCCTTGAGGCCGGGGATCCGGAATTCGAGGATCGGCCGACTTCGCGACAACAACCCGGACACGGGTTGCGCGACCAGCGGATCAGCACTTGACCCCCACATGCAGGGCCACGACTCCCGCGGTCAGGTTGTGAACATCCACATGGCCAAAGCCGGCCGCCTGCATCATCGCCTTCAGTTCCTGCTGCGACGGGTGCATGCGAATGGACTCAGCCAGATAGCGATAGCTGTCGGCATCGCCGGCCACCCATTTGCCCAACCTCGGAAGTACGTTGAAGGAATACCAGTCATAGGGCTTGCGCAAAGGCGCGGCCACGCGCGAGAACTCCAGCACCAGCAGCCGGCCGCCAGGCCGCAGCACGCGGCACATTTCGGCCAACGCACGGTCCTTGTGGGTCATGTTGCGCAGGCCGAAGGCGACGCTGGCCAGGTCGAAGCTGTCGCTGCGAAAGGGCAGCTGCTCGGCATCGCACACGCTGCTGGGCAGCATCAGGCCTTCATCCAGCATCCGGTCGCGCCCAGTGCGCAGCATCGCTTCGTTGATGTCGGTATGCACCACCGTGCCGCCGGCCCCAGCCTGGCGGGCGAACGCACGGGCCAGGTCGCCGGTTCCGGCAGCAATGTCGAGCACCTTGTCCCCGGGCCGCACGTTGGCCACCGCGACGGCATAGGCCTTCCAGGCACGGTGCGCGCCCAGCGACATCAGGTCGTTCATCAGGTCGTATTTCGACGCCACCGAGTCGAAGACACCGCGCACGCGCTGCGCCTTCTGGGCCTCGTCCACCGTCTTGAAACCGAAATGCGTCTGGCTCACGGCCGCGGTCCCGATTCAGTGCGAATGCCCACAGGACGAACCTGTGGGGCTGGCCATCACCGCGTCGCGCTCGACTCCCGCCGCGGCCAGGCGTTCCTCGTACTGCCGCCACAACTCGTCCTGTCGGCTACCCAGGAAGTACAGGTAGTCCCAGGAAAAGATGCCGCTGCTGTGACCATCCGAGAAGCGAGGCTGCACGCCATAGTGGCCGACGGTGTCCAGTTCGTCGATGCCGACTTCGCGCTTGCCAGTCTGCAGCACCTCCTGTCCCGGCCCGTGGCCCTGCACCTCGGCCGACGGCGAGTACACACGCATCAATTCAAAAGGCAGCCGGAACAGGCTGCCATCGGCAAAACTGACCTCGAGTACTCGCGATGCCTGGTGCAGCGTGAGTGCCGTGGGTGCGGGAGTGTCGGATTCGAGTCCTGCCATGTTGGTGCTGCGGTCGCGTGTGACGGACCTTGAGTCTAGCGCCTGTGTCTCAGACCAGCACCCGCTCGATGCCGCCCGCATTGGCGCGTTGCACATACTGCGGCAACCAGTTCTCGCCGAGGATGCGCCGTGCCATTTCGACCACGATGTAGTCGGCCTCGAGCAGGCCGTTGCGCAGGTCCCCCTGGTAACGGCTCAGGCCCTGCAGGCAGCTCGGGCAGGAGGTCAGAATCTTCACGGCGCCGGTGTCACCGACGATGCCGGTGGCACGCAATGCGGCCTCGTCCTTGCACAGCTCTTCTTCCTTGCGGAAGCGCACCTGGGTGGAGATGTCCGGACGCGTCACGCCGAGCGTGCCGCTTTCTCCGCAGCAACGCTTGCTTTCCAGCACGTTGCCGCCGACCAGCGCCTTGACCGTCTTCAGCGGCTCGCGCAGCTTCATCGGGCTGTGGCAGGGGTCGTGGTACAGGTAGCCGCCGTTCCCGTCGAGCTTGATGCCCTTTTCCAGCAGGTATTCGTGGATGTCGATGATGCGGCAGCCAGGGAAGATGTCCTCGAACTTGTAGCCCTGCAGCTGGTCGTAGCAGGTGCCGCAGCTGACCACCACCGTCTTGATGTCCAGGTAGTTCAGCGTGTTGGCCACGCGGTGAAAAAGCACGCGGTTGTCGGTGATCATCCGTTCGGCCTTGCTGAACTGGCCCGAGCCGCGCTGCGGGTAGCCGCAGCACAGATAGCCCGGCGGCAGCACCGTCTGCACGCCCGCATGCCACAACATGGCCTGCGTGGCAAGCCCGACCTGGCTGAACAACCGCTCCGAGCCGCAGCCCGGAAAATAGAACACCGCCTCGCTCTCGGCGGTGGTGGCCGCCGGGTTGCGGATGATCGGCACGTAGTCGCGGTCCTCGATGTCCAGCAGTGCCCGCGCTGTCTTCTTCGGCAGGCCCCCCGGCAGCTTCTTGTTGACGAAGTGGATCACCTGCTCCTTCACGGGCGCCGGGCCGAGCGTCGCCGGTGGCGCCGCGGTCTGCTTGCGCGCCAGGCGCTGGAACAGTTCGTTGGCCAAGCGCTGCGCCTTGAAGCCCACGCCCACCATCCCGGCGCGCACCGTCTTGATGAAGCGCGGGTCGGTGGCATTCAGGAACAGCATCGCCGCTGCGTTGCCGGGGCGGAAGCTCTTTCGGCCCATCTTGCGCAGCAGGTTGCGCATGTTCATCGTCACGTCGCCGAAGTCGATCTTCACCGGGCAGGGCGACAGGCACTTGTGGCACACGGTGCAGTGGTCGGCCACGTCCTCGAAGTCCTCCCAGTGCTGCAGGCTGACGCCGCGGCGCGTCTGCTCCTCGTAGAGAAAGGCTTCGACCAGCAGCGACGTGGCCAGGATCTTGTTGCGCGGGCTATACAGCAGGTTGGCGCGCGGCACGTGCGTGGCGCACACCGGCTTGCACTTGCCGCAGCGCAGGCAGTCCTTGATGCTGTCGCTGATGGCGCCGATGTCGCTCTGCTGCATGATCAGCGATTCATGCCCCATCAGCCCGAAACTGGGCGTGTAGGCGGCGCTCAGGTCGGCGGCGCGCCCACCACTCTGGGCCTGGCGCAGCAGCTTGCCCTTGTTGAACCGGCCTTCGGGATCGATGCGGGCCTTGTAGTCTGCAAAGGGCTGCAACTCGGCGTCGCTGAGAAATTCGAGCTTAGTGATGCCGATGCCGTGCTCGCCGCTGATCACGCCATCCAGCCGTCGCGCCAGCGCCATGATGCGGGCCACGATCTCGTGCGCCGTCTGCAGCATCGCGTAGTTGTCGCTGTTGACCGGGATGTTGGTGTGCACGTTGCCGTCGCCGGCATGCATGTGCAGCGCCACCCAGACCCGGCCGCGCAACACCTCCTGGTGGATCCGCCTGCACTCCTGAACGATCGGTACGAACGGCGCGCCGGAGAAGATGGCCTGCAGCGGCGCCAGGATCTGCGTCTTCCATGAGGCGCGCAGCGAGTGGTCCTGCAACTGCGCGAAGAGCGTACGACCGCTGTCGGGCTGCACCACATCGAGCTGTTCCAGCCAGAACTGCCACTGCCCGCGCACTTCCCGCAGCACGGCCAGTACCTGTTGCACACGATCCTCCAGCAGCTCGGCGCTGGCCATGCCGGCCGCGTCGTCGGCCTTGCCCAGAGGCAGCGCACTGCGCGCGAAGAAGGCTTCCAGGGCCTCGGCCAGCTCGACCTTATTGCGCAGGCTGAGTTCGATGTTCAGCCGCTCGATGCCTTCGGTGTACTCGCCCATGCGCGGCAACGGGATCACCACGTCCTCGTTGACCTTGAAGGCGTTGGTGTGGCGGGCGATGGCCGCGGTGCGCTTGCGGTCCAGCCAGAACTTCTTGCGCGCCTCGGCGCTGACGGCGACGAAACCCTCGCCGCCACGGGAGTTGGCGATGCGCACCACCTCGCTGGTGGCGCGCGCCACCGCGTCGGGGTCGTCACCGACGATGTCGCCGAACAGCGCCATCTTCGGCAGGCCACCGCGCTTGCTCTTGGTGGCATAGCCCACCGCCTTGAGGTAGCGGTCGTCCATGTGCTCCAGGCCGGCCAGGATGGCGCCACCCTGCGCGGCTTGCGCGAACAGGTAGTCCTTGATCTCGACGATGCTGGGCACCGCGTCCCTCGGGTTCCCGAAGAACTCGAGGCACACCGTCCGCACATGCGCAGGCATGCGGTGCACCACCCAGCGCGCGCTGGTGATCAGGCCGTCGCAGCCTTCCTTCTGGATGCCGGGCAGCCCGGCCAGGAACTTGTCGGTGACGTCCTTGCCCAGGCCCTCTTTGCGGAAGCTGGCGCCCGGAATGTCCAGCCGCTCGGTGCGCTGCAGCTTGGTTCCGCTGGGGTCGAAGTACTTCAGCTCGAAGCTGGCCACCGGCAGGTCGTGGATCTTGCCCAGGTTGTGGTTCAGCCGGGTCACCTCGAGCCACTGCGCGTCGGGCGTGACCATGCGCCAACTGGCCAGATTGTCCAGTGCCGTGCCCCACAGCACGGCTTTCTTGCCGCCGGCGTTCATGGCGATGTTGCCGCCGATGCAACTGGCCTCGGCCGAGGTCGGGTCCACCGCAAACACATGGCCGGCGCGCTCGGCGGCATCGGCCACACGCTGCGTCACCACGCCGGCTTCGGTGCGGATGGTCGGCATGTCGCGGTCCAGCCCCGGCAGACGTACCCATTCCACCTCGCTCATCGCCTCGAGCTTCTCGGTGTTGATGACAGCGCTTTGCCAGGTCAGCGGCACGGCGCTGCCGGTGTAGCCGGTGCCGCCGCCGCGCGGAATGATGGTCAGACCCAGCTCGATGCAGCCCTTCACCAGCGCCGCCATCTCGGCCTCGCTGTCGGGCGTCAGCACGACGAAGGGATACTCGACGCGCCAGTCGGTGGCATCGGTGACATGCGACACCCGCGACAGCCCGTCGAACTTGAGATTGTCCTTGGCCGTGACGCGCCCAAGCACGCGCCGCGTGGCCTTGCGCAGGTCCCAGACCTGGCGGAAATGCGCGGCAAAGGCCTCCACCGACTCGCGTGCCAGGCGCAACAGTTCGGCCACCAGCGCATCGCGCTGCGGGTCGGCGGCCGGGTCGCGCCTGCGTTCCACCTCGTTCAGCCGATGATGCAGGGCATCGATCAGCAGTTGCCGACGCTTCGGGTTGTCGAGCAGATCGTCTTCAAGATACGGATTGCGCTGCACCACCCAGATGTCGCCCAGCACTTCATAAAGCATCCGCGCCGAGCGCCCAGTGCGCCGCTCCTGGCGCAGCAGGTTCAGCAGTTCCCAGGCGCGCGCGCCCAACAAGCGCAGCACGATCTCGCGGTCCGAGAACGAGGTGTAGTTGTAGGGAATCTCGCGCAACCGCGGCGCATCGTCCGCCAGCGCAGCGGCCGCGGCGGCACCCGCCAGGACGGGCTCGATGGGAAGCGGAGCGTTCATGTCGGTTCAGGCGGCTGCCGCATCCGGCTGCGTTGGCGTGGAGCAAGAAAGAAGTCATTGATTATCGCAGCGCAGCAATTTCCCCAGGTGAGCCATCCCTCCTCGGCGGGTAATCCCCGTAGCCACGCACCGCGCTTCTGTGAAAGAAACGCAAGTGTCATCAAAGCTGGGCACATTGCTCGGTTTCCACTCATACAAGTCACGGAGAAGACATGAATCTGAAATCCCTCGTGCTGGCCGCGTCCGCCTGCTCGGTGCTTGTCGCACTGCCAGCCCAGGCGCAGACCGAAATCCAGTGGTGGCATTCCATGAGCGGCCAGCTGGGCGAATGGGTCAACGGCCTAGCCAAGGGCTTCAACGACAGCCAGAAGGAATACAAGGTCGTGCCGGTGTTCAAGGGCACCTATCCGGAATCCTTTGCCGCGGCCATCGCCGCCTTCCGCGCCGGCAATGCGCCGCACATCCTGCAGGTGTTCGAGGTCGGCACCGCCAGCATGATGGCCAGCAAGGGCGCCATCATCCCGGTGACCGAGGTGATGAAGACCGGCGGCGTGAAGTTCGACCCCAGCGTCTACGTGCCCGCCGTGGCCGGCTACTACACCGCGCCGAACGGCCAGATGCTGAGCCTGCCGTTCAACAGTTCGACAACGGTCTTCCACTACAACAAGGACGCGTTCAAGGCTGCCGGGCTCGACCCCGACAAGCCGCCAACCACCTGGCCTGAAGTGGCACTGGCCGCGGCCAAGCTGAAGATCAGCGGCCACAAGTGCCCGTTCACCACCAGCTGGCAAAGCTGGACGCAGCTAGAAAGCTTCTCGGCCTGGCACAACGTGGAGTTCGCTACCAAGCGCAACGGTTTCAATGGCCTGGACACGCGCCTGGCCTTCAACACGCCGCTGCATGTGCGGCACATCGAGAACCTGGCCAACATGGCGCAGCAGGGTCTGTTCGTCTACAAGGGCCGCAACAACACGGCCGATGCGACATTCGTTTCAGGTGAGTGCGCGATGACCACCGGTTCGTCGGCGTTGTATGGCGCCATCAAGCGCAATGCCAAGTTCACGGGCGGCATCAGCACGCTGCCTTACTACCCCGACGTCCCGGGTTCGCCGCAGAACACCGTCATCGGCGGCGCCAGCCTGTGGGCCATGTCGGGCAAGAAGCCGGCCGAGGTCAAGGGCGTGGCGCTGTTCTTCAAGTACCTGTCCGACCCGCAGGTGCAGGCCAAGAGCCACCAGGAGACCGGCTACCTGCCGATCACCACCGAAGCCTATCTGATCACCGACAAATCGGGCTTCTACAAGCAGAACCCGGGCACCGACGTCAGCGTCAACCAGATGATCCGCAAGACCACCGACAAGTCGCGTGGCATCCGCCTGGGCAACTTCGTGCAGATCCGCACCATCATCGACGAGGAGCTCGAGCCGGTGTGGGCCGGCAAGAAAAGCGCCAAGCAGGGCCTGGACGATGCCAAGAAGCGCGGCGACGTCGAACTCGAGAAGTTCGAGAAGGCCAACAAGGGCTGACACACGCTTAGCTGAAGAGAAGACTCTTGGCCGTCGAGAAGCGGGTCCGCTTCCGCAGCTGGTGGCTGCCCTGGGCGCTGGTGGCGCCCCAGCTCGTGATCGTGCTCGTCTTCTTCTTCTGGCCGGCGGCGCAGGCGCTGTACTACAGCGTGCAGCAGCAGGACGCCTTCGGCACCCAGGTGGTCTTCGTTGGACTGGACAACTTCCGCGCGCTGTTCCGCGACGAGACCTATCTCGCCTCGTTCCGGGTCACTGCGGTCTTCTCGCTGCTCGTCGCCGGGCTTGGGCTGGCCATCTCGCTGCTGTTGGCGACGATGGCTGACCGGGTGCTCAAGGGCTCTGGCCTCTATCGCACCCTGCTGATCTGGCCCTACGCGGTGGCGCCGGCGGTGGCCGGAGTGCTGTGGCTGTTCATGTTTGCGCCGTCGATCGGCGTGGTCAGCTATGCGCTCAACGCCATCGGCATCCGCTGGAACCACCTGCTCGACGGCACCGATGCGTTGATCCTGGTGGTGGCTGCAGCGGTGTGGAAGCAGATCTCCTACAACTTCCTGTTCTTCCTGGCCGGGCTGCAGTCGATCCCGAAGAGCCTGATCGAAGCCGCCGCCATCGACGGTGCCGGCCCCTGGCGGCGCTTCTGGACGGTACAGTTTCCGCTGCTGACGCCAGTGGCGTTCTTCCTGCTGGTGATCAACATCGTCTATGCCTTCTTCGACACCTTCGCGATCATCGATGCGGCCACCGGTGGCGGGCCAGGCAAGGACACCGCGATCCTGGTCTACAAGGTTTACTTCGACGGCTTCAAGGCCCTGGACCTGGGCGGCTCGGCGGCACAGTCGGTGGTGCTGATGGTCATCGTCATCGTGCTCACGGTGGTGCAGTTCCGCTACGTTGAAAAACGGGTCAACTACTGATGGTCGAGAACCGCCCCGCCGCCACGGTGCTGTCGCACCTCACGCTAATTCTCGGCGTGATGGTCGTCGCCTTCCCGGTCTACATCACCTTCGTGGCCAGCACGCAGACGGCAGAAGCGATCGTGCAACAGGTGCCGATGTCGCTGCTGCCCGGCGACAACATGCTCCAGAGCTACAAGTTCGCGCTGTTCGGCGGCGTGACCGAATACGGCAGCCGGCTGCAGCCGGCCCTGCCGATGCTGACCGTCAGCCTGATCAGCGCACTGGTCATTGCCATCGGCAAGATCGCGATCTCGCTGCTGTCGGCCTTCGCCGTGGTGTACTTCCGCTTCCCCGGGCGCACTCTGGTGTTCTGGATGATCTTCATCACGCTGATGCTGCCGGTGGAGGTGCGCATCCTGCCGACCTACAAGGTGGTGTCCGACCTGGGCATGCTCAACACCTATGCCGGCCTGACGGTGCCGCTGATCGCCAGCGCGACGGCCACCTTCCTGTTCCGCCAGTTCTTCCTGACCGTGCCTGACGAGCTGGTCGAGGCGGCGCGCATCGACGGCGCCGGGCCGATGCGCTTCTTCAAGGACGTGCTGCTGCCGCTGTCGACGACCAGCATCGCGGCGCTGTTCGTTATCCAGTTCATCTACGGCTGGAACCAGTACCTTTGGCCCCTGTTGATGACCACCGACGAGAGCATGTACCCGGTGGTGATGGGCATCAAGCGCATGATCAGCGGCGGCGATGCGGCCACCGAGTGGAACGCGGTGATGGCCACCGCGATGCTGGCGATGATCCCGCCGGCGCTGGTGGTGCTGCTGATGCAGCGCTGGTTCGTCAAGGGCCTGGTGGACTCCGAGAAATGACATCCCCCCCGAAGTGCCTTCGGCACTCCCCCCCAGGGGGGCGACGCCAGCGGCCCGGCGAAGCCGGTTCCGCGGCGCCTGCTCGATCTGCTCAGGAGTTCTAGTGGCTGCCATATCGCTGCGCGCAATCCAGAAGACATACGGCAACGGGCCGAAGTCGGTGAAGGTGATCCATGGCGTCGACGCCGAGATCAGCGACGGTGAGTTCATCGTCATCGTCGGACCTTCGGGCTGCGGCAAGAGCACGCTGCTGCGCATGGTGGCGGGGCTGGAGGAAATCACCGGCGGCGAGATCCACATCGGCGGGCGCATCGTCAACCGGCTCGAACCGAGCGAGCGCGACATCGCGATGGTGTTCCAGAACTATGCGCTGTATCCGCACATGTCGGTCTTCGACAACATGGCCTACGGCCTGAAGATCGCCAAGGTGCCTCTGGCCGAGATCAAGACGCGGGTGGACAAGGCGGCCAGGATCCTGGAGCTCGGCGCTTTGCTGGAGCGCCGGCCGCGCGAGCTGTCTGGCGGCCAGCGCCAGCGCGTGGCCATGGGCCGGGCCATCGTGCGCCAGCCGGCCGTGTTCCTGTTCGACGAGCCGCTGTCCAACCTGGATGCCAAGCTGCGCGCGCAGACCCGGCTGGAGATCCAGAAGCTGCACCGCGAGCTGGGCATCACCTCGCTGTTCGTCACCCATGATCAGGTCGAGGCGATGACACTGGCGCAGCGCATGATGGTGATGAATGCCGGGCGCATGGAGCAGTTCGGCACCCCCGAAGAGGTCTATCAGCGGCCGGCCAGCACCTTTGTCGCAGGCTTCATCGGCTCACCGCCGATGAACCTGCTGCGCGGCCAGGTCGACGGTGCGCACTTCCACATCGGTGGCCAGACCCTGCCGCTGCCGGCGGCGGCGCCGCGCAACGGCGAGCTGATCCTTGGCCTGCGCCCGGAGCACGCCAGCTGGGGCACCGATGGTGGCGGCAGCTGGGAGCTGCAGGTGGACGTGGTCGAAACGCTGGGCGCCGAACGGCTGGTGTACTGCCGACTGGGCGAGACGCTGTTCACCGTGCGCATCGACGGCATGCTGGCGCCACCGCGTCCCGGCGACCGCGTGCCGCTGGGCGTGGCGGCCGAGCGGCTGCACTGGTTCGACGCCGGTACAAGCCAGCGGATTGAATGAACGCGGACTGGCCCTACCCGCTGTGGATCGCGCACCGCGGTGCCGGCTTGCTGGCTCCGGAGAACACGCTGGCCGCCTTCCGCCTTGGCGCCAGCTATGGCTACAGGGCCTTCGAATGCGACGTCAAGCTCAGCGCCGACGACGTGCCCTTCCTGATGCACGACGCCGACCTGCAGCGCACCACCGGCCAGGCCGGCCTGGCCGGCGAGCGCCGCTGGGCCGAGCTGTCGCAGCTGGACGCTGGCAGCTGGCACAGTCGCCTGCATGCCGGCGAACCGTTGCCCACCTTGTCGGCGGTGGCTGCCTTCTTGCAGCACAACGGCTTCGCACTCGACCTGGAGATCAAGCCCAACCCCGGCACCGAAGCGCACACCGGCGCGCTGGTGGCCGCCGCGGTGGCGCGGCTGTGGCACGGCCGCTGGCCGATGCCGCTGCTCAGCTCCTTCAAGATCGAGGCCTTGCGCGCCGCGCGTGACAGCGTGCCCGAGCTGCCACGCGCGCTGCTGCTCGATACCTTGCCCGACGACGCGATCGAGCAGGCGCAGGCCCTGGGCTGCGTGGCACTGATCACCAACCACCAACTCATGGATGCAGCGCTCTTGGCGCGCATCCACGCCGCCGGCCTGCGCGCCATGGTCTACACGGTGAACCAGCCGCAGCGCGCGCAGCTGCTGCGTTCCTGGGGCATCGACGGCATCGTCACCGATGCCGTCGACCGCTTCTCGCCCGTGTAGCGCAGCGTCAACGCCCTTCCGCAGCCCAGGCCGCGGCCGGGGCGACACCGGCCTCGGCGCCCAGCGCGAAGCCCCCGTCATCGGGCGGCGGCAGCCGACGCAGCGAGCGGATCGTGGCCTGGCGCCAGCCGAACAAGGCCAGCAACAGTGCCGTCGATCCCGCGAAGACCAGGGCCGAGCGCAGGCCGTGGTGCTCGCCAAGCCAGCCTCCCAGCAGCGCACCCGGGCCGGCGGGCAGCAGGCTCAGCCAACGCATGGTGCTGGTCATGCGGCCGAGCAGCGGCTCGGGCGTCACCGCCTGGCGCAACGCCAGGAAGTTGATGAAGATCAGCACCGCGCCGACGCCGAACAACAGCAGCATCAACGCGAAGGCGGCCACGCCCCACGGCCCGACAGGCATCACCGCCAGCAGCAGCCAGCCGCAACCGCAGACCACGCAACCCCACAGCAGGCTCGGGCCCGGCCCGACATGCCGCGTGAAGCGGTCACCGAAGACGCTGGCGGTCACCGTGCCCACGCCCATGGCCACGTAGCTCAGCCCCACCGCCTGCTCCGACAGGCCGAGCTCGCGCGTTGCGTAGAGGATCTGCACCACCATTGCCGCCTGGTTGCACATCTGCCAGCCGCCGGCCAGCACGGCCAGCATCAGCAACAGGCGTTGACCGGCGACGAAGCGCAGCCCGGCCTGCAGATCGCGCCAGAAGAACGCACCGGCCTGCGGCAAGCGCAGCTCCTTAACGCGGATGCCGCGCAGGATGAGCGCCGAGACCACCAGCATGGCCGCATCCACCAGCAGGGCCAGCGGCGCACCGACCAGCTTGATCAGCATGCCGGCGAAGCCCGGCCCGGCCACCTCGGCACCCGAACTGGCCAGCGCGTTCTTGGCATGGGCTTCGACCAGACGCTCGCGCTCGACGATCTGCGTCAGCACGATCTGCGCGGCGGAGCCGGCGATGGTGAACACGGTGCCGATGGCGAAGCCGGCCACGTAGAGCCAGGTCATCGACAGCCAGCCCAGCCACCAGGCCAGCGGGATGCTGGCGACGATCAGCGCCAGCATCGATTCGCCGACCACGTACACCGGCAGTTTGCGCACGCGGTCGAGCCACACGCCCGAGGGCAGCGAGAACAGCACGAAAGGCGCGATCTCCATCGCGCTGAGCAGGCCCATCTGCGTGGGCGTAGCCTGCAGCAGCATGGCGGCCGTCAGCGGCAGTGCGAGCATCGTCACCTGGCCGCCGAAGGAACTGATCAGGATCGAGCTCCACAGCCGCCGGTACACGGCATCACGCAGCAGATCGTTGGGCGGCAGGCTCAGGTGGCACCACCAGCGTGATTGCCAGGCTTTGAGGGTGGCCATGGTCTTCAGGCTCCATTCTTCGTCTTGGTCCCGGCCTGCGGGGAGGCTGGGGGACAGCGAAAACAGGCAGCGCCTGCCGGGTTCCGCCGAGGTCTCAGCGGGAACCGGCTGCTGCGCCGGAGGCTGAGAGGTCGCTAGGAGCGCGAGGCCGGCGAAATCGCCGACATGAGCCCACGCATCGCCGACACGCGCGCGAGCCCGGCGCCGGCGGCGCGAGGAGTCGTGGGGTCGAGGCGTTTCATGGGGGCTCTTTCAGGAGAAGGTAAGAAATGCTAGCAGCGCAGCTTGATGCAGCGCAAGCGCCAGCACCCCCTAACTGCGGTAGTCGGCGTTGATGCTGACGTAGTCGTGCGACAAATCGCAGGTCCACACCGTGGCGCTGGCCGGGCCGCGGTGTAGGTCGACACGCACCGTGATCTCGCTTTGCTTCATCACCCGCTGGCCTTGCTCTTCGGCATAGGCCGGGTGGCGCGCGCCGTGCATTGCCACGTGCACGTCGTCCAGGAACAGGTCGATCAGGCCTTGATCCAGGTCGTCAATGCCGGCATAGCCGACTGCCGCCAGGATGCGGCCGAGGTTCGGGTCGCTGGCGAAGAACGCGGTCTTCACCAGCGGCGAGTGGCCGATGGCATAGGCCACCTTGCGGCACTCGTCGACATCGCGCCCGCCATCGACCCGCACGGTGATGAACTTGGTCGCACCCTCGCCATCGCGCACGATGGCCTGGGCCAGCTGCTGCGACACATCGATCAGCGCAGTGCGCAGCAGCGCACCGTCGCCCTGCTCCAGTTGCGTGATCGGCGCATTGCCTGCCTGGTGGGTGGCGATCATCACGAAGGAGTCGTTGGTGGATGTGTCGCCGTCGATGGTGATGCGGTTGAAGGAGGCGTCGGCCGCCTCGCGCACCAGCCGCTGCAGCAGTGCCGGCGCGATGGCCGCATCGGTGGCAACGAAGCCCAGCATCGTCGCCATGTTCGGGCGGATCATGCCGGCGCCCTTGGAGATGCCGGTGATGTGCACATCCACACCGCCGAGCACCAACCGGCGCGAGGCCGCCTTGGGCACGGTGTCCGTCGTCATGATGGCCTCGGCAGCCAGCGCCCAGTGGTCGGCCTTGGCATCGGCCAGCGCGGCCGGCAACGCGGCTTCGATGCGCTCGTGCGGCAGCGTTTCCATGATCACGCCGGTGGAAAAGGGCAGCACCTGCGCCGACTGGATGCCCATGCACGCGGCCAGCGTGGCGCAGGTGGAGCGAGCCCGCGCCAAGCCGTCTGCACCGGTGCCGGCATTGGCATTGCCGGTGTTGACCAGGATGGCGCGAACGCCCCGCCCGGCCGCCAGGTGCTCGCGGCACAGCAGTACCGGCGCGGCGCAGAAGCGGTTGGTCGTGAACACGCCGGCCACGCTGGAGCCTTCGGCCAGCGTCACCACGGTGAGATCGCGGCGGTTGGCCTTGCGCACACCGGCCATGGCCACGCCGATCTCGACACCACGCACGGCCCACAGGGACGACGGATCAGGGGCAACCAGATTGACAGGCATGTCGGCTCTCGCGGCAGAAGGAGCGCCGATTGTAGGAAGGCGAAGCGAGCGCCCTACGCCAGTTTGCCGTGGCAGTTCTTGTACTTCCTGCCGCTGCCGCAGGGGCAGGGTTCGTTGCGACCCACCTTGGGCAGGGTCGCCACGGCAGCGGCCGCGGCGGAGGCCGCTCCGGCCTCGCTGGACACGCTGCCATCCTCGTTGGGGTGGGTGTAGGTGACGTTGCCCACCTGCGAAGCACGCGACTCGATCTCCTCGGCCGCCTGGGCCACCTGCTCCTGCGACTGGATGCGCACGGTCATCAGCAGACGCGTGACTTCCATCTTGACCACATCGAGCAACTGGCTGAAGAGCTCGAAGGCCTCGCGCTTGTACTCCTGCTTCGGGTTCTTCTGCGCGTAACCGCGCAGGTGGATGCCCTGGCGCAGGTAGTCCAGCGCCGCCAGATGCTCGCGCCAGTGGCTGTCCATCGACTGCAGCAGCACCATGCGCATGAACGGCGTGAACTGCTCAGCCCCCACCGCCTGCAGCTTGCTATCGAACAGCGCGTCGGCTGCACTAACCACCTTGTCGACGATGTCGTCGTCGGTGATGGCGTCACTTTGCTCCACCTCGGCCTGCAGCGGCAGATCGATCTGCCACTCTTCCTTCAGCACCTTCTCGAGACCGGCGATGTCCCACTGCTCTTCCAGGCTCTCGGCCTGCACGAAGCTGCGCACCACGCTGGTCATCGCGCTGCGTCGCAGGTTGGCGATCTGCTCGTCCAGCGAGCCGGCTTCGAGGATCTCGTTGCGCTGCTGGTAGATGACCTTGCGCTGGTCGTTGCTGACGTCGTCGTACTCGAGCAGTTGCTTGCGGATGTCGAAGTTGCGCGCCTCGACCTTGCGCTGCGCGCCCTCGATGCTGCGGCTGACGATGCCGGCCTCGATGGCCTCGCCCTCGGGCATCTTCAGCCGGTCCATGATTGCGCGCACGCGGTCGCCGGCAAAGATGCGCATCAGCGAATCGTCCAGCGACAGGTAGAAGCGGCTCGCGCCCGGGTCGCCCTGGCGGCCGGAGCGGCCACGCAACTGGTTGTCGATGCGCCTGCTCTCATGCCGCTCGGTGGCGATGATGCGCAGCCCGCCGTGGGCCTTGACCTGGTCATGCAGGCCTTGCCACTCGTCCTTCAGCTGCTGGATGCGGCGCGCCTTCTCGTCCTCGGCCACGGCCTCGTCGGCCTCGACCATCTGCACCTGTTTTTCGACGTTGCCGCCGAGAACGATGTCAGTGCCGCGGCCGGCCATGTTGGTGGCGATGGTGATCACGCCCGGGCGGCCGGCCTGGGCCACGATCTCGGCCTCCTTGGCATGCTGCTTGGCATTGAGCACCTGGTGCGGCAGCCCGGCGTTGACCAGCAGCCCAGAGATCAGCTCCGAGTTCTCGATCGAGGTGGTGCCCACCAGCACTGGCTGGCCGCGCTGGTGGCAGTCGCGGATGTCGGCGATGACGGCGTCGTACTTCTCCTTCGCCGTCTTGTAGATCAGGTCATTCTCATCCTTGCGGATGGTCGGCCGGTTCGGTGGGATCACCACCGTCTCCAGCCCGTAGATCTCCTGGAACTCGAAGGCTTCTGTGTCAGCCGTGCCGGTCATGCCGGACAGCTTGCCGTACATGCGGAAGTAGTTCTGGAAGGTCACCGAGGCCAGCGTCTGGTTCTCGTTCTGGATCTGCACACCTTCCTTGGCCTCCACTGCCTGGTGCAGCCCGTCGCTCCAGCGGCGGCCGGTCATCAACCGGCCGGTGAATTCGTCGACGATGACCACCTCGCCGTTCTGCACCACATAGTGCTGGTCGCGGTGGTACAGGTGGCGCGCGCGCAGCGCGGCATATACATGGTGCATCAGCGAGATGTTGGCCGGGTCGTACAGGCTCGCGCCTTCGGCCAGCAGCCCGGCCTCGGACAGGATGCGTTCGGCGTTCTCGTGCCCGTCCTCGGTGAGGAAGACCTGGTGGCTCTTCTCGTCGACGGTGAAGTCGCCCGCCTCGATGACGCCTTCGCCGGTGCGCGGGTCGGCCTCGCCGATCTGCTTCTTGAGCTTGGGCACCACGGCGTTGATGCGCACGTACAGCTCGGTGTGGTCCTCGGCCTGGCCGCTGATGATCAGCGGCGTACGCGCCTCGTCGATCAGGATCGAGTCGACCTCGTCGACGATGGCGTAGTTCAGCCCGCGGGCCACGCGGTCCGCCACCTCGTAGACCATGTTGTCACGCAGGTAGTCGAAGCCGAACTCGTTGTTCGTGCCGTAGGTGACGTCGGCGGCATAGGCCGCCTGCTTCTCCTCGCGCTGCATGCCGGGCACGTTGACGCCCACCGTCAGCCCCAGGTAGGTGTAGATGCGGCCCATCCACTCGGCGTCGCGACGGGCCAGGTAGTCGTTGACCGTGACCACGTGCACGCCCTTGCCTTCGAGCGCATTCAGGTACACAGGCAGCGTGGCGGCCAGGGTCTTGCCTTCGCCAGTGCGCATCTCGGCGATCTTGCCTTCGTGCAGCGCGATACCGCCGATCAACTGCACATCGAAGTGCCGCATCTTCAGAACCCGCTTGCCAGCCTCACGCACCACCGCGAAGGCCTCGGGCAGCAGCTTTTCTAGTGACTCGCCCTGCGCCAGGCGCTGGCGGAATTCGGCCGTCTTGCCGCGCAACGCGGGCTCGTCCAGCGCCTCGAACTGGGGCTCCAGTGCGTTGATCTGCTGCGCCGTGCGCCGGTAGGTCTTCAGCAGGCGGTCGTTGCGACTACCGAAAATCTGGGTCAGGATCTTTGGCAACATGCGGCATCACGAATGGGGTGGACTGGGGCGCCCAAGGCCCTGCGGTACCGGGCACGCGCCCGACTCGCCGTTCGGGCACCACTGGGAGGCAGTTGGGTTCCGGCTCCCGGTTTGCAAGGCCTGTCACACCCGCAAGGGCCGGCGAGTTTAGCACTCGCGCCTTGCGCTTCCCGACCGCAGCGGTAACCATCCCCCGTACATGGACGCCCCCGGTTTGCCAAGTTCTCAATTCATGATGCCTAGAAGGTAAAGATTGCACCCGTACATTCGGACTTTGCGTGCGGCTCTTGGCCGCTGTCCCTGATGGGATTTGCTGGCTGGCTCCTCAATCGGCAAAGTG
>Ga0105090_10000022_pt1 | contig 53726 bp, 69 predicted proteins | sample PPLLak3March2015_FD_79110 | JGI IMG/M metagenome (GOLD analysis project Ga0105090, IMG submission 79110) | Freshwater sediment microbial communities from Prairie Pothole Lake near Jamestown, North Dakota, USA - PPLs Lake P7 Core (1) Depth... | ecosystem: Environmental > Aquatic > Freshwater >...
AATCCTCTAATACATTCGTCATCATATACATATCTCCAATCCTTTATATTTTTTTCTACAACAAATGTTTCTGCTAGTTTTCTTGTAGCAAAAAAAAACATGCAAACCATATTCACTCCAAAAAAAAAAAAAAATAAAGGAACACCCAAGACTCCCTTTAAGGGAATCTTGGGTATTATTGTTATAACTGTGCTAGCGCATCGCAATTTCGTCTTAGAATTTTAATCCATTTATGTACAAATTGAGCTCTTGTCATTGTTGTAACATTTGTAAGCAACCCAATATGCTGCACAAGTTCTTCTCGTGTAAATGAACGTCCTTTCGATACTCCATCGGAATGTCTTTCGTAAACCAAATTACCTTTATTCAATTGCTTTAAGAATGCCATTCGCCACATCCATTCATTAACATTCTTCTCTGTAATCTTCCCTATATCTAATGCGAAAGTCCCCCAGATTATACATTCAGTCAATGGACTCAGTTTGCGCTGATCTCCTTCATTAATCCAACAGACTGTCTCATAATCTTTGATCTTTGACAATTGCCAATTAAGACTCATTAGCTTTTTCCTTTTGGATTCTCTCCCAAACTTCGTATCGATGGACGGGAATACTTTTTGGTGCTTCAATTCCGATACGAACGTAGTCTCCTCTTACACCTAAAACGACAACCTCAATATTGTCGTTTATTACCAATGATTCATCTGTACGTCGTGTAATGATCAGCATTATTCACTCCATGCGTCCTTAGCAACTAAATAGATAGTGTTTATGTGTCTCTGGATAGAGGTCACAAGGGCAACCATTTGGTTCACCAGTGCGAAATGTAGGCTCCTCTGATAGTTTCCATTTTGAAACAATTCCCGTAGGATATTCTTGATTAAGTTTCCTAGTTGTTTCTTCGATATCTAAACTACTACATACTGAAGCATTACAAAGCCCTACCCTGTATGCATCAAAGTCCATTAGCTTCTCCTTAAAAATCCTCGATAATAAACGTCGTTTGCCTCGTCTGCACCGAAACGCCATTTTTTAAGCCCTTCTATTTTACCACCAGTAACTCTTTCGATATTCTTCTTTGCTTTAAGTTTAGATTCAAACATTTCAGAAGAACCACAAAGAACATCCTTTCTCCAAGTCTGAAGACGCCATACCCATGTTTTAAAAAAATTAGACTTGTAAATAAGTACAACATCAAGCTTTTCTGGGTTTAAAAGATTCTGTAACATCTTAGTTCCCTTTTGGTTCATACCTTACCCAGTCTGTATTAGAATCTGTTACAAGAGGAAGGTCTACTTTTATAGTGCTAACACCATCAAAAGCAACTAAAGTAAACCAAGGACCACGACACCCATCTATAAATGGTGGCAAAATAATATGATCATCTGGGAGTGCCCAATACTCTCTACGAACATGTGTAACTGTAGAGTCTGCCATTAGTTCTTCAAGTTTCATTCCAACCTCCGTAGTCTTCATCTGTACCCCATCCAATAGATTTTAATGTATCAGCATCTGCTTCTACATCGCTCATACCATCGGGCTCGTCAGGCTCATCAAGCTCTAAATATAATATATCTCTTTTGATATGGTTTACCATTTCTTGTTCAATATAATTTAAATCTATTTCTTCTGGTAATGTACCAGGCTTGAATAAAGCGACTGCATATCCTGCATTACGAAGCGCTTCAATCATTTGATCAAAGTTCATCATCTTCCTCACAATTACAATCGTCTAATACTTCCCCACATTCTTCACAAGTCTCTTCTTCAATCCAGTCCTCATCATCCTCAATACCTTCATCCTCGATACCTTCATCCTCAAAATAATCCTCAAATGATTTCTCGCTCATTTAAACCACTCCTTAATACGACATAGAACACGATAATCAAATGTTCTTTTATAAAGATTCTTGAATTCTTCTGAAGTTTTAAGAGCTTTATCTACTAACGTCTTATACTCCTCTAAATTCTTATCAACAGCATCGACATGATTAGCTGCTACATTACAGCGCGTTATAAGAGAATCTGTGCTATCATTTGCACTAGCCTCACGTAGCCAATTTGAAAGTCGAGACATTAGTTCGCCTCCGTTCCACTTAGTTTCTGAATAAGTTGTTCAGCGATGTGATCAGATGTCCACTGCACACCTTCAATAAAACTAAGCCCCATAAGAGCAAGGAGTGCAGAGCGCTGATCTGGTGGAACACGTACACCAAGATCATTTTCAAGTTTAACTAGAATTTTCTCACAAGACGCTTTCGCTGAAATAACAGTTAATGCTTCCAATTCATTAAAATTCATCAGGCTCTCCTTCGAAAAAAAAAAAAGAGCTTTTTAAGGCTCTAAGAAATAGACCTCCCTTTTGGGGAAGTCTAAAGTCTCAACCATCGTCCCTGCGGAACGTAGCCATCCACACATGTCCCGGACCTAAATGCACAGTTCGTGCATATGCTTCCGCCGTTTCCTTTGTGGGAAAGAAAAGCATCGGCTTGCCGTCGTAGGATTCTGCAACGCCACGGACGTACCAAAGATTTACTTCAGTCCAACCATCTCCGAGAATAGCGCCGGGAATTTTTACGTCATTTGCAAGATACGACATTGGGTTCTCCTGTTGGATAAGTATAGCTCGGGGAGTTTCTTCTGTGGTGATCCCCGACACCGCGGACTACATTTCTAGAGCACCTGTCCTCGTGCTTTCTTCGTTCCTCAAAGAGGACCAGACGAAGATCGGATTTGTCCTGTCCGCAACAGTGTCTACTTGGAGCTTCGTGTGCTTAGCAGTTAGCGGGCTAAGCACAATCGACTCGTGACGCACGTGACAATGCGTGTGGCATCATATACTCGGCTTGAAGGCGATGGCCATAATGACCCTCCAAGCTGTAGTCGGTCGATTTGCAATCAAGAAGACATTAAGGGGAGACTCCCCACCGACGATCTTCCAGACCCACCGTTTTTACCCCGGGCACGGCTGACCCGCGTTGTGTCTACCGAACGGTTGCATGTCAACACAGCTTCCCACATGGTTTCTCAGGCTCATATGGGCGTACGATTGAGGAGATTTTGAGATATCTCCAGCCTATAATTTTAGTCCAGGCAATGACCTCAAGGACAACTACTAAGGTTGCATCGTGAGCACCCGTTTCGCTGAATTTCTCATAGTTTGCTTTCGACCCATCTTTAACCTCTGGGTCTCGACCGTGAGATGGAGGCGCGGTATTTTAACGAGACCGCAAACTCGATCTACTAAAAGAGCTCCGGGTTGGGACCACGGTAGTGGCTCAATTCGGGATACTCCGATGCAAGAAACCACTTCACCCACAACGACGGATTGTCCGCCGTGATGTCTATCAACTCATTCAACTCCATTGAATTTCTCCGTAAAAGACTGCGTTCGGCGTCCCTAATGATGAAATCGATTAATTTCTGGATAATCTTTCTCCAGAATCTTTCTGACGGCTGTTCTTGCTTCATCCATTGAAATCTCCTGACGCGGTTTATTTACGAGAACCGCAAAACTCGATACACATACAAGAGGATGCTTACAGGATTACATTCATCCGCCCACGCATCTGCCTCATCCTGCGTGTGTTAGTTACGGGCAGTTACTTTTTACCTTTCGGTATTCATAACTCGTATGTGTAAATCAAAATTAACGGCGGCTTATTTCACAACCGCAAGGGTAGGTATGCCTGCCTTTTTAAAAGAGATTGCTCGTGAACGCAACAGCTCCTTCTTGAGACTGACATATTCCCCCAGATGGTCAGGACAAGGAATCCAATTGAGGAAACCATTGTCCGTAACGCAGAATCGACACTGCTTACGGAAGTCATCACAACGATACAGCAGTGGTTTCATTTCGATCTCCTAATTTAGTATATCACTAAGAAGTGCCGGTTACTCACGTCCGGCGGCACGGCACTGGAAACGTTCCACTGTTACATGGATTATCCATTGAGTTTTGGAGGGCTCAATGGAACACAATACGGAATGAATTCCGTCCAGCAGTGTCAGGTGGCCTACTATTTTACCTGTTTGGCACCAGGTCAGCTCAACGTTCTCTTACCTCATCCTTGAGGGAAGCAAAGAGCCAATTAGGAATGTCCATGATGAACATGGCGCGATTCATTTCTAGACGAAGCCTATGGACTGCTTCTATTGCGTCTTCTTCTGCAGCCTTAGGTATAACCCGAGCTGGTTCCGTCACAAGATCACCATCAATCTCGCGCGTGCGTGGAGGGATCAATACACACCACATGTTACTTTCTCCTTACGCCTGAATGTGAGTCCAGGCACGAAGTGTACGCCGCTTCTGAATCTTCCGTGCAATCCAAGAAAACAACATGCCGATGCTCTTGAAGACTTCTCCAATTGCTTTGGAGAAACCATACAAGAGGAATCCCATTACCAAACCGCCGCTGGTGTAGTAGGCAACATGACTCTGCCAGCCTTCACCTTCGAGCAAGTTCAGTAACTCCGGTGTCTGGTGAATGATGAAATAATTCATCGTTACACCAAGCATGAAGCCGATCATCCAGACGAAACCATGAAACGTAATCTTCATAAGTCCTCCTATTGGACTGTCATTGGGAAAGGTTGGTAGGCTAGGGTATATCATATAAGATACCCATTTTTCCGCAAATATTATTTAGCCTTTTTATAAACCCTTGCGCCCTTATACCAACCTTCTGCTTCCTTATATTTACTTAGATCAGTTCCTTCTGGATAACGCTTATTACCTTCTTTCCAACGAGAATTTCTCTTAGCCATATCTACCTCTAAAGTGGTGCGACTGGTGGGAATCGAACCCACAAGGTTTTCACCGACGGATTTTAAGTCCGTTGCGTCTGCCTGTTCCGCCACAGTCGCTGTTAATATTATGCGCAAGCTACCATAAATGCTTTAATTCTAGTATTTGTAGTTACACTCGTATTTGGGACTTGATAGTAATTTTTACCATTAAATCTGAGGCTAACAGTAGAAGAGCATGGAGTATTTAAAGGTACACTACCTACAATTCTATTCAATTTTTTAGTGCTCAATTGATAGGCAAATGTCTCAACAGTAACAACAGGCGGATTCGGCTGAGGAGGATTAGTAACATTCCATGTGAAAGACTTGGAATCATTAAGTCCTGCAGGATCTTCAACAGTAGCAACAACAGTGTAAGAACCAACAGTTGTTGGAATACCAGTAAACAGACCTGCTGTACTTAAAGAAATACCAGGAGGTACACCTACAGCAGAATAAGTCAATGCATCACCATTACTATCCTGGCCTAATAATTGTAAAGAAACAGTTGTTCCACGTACTGTATACTGAGTACCTGGCTGTGCAAGTGTTGGTGCTAAGTTTGGCTCTTCAACTAACTTGGACACTACTAGACTTGATTCTGATTCTACATTATAAGTATTTTTTGAGAATACACTGAAGCAGTACAGCCCTGGACTTAATGGAGCGACTTCTGCAGAAGTAGCCGGTGCTGCTACCGTAACACTTCCTAACTGTTCTCCGAAGAGATTACCTGCTAAACATGTTCCCCAGCGTACTCTGGAAGAGACAAGGGATCCTGGACCAGTTGTAGGAATAGCTGTACCATCTACGTTAGTAGTAGGGTCAGTCCAACGAACAACTGCGGATCCCCCAAATACGCTAAAGGACGTTAACATTAAAACTACAAAGCCTGTCTTTTTCATATCTCGCTCATTTAAACGAAGTTAACTTTTATCTTAATTATTCTGTAAATGGCGAGATGTATCGCTTATAGTGCTCTTTTAATATTTTCTAAGAAGCTTTCTAGTTTACCTTCTGAATGAATCCAAGAACGAATTCCTTCTTTATTAGTATACCAAAGCTTTCCATAGATATTGCCCAAAGCAAATTGATCTTTAATTTGAATGATTGCCACAGAGAGATCATCACTTAATCTAACACTCTTACGATGATCCGGCTGATAATACAACCTAGGCTCTACCTTCTGTTTATTCTTCCAAACAAGGAGTTCACCTGTGTTCAGATTAGCAACAAAAGTATCTCCACGATTGTAAATTCCCTTGATTGTCCTACTATTAAGAAGCCAAGGAGCAGGCTTAAGAATAACGAACACTTCGCCGTCGTGATGAAAAAATTTGCTCATGTTGTATACTCTATATGTTTGATAGGTGTTTCACTGATCGCTGCCATGCAAATATCACATGGCTTAGCATTCATGAAATCCCCTTTACGATTAACTCTAGTAATTACAATCTTATGCGCACGCTCTAAATATGTACATCTTGTAATTGCATGTATCTCAGCGTGTAAGTAGATACTATGTTCCTTTTTCATTCGTATCGCATATTTGACTTGAAGAGGGTGTGTTTTAACATAGGAGTTTTTACCTATAGAAAGAACACGCCCTCTCTTGTCATAAATGATTGCTGTCAGATTAGGTCTCACAAATTAATCACACCTTGTCCAAGACTCCGATGGAAATGCAGTACCATTAGGAACAATGCTCGTGCTTCCTAGATTAATATTTCCGCCAACATCACAATACTGCCCTGCTCCTGCTGGCCAAGCTGCATCAAAGCCTTCTTCACAAGAACACTCGGAACCTACTGCAACGCGACCTAGGACAATATAACCCTTGGTAGTAGTAGCTTTTCTATACACATAATTATCCGTAGTCATTGCACCAGCTACTAACCTGCCAACAACTTTTCTAGTGGATACAGGCCATACAATTGAGATTCTGACAATCCCAGGAGCATTTGGATCTGCAGCAGGCTCTTCAGGGATTGTATACGGAACAAATACACTATTACTATTAAATCCCAATTTAGTCGTTACATACGCTCTTAAGCAAGCTTCTCCTAGACGTGTAGTAGGGAATGTAGCACGAACAGCGGGAGGAGGAACAATGATAAAACCATCAATGGATACCAATCCTGTTCCTGTACTATTACAAGGACCATTCTCTAAGACAATACCTTGTAGATCCTCTAAGGGCATTGCTTCTCCTGTTGTATAACTTACAGGCCAAGTCCATTCTACTTCAACCATCTGTGCCTGCACGTTCGCAGCGAACAAACATAACAAAATTCCTAAAATTCTCACGTTAACCTCCAAAATTATTACGTTCCTTTAACCATTCAGGACGAGGAAATCTTTCACTGAATTTATATTCAGTAACTTCCGTTGAATCTAATTTAACTGCTTCCGGCCAATTTCTTAAAATTTCCTCTTCATTGTCGGCATATGCAACAATTATAGAGTGTTCATCACTATAGCCAGTACACCAACAAGGATGTTTAATAGGCCATTTAACAGGACGCCAATCATCTTTATTTGCATAGAATCTACATCTAATCATAAGTGATTTTCTCTTAAAATGGTGAGGCCAGAGAGATTCGAACTCTCGACCAACGGATTAAAAGTCCGATGCTCTACCGACTGAGCTATGGCCTCAACTATCAATCTGGCACGGTTCTCATTTGTCGTCTCTGTAAAACGTCAATTCAACACTGGCAACTTCTAGTCGCAGACCCCAAGCAGTCATGCTCTCAATTGCTTCTTTTCGCGTTTGGAAACTTGTCAAATTCTCAAGAGCCTCCCAAGACGTCGGTTTCCGCCAGATAAGCGTTCCTTGAACGTAATGAAGACCTCTCCCGAATTCATTCAACAAAACGAATCGCCTGTATCTTTTCATTCAGGTATTCCTCCACTAATTGCAACGGATGCGCTTGGCAGGGCGACATATCAAATCTTTCTTCGCCCATAATGCGTTTGGCGAAAGCTTCTTGGCATTCACGTTCCCTACGAAGTTCATCAACTAATCTTTCGACATTTTTAATGACTAGCTCAGGTTCGCAATGAACATCATAACCACTTACTTCCATTTCATTTGGAGGGCCACAAATATAATCAATACGAGACAATGAAGCATTATTTTCAATTAATGCGCACACCAGGCACGTTGCCCTACTACCTCCAGTCGGCTGATGTTTGGCGCATAATGGCGCAGTGGATTTGTACTCCGCCAGCTCGCGGTACAAGTCGTTGATGCGTTCGTTCAGGAATTCGTTAGTAGTCTCGAAATCCTTGCAGTCGCGGCGCAGGCGGTCGCGCTCTGCCGCCAGTCTGGTGAAGTCAACGAGCGGCACCGTGAACGTCGTTGGGATTGTGTCGCTCACTTCAGCACCTCCAGACGCAGAATATCCGCCCGCAGAAAGCAGCACATGCCGACCGCAAGCCAGCCAACCTCGTCGCTAATGACCGCAACGGTTAACGCTACAAACCCGAAAATATCCCATAGCAGCGCACGTTTCACTTCGGCACCTCCTCGGCAATAGCGACGTCGATGGCGATCACCAGTTTGCCGAATTCTGTGTCTGGATCCGGTGGAATTGGTGTGGAGCTCAGCCCTTCCTTATTCCACTGAGTCAGATATGGGCGTATTTTTCGCATCAACTCCCGCAGCCCCGCCAGCTCGACCTGCTTCGCGTCATATTGAGCCTTCCAGTAATCGCGGTTGCCGAACTGACGGTGGGCGTCTTCTTTCCACCCTTCGACTTCGCGGCGCAGGCGGTCGAGTTCACGAAACACCTCCATAGGGCTCTCGCCTGCTTCTTCGTGCGGGATCATTTCGGTACCTCCTTCGGCTCGACCATAGCGGCGTCGATGGCCTCCGCGATGCACGTACGGAGATCAATCTCCGTCCACAGCATGAATCCAACTTGCCCGCTCCCGTCCCGAACCACCAGCCGAATCGTGCCGCTGTTTAGCAATCGCCGCGCCTCCGCCAGCTCAAGGCGCAAATGGTCGAGTTCCTTTGCCCTGCTTTCGTTTTGCTTTGCTGAGACTGTGCTAAGCGCAGCTGCTTCTTTTTCACCTTCACGGTCATAATGTTCTTTAGTACTCATTTGTTCTCCTTTAGCCATTGCTTAATAGTACCTACTCTCCAATACATTCGATGTGAAATATCTCCATACATTTTTACTCTAGGATAATCAACACCAGCACCTTTTTTACACTTACGAGAGAGCGCTTCTAAACTTGTATCAGGTTTAGGAAATTTGCCTCTGTGAACTCTAGACAACAGAGTAGTCCTCTTTATTTCTAAAATCTCCATTAAGTCTTTCAAACTTAATAGCGTATGATCTGGAAGTTTTAATGATTCGCAATTTATAATCATAATCACCTCACAAGACTAACTACATAAGTATCATAGTCTAGTTCATTAGCATAAAACTCAGGTAATTTAAATCCACCATATTTTAGGATACATGTGTTAGTTTCTTCTTCATTATAAATAGAACACCAAAGACTTTTAAGACGGGAGGTATTTAATGCAATACGATTTTTAGTGTCATCTTCAAAAGGTAATGGATAATAAATTCCATTAAGAGGTCCAATAAGTGATGCATACATCATAATTTAAACTCTCCAAATTATTCACCAATAGTATATATTAGGCTTACGGTAGTCAGGCCAGTTAAAAGGATAGTCTGCATTAGCCAGATCAATACTTGCGAGAAACTTATATTCCTTACGTCTTGCTGGTCTTGTACTGTGAAGACTATTCCACCTAGATGGAGACTTAGAGAAATCACAAGGAAAAGAAGCAGATCGCCAATACTTATCAAGACGCCTTCTCCATTCATTTCTTTCGAATGGCCGCATATCGTCATAAATATAACGAATTCGCTTAATTCGAAACTTTTTATTTACGTAATACCGAGACATGAATAGCTCCGTTTGAGGTACCTACTTCATGTTACACCTCCTATTTTAAAGGGTGGGACCGGCTGTCTTTCGACTGAGAGGGTGTTCCCAATTTGAATCCGGTAACAGATCCAATCTCTTACACCCCGCCAATTATTGAATATTGCCCGGCATTGGCAAATCGGTTTTGTTTTCTCACCGGTCCCATTGTTTATTTACTAGCAGTCCTTAATTCTACACAATAACGTGCATATTGAATTACTAATTGATATCCATCTGCCTCTAGATCAGTCATGTTTTTATAACCAAACTTTTGAGCAATAAGATTCCATTCGTCCATACGTATCCTATAAGAATCTTCTGAAAGTCTTGCTAACATGTTATAAAGAATATCTTGCTGTTCTTTCAATGATCCCATAATCAATCTATGACGGTTGGTTTCCTCTGGAGGTAATGGGATTGTCTTAATAACTTCTGCATCATCAAGTTTATCTTGCGAAATATAACTCATTTTAATCTCCTTTTGAATATGCCGGTTACGATTATCCGGCGTGTATCTGTTAGGACCACCAAACACAACAGTACACCGACTTTCAATTGTTAGTTAATGGTACTATTACTTTTCATAGCCTCAGACTTAGGTTTAGCGATTACATACTCCTTCGATATAACGCCACCGACACCAGGATTAACTATAATATCATTTAACCACAGCGTAATAGGTCCATTTTTGGTGTGGTATGTATGATCGTGGCCTCTCCTTGCATGTTCTCTGGGTGAACGATGCGTTCCTCCTTTTGCCGAATAAGTCTTAGCTTTTCTCTCTACTTTAAGTAACCAATAATCATCCATTGGTAAGGCATTTACTGGATGTCGTCGTTTGGGATGTCTTTCTGTCTTAACGTTAGCACACGAAAGAATATTTAACACTTCTAGTATCGGTGAGAACAATGCGCTAACGAGCTCAGACTTACCATTATATTTTATGTCTTCATACTTTACATTTACAAGATGTCTACCATCTACTATGCCTAAAGACCAAGGTTCTCTTACTATAAAAATAGGTGGATACATCTTCCATATATTATTTACAGGATTTTTGAAATATGCCTGTAACCCGATTGTTTCGAGGATGTCTCCTGTCTCTTTAGAAATAACTTTCACATGTCGCGCATGCATACATATTGAAAGTTTTTCGGTCTCTGTTATCCATTCAAATAAACAGTTATCAAAAGGCAAATTTAATTTCTTTCCAATTAATGCATTATGTTGTGTATTCCTACTACAATAGCCACCCTCGGGTAACATAAATTTACCAAAAGATAGAAATGAGTCAGGAACTAAATCTTTCTTTACCAGTTCTACGTAAAAATTATGAAATTTCATTTAAGACTCCTTTAAAGAAATAGTCCTACAGTACATCCAAGAAACACAATGGCAAGAATATAAGCAATAAACATACCACAACCAATTTTTACGCCATCCCAAAGCGTCATATTAACCACCTTTGTTTTGGACACGTCGATAAGTATTTCCAGGAGCGGCTTTTACTGTTCTTTCAATACCAGTATTGCCGTCTTTATGCTTTACAAAATTAGTCGATTTATGAATCAATCTTTCTTTTCCAACTTTTCGTGGTGTATTACGAATAGCTAACCACTTTTCTCTATCCATTCCCATTCCAATTACCTCTTTCTATTTCCTTCCCATTCTAGAAAAGCAATAAATGCAACAGTCGCAACTAATGCAAAAATTGCAATAAAAAATTCTACTGCATTCTTCGCAACCCAAAATAAAAACATTGAAGTAAAACTTGTCATAGTATTCCTTTTGTTGGATTACAACTTAGAAGAAGCGTAAGACCTATTGCAACAGCAACAAACATTATAGTCCAAATCCAATCTGTTAACTTACGCGGTTTTCTTTTCATTTAATATCCTCCGAAAAAAATGCCCCAATTAAGGGGCATAAAACAACTTGTACTAGGGAAGGAGATACCTAGCCAAATTGTTTTTGAAGTGGGGTTGTTATTCTCATATCTATAGCTATAATAATAACTTTATCTGATTAGTCAAGCTGATCAGGCTTGCAGAAAGGCATACCCATGCCTGTTTGCCGTTTTGCACATTGTGCTACACGACAAGCTAAATTTAGAGCCGTTTGCATACGAAACCTTCATTGATTGTTTTGTATACTGATATTCACCCACGGCTAAGAGGCTGTCATTACCGGGTCAGTATCAATGACGAAACCCGGAATCAAGAATTTGTGCGGTACATTAGAGCTTAAGCCTTAGCTTCATCCCAGAGGGACTTTAAGGGTATAATCTCTTTGGCCGTACCGCTAGCCGGTGAAGAAGACCTCAGTCTGACATCTCAACAGACAGTATATTTACTTACGTAGGCCTTTCATCTTTGGAGTGATCAAAAACTACTCGCATCCTTCCGTATCAGTTTATAGTGAGGTCATAATTAGATCCCGATTCGCTACAACGCTCGGGAAAACACGTTCGCGAGGATTGATCTTCGGCAAAAGCCGGAGGATCTTCCCGTAGCTTTACAGTGGCCGGTGAGGTATCCGTGTTACGTTTCCAATGTGTCACACACTGCCCATTCTCCGTTTGCTGGTCTTACCAATGTAATTAACCTGCAGCAGCCGCAGTTTCCGCAGCAACAGCTTCAGCAGCAGCCTTCTCAGCCGCTTTCTTAGCACGATAAGCAGCAAGGCCTTCGGCAGCAGCCGGGTTTAGCTCACGCTTCTCAATACCTGCAGCATACGCAGCTAGGAGAGCATCCTTGTTCGCAAGAATCCAATCAGCTACGTCTTCACGACCGTCAGCTGCTGCAACAAGAGAATTACGTGCAAGCGTTGTCTTCTCCTCATCAGTCATACGCTTGACGCCAGGCCAACTAAAGCTTGACTTGATTGCCTCAGCATGCTCTACTAGGAAAGCGATCTTAGGCTCGTGACCGAAGAGCTCAACCAGCGCATCAACAGCCTTTTCAAGCTTTTTACGCTCACTCTTCGTAACACGACGAATCTTACCAGTTTCAAAGGCCATCTCGACTGTCTCACGATTTTCAATGAGCCAATCGGTCAGTTCAACCTTATTCGCTGTTACTGCCAGAAGCGCAGTACGGATCTTCGGCGTACGAAGGAAATCAATTGCCTCAGCCTTTGTGTCAAAGAACTGACCATTGACTTCAAATTTCTGCTTGATATCTACCGACATTTTGTATTCCTTAAGTATTAGATCAAAAAATGTCACTTTAGCGTAGTGACTATACGCACATCAGAAAGAGGGTTAATCTAACAGCTAGGCTGTCGGACGTACCCTGGTCTGCCTCGAAACAGGCCACCAGGCCACCGGAGGCGGTCCAGGTGCCGCGCACGGGTGCAGGCATGGGGGCAGGCATGGCCCCACCCCGCGTCTCACCTGCGACCCCGTGGAAGTGATTATTTTTAGAATTTTATTCGTCAAAGATTTTATCAATTAATGTTGCAACATAAGTACCATCAATTTTCTCATATGTCTTTAAGTTCTGAAGCGCTGCAATTAATTGACCCATATAAGCTACATCTACACCGATTAATTGCTCTCTTAAAATAGTCTTATCGTTTAAATCAAGTTCATTGATTTGAAAGATAATCTTTAGCATCTGACCAGCGGAGATCCTCCAACCTCTGTTAAGAAACTTTCTAATTCTAAAAATAGATGCTATAGGATAAAGGCTACCTTTGTAGATTAATGTCTTTGTAAGAATTGCTTCAAGAGCTTCAGGCTGTAAAACCAGCAGATCATGCTTGTAATCATAATAACACATTGCATGAACAAAATCAAAGTTATTATGGATTTCATTAGGCTCTCCATAGAACCTTGTAATTAATTGAACACGATTAGCAAGTGTTGCTGCATTATCAGTTAAAAAGACAGGTCGATACGGTTTACGTTCATGTTCATCTTTACCTGTCACCTTCAAAGAAGCATTTAGTTCTTCGATAGTTTCTACAGGCTCTTCTTCAAGCAAATGTTCTGCATGTGTGCTAATTGAATCAGCAAAGTCGATTGTTGAAGCTTCAGGTAAAGATTCAAAATACTCATAACTCTCTTGGTCCTCTGCAGCAATACCTGCAGATTGCATATAGAATATAATTCTCTTTTCTTCTATATCTTGAATATTTTTGATATAAGAAACTTTAACACGAACTTTATAAGGCTTAGCAGAATTTACTTTCAGTTTAATTGTATTATTAAATTGAGTAGCATAATATACCGCTGCTCTTACTGTTGTATTAAAATCTCTCAAATAAAAGTCATAATCATTAGGCTTTTCACCAAGAAGAAAAGATGTGATACAACCACCTGTTACAATAACATTCTCTGCTAATTCCTTACGAAGTTCTTCATGCTCAATCGAAGCAAGCCATTCTTTAATTTTCTTTCGGAGAAGAAGTTTAATGGTATGCGATTTAATGCCTGTCATGCTTGTCTTTCTCCCAGACAAATTAAACAAAGTACAATATTTTCTATCTCATCAGAATCACTAAAGGTATACCTACCACATAATTCATTTTCTGGAATAAATTTTTCACACCAAGTGCAAGAATCTCCAAATGATTGTGTTACCAGAATATTAGTCATATTTGCTTCAGTAGTGAAAATTACATCACCGTCTTTTAAACTCATGTATCACTCCTGTGCCGTATTCCTATAGTATTCCAAATGAAGTAAAATTTTATTACTTAATATATTCTTGTCATCTAACAATAATCTGCTGAAAGAAATGCCAATAATTGGCTTAGCTACGCCAGTGTATTCACCTTGCCAAATGACTTCTACTTCAGTATTTTTATCTATACTATTATCTTCAATTAATTCAATTAATTCGTTAATAGTCATGTATCACTCCTGTGCCGTATTCCTACGGCTCGCGGAAACCGAGGCTTGTCTTTAATGCCGTGTGAGAAGAACCGAAACTTCAGCAACTCTCCGAGGAACATTTTTTTGTTATCCCAAATGAACTTTCGATCATCGTGTATAATAGAACCGGGAGCAATTTCCAGGACTTGCTCTTGATAATCAACGTAAAAAGCACCCAATGTCTCTCCGGCGATAAGACCTTCTTTCGATGAAGACCTCTTCGCATAACCGAGCTCGTCTTTCTCCTGGACATTCTCATTCACCATTGCTTCTTTGAAGCCCACGATCACTGCTTCTGCATCTTGAAAACGCTTCAGTTTGTAAATAATACCTTCTTTAAAAGTTCCGCGACCCTGTTTGTATGAAGCATTAGGGTCTCTCATCATAATGCCTTCGTATCCTTCAGCTAGACACTTTTGTTCAAAGTCAATCAGATGCTCGTAAATGAAGACGCGTGTTTGTCGAACAAGATGCACATTGTCCCAAAAGCTTCCTGCAAAAGAGCCTTCGAGAAGGTCAAGTCTGGCATGATAATCCCATTTGAGACAACCAGGATGCGTATAATCAAAAACATAATAACGCAAATCTCCTGGTTTATTTTCTGACATCACATGGCTTTGTGTTCTATTATACACATCTGCATCAGTAGGATTGCCTTCAATAATTTCTCCATCGTAATGTTCTAAATGACTAAATTCTTTTTGAACTTGTCTCGATGGTAAAGGTTTACCTGTTCTGGAAAGAGCTACTCCGTTCTTTACAATACATCTAATTCCATCATATTTAGGCGAGCAGAGGAGAGGGTATTTAAGAAGTTTAAAATAATCAGGATCCCTTAGAGGATCATTATTAGGAGCTAAAAGTGGTTTGAACATTAATCACCCTCTGCCTGTTCTTGTAGAAGCTGTTCGTTTACTGCATCGAAGTAATCATTAAGATCATTAAAATTGTCTACAAAATGAGCAACGCCACTCCACATTATGTTTGCAAGAATATGACTTGGTAGCCCTAAATGTTCATCAACTTCTTCTTCTCGAATAAATGCTGCAAGTTTTTTGAGCATTTCTTCTTCATTAATATCAGTCATTATTTTCTCCTTCAATTAAAAAGGGGATCATTTCTGATCCCCAGGTTTTATTTAATCGGACATACACCTGTTGCACATTCATCAGCACTTTCAAACATCGCATTATCGACATCTGTAATAATAATAGTCTTTTCTACAAGAACTTCATATTCTTCCTTCGTAATTTCTTGATAAGGTGCTTGCAGAAAACCATGATCAGAATGTAACAAGAAAGACAAACTCTTATGATTGTTTCGATAATGTTTGTAGAGATATTCTTTAATCTCAGGAATTTCTTCTTTCCTGTAATACACTGTGCATGAGACACTATTATCTGACCAAACTTCTTGTAATCGTTTAATTTCACGTAACTGATCTAATGCAGTCATATCTTTTGCAAGTCTTGTTCCTTCAGGATATGCAAATGGAAATGTTACGACAACAGTGCCATAGTCTTCAGAGCCATCTAAATTCTTTTGAAACTCAACAGGATATCCATGTGCTTTACACACGTTAACCAGCGAATGATCAGAAGCAATTCTAATTCGTCGATACATGTACTGAGCGTATCCAGGATGAATTCCTGGAGTTACACCCGGTAACAATGACAATGTCCCTGATGGCTTAATTGTAGTAAGCTTAATAGACTTATTGAAGCCATTCATAATTGAGTATCTTACATCGAAATCGCGTAGATACTCATAACCATCAGAGAGCCAGCTATTCTGTTCTTTTGTCGCTTGTAGAATACCTGTCAAACCAATACCCATTCTCATGTTCTTATGAACAATTGATTCTGTTTCTGGGTGATGCGATGGCAAAATCAAAGAGTGCTTATTAATTCTATATAACAATTCTAAAATGTCTAAGAATTCTTCTTTAGATTCAATATTAGGAAGAAATACTTCAGCAAGACAACAAGTTTCAAAAGGAGCTAACGATTGTTCTGCACAAGGATTATACCCCATTACCTCTGGATCAGGGTACTCAGTTTCATTAAGTCTGCCGACTTTACGCGAAAGCCTAAGATTAATAAGACCGTAAGGTTCTCCTTTACCCTCATATCCATCCCAGAAATATTCGTGCAAATCACGGATATCGTCGCAGGCAACACTATTATTGGACATTGAGCGCCACTTGGGAATGTTGCCAATATCCCATCTCTTAGCCAGAAGAAATTCGATATCATCAGGATCACCTATTGCTATTTGCGCAGAACGTCTGACATTACCGGCTACAATAATATGGCCAATAATATTCATAATATCTAGAGCATCGATAGGTCTTATTTTCTTTCCTCTTCGTTTTTCGAGGACTTCTGAGATCTTTCCGATTCCCCACACAAGATCTTCAGGGCCTGAAGCCACGCCGCCAAAGCCTTTGATGGGAGATCCCTTTCCACGGATAACTTGAGTCGAGAAAGTGAAGGTTCCATTTTCTCTTCGTTCACTTAAAAATGCCGCCTTTAATGTTTTACCAAGAAATTTTACCCAACCTTCTCTTGAATCCGGAATAATAAAGTCTGCACCTGCATGCGTGACTCTTGTTGGTGCCTTAAACCAATCTCTAACTGCTGGAAGTTTATCTACATGTATACGCTGTATATTATAACCAACACCAGAGCCTAAAGCTAGCATATCCATTGCCCAACAGAAAGGTCTAATAGGCTGATCTACTACTACGAAGGCACAATTTTGAAGACTAGCTAAACCTAAGCGATCTACTGTTTCAGTTCCAAGCTGCCATAGAAATCTACCAGCAACAGAACATTTGAGACTTAACATATAGTCACGAAGACGATCTTCTTCTTCGTAATTAAAACCTACCTTGAGCTGTGTTCGACAAGCTCCTAACACACGTTCAATAGTATCAGGAAATTCTTCTGTGGGAGCATTATCATCTCCATCTTCAGTCAACTTCCTGGCATATGTCCGCTTGAAAGTTAAGTAGCCGACAGTTGACCAGGGTGTAGTCATTCTTCTTGTACCTCAATAATTTTTCCAAATCTCACTGTTATAAAATCTTCTAAAGCCTCTTCATCATTCGCATATTGAAAATTTCTATTTTTACGTAAATTATTTTCTTTTACATAGGCTTTTTGTAACGTAAGTGCATCTTCAATTAGCAGTCTAGAAATTCTATTAACATGTGTGAGATATTCTTCAGGCACATCAGGATCAATATAATAGAATGGTTCATTCCACTCTACATAATGTTTTACTTTCTTTTGTTCATCCATTATTCAAACTCCAAAGTTGGTTCGATCTTTTCAAACTCATCGTTTTCATCTTCTGGCTCACAAGCGGCCAGTCTGCCTGTATCATAAGAATATCTCATATTGTTAACTCTACCTGTGAGACCGGTTTGCCTAGCCTTAAGAACTTGCATTAAAATAGTATTTCTTGTGTATTCATCATCAGCAGTAAGATTCCTAGCAAAAGAAATAATATCGAAAGAAATTTGCTTAATAGACCCTGAACCTCGAATATCATCAATCGAAGGAAGTCTTCCCTCTTCAAAGCTTTTTGCACCACTGGTTGCTTTACGTAAATGTGATACAAGACCAATCCACACAGGATGACGTTTGACAAGTCTAAGTAAATCATTCATTACTTTATCATGCGCTTCATTACCCGTCTTATCCCCAGCGCCTTCAGATACAAGAATAGTGATATGATCAATAAAGAGATACTTAGCACCACTAAGGCACATGTACTCCAACTTGTCAATAATTGAACTGTCATCTATTGCACCTTGGTGATCTAGTAGAATTACACGATCTTCTCCAAACACCTGATCAAATCCGATTTTAAGTTCGTTTAGTGGAATCTCTTCTTTAGCAGGATTCTTATTGATCGCCATTCCAGCGAGTTTTCTTGCTGTCTCCGCTGGACTTTCTTCAAGTGATACGATGCCAATTTTGTCGGGTGTAGTAGCTAAGATATGAAGCATTATTTCACGAAGAATTGTCGATTTGCCGCTACCTGTACCAGAAATGAATAAAGTAATCTCACCAGGTCTCATTCCTTTTAATTTAGCGTTGACACCTTCTAGACACGGAGGATAAGGCGTTGCAGGAATACTATTAAAAGCTTCTAATGCTTTCCATAAATCTTCTTTACTGATAATACCTGAAGGGGTATAAGGTGCTGCATCGTAAATATATTTGATTAAGTTTTTCCAGCCTTGCTCAACAAGAACTTTATTAGCATCTTTAAGTGGTAACTTAACAATCTTTATTTTGTCAATACCAATAATTCTGATACTTTCTTCTAATGCCTTCTTACCTGCCTCATCTTCATCAAGACATAAAACTACTTCTTCAAAGGATCTAACCCAATCTCTATTTTCAAGAAGTGCCTTAGTTCCTGACGCCGATGACAACGCCACAACAGGATACACTTGTTTATAGCGTTCATACCAAGCTTGCGCAACTGATAAAGCATCAATCTCTCCTTCAGTAATTACAAGTTTTTTACCATTGCCATTAAATTTCTCTTGACCAAATAATTTATGTGATTTACCAATCCAATAGAAATCTTTTGGAAGCTTTCTAACTTTGTAAACATTTTTTTCATAAGGATAGTAATGAGCATCCATTTCACCATCTGGATTAAATGAAACTTTTACACCAAAGAATTCCATTACTTTTGTAGAAATTTGTCTATCAGCTAATCCTTTACTTCTGAATCCTTCTATTTCTTCAAATGATATTTTATTTGAAGAAGGTTTATACTCTGCCACAATTTCTCCTTCTTGTGCTGGGAAAAACGTTTCACATGAAAAGCAAAACGATGTACCGTCTGCATATACTTGTCTTGCATCATGTGATTTACAATTCACTTGATCAAGACAAGGTCGTTTGTAGATTATGATCTTTCCCATATTAACTCTTCTTTGTATACAGCAGAGATAGCAAAACTACTCCATATATGACTAAAGATGTATAATGCCAAGACGTAAGATGCCAGCCAATCTCCCTAGCCTCAAAAATAATTTCACTAATCCCTAATATTACACAAAGAAACACTCCTAAGGCAACAATAACTATGAGTATGTCACGCATTTTGTTTTCCTAGCTCTGTGTTTTCTATTTCCTTAATTTTGTCCAAAATCTCTCTTGCTTTATCATACCAGCGTAATTCATCTGTATAATCACGGTCTTTTCGAGCCATTCCCGCTAGCTCCATGTATTGATCGTATTTACGGATCAAATTTATTTTATTCATTAAACGGCTCCATCTTAATTACTTTTTCAAGACGTTCTTTATGCCTAACAGTAATAGGCTCCTTTACAGGCCAAGAAACTTTTTCTATCAAAGTATTATACCACGTCTTATTTGTAGGTGCTTCAACAAAACATAGAGACCAGGTTTCAGAATATGATAATGTTCCTTTTGTCTTATATTGTTCTAGACAAATGAAATCAAATTCCTCCATTGGTCTCTCTTTAAACATTACTTCTAAAGCTTTCGAGGAGGAAAGATATTTCCTCCAGCTAGACTCTTTTCCTTTATTTGCAACGCCCATCCCTCTGTAAAGCTTCTTACCTAAATAAAAGCGTGCTAAGTAATTATCTCTAATCACATAAATAAAACCAACATATTCTTTCGTACCCATCTGTTCACAAAAACGCCAATGGCCATTATCAAATTTCTTCCATTTTATAATGTTATTTGGTACAGATGGTAATTCACCCTCAAATTTCATTTTCTTTTCCGATAGTTGACAAATGCTCCTTTCTCAGTTCTCTAACAACTGGCCAAACTGCTGGATTGAAAAAATCATTAGTATGTTTCATAAGATGAATCATTCTGCCGTTCACAAGCAATTGTTCATACCAGCCGTCACCATACGCTAACATATACTGTTCTACGACAGCTTCTTGATATTCTTCTTCATCTTTACAAAGATTTAAAATTCTCTCGGCCTTGACCTCGCCGACACGCGGCACTCCAAGGACATTATCAGTAGGATCACCTTTCAACAATTGGCAGTAATAATGTCTGATGGCCTCTTTTTCACTTATTGTAAATAACTTCTTTACCTTCATTGAGTAATGTTGGCCAGGAATACACTTAAGATCTTTGTCAATACTACAAATAACGTAATCAATATCTTTGGCTCTTGCTTCTTCTGCCCAAATTCTTATAAGATCATCTGCTTCCATCCCATCTGCCGCTACAGCTAGATCTTCTGCAATTGCTAATTTTCGTAATGTAGGGACAAATCTATTTTGTTTATTCGGATCAGTGTGACGATTCATTTTATAAGAAGGCATAATTAAATTACGATAGTTATTCTCTCCTTTTACGGCCATCAAATATTCTTCACAAAAAACTTCATCTAGCAACTCTTGTAACTTTTTCTTGAAATTGTCCCAAGACTCTTCTAAATAGTATCTATCTTCTTCTTTAGTAAATTCAAGAGGAATTCTTTTACCGTTTTCGTCTAGCTTGATATAAGAAATACCTTCCTCAATTTTAGCTTTTTTCATCCATCTCGGCGCACATGCATGATAAGCTAATACATCACCGTCGATTATTGCTAGCACATATTTTTCCTTTTGATCTTAAAAAGAAGCTCATCATAAGCAAACGAAACTTCTTTGTTTTTCCAATAATCACCAACTGTACGAATCTGATCGTACTCGGCATCAACGCATAATACGTCTTCTACGCCTCTAATAATTCTGTACTGTACTGGAGAATAATTCAAAGCCTTCATATATTGAAAAGCTATTTCAGAATTTTCTGCAAAAACGTATAAGCGTTTGTTCATATTTACCTCAATACCCGTACATTTGATTTTCCATATCTTTCAAAATATTTCTTGCTAGATCAAAATTACGATCCCAAAGTGCACACTCGAGATCTCTATGATATCTACGGAACTCTCCAAAGACTTCTTCGATAATTGCTCTTGTACTAACTTCAATTGCTAATGGCAATTCACTTTGATGTCTTATATAAACTTCATTTGCGATTGCCACATGGATTCTATACTTAGTAAGATAATCGAAACCCCTTACAGGTTGCTCATTAAGATCTCTTGTAATTGTAGCAAGAGGCATACAATCAGCTTTGTGTACTTCAAGATTGGTATTGCGAATTGCTTGTACAAGTTTACTCATTCAGTATTCTCCTTCTTGAATTCATCACATAGATAAGCTTTGCATGAATGAATACGTCCAGTGATTGTTATAAGTCTCCAGCCCTTTTCTGTTTGATCCCATGTAAAGCCACCTCTCTTACAGTATTTACAGACAACATCATCGTATTCATCTTCAGGCCAATAAAAATCACAGTAGTCTTCTATTGCCATTCTTCCTCCCAAAGATAATCCAACCTAGACCATACCAGTCTTTGCCGCAAATGTCACACTTCTTGGCATCTCCCATCATACCACCGTCTGTAGTTCCAGACCAGTGTATTTCAAAGAAACACAAGATTCGTTTAAGGATTTTCATTTGGTACTTTAAATACTGCAATAATACGCTCAGAGGTATTCCATCTAGTGATAAATTGCCAGGCTGCTTTTGCCATAGCCACATCAGAGGATTCATAAACGATATCTTCGGAAACAGAATTACGTCCAATTATTCTATAGACTAGCCACGATGCTCCTTGCTCAAAATTTTCTGTGAAAACATACTCATTATATTTCATTTGTCACCGAATTTTTTGATTAGTTGCATTAATCAATTCCTCGTTACCTTCATTTTTTAAGATAAATTCCCATGCTTTGTCGGAAACGTCTTTAAACGTAGTTATGTGAAGTTGTGTTCGACTGTTTCTTGGAAAATCTTTAGCAATACCGTATATGATATAACAATCGTAGTTACTTACGATTGTTTTTACTCTTTCAAATTTAATGAACATCACGCCAGTTATCTCCTATTTTAGCTCCACCTTCCATTATACTAATGCCATACAACAAAGGACCGTCATGGAACGCTTGTTTACCAATGGCTGCAGCTCTTTCAGAATATTCTTCAGGCACCATAAAATCGATTTCATCATGATAATAAATAAGTGGAATATACGGAATATTCTCATCTTCAAGACGTTCGACAGTAAGCATGAGAGCTGTTGAGCAAGTTGCCTTTTCAGCTCCTTGTAGAAGGTATACGAGGAGCTTATGGAAACTATCCACATATAGACGGTTGCCAGCAATAGAATAAATATATCCGTCCCCGTACTTCTTAGTACTAGCATAAATTTTCTCCAGCTTGTCTAAAAGATCTTTAAATCCAGGAACAGCTTTAATAAATTCTTTCTTTAGCATGCTTCCTTTTTCTTCATCAATAGTCCCGAAAATATAACTCCAAAGCTTGCCACCTGAAGCACCAAATAGAAAAGCATATAAGATACGTTTAGCATTAGGTCTTGGGACAACATGCTTAATTCCCATTATCTTGAGAATGCTTGTTAGCTTATCTGCATTATACTGATGGATGTCACCATGCAACAAGGTGTTAATATAACTTTTATCACCTAAATAATGTGCTAAACCACGTGCTTGATTACCACTAGAATCACAACCAATAACCTTCCAGCCTGGTTTACATTTAAAAAGAGCTCGCATTTCTTTTCCCCAAGGCTTATCTACAGCAGGCACATTTACAATAATAGAGTGAGTAGCACGCATACTAGGAGTACCGATAGTCATCATATTACCGTGCAGATAATCATCTTCATCTATATTCTCTAACCACGTCTTAAGAATACCGTATCTAGCCTTAGTAGACATAAACTCGGTGAAAAGTTTACCATCACCTCCAAGAAATTCTAAGCTATCTTCAGTGATCTTTGGTGATGATCTCTCCCGAGTTCTCTTACCCTTTTCGTCTTTCTTATAGTTCCAAGTAGTGGGTACCCAACCATTTCTAAATAGAAACACTTTAACATCATTTACAGAATCTAGACTGAGTGGTCTTATTTGTACTCTACAATAATCACCAGCAATAGGACGTTCTTCACCTTCATATCCTGAGAATGGATCTACATCAAACCAATTAGCAGTATGTCTATCATAAGCACCGGACTTGACCCATTTAGGACTTTTGACTTCTACAATACCTTTCTTTTTATCTACAGGTTCACAGGTATAGCCAAGTTTACCCTCTAGCTGTTGATGTGCGTGTTCCATTTCTACTGTAAACGTATCGAATAGAGCGTAAGCATTTTCTTTGTCAAAAGGCCAGCCATGTAGTTTTGCTGTTGCTCCCCACTTTGCTGCAGCATGCTCTGAGCGAAGATACACATCAAATTGAGGATTCTTTTTTACTGTCTCTTTATATTCTTCAAGAAGAACATCATAAATCTTTAAATTAAGCTCAACGTCGTTCTTACAGTAGACAAGCATCTCTGGACTATACTTGGTAAAGAATAAAGGATCATTAATTTCGATTTTTGGGAAACCTAAGTGTTTACCCCATACTTCGAGGCTATGACCTTCCGCTCCAAATCTTTTATAATTCAAAGTTTGAGACATTAATAGAGTATCTTGAAGCTTACATTTCTTAGGAGGTTTCCATCCATAAAGTTTCCATAAAAGCGGAATGTCATAATCACAGATATTATGACCAATAAGATGTGTTGCATTGTTGAAAGTATCTTTCCAAGAAGGGTCATCACCAAGCCAATGAGAATAAGTTTTAGTAGTAAAATTATAACCTACAATAACCCACATTTTTGTTGCTTTCAAGAGCAACTCATTTGCTTCGATATCAAATAGCCATTTACTCATCTTCTTCTAAGATCTCCTTCCAAGCGAAACAAAGGTATTTCCATTCAGCTTCTGAGAAGTATTCCGGTCTACCTGCCTCTTCGTTTATTATAGGAGCTTCTGCATTGTCTGAAGCATGTCTCAGTAAATTCTTAATTAAATTGTGCATTGCCAACAATGAATCAGTACTCATCATTTACACTCCTTCTGATACTCTAAATCGACTTCATTGGCAAGTATAATAAGTTCCGTTTTCTCCTCAGAAGAAAGATAGCTTGGATTATCTTCATAAATTACATCAAAATAATAACCTTCGCAATCTCCGATTGCTTTCATATACTTCTTTAAAAGCTCTCTATAATTTATCATCACTTCCTCGCGAGTATCAAATCAACGTCTCGTACATAGATTGGCTTGTTTCCATTTTTAATGTACGCAACCATGAATTTATAATACCAAAGACCTTTTTGAAGTTCCTGAAGATCGTCATCTTTCTTTCCTTTACGGTCAAGATATTTGCGTACCTGAAATTCCAACGCCGCAATGAAATGTTCCGGATTGTTTCGGTAACGTTCAATGCGGCACATTGTTTCGAGCCATTGATAATCCATTGAAGCTGTAGGCAACTCAACTGAAAGATAGTTTTGATAATGAGGCGGATCGATATTAGAAGGTTTGCTATTTTTCAAATATTCTTCCCACTCATCTATTGCGGTAGAACTCTTGATTACAGAAGGCTTACCGTCGGCATCAATGCGCACTGATTCTCCTTGTCTTACCGTGAGTGGCCCTTCAAAAACTGTTCTAGTGCAATTCGGATAACAAGTTGTGAATCCGTCGTCTTCAACTTGCTGGTGCGGCTCGTGAGAAGGCAGTGGAGAATGTCGTCCAACACCAATTCCAACTTGATTAATAGCTAATTCCTCACCCTTCTTGCCGACACCAGGTATCCATGCATATTCCCTTTCCAGCATCGCTCGCCATCCTTCGTAATCATCTCTGGTTTCAAGTGTGCGAATAAAATCTAGCGGCGGTGCTTTAGTCATACTCAACACATGCGTGCAAAGGCCTGTGATAATTCTGGGTGATAGATAATTTTCCAATTCTTCAAAACGAGTAGTGTCCAGTACCTTCTCAACAGGATCTTTCTTAAGATCATAAACAACGTATTGATATTTCATGTTTTTTCCTTCAATTAAAAAGGGGATTACCCTTTCGAGTAATCCCCTCTTTTCTACATTGTAGAGTTAATCAAATTTACCAGCTTCTGCTTCTTCTTCCTCAGGCACATCAACAGTTTCAAAGTCCGTCTCTTCGAACTCATCATCGCGCGGCTTAGGAATATAAACAATATGCTTGATGATTTGAACACCCATCAGCACACTAACAATACCTTTACCACTTTTATCCTTTTTCGGATATTCGTATTGATAAAGACGAACAAGACCGACAGAACCATTTCCAATGGTATTAGGATCAATTGGCTTTAGCTTTCCATCAATTACAGGAACAGGCGATGATTTCTCACCACTGTTCTTGATAGACTTCTTTCGAAGGTTAACACGCCAATAAGGTTTTGCTCCTTCTTCGTCTGGTACAACAGCCTTCACTAGAAGACCCTTGCTCTCCCAATCCTTCTTTACTTCACGATCTTCAGTCCTAATCTGCACCTCCCAGGTGGGATTTTCGCGATTAAACTTCGCATTTGGACGTTCTGGATCTAGCTTGCAAAAATAAAGTTCAGCAGGTCCGATTTTCACAGTATTGCCTCTTGATATTGAATTTTACGACCCTCATTACGAGGGTTAATCTAACAGCCTATCCTAAAAAGGAATGTAATTATTCGTCTGGCTCACGTAGCATTTCCCATTCTTCATCCGTGATACCAGTCTTAATAAACTCACGATCGCTAGCTGATAGACGAGGAAATACCTCTTGGATTAGACCTGCTTCACCTTTCTCGTACTTAGCAAGAAGCTCAGGATCAACATCAATTTCTTTAGTAACAATTTTTCTCGTCAGTATCGATTTACGTGTTATTTGCATTATCCCCACGCCTCCTTTGACATCTCAATTGACTTTGCAACATTCGGACACTGATCCGCTAAAGCTTTTGGAATAAAATAGCTAGGACCACCAGCATCAGTAGTTGCCATAAAAATTTCGACCCAGCGACCATCACAAATATAACGGCAAGAGTCAAAGGAATCAGGAGTCTCTGTAATACTCTTCCAACGATTCTCACCAACAGCTTCAACTGTTGTAGGAATATCTATAAGATCAATCAGGTTTTCAACTATATAAACATTACCGCCATAATATTCTTCGAAAGGCCTTTCGTCAATCGGAGGTTCATGGCACTCCATTTTAAGAAAGTAGTTATAGATATCATATGGTGCAGATTCCAATTCACCAAAATTTTTATATTCTTTCATGAGAAGCAGTACTCCGATTTTAAAATTAAATTAATATCTAAGTTACCGAATTCAATATTTGTAAGATCGCCATTAATATCTTTCATAATCTTCGTTAAAGGATCAGCAGCATATAATTCAACAAAAGTTTCTCTAATTAATTTGTATAGTTTAGGCATATCTGCAAGTAGACAACCAAAAGAATCATGAATTGTACTTACTGGAAAGTCAGCACGATGGACAGTAATAGCAAGATGAGCTGCATCAAGAGAATGAATTGCATTTGGGGAAGCACCTTGAGATTGCTTTCCTTTAGATGGCTTGACATCTTCAATAAAACATATTGCAAGCTGCAAAGTATTAGAATAGTGCCCTGTAGAAATCTTAGTGGTAGGTGGTCCATATTGAATCCAAATCTTTCTTACTTTTCCTTCGGTGTAATTTTGAACGACAGGGAAATTTGTAATGGGGACTGTCCAGGAAAGGAAGCGGCCTTCTGCTTCAGCACGCTTTCCAGCTGCTTCAAATACAGAGAGCAATTGCATAGGTCTGCGGAGAGACACTCTACAATCTGCAAACACTTCTCGTCCAAGGAAGGCTCCCCATTTGTGTTCCATGTGTAACAAAAGTTCAATTCCATGCTTTCTCGCATCATCGATCTGCTGCTCACCAAGCCCATAAGCTGTTCCTCCATAAGGGAGTGTCATAACATTGCGTTTAACTATCTTACGCCGCTGCTTAGGATCGATTACTTTCATCCAATAGACGGGAGCAGCCTTTTCGATAAGACCTCTATTTCTGTCTTTAAAACTTTGAATTTTGGATATGAGTTCTTTGCGTCTTTCACTCTTAGGCTCTGCACCATTGATTTGTTTTTTAATATCGATCAGTTCATCAATAAGACACTCACAATCTTTAATTTCTTTTTTAGTATAGGTCTCTAGAATCTTGGTAAGTCTATTCCAAACATGATCAGCTACATATTTGTATAAGTCTCCAGGAAGTGTCAGAGGAACAAGATTAACATGAGGAGCAGTAAGTTCATCACGAGTAAGAGCAGATAGATGCTGACTACCGTTATTAGAACCATCAATATAAGCTTCAAAATGAGATTCATAGTTATAACTTTCTATGTTACTGCCTTGCCAAATTCTAAATTTCATTAACTCATTGCAGGCTGCAAGAAATTGCCAAGGTTTATCGGCTTTCATCCAGCCTTGATTTACTTTAGGATTTTCAGCATATGATAATAGAATTTCTTCGTTATCAATAGCCCATTCAAATCTGTCATTTAAAGGAATCTTATCTGTCTTTCCTTGGTACTTCTCACCGCTGTCACCGGCCCAATTAGAAGCTATAGCAACCATCAACCAAAAGAAGCCTTCTTTACCCATCGCTTTCTTATCGGCACGGAGTAATAATCCCCGCGCGAGATCTGAGCCTTGTTCGTGAAGATATGCCGTCGCCGGATAGCGTCTTCCTCGAAAGTCGTAGTAATAAAGATGATAGAATTGTTTTCCAAGAAATCTTTTTGCAATACTTCCAACTGCTTTAGCTTCCCGGATTTTGGTAGCTCGAGCTTCAGAGTTATGCAGTTCCCAGATGTCGGAGAACGCATCCGTTTTATTACGAAGCGCCCATAGATGCAATTCAAAGATTGTTTCATTGATAATCCATCCTACAGTCTGAGCTTTATTTACACAATCGAAAACAATTGGGTGTGTTTCAGGCGTAAGTTTATCTAAGACATCCTTATTACCTGTTTTAACTAGGATCATTCCAGTTTCATGCTTAGTTGATTTCCAAGGAGTATAGGGTGTTTCAGAAGGAAGCTTTTCAATTTTTGAAGGTTCTAGATTATCCCAAAGCTTACAAAGTTCATCATCATCTTGAACTTGAATAATATATGCATTATGCCCTTTAGCGCCTTGCCCTAGAATTACTTGAAGAATACCAGCAAGCTCAAATGTATAAAGAATAAAAGCACCAGTCCTTGCTGCGACTGCAGAGTCTCTTTTTAGTTTATACTTGTTCCTAATCGCATGGCCAATAGCGCAAATAACTTCTGTAAGATATATTGTATTTCGATTTGACCCTCTCTTTTGCCGAGTGTACAAATACAATACTGAAATAACAGTATCTAAGTAATCTTCAATATTTAAGTGTTTCAAATATTTCAGAGTACTCTTATCTGATATTTCGGTCTTTATACGAAAACTCAGAGAATCGATAATTTGGTTTCTCATTAGAATCCTATAAACCACCTAGCAAATGTTCCAAACATTTTATAACAGATAAAGATGAAGACGAGGTGTACGAAAGCGAATATTAATCTATGAAAAATAAGTAAGAAAAATAATTCGATTCCGTCCCTCAACTCATCCATTCTACATGCTCCAAAAAAAAAAAAAATAAGGGATTAACCCTTATCTTAAATCTACCACCCTTAAGGGTAGTAGATAGTTGATGTTTTTTAACTTTTTATCCTAACGGATCTAGACTCTATAATTTCTTAACATAAGTCATACTCGTTCGAGAGAACGTAAGTTCCTCTTGTTCTGGTACGTCAGGCACAATAGGCTGCGTTGCCACCTGTGGCGTTAATTTAACAGCCGGCCAACCGTCGCGAGGTACTTTCTTTATATAATTAGGATCCGAAAAGACTGGATCTAAGTCTTTTAAATTATCCAGTATTGCTTTATAATTTTGCCTGATAACTCTTGAATTCTTGTAGACTTCAACAACTGAAGGAAAAGACCATCTTTCTTGAGTTGCTTTAAACTTCTCAAGAAAAGTTTTTGGTTTCTTTGGTTTATTTGGATTAGCCATAAAAAAAAAAATCTCTAAAAAAGAATAAGAGTAAAGGGAAGCCCACATCGCTGTGAGCTCCCCTGTTACCGCCGGCTAATCGGTGATATTGTCATCAAAGGGATTAACCTTTGACAACAAACGTCGTGTCCGATAACCAACCGTACCCTGATACTTTTCTTCTACCGCCGCAATGCGGTCGGTATAGTACACAAGGCGCTCGTTCTTCTCAAGAACCTCTTCCTCGAGATCCTTGATTCGTGCCTGGCAAAGATCCGTCATCACATTGGTCGCAGCCAACTCTTCCTGAGTTTTTGACAGACGGTGAGTCTGTACGCCGGCCATCGTCATCAGCACAATAAGCATCGTCGCAAAGAACGTCTTCATAAGTCCTCCTATTGGACCGTTACTAAGCAAGAGTTAAGGGGGTGAGGGTATATCATATAAGATACCCAAAAACCCGCAGTTTACTTATGAGTGGTTACCTCATAAGAGTTGCCTACAGTCTGCCTGACAGATATAATTCTTCTTTCCGTACCTGTCGGTGTACGTGTTGTCACTTCGTACGTGACAGGATTGACCTGTCGTACTGTGACTGTAGTCTTTTGACCTGAGGCGATTACTGCAATCGCTTCTTTTTCTTTGACGACGATATCAGCACCTTCAGCAATTAAGCCGGTGAAGATACCTATAATGAAAACAAGTATGACTATTTTTCTCATTAGCATTCCTTATCTGGATACTGCGATTTTTCCAGAAATTGTTCTGCAAGCCTTTAGGTATTCAATAGCGTACATCACTAAAGTCTCGTAAGAACCCCAACCATTTGCCGGGTTGAACTCCTCGTAGACTTCAGGCTGTAACACTAATTTCATAAGGCCTGCTTCAAGCTTCGGCAAAACCTCTTTAGTTGTTTTGCCTGCAGCTTCCCACATCACTTCATACAACCCGCATTCCATTGCCATCTTCGCCAAGTTGTGAGTGATGTTTCCATACCAAGCTTCTTCAGTGTCTTCGTTGGGGATTATCGTGATATCAAGACTCATACAATTTCTCCCTAGTCAATTGACTGTCCTTTGCATCTATTACAAACAACACGCTCATAGGAAAGCATGTCGATGACACTTAATGTCTTGTCACCAAAGTAACGAGACGAGAACTCTTTCTTTGTCCATCGAAAGATAACACGAAGAATACCTTTCAATGAACGTTCGTGTGTCCCATAAGGAACATCGTTACAACACGAGCAAAGTTGCATACGATAAAAACTCATATCACTTCTCCTTAATGTTTCAAGGGGTTAGGGTATATCATATAAGATACTTCTTTTTCCGCAATTTAAAACCCTCCAGATTTTACTCTGGAGGGTTCTTTTAGACAAATCGCTCAAAGTGAGGAACGTCTTTGAATGACTTCCAATTACCACCCCATCGATTCTTTTGATTCAGGCTTTCCCAATAATCACCAATAGGTTTTAATAAAACCATATCGTATGTAAGTTTTCCATCTTTGAAAAAATAAAGATCAATAGCACAACTTTTTAAATGCATACTATTCATAGTCTTACTACGACCTGACTTAATATACAGCTGTTGCATTTCAAGAGGACGCTGCAATTCTCTTGCAACAACTACTAATCCTGTAGTATTGATAAATGCTCCTAGTTTTAACAAATCTTGAAAGAATGCTACTTGTTCATTTATGAGTGACATTCTTGACTACCTCTCGGATAGTATCGCCACTCCTCTTAGAACCCATACTAGAACCGAAGAAGAAAGAAAAGATCTGAGCAATTAATGTTCCCAACGTAAATCCTAAGATGGTATCGGCGAAACGAACGTTTGCTTCCGGAATCTCACCAAAAGTAATGAAACCAATATATAAGGCACAGAAAATAGACCAACCAATTGCAAAGTAATAAATAAATCTCTTAGAGAATAAATCTTCTTGACTTAATGCAACCATTTGCATACCACGTGCATTAGCCACATCTTCTAAATAAGCTTTCTCAATTTCGAAAGACAACTTATCATCTTCCTGACGAAGCTTAATTAGTTCCTCCTCATGGTCCATTTCAAATTGTTTTAATTTAACAAAGTCTTCAGGAGTCAATTCAGGCTGATCTAAATCAACACCTGTTTTTTCCTGAACCCACTTTTTACCTTTCTTTAATGCTGCATTAGCAACAAGATTAAGGCCTTGTGTAAGAATGGGTACTAGGAACGCTGGAATCGGCATTATTGTTACCTCTAATAAAATTGATTAAACTGTTATAATTGACACCTGCAATAAACAGGATAGCATAGATAACTAATGCCTCTATAATCTTTCTCTTACTACCTTTATTATCATTTTTCGCCTCTTCTTCTTCTTTCATCTTCTGAGCAGCCCAGACACAATAATGTTTATTTTCATTATGTTCTCTAGCTACTTGTACAATATTCTCTAAAGTATTCTTTTGGATAAGATTCTTTTCAAGCCAATCATGATGGACTTCATGATTATCTACATGTCCGTTTAAAACGATTGTTCTCAAACGTCCCTCGTCTTGAATGACCCTTTCTAACTTTTGAAAAGCCTCGTGAATAAGCCTGTCTTGAGAATCTGAAATTCTTAATACTAAACCTAGAATAGCTCTTTCTTTAGGGTCTTCAAGTCCGGTGATTGCCTTGATCAAGTCTTCTCGAATTATATTTGATTCATGCTCAGTAACGTTCATGTCAACCTTTCTTTTAAATTGTTATGTAATAAATTTGATTCCTCTTTAATACAAATAATTTTCTAAAAATAATCACTTCCTAGGGGCTGCAGGCGAGACGCCGGGCCAGGGCATGAGTGGGGTACTGGCCCCGCCCGGAGCGCCCTGCCTGCGCCACCTCCGGAGGACTGGTGCCTAGTTTCGCTCAGCTTGTACGGTCGTGGAGCATCCGAACCACCAAGACAAGTGTCTTCAAAAGGTTACGTGCAGAAGCTAAATCGGTAATATTGTTATTGATCCAAGTCTCAATCTGAGCAGGAGTAGCATTCTGAAGAGCAACCCAACGAGGATCAGCTTCTTTCGCTTCTTTAACTGAATCAATGACAAGACACGTTTTAGGCACATCATTTACATATTTACCAACAGCTTCAAAATGATAAGAAATTGCAGAAGCTTTGACAATTGTTAATACACCTTCAATCACAGCAGTAGGCACTGAATTAACTGTCATAAATACATCTTCAGGTAATCCGGAGATTTGAATAGGTGTGTTAATTTCAACACTAGCAGGAATTGTGTAGCTTAAAGGAACACGATCTGCTAATAAACCATTCGAATCTACATAAAAGAGAGAAGAATCAAAGACACCTTCGTAAACACCAAATCGAAATGTTTCATAGCTAAGAACGAGGTCTTCGTCATCTTCACAATAGACTAAACCTACCACTTCTCTAGATAGTTTTCTATATAATGTTCCTGTTTTCATTATGCATCCTTAATAGCGGTTAAGCTAATAAACTTTTGAGCCAATAGATTTGTACCACCAGAATCTGAGTAAATGTATGCGACAACTGTTGCATTATAATCAACAACATTTGTAGTAGCAGGCGTAGATAACGATACTATTCTAGTTGTCGAAATTGCATTTATACCAGAAGGCATTACAACTGCATTTTGACTTTCCTGCATACCTGTCGCAGATATCACTAGAAATTTAATATAATAAGAACTTCCTATGGATGTTGTCGTTGGTGTATACCAGTTACCTATAAGAGTTACAGTACCGTTTACATTTCTATAAACTTCTCCATTAGACCAATACTGGATAGCCGCAACAGTAGCCGTTGCAGTGTTAACACGGGTGGCAAAAGAGTAGTAGTCATCAGCAGTTAAAGAAGCATCAGCAATAATATTTGAAGGATTGATATAAATCTTTAATTGAGTACCATCCCAGAAAAGATGATTAGCTGAGGAGTTACCGATAGAAAATTTAGGTGTACCTCCATCAGAACCTAAGAAGAAACCAGTTCCCGTATTAAATGCTGTTTGGCCACTTCTTAGATGACCACCAGTAGTAATTTCAACTGTGCCCAATGTACTCTTAATAGCAGAAAGTGTTGTTGCTTGAAGCTGAGCACCTACAATTGTACCACCTGATATTCTATCACCATGAATAGTACCAGCAGTCATGTGATTAGTCTGAATACTACCTGCTCTGATGATAGTACCATCAATAGCCTCTTCTAAACGTAAATCTTGAAATTCATGATATCCAGAAGAGCCGCCTAGATTGCCAATTGCAACTACTTGCATCCATTTAGCATTAGTTCCATTAGTATATGAAGAAAATAATAAATCCGCTCCAGAACCTGAGGGTCCAACTGTACCATAGTAATTAGCCCAAGATGTTCCTGGTGTGGCTCCGATTGCACCTAAGTACCAATAAGAACCATTACCACTAATATTAGCAAAGTTAGAGTCTAAAAGAGCAAGACCTATATAAGCAGTACCATTAGCTGTTGCACTTCTTCTGATATAAGATTTAACGCGATAGACTGTATTCACATTGATAGGAAAAAGACGTCTAGAGAGAATACTGGTTTCTGATGTACCGCTTCTAAATACCTTAGCACCAACAACACCATCTGTAACAGTCGTAAAGATAGGTGTACCAACTGACGCTTTCCAAGTATCTACTGGAGCTTCAAAACCAGGATCTTCACTGATTGTAGTACCAGTTACTACTGGTGACACCGGATACCATTTACAATTGGTTGCTGTACCATCCCACGTCGTTGCAGTAGAAGTCCATTTGTAAAGTTTGTCAGCTTCTGAAACAGGAAGGGAACGTGTATCGCGTACAGTAAGGTAGACTGTTCTTCCCTGGAAGAGATTAGAAGAAGGCAAACTACTGAGAATTTCATAACCACCTTTGTTCTTAGTGACAACAAAAGTCTTTTGGATAACGGTCGTGCTACGAGTCATAATCATAGTGAAACTTTCTTGGTCAGTTGTCCAAGACGTACCACTGATTGAGTATACACCAGAAGTTTCATTAATTGTTAAAGTAAGACCGTTTTGTGTTTTAGACCATGAAGCACCGTTATCAGTACCTTGGTAAATTGTAAAGATATTACCAGTACCAGTTAAGACAGTGTCGACATAAACCTGGAAAGTACCGTTAGCAGGAGTATAATCGTAAATAGAGCCATCTGCATATGCCCATAGAGATGCATTGCTTATAGACAATTCTGCAGCGATTGTTCCTGATGCAGCTTCACCATCTAAAATATTAGACAACGTAATACTGTCATAAACAATAGTTGTTACAGTTGGCTGCGTAGGAACAAGTGTTAGGCTAAGCACACCATCAGAGGATGGCTTAACAGACATGCCATAAGAGCGTGTTCCTGAATAAGTTCCAATTTCTAATTTAGCAGAAGCCTTGCAGAATCTTACAACACTTTCATCACTGACTGTAGAGGGTGCAATAGTTTGAGTTAGATTGGTCCAACCAGTTGTTCCTACTGCTGTAGCATCATATAATTGATCTGCTAATAATAAACCATAATCACTTGATATTGCAACAGATGCAGAACTTGCTGTAGTATTAGCGCTATCTATATCTGCATATAGTAACACATTTGCTAATGTTTGAGTAGCATTTTTAAGAATATATACTGTAGCTGATTGTACTTCGTTAGCAATACCAGTCGAAGTTAAATAATAATTATTACCTTTGGTCTTTCCACTTAGCATGGTCTGATTCCAACCATATGTTATAATATGGTGACCATTAGCATTTGACTGAGTAGAACCAATTTTAGTACCATTAACATTAGCATACTTAATAGTGAAATCTTCAACCATTGTAGTATCTTCAATAAGTACTTTAGCAAGAACAAGAACGTTAGTATCTGAAATACCTGTTGCCCAAGGAATACTTCCTAGATTAAAATTAGGATCAGTAGAACCTGCAGCAGGAGCAAACATAATAGATCTTGCCACAAGTCTATCATTATTAGTAACAGTACCGAATGTTGCAGTATAGGTTTTAGAACCAGTATTAGACCCGATCAGATGCTTAACAGTGCTACTCGTAAACACGTAGGTAGGGCCAGCATACTCGAAGAGCTCAGTACCTAAACTCCAAGAATATGTTTGGTTATCTATCGGACTTACAATTGTTGTCAACACTAAGGAATCGGCAGTCGAGGCATTAATTGTTGAGTCAAAAGTACTTAGATCAGTCAGTCCTGTTCCAGTGTCAGTCGCCGTATAAGTTGGAGAAGTTGTCTGAGCTGCATTAGTTAACCAAAAGAGTGTTAATTGACCATTAGCCGAACCGCCATAGCCTGAAGTAGCAAAAGTTATATTTGTTTGTCCTTTAGATAGGCCACCACCAGTAAGCATCGCTTCTGTCCATATCCAGTGGCAAACATGCACATCTGTACCAGCATTTGAGGCAGACCAGACCGGTGCAGCAGATGTGCCACCTAATGCTACACCATTAACTCCACCAAAAGCTACTGTCCAAATAGGATCACCAGCAGCAACTTCTGTTGTAAATTCAGCAACAAGTAATGCATTTGGAACGTTCGGAAAAGTAACGTTTGCTATAGAATAATCAGCAGTAGAAGCCTTTTCATAATTGGCAAAAGAATAAACATCTGCTTGAGTACTTGCACCACCAGAGTATGTTGATTGAGAATGAGTAGAAACAATAACGGTTTGACTACCTGCAACAGTCGCAGACATATCTGCAAGTCTAATTACTCTTGAAGTACTTGAACTGAAATCTGCAGCATTGTATGTAGCTGTGTAACCATCACCCTCAATACCATCAGTTTCATCGTAGAGTTTAATATTACCAGAACTCAAAAGAACATCAGCATTTTCAGCTAACGAATGTGCTTCAATAGTTAGAGATCCAGTATTATTCTTAATTGCAGTACCATTAAGTGGTTTAATATAGTAGAATGTTGGAGAAACACCATCTGTGCCGTTTGTACCATCTGTGCCATCTGTACCATCTGCACCATCTTTAATCTTAACAACAGAGATTAAATCGGAAACACCATCTTGTAAAACTTTAACAACAACACCTGTTGTGGCTCCAGTAGTAATTGCAGTATTAAAATTAGCACCGGTCATAGTAATAGTAGTGCCAGTCATTGTAAACTGATTGGCACCAGGAGAATTATCTACAATTGTACCAGAACCTGTTAAGTAAACACCTGCATCTAATTCTGTAGTACCATCCATTTCATACAAATAGACTGTCTTAACACCAGTAGTGTTTTGAGTAGTTACTGTAAAATTAATTGTTTGACCAGCAACGACCGTATCTGAAGAATTATAGGAAACAGTTTGCTTATCGGCAGAAACGTAAAGTAACTTGGCATTAGTACCTGCTGCGCCATCTAATGATTTAGCAAAAGTCTGTTGCTTTGTAAATGAGAATGCAGTACCATCAGCTCTTTGTCCAGAAATAGTATATACGATATCTGCTACGGATGTGCTCATTCCTGAATGGTCACCATACCTGGCATACCTATTAGGCGTAGTACCAACTGAAGATTTTGTACCCGGAGCAATTGTTCCTACAGTACCGTCTGCAGCAGTGACGTTCCATGTACTAGGAGAGGTTCCTGCAGCATTATAATCAAGTTGAGTAGAACCTTCATATACAAAAATATCGGTACCTGAACCAGTATAATTTACAGTACCACCAGCAGTCGTTGGACATGTATGAGCCTCATTTGTTAAGACTATTGTAATTGCACTATCGCCATCAGCACCTGTATTACCAGTTGCACCTGTTTTAGATTTACTAAAAGACTGTGTCTTAGTTAAATTAAAGGCTGTATTGTTTGCTGAATATCCAGAGATATTATAAACGATAGAGGATGCATCGGTACCAGAGGCTACACCAGAATGAACACCAACTGTAGCGGTAGTAGTACCAGTTCCAGAGATTGTTCCAACTGTAATATTAGCGGGCGTGGTTGTAAAAGTCCATTGACCCGCTGTTGGACTGGTTGTGACATAAGTTAAAGCAGTAATACCTTCATAAACATAAAGATTTGTTCCAGATCCTGCATAGGAAGAAACAACGCCAGTAACGCTGGCAGGAAATACATGAGCTTCATTAGAAAGAACAGCAGTAAAAGGTGAAGTACCTGAAGCACCAGAAGCACCCTTAAAGACTACAGGTATTGTTTGAGTATCAATTAATGTAGCCGTTGCTACAGTTGCTCCATCATATAACTTAACTTCATACAGGCTTTCATCAGCACCTAGTGCTGGCGCTAATGTAATACCGATTGAAGACGCCGTTGCTGTTACAGCTTCTGTTTCGTCATAACCAATACCAGTTACTGTAATATAACCCCAATCAGATGTTACGCCAGCAACGGTCTCTTTACCTTTAATTGAAACAGTTGTATGAGCACCATTTGTAACTCTGTCTGGAGAGTCCTTAAATACGACAGGTGCTGAAGTGTATATCCATCTAAAAGAAGCATTTGTACCATCTGCACCGGCAGTACCAGTTTTAGATTTACTGAAAGTTTGAGTTTTAACAATTGTAAATGGAAGGTTCTGGCGATTATAACCAGTAATAGTATAAGTAATACTTGCCGTATTTTGAGCATTGATAAAAGTATTATGATCGCCAATCGTTGCTGTAGTCGTTCCAGTTCCTGATAACGTACCTGCTGTAATATTAGAAACAGCAATAGCTATCGTATACTGGCTTACTACAGGTCCACTTGTAACGTAAGTTAATAATTGATCACCATCATAAACATAAAAGTTTGTACCAGAGCCAACATAAGTAGAGACAACACCTGTGGAAGATGCTGTAAATGTATGATTCTCATTTGAAAGGACAGCAGACATTCCTGGAGTACCAGCAAGAGATTTAGAGAATGTTTGTAATTTTGTAAAAGTATACTCAACTGCATTAGCATCTCTGCAAATAATAGTGTAAGTAATTGTTGCCTGGTTAGCAGTCATATTAGAATGGTTTGCATAAGTCCTAACAGTCCCCGTTCCAGAAGCAGTTCCAGCGGTAATATTTGAAGCACTTGCACTTACGCTAAATGTATTTGCACCAGAGAGCCCATATGTCAATGCTGTTGTACCATACCAAGCTTTAATTGTAGTACCAGAATTTGCATAATCTGTAATTACACCTAAAATGCTAGCTGCAAATGTATGAGCTTCATTCGAAACACTTACAGTGAAAGCACTTGCGCCGCTAGTACCTGATGTACCGTCTTGTAATTTAACAACAGTAAACTTATCTGAAACACTATCTGCAGTAATAGTTCCTGTAATTGTAACAGAACTTTGTCCTGCAAAGTCAGCTTCATGCAAGTATACAGTATTGCCTGTAGTTACAATAGTAGAGCCTGCTGTTGATGTTGCTCTTAAACTAGTAGCAGGCGTTGTGGACCAAGTTACAGCATTAGTAGTATTTTGCTTACTAGTTGTAATTGTGATATACTGACCAGAAGGTGTTGCTGTTCCAGATCCATTATATGTAAAGGTTTCTTTATCAGGAATTACTCTGAGAGTTATTGCATTTGCTCCTGACGTACCTGTAGCGCCTTGTTTTGCTTTTGTAAGAGATTGAACTCGAGTAAATGTAGTTTCAACACCATCACTATTTTTAACAGTAATTGCAAAAGAAACATTCGCTGTATCAGCTAGCATTGCAGAGTGATCTGACCATCGACGTGTATATGTAGATACTGTCGATGCAGTTCCAAGTGTTATATTAGATGGCGTTGGTGTAATTCTAAAAGATGGACTCGCATAAGTGACTGTGTCATCATAAGGAACTGGCGTTGTCCCTTCATAGACTCTAATATCTAAACCTGAGCCAGTATATATACCGTTATTTCCAGCAGAATCTGTAGGGATTGTATGAGATTCATTGGATAAGATAATAGTAATTGCATTTTCACCATCTGTACCTGAGGTACCTGAAGAACCATCGTAAAGTTTAACAATAGTTATTTCATCAGTATAAGTATCTGCTCCGGACCTGCAACGGATTCGTAGAGAAGTGTTAGTACTCCATGCTGCATTATCGTAGGCTAATATATAAGTAGAAGTATTCTGAGTACCACCTAAATTTGCCCAAGCAGTACCATTCCAGTATTCCCAATCATAAACGCTTAGTGATCCGAAAAGAGTCGCAGTTAATGTGATAGAGGAAACAGTAGGTACTGATTGTCCAGCAAGGAACTTAAAGGCTTGTTCTCCATTAACCACTACATAAGCAGCAGCCGTACCGGAGGAGCCTGTAGCACCTTTAAAAACGACAGGGATAACTTGAGTATCTAAAAGTGTAGTCTTTACAGCATCGTTGTAAAGCTTAACGGTATAATTTAGTTTGTCAGCACCGTTTGCAATAGCTGTAGTAATCGTTGTAGCTGTCGCTGTTCCAGCTTCAGTATCACCATTAGCTGTAACAGTAAGATAACCATAATCTGTCGTTGTTGCGCCAATTGTTCTCTTACCAGTAACTGTGATATTGGTATGAATGCCATCTGTTGTAACATCAGGAGAATCTTTAAAAATAACTGGGGCTGTAGTATGGAGCCAATATACTGTAGAGTCTGTGCCTGAAGTGCCTGTTGCACCTTTGAAAACAACGGGAACTGTCTGAGTATCGAGTAATGTAGCACCTGCAACGGTTGCTTGATTATATAATTTTACAGTATAAACTGATTCATCATCAGCACTACCTGGCGTCTTTGTAATTGGATAAGCATTACTAGCTGTTGTAGACTCAGTTTCATAATCACCAGTAATTGTTACATAGCCATGATTTGTAGTTACATCACCAACAGTTCTCTTTCCAGTAACGAGAATACTAGTATGAACACCATCTGCCGTTCTACTTATTGAATCTTTGAAAATAACAGGAGAAGAAATGTCTAACCAATAAGCTGTATTATCGTCACCAGGCGCACCTGCTTTGGATTTAGAGATACTAAAGACTTTGTCAAGAACAACAGTATTATAAGTAGCTCTTAATGTAAAAGTTTCAACGTCTGTAGCTGCTGTCCATGTTCCAGATAAACTATAGCTACCATCAGATGCCCCAGATTCAATAATGGTCATTACTAAACCATTCTGAGTCTTTGTCCAGCTAGCTCCACCATCTATGCCATCAACAATACTAAATGTAGAAAATTCTGTTACGTCAGAAAGTCCATAAAAGACTTTAAAGTTACCATCAGAACCAGTAAGAACCGCACCTGTACCATCAGCATAAGCAGGAACAGTATGAGCTTCATTAGTTAGATAACCAGAAACTAATGGACCCATTAGATTCGTAATATTATCCTTTGTAGGATGCGTACCATCCATTACATAGGTACCACCTGGTAAGAAATCAAAGCCATCTGTGGTAGCTTCAATAGCAGTATTATAATAGCCTAGTAATAAGCCTTGCTTAGCAGAACTGGCAACATGTTGAAATTCTGCTCCGTCATAAACTCTAAGTCCAGTCAGTGGATCATAAATACCTGCAAGACCAGTATCTGCTCCACTGAAGCCGTCGTAATGAATGACACCAACAGCTAAGTACCATTTACCAGTAGTAAGAATAGCGCCTTGACCGTTTACAAAATAGGGATTAGCAACTAAAACTCCACTTAAGTTTTCAATATTATTGAGAGGTTCCCATCCAAGGTAAATATTATTTGAAGTACTAGAACGGCGTTTAATCCAGACATATGAAATATAAGACTTTTTAGGATCTACATCGAAAGGATGAACCCATCTACCAAACCAATTATTTTCTGTAGAAGCAGTAGTACCATCACCAGAAATTCTTAGTAGAGGCGCTGTTGTTCCATAAGGATCTACCTGACTCGTAATAATGCTATTAGCTAGCAATCCTTCGTCATGACGCCATCCGCCCATTGTAGTTCTAATAGTTCCTGTAAAGCTATTTGAAGGCGTTAGATTGGTAGCACCTGTATTGTAATTATTCAGAATAACACTTTGAACAGTAACTTGTGTTGGGCCAGAATTAAAAGCATTAACAAAAACAATATTGGATAATTTTCCAGATTTAGTTAAAGTTCTAACACCAAAAATTGCACTATAAGCATTTATTGCAGGAAGAATAAAGAAGTTCTCAGTTGTTCTTCCAATTTCAATAAATAAAGGCACATTAGTTTCTGGATCGAAATAAGCGATATCTTTATCAGTAAATGCATAAATAATAAAGCATTCAAAATCACTCAAAGAAATTAATGGCCAATCTAATCGTCCTGCTGATGTCAAAGAGCTTACTGTTGGATCAGTGGAATAAGTAACATAGCGAGGTGCAGGAACAGAATAATCATAAATATTAGGAGGTTGAATATAAGCATCATCCTTAACATTCCAAGCAAGAAATGTATGATCAAAACGCTTTAAAACAACTTCACAGAGGAAATCTCCAACTAACTTAACACCTTCAACTCTACAATATAACGCCGTTCCTGTCCCTAGCTCTAGTGTTGTAGAGTTTACACGAACAATATCGCCAGGCTCAGGAATACCAATTGTAATACGAAATGTTAAGTTTAAACCAAATGCACCACGACTAGTACGTACTAACTCCTCTGCTTTAGCTAATGCATGATAGTAATCAGTAATACCTTCTGCGTAGATTTCTGTTTCTAGTTCCATGCCATTGTCTTCGGCAAGGTATGTTCTATATAGTGTATTACTAACAGTCTTTTCTCTAAAAGCATCATAGCTGATTTCTCTAGTAGACCATACAATAAAATTACCTTTCAGCAGTCTAAAAGCGAAACCACGTCCTTTTGTAGCAGAGCCTTGATCACCATCAGTCTCATCACCAAGATCTGTTGCCGTAACAACTAGTCTGAAGAGACGGTCTTGTGTACCATCCAATGCCTCGCCAAGATCTGTTAAAGATTGTAATTGATTATTAGTTTGTTTTAAAATCTTAGTTCCTGAAGAACCAGAAGCAATTAACGTACCAGTAGGGTTTGCAATAGTCGTTACATAAAGACTCCATGAGCAAGTGTCATCAGAAGCATATTCAATTACAAGCGGACCTTGGTTCTCTGCTTCTAAAATAAATCTATACTCAAGACTCGTAACATTATCATTACCGTTCCATACAGCATAATTATTTAATAGTCTACCACCGCCGTTACCTTTTTGGTCTTCCCAACCATTTGCTGAAATACCTGGAGGATATCGTTTTCCTCCAATACCAACAAAATAAGTTTCTGTCTTATTGATAGTGGGTTCTAGTTTAGGCGGCCAAGAGGCTGTATCATCTTTAAAATCTTCAGATTCGTTTGCAAATTTAACAGTTGCAAAATTATAACGATCACTAGCAGATGGAAATGTAATATTTACTTCTTGATCTAATACAAGATTAGAGTCGTCTAAAGTTAGTACAGAAAGTGCAGCAGTTTGAGCTTCTGAAGTAGGATAAACAAGACTTACTTTATATTTTCCCTGGGACCAAATAAGGCGAGCATCTCCCATTGTAGAAAGAATTGTTTCAATATTTTCTCTAATTGGACGTTTGGTGTCAAGTGTAGTATTACATTCATATAGTGGCAAATCTCTGGTTAAGCTGTTTGTACCAGATACGCCACCGCCGCCATCTGTCGGTTTATAGATTTTACCACCAACGGCAACGCCAGATTGAACAACAGTCGCCGCAGTTATAGCAGCATTATAGAAACTTTCTAAATTGATTTCCGTTATATCTAACCCTTTTCCAGAGATAGGATCTAATAAGTAATCTAAAAGAACAAAGACAGGATTATTTGAGTATTCATAACCATTGTTATAAATACCGCCAGTAGAATTTAAAGCATAAACATAATTAGGAGAAACACCCGTTCTGGTAATTTTTCTAATTAATTTACCTTCTACAAGGAATTGAATTGTAGGTGTACCAGAGAATTGAGGATTTTTTCTATCAAGACGGATTGTTACAGAAGCATTTGCAATATCGTAAAATTTAGCTCTTCTTCGTTCACCAAAATTAGCAGCAAAAATAAGATCTTCTTGTCCAACAGCTTTGCCATTATGCATGTCAATTCGAAGAGCTGCTTCAATCTTGTTATAAGCACTTTTATAGATGTCAGTACCTAATTGCGGGTCATCTAGGTATTTAGCTTCATCAATAATCACATCATGAGTTTTATAAATTGGTCCTTGACACAATGCTTGTTGAAAATAAAGAAATTCATTCTTTTTACCATCAAAGCTTTTTGTCAATCGTGTATCATGAGCATTAATATAAACAGTCCAGCCACCACCACGAGTGTCTACTGTTACTACATATTCTGTTGAATCAGAAGCTGGCGTAAGTCCAGATAAGAAAGTTTTATCAACAGTAGTACCAGGATCAGTAAATACAAAACCACCTGTGCTATTATGATAGACTCTTGCACCACCAATTTTAGATCTACCGTAAACAATAGCAAGATTAGTCGCCATTCCCTCTACAGGAATTTCATAACCTCGTCTTGCTTCTGCTGCTCTTTTAGCAGCATCTTTTTGCTTTTTGGCTTGTTGAATAGAATAAGCAGCGCTTGCAACACTTACTGCAAGGCTGGCCCATGCTGCAATTGCTGTTGCAGAAATACCAGAGGCTACACCAGCCATTATGATTTACCCCACTTGAGTTGTAGTACACCAGACCCGCCATAGACTTGATCACAAGAGCTATCGTCAGCATTTCTACCACGAATGTAATCCTTACTACAATACATGGCACGCTTTAAGTCTAAATCTGCAAGTGGAGAAGAGCATGTAATACCTAATAATACTTCACCTCGTTCTTCTGTTTTGATTTGATAAGCAACGCTATCAATACGTCCAGCATAGGCGATTAAAGTCTTTTCAATTTCAGTCATAGGAAGCTTTGTGGTGGGATGAAGAAACCCAATACGGATTTCAACATTCCAACCTACCATATTAGTTTCAGCAGCAGAAGCTTCATCAAAGAAAGCATCAGCTAAAAATAGTTTATATTGCTCTCTATCGACATCTGTATTGATTTGGGGAGTGTCTAGTTTTACTATAGAATTATCAGCAACATAGGTAATACTATTAACAATCACATTTGACCAATGATTCGTTACCGCTTTATAAATAGCAGCAGTTTCATCAACAATTTTTAATAAATAAAAGAAATCCGTTGGTTTAGTATTAAGAGCAGAAATTACATCAGCATGTAATGTAATCATACTGCCTCCAAAATTCGAACTTGTCCCATATCCTGAAGAATACCATTTGTAAATGACATACCACTAAGTGTATCTAAGTCATACAAACAAGTCATTTGAACATCATGCTTAAATGTGAAGCTAGTACCAGCGGGGACTGCTGTTCTAAGTGGTGGATAGAAGCTCATTGTAGTACCGATAGTACTATTTAATACATCTGTTGTAGTCAAATAAATTTTAGTATGATTACTAAACTTAATAAAAGTACCTTTTGGAATTAACCCAGTATTTGAGCTAGTTGTTAGTGTAACAAAACTAGTATTTAAAGCAGCAGTACCAGTAGTTGTAGGTGTGCTGCTGGAAGTCCGAGCCTGATCAGCTCCATAATTCTGGGGCATGATAATAGTAAAAGTATTTGAATACCCTTTAGTAACCATATGCACAAATAACTCTTGTGCGGTGTGAGAAAGCGGCTCAAGACGGGTTTCGATCTCCCATCGTTGAGCCGTTCTCCGGCTAATACGCCTGCTTAAACTAAGGGTATCCGAGGCAAACACTGGATGATTACTACGCACTGCTAAAGGAACAACAAATTGCGCAATAATTTTTCCACCTTCATAGATACCGTACATTCTAATTCCTTATGCTTGTTTATAACCCTTTTCACGATTATGAGAATTCACACCTTCCGCAATAGTGGGGAGCATTCTGAATAACTCAGCTTTTGTTTGTCGAGAAATATCTCCAGTGACAGTAATATTAATTGTTTGACTATTAGACTGTTGATTATTAACATTTGGTGGTTGAATATTAGTTAAAGTAGGTGTCGTGGTTAATACTGGTGAGATTAAACCACCAGTAGCAAATTTCTTAAGATCTTCGCCAGAGTTGATAGTCTCTAATATCTTGAGATTCTCTTTAGTAGCTTTTGCATTTACAATATACTCTCCTTTAGAGACGCGTGCAAGGATACTATCAGAAGTACCTGTACCTGGACCACTGATCGCACCACCAGTAGCGAATTTCTTAAGATTCTTACCAGAGTTAATAGCTTCTAAAATTTTAAAATTTTCTTTAGTAGCTCTTGCATTTACAACATATTCACCTTTAGAAACACGCGCGAGAATACTATCAGATGTACCTGTGCCTGGACCGCTGATTTTACCACCTTCTGCAAATGCACCTGTTACAGCAGCTAATTGTACCGCACCTAAGACCATTGTAAGAACACCAAGCATCTTAGTGAAATTATCATCACTAGACATCATAGCCATTCCTGCAATAGCCGTACCAGCAACGGCAGCGGCTTCTGTACCAGTAAGACCATCTTTAGTAACTTTAGTACCAGTCTCTGTTAGTTTATTTTGTGCATCTAGTTTTTCAACAACAGGCTTCATCATATTTTCATTAGAAATTCCACTCGTCATTGTTTCAGCAGTCTGAGTAATAGGATCAGTCATCCCTGAGAATGGTGTGGACTCAAAACGACTTAGTGGTAACTGAGGCTCTGTAAACGGAGCAGAAATCTCGGGCAAGCCAGGCATTGTAGGGGACTCAAATACTTCATAATTAGGCTCAAAAGCAGGTCTCTCAAATGGTACTGCTAATGCACTACCAATTGAAGCTGCTAACGGTGCTTTCTGACTTTCATAAACATCACCAAAATTAGTTTTTGTATCGAGTTTTTCAGTAGTCTTAGGTTTTAATATACCAATACTCTCAAGGATCTTTTGAATTCCACCGCCTTCTTCGAAAAGTTTTCCAATATTCTCTCCAATAGCTTTAAAACTTTTATCAACAAATTCTTTCTTGAAGAAAAGTCTATCAACCATGCTTTCAACAAATGTGTCAACAACAGAATCAACAAAGCGCATTCCGATGTTCTTCATCATCTCGCCAAAAGACGATTTACCTTTTAAGAAATCCTTTACAGAAGAGCTAAAACCTTCTTTCATTGACATTACAAAAGACTCACCAAGGACTTGGCTTGTTTTCTTGTAAAAAGGAGAAAGTTCTTCTAATTCCTCTTTAAGACCCGTAAGCATTTCAGCATTGGCTTTTGCATAACGTTTTTGAATTTCTGGATCAGTCTCAATTTCTAATGCTTCATTATTACTTTTTATTGCAGCAACTTTATCTTGAATTTCGGAACGTTTATCATCAGACATATTAAAGTAAGTTAATCTTTCAAGAGTTAATCCTACGTCTTCAAAGTTCTGTTGCAATAAAGCAATATTGTCATTAGCAGCTCGTCGCTCTGCTGCAATTCTAATCTTTTCAACTTCTTTGAGAAGTCTTACAATCTCAAATTGAGCAGTTTCTCGTTTTGTATCATCTTTTTGATTTTCAATCTGTTTTGCTAATTCATCAAAAAGAGTGATTGTACGTGTCTCTTCAGTATTTGTCAATACATTATAAGCAGGTTGACCAAAATCAACTTCAGCTTTAATTGCTCTTGCACTAAAATCTTCAAAGCCAGGACGCTTTCCTTTTAAAAGTTCCCAACTTGTTTTTAAACCTTTCTCGAGTTTCTCACGTGCAGCTTCGATTAATTCACCAGTTTTCTCACTATTGTATCCAACATCCGATAGTGCTGTATTTGCAGCATTAATATCAATTGCTGTCTTCATTAAAGCAAGTCGAATATCCGGACCAAGTTTTTTGAAAGATTCAAAAGTAAGACCTAACTCTTCCATTGTGGTTCCGATTAGCTCGAAAGCATCACCGAAATTTAAACCACCTTCACCACTAACCTCAACATTACTAGAGACTTTACCTTCCATTTGAAGATTAGTAACTCTTTCTCTAAGGATCTTGTTAAGATCGTCTCTAAGCCCTTCTGCACTAGCTGCTGCACCTTCAGTGTTCATTTGCATTAATTTATCAATGTTATCCATTATGGTCAAGGCTTGAACTTGAAAATCAGGACCAAGTTCGTCTAATTCTTCTGGCTTAAGATTCTTGATACCAGCACTTTCAATTTGTGCTGTAAGATTAGCTTGGTACTTAGCAAACGTAGCATCATCAGCAATTTCATAACGTTCTTTCCATGACATATTGTCCAGAGGGTTCTTAACTTTATCTTTTTCCTTTTCCGAACCGAGCGTAGGAAAAAATTTAGTTACAAACGGTTGAAATAGAGTTTCGTTACCTAACTGAATGGATGAAGAAGCTTTCTGTTGAAGTGTCATTTCAGCATTCGTAAGAATAGCCATTAAGCCATTAAAGAATGCTTTGAAATTTTCTCCAAAAGACACCTGTGCTTCTTCTAACTTTGTTTCTACTCTTTCCGCAGTAATTTCTACTTCAGTTAATGGGTTCTCTAAAGATTTATCCGAAGTCTTTTCTGTTAACTCTTTAGCAGTAGGTTTACCTAACTCAGATGCTTTGGCTGACGAGATAGGATTAAAAAGTTGTTCTAAACGCTTAATAGATTCAGGCTCTGGTAAAAAGAAATTCTTAACAGGATCAGCAAATTCTTGCTTTAAAGTTTCACCTAAGCTTTTCTCTATACCTTCTTCAGTGGCTTTCTTACTGTTTTCAGATGTACCGTAATAGTTAGTAACACCATGTCCAGCCAATTCTGTAAACTTTGAGAGAGAGCCAACGGGACCAAGAATCTTATTAGTAGGAGCAAAAGTTTCACTGACTTTTTTATGCCCTTCCTCTTCAGAAATTTCACCAGATTTTAATTTCTTTATATAGTCCCAAGCAGCAACTGCAGCATCTTTAATTGCTTGACCGATAATTAGACCAGCAGCAAAAGCGGCGGCTACCATGATAATAGGCATAGATGCTTGCATAATTGCAACAAATGCCCAACCTAGTGCAGTACCAATACCAGAGCCAATGCTTTCACCAGCTACAGCGGTTGCAATAGTTACGCCTACTTTTTGCCAGGCAGGAGCACCTTCCATACCTTCAGCAATTTTCATACCGATTTGGAATGCTGCTGCTCCACCAAGAACTGCACCAATGCCACTACCAGTTTGAATAACACTATTTCTAAGTAGCATTCTACTATCGACAATACTACCTTGTAGTTTATCACGAATGCCCTTATTTAAATCCATTCGTCTTTGGGATGCTCTAGCTCTTTCTTCGTTTTCTGCTTGTCTTACTGGACCAAGTGCAGCTGCACGTTGCTGATGAAGTGCATCAGCGGCATCTAGCTGCTGACGTGAAAAACGTCTTTCATCGCCAGGAGCAGTACCATGAGCTAGACGTTGTTGTGCGGTAAGAAGAGGTTGATCTTGTTCGATTCTCCTATCTATTGCTCTTAAGTCAGCTCTGTTTGAAATATTCATTGCAATATTATTAGGAAGATTCAAGGCACTTGTAGCAATACCGCCTAAGAATTTTCTACCACCCTTAAATAGTAAAGCAAGTTTTGCAATCAACGAAAGAAAGTCTAAACCATTTGTAAGAATAGTACCGCCATTACCCCATGCATTATTACTAAGTAAATTCTTTAGACCATTTTGAAAGTTAGCAAGGAAATCCAAAATATCATTTGTTACTCTTTTAAAGACAGGCTTTTTCTTTAGAGTTTCTTCTTTTTCTACTTCACGTCCATAAACGGGTTTTAAAAACTTATCATTGACAAATTTAGCAACATTGAAAACAGGCTTAGCTAGCCCTTCTCTGTAAGTAGACTTATCAATTGTTTTCTGAGAAACAACTGTAAATCCGGCAAGTAATAAACCTAATAAACCAGTTCTAACAGGACCATCTTTAAATGCCTTTAGAATAGCATATCCAATAAGCGCGGCAAGAGATACAACAAAAGGTGTTTGAATATTCTTTGGTAAGGCATTAATGATATCATGGCCAAAACTTCTATCTGGTAGCTTTCGTTGTGGACCTCTACCAACATATGCAAGAGTATCAATTTCTTGACCCATTATGTTACCAGAAAATCTATCACGAACTCCTAATACCTGTTTAATAGTACGGCCAAAGGCTGAGTAATTAAAAGATTCACCGAATTTGCTATCATTAAAATTATCTTTAAATCTTTGCCATTCTGTTTTAAAACCTTCATAACCGAAATTAAGGCGACCTTTGATTTTATCCTTAAGAGGGACGATATTAGTCTTCTCTTTTACTGCCTTAATATTTTCAGAAAGTTTCTCATTCAAAGTTTTGTTATTCTTACGAAGAAGATCATTATTAAGTTCTGAAGATTTGTAGAGCTGAACACTAAAATCTTGACCTAGCTTATCTGCTGTTTTTACAACGGGATTGTTATCAGTAAGAAAAGGATTTTTCTTTGTAAAAGAGTCTTTACCAAAAACATTATAATTTAACTCTTGTCCTTTTAATACAGAAAAATCTTGCTTCTTTTCTTTTCTAGCTTTAAACCATCGTATACCAGATACTGTTGCAGCAAACAATGCAGCTAAAGAAATAAGTCTAATCATCATACTCTTATATTTAATCAAAAGAACAAGACCTAATGCTAATGGTGCAAAGAAAGACATTTTAGAGAAAGATGTATTACTTGCCTTTACGAAATCATTAATAATCATCAATGGCTTTCGTAACAGATAACCTAAGACTGTTTCAACACCTTTTACTAAGTCAGGAATCCATGAGTTACCAATTACAGCATCATATAGTTGTGCAAATGGTTCCTCAGCTTTCTTTGCAAAATCTTTAACAGTTACAACTGCATCATCTAAATTAGCGAATGGACTGTCTACATCAATAACAGCTGCATCAATAGAAATGTTTTTTGTCATTCCAAATAATGAACGAACTTTATCTTCAATTCTCTCAATTGTTCTTTCAAAGGGAGCAAGAAGTGCTTTACCTTTTGCAAAGACAACGGTGAAGAATTCTTTAATAGAATAAGCAAATACTAAGAATTTAGACTTCCACATTAGTAGACGAATATCTAAATTCATCGCAAAATGAGCGATAGATAAAGCGATATTATTTAAAGTTCTAGCAAAAAGATCACCCATTTTAGTGAAAGACTCTTTTGTTTCAGCCCAAAGAATAGAAAGAGAATTTCTAATATTTGTAAAGGCTTCTGCATAGGTAACGTTCAACTTACCAGTTTCTGCACCGACATTTTTAGCTTCTGCAAGGAGTGCTTTAAAGACTTTGATAGAAGGAAGTAATCCTTTTTCTCCCATCTCTTTAAGCATACCTACATCTACTTTTAGGCCACGTGCAATCGCTTCCAAGAGAACTGGAGCATTTTCACGTAATGACCTTAATTCATCACCAGCTAGAAGCTGAGATGACATCGCCTGGCCAAACTGTAAGACTGCTGAAGAAGCTTCTGCAGCTGTCGCACCAGAAAGTCTTAAAGCTTTGGTTACAGTATCAGTAACAGTCGCAACTTCAAACTGTGTAGCTCCAAAAGCTTTTGTAGCGCGAGACAGCTTAGAGTATAATGTTCCTACATCTTGAAGACCCGTTCTATTCTCTAGAGCAATTTTTCTAGTCTGATTTAAGGCATAATTGAATTCATCTTCACTTTCAGTAGCAACTCTTAATTTATTATTTAGAACAGTAATTTTATCTGACATGCCAGTAATAGCTTTAATACCAATAAAAGCACTTGCACCTAGTGCTAAGACCCTTGCCATCTTTCCGAAGTTAGAAGAAACTTGTTCTGTACTTGTTTTAATACTATCTACGGATTTACGTAGCTTAGCAAGATCAGCTTGAGCTTCTCTAGAATCGGAAATTGTTTTTAGAACAATTGCCATATTCTATTCCTTATTTTAATTTTATACCCAGGGCAACATTATTGTCACCCTGGGTATAAAAATTCACCGCTCAATGTCTACAATCGTCCCCTCGGGACGTCCATATTTCAATGCAACAGATTCTATGAAATGTGCTGGTGCTTGTTTTGAAGAGCCTTGATTCAAACGTTCAATATATTCAGCAGTATTAGTTACATTATGACCTACATCTGTTTTATTTATTTTCCAAGACTCTCTAGCAAAACCAGTATCAATTGGAGTATTTTGAACGAGATCTTCTTTTAACACTCCAACAACAACTGCCGCTTGCCTTGAAGACAATTCTTTACGTGCACCAGCTAACTTCATAAATTCATTTTTAATATTCAGTAATTTCATTTGAAACTTCATTTCTTATCCTCAAAAAGAAAATCTGGCGAATCACCATATTTAGCATTCTTTAGAAGGTTAAATATAGATGAAGCACGGAGGTTTTGTCCACTTATAGAGCCGTCTGGATTAGGTGTGTCTGGTTTAAAGATATACTTTAAAGTGTCAAAGACTTTTTCTGGAGGTTCTTTAACACCTTTTAGTTTCATCATAACATAAGTACGATAATCATGTCGCCAATCGACAGGTCTTTGTCGAAAATAGGCAACCCATTTATTAAATACATCATAAGGCATTTGTTCTATATCTTCAACATCCTTGTTTAAATTATAGGCTAATTCATACAGAACTAATTCATCATCAGTTAGCTCTGTTTCTTTGGTTCGTTTCCCAGGCCTGAGAACCTCATGATCTCTTCAGAAAGCTTACTCAGCTCATCAATCGGAAACTGTTGAAAATCTTCGTCAGTTAATGCCTGACCGTTTTCTGCAGCAGATCTGATTACTAACTTCAATAAGTCAAGACCATCCGAATCTGACTTATCAGAGTTATCATCAAGCTTAAGCTCTTTAGCCTTTGCTTGAATTGCAAGAACTTCTGCAACAAGCAATTTTTTAATTTTTAGATCCTGGCCCATGAATTTAACGGATTTCTCCATATTTCGGCCAACAAAGCTCTTGATACCAGTTACTTCTGTCATTTCAATCACCTCGGAAATTATCGGAATTGTCAGCTTGGAAGTCATCTAAACCTTTCCTCATCATGTGTAAGAAAGATAACGTTCGAAAAACTTCCTCTGACTTTTCTTTATCGTCTGCAAATTCTGCAACTCTTTCAAAAGTCTTCCGAATACTGATATCAATGCTTTTCCTCATATGTTTAGCTGTGGTACGTAATACATACCCCATACTAAACGGTCTTGTCGTATTCTCTGTCATATTTACCTTTTATTTTAAAAAGATGGACGTTACAAGACGTATTCAATTAAGCCACGGTATCTACTCCGAAGCTCCATCATAGTTCATTATGTATTAGTGAATGGACCAACAAAATCAGACTGAATTGAAATTGTCAGAACTGCAGTGTTGCCGTCAGTTAGCTGAGGATTGATCTGCAATGCTTCAAACTTACCCATCCAGAAGTACTGACTATTACCAATACCACCAGCGCCAAGACCTGTACTGTCTACAGAAGCCCATGTTCCTGTAGGTGCAGAGTTAAGTAATGTAAAGCGAAATGGATATAACTTTCCGTTACCTACTAAGCTACCATGCTTATAATTTGTAACAATAGTATCCCAATCGCTAGGAACATAGTTGATAGTAACTTCAAAGGTAGGAGCGTCAGCTTGTCCCTGGACCTGCTTAGAAGTCTTAAAGCCAAAAGTAGGCACATTTACAATATTCGGAGGAGTGCCCATTTGTGGGAACTCACGAACATCAGCAATGCGCCGAAATTCGTTAACACCTGCTGTTACGTTAGTACCGTTGGCAAGCAATGTAACAAAATAACCTTTGTAAGTGGCTTCAATAGCAGTAGAAGGTGCAGCAAGGTCTGGATTATCAATACTGTAAGATAGATCCGAGAAAATACCAGCACCAATAGAAGTAATGTGTGTCATATTTGCTCCTATTAGCTCGTGTAAGGACCGACAAACTCTGACTGAATTGAGATCGTCAATACAGCAGTGTTTGCATCAGTTAACTGAGGGTTAATCTGGAGTGCTTCCATCTTACCCATCCAGAAATACTGGCTATTTGGAACAGTACCTAGACC
>Ga0105090_10000023_pt1 | contig 53443 bp, 54 predicted proteins | sample PPLLak3March2015_FD_79110 | JGI IMG/M metagenome (GOLD analysis project Ga0105090, IMG submission 79110) | Freshwater sediment microbial communities from Prairie Pothole Lake near Jamestown, North Dakota, USA - PPLs Lake P7 Core (1) Depth... | ecosystem: Environmental > Aquatic > Freshwater >...
CCAGCGGCGTTTCTCCACCAACTCGCGGTGCATCAGCGCGATTTGTCCGGCCGGACCGCCAAAGCTGAGCAGCCCGATTTTCACCCAGATCAGCAGCGCCTGGCGGAAAGTCGGTGGATCTGGCGGCGGAGTCATCAGGAAGTAGGTTGAAGGTGCTCAGCCGCCGCGGACAAGAATCTTCTCGCCGCCGAGCCAGCGGCGGATCACCCCGGCATCGGCTGTTAGATTGCCGAGCATCCGCCAGTTCGAGCGTTGCAGCACGAGCGCCTCGTCGCGGCCCTCGTCCACCACGCACCATGGATTGGAGCCGGAGGCGTGGATGAAACGGAAGCCGCCCTCCGCGCCGGGAATGGCGAAGGCCACATGGGTGTCGAGCCCCACCAGATAGATGCCGGGATCCGCCTTGCCGAGATCGGCGGCGAAGGCGTCGTAGGGTTTTCCCACGCTCAGCGTGCAGGCGTCCTTTTCAAGAAAAGAGCGCAGGATGTTTTCCGCAGGCTGCTTGGCGAGTTGATAGCGGTCCACGCGGAAGCCGGCATCCATCAGCACCGTGGCCACGTAGTAGCCGCAGGCGATGCGCCCGCCGCCGGGCTTTGCGGCGGTGCCGTTGAAGTCATAGGGCGTGCCCAGCCAGCAGCGCATCATGGCCGGCAGCGTTTGTTCGAGAATGATCCGGGCATCGCGCTCCACGGCGGCGCGTTCTTCATCGTTGCGCGCCCGCTGGTGCCGCGCTGCAAGGTCATTGCGCCAGCGTTGCAGCTCGGAAACGAGCACCGCATAGGTCTCCGGATCCGGCTGCGGGGATTTGCGCACAGTCATTTCCACTCCGCCGTCCGCGCTGTGAAACCATGCCGCCAGCGGTGCGCGGAACCACCAAAGCGCCCCGCCGGCCACAGCCGGCAGGACGATGAGCAGCAGCCGCCATCTTCGCATGGCCGGAATCTAGGCTGCGGCCAACCGGGTCACAAGCCCGCTGCAAAGCCCGATGCGATCTCTTCTCCGCGAGTTCTCCCTTTTCACGCTTACCACCGCGCGGAACACTACCGCCATGCTCAAGCAAGAACGCGCCCGCCACCTGCTGCGCCGCCTCAACGAACTCTATCCGGAAACGCCGGTCCCGCTCGATCACAAGGACGCCTACACGCTGCTCATCGCCGTGCTGCTCTCCGCCCAATGCACCGATGTCCGCGTCAACCAGGTGACGCCCGCCCTGTTCGCACTGGCCGACAACCCGCGCAACATGATGAAAGTGCCGGTGGAGGAAATCCGCGCCATCATCCGGCCATGCGGTCTCTCGCCGCGCAAGTCCGCCGCGATTTCCGAGCTCTCCAAAATCCTCGTCGAGCAACACGGCGGCGAGGTGCCCGCGGATTTCGCGGCGCTTGAAGCGCTGCCCGGCGTCGGCCACAAGACCGCCTCCGTGGTGATGGCACAGGCCTTCGGCGTTCCCGCATTTCCGGTGGACACGCACATCCACCGCCTCGCCACCCGTTGGAAACTCACCTCCGGAAAAAACGTCGAACAAACCGAGCGCGACCTGAAGAAACTCTTCCCCCGCGAGTCATGGAACCGCCTCCACCTCCAGATCATCTTCTACGGCCGCGAACATTGCACTGCCCGCGGCTGCGATGGAAAATCGTGTTTGCTGTGCAGAGAGTTGTTTGGGTGAGGGGGGCGCGAAATGGCGATGCACTTCATTTTGGAAAAAACATCCGACGAAATGTGCTATTCGGACAGCGCATGATCCACGGTTTTTGGATTGAACGTGCGTGACTCGCGCGCCGGGCGGTTCCATCTTGCGCGCGTGCCGGATTCCATTCCACACCGTTTCGGCGGCATCGCGCGGCTTTATGGCCATGCGGCGCTGGAGCGTTTTCTAACAGCCCGGGTGGCGGTGATCGGCGTCGGCGGCGTGGGCTCGTGGGCGGTCGAGTCGCTTGCCCGCTCGGGCATCGGCAAGCTCACGCTGGTGGACTTGGATGAAATCTGCGTGACGAATGTGAACCGGCAATTGCACGCGATGGACGGCCAGATCGGCCGCCAGAAGACGGAGGCCATGGCGGAGCGCGCGCGCGCCATCCATCCGGCGGCGGATGTCACGATCGTGCCGAAGTTTTTCAACGAGCAATCCGCAGCGGAAATCCTCGCCGCGGGATTCGATGCGGTGATCGACGCCATCGACAGCACCAAACACAAGGCGCTGCTGCTGGCCACTTGCCGCGAGCGCGGGATTTTCACCGTCACCTGCGGCGGCGCGGGCGGGCGGCGCGATTCCACACGCATCCGCGTGGCGGACCTGGCCTACAGCGGCAAGGATCCGCTGCTGCACCAACTCCGCCGCAGCCTGCGCCATGACCACGGGTTTCCAAAAACGCCGATGGGCCGGAAACCCGATCCGCTGGGCATCGATGCGGTGTTTTCCGACGAGCCGCCGCTTTTCCTCCAGTGCGACGGCGGCGTTTCCACAGAGCGCCCGGAAACCGGTGGCCAACGGCTGGGCTGCGACGCCGGACTCGGCAGCGTCACGCACGTGACTGCTGCCTTCGGCATGGTCGCCGCCGGCCGCGTGCTGGAGCATCTCGCCGCCCGCGGGTGATCACGCCTTGCGGATTTCCGGCGCGGCGAGCAGACCGGCGGGAATCAACTGATAACTGTCAGTCCATTGGTCGCCCTCGTGCAGCGCGTCCGCGGGAAGCGGCACGCGGCGGAAGCAGGGATCGATGAACCAGCCGTGGTCGGTGCTTGCCACCGGGCGTCCGTTCACGGCGATGCGGTTTTTCGCGGGTTGTTCGAGCAACAGCTCGACCGGGTTTTCCGGCAGGCGGGCGATCTGGAAGGTGAAGCGCAATTGCACGCGCGCCGACGGGCCGTCAGCGGCAATTTTCGAGGCCCATGGCTGGACCATTTGCCCGGAGCGCGCGGGCACGCGGTGATGCTCGGCGAGCGCTTTTTCAATGCGCAGGATTTCCACTTCCGGCTGGCATTCGCCATCGCCCACCCGCCATGCGGCGAAGTCCAGCACGCAGACGTTGGGTTCATCCAGTTCGTAACCGAACGGCTCCGCAAGCGGCTGCGGCTGTGAAACTGTTAGAACGGAGCGCGCGGGAAGTCCGGCGGGCGCATGCGTGGTGCCGCGGATGGTCTCCATGTCGTTGACGATGACCGTGCGATAAGCCATCTCCCCGGGTTGGAGCGCAGCTCCCTCGATGGAGCCGAAGCGTGCGAGATGGCCCTCGTCATAGAGCCATGCTTCCAGGCCGAGCCGCTCGGCCTCGTCGGCGCAGGTGTTGATCAGCTCGAACCATTCCTCGCCGAGATATTCGGTGGCCAGGCCGGTGCGTGAGTGCATGCACACGCCGCTCATGCCCATTTCCTTGAAGACGGGCAGCTGGCGCAGCAGTTCGTCTTTTTCCAGTTTGGCGTTCATGAGCCAAACGCCAGTTATCAGCACATTCCGGCCAAGGCACGTCATCGCTCTGGAAACTCAAGTTCCGCAGCGGCATTCGCGCCCAAATCCTCCGCCAGCTCGGCGTAAAGACGAACGAAATCGGCACGCGCGGTGCGCACGCCCACCCGCACATGGGAGTTCTCGCCACGGGCGAGATTCCGCAGCGAGAGGACGACGGCACGCGCACGCTCTAACAAATCAAGATCGGTCTTTTCCGCATATCGCTCCATCCGATCGATGCCGGGGCGGCACAGATCATGGGTTTCGCCGAGTTTCTTGATCTCCTCATCGGAAAAATCCTCTCCGGAGTGCCCGGCGATCCACGCCATGGGCGAGGTGGCGCGGCGGAGCTCTGCGGCGAGCACTTCCCGCTTCACCAGCGTGGGGCGGGTGTCCTTTGCCTGCGCGAGCAACATCGCGGCCGATGCGTGAAAAGGAGCGGACTCCGCGAGCTCCTCGAGGCGCTGAACTACAAAGCGGTTTTCGAGATAAGAGCTGACGTCCTGCGTGCCCACGCGCTCGCGGATTTCGCGGAATTTCTCCATGGCCACCGCCACCTCACCGTCCGGAGTTTTGGCGCTCAGATCGAGCAACTGCCGGAAGTCCTCGGCCAGCAGCACTTCGTAGCCCATGAAAAACCCGGGGTTTTCCATGGCGAGAAGCGAGGGCAGCCAGTCCGCGGCGGCGGCGGGCAGTATCAAGCGGCGGCCCTTGCCGGTGTAGAGGGCCTGGAGTTCATCCCAAAATTCCGCGGATGGATCGAAGGCCCCGGACTCGTCCACTTGGCCGATGATGTAGGCTTCCGGCTCACGGCCGGTGACTGCGGCGCTCGCCAGAACCGCGGCGGCCGCAGTGCACGATTGGCGCATGCCGGATGGGGGCGCTTGTTCGTATTCCCTGCAGGCGATCTGGACGCGCACACCATGCGGCACTGGATCGTTTTGCGCGGCCAGCAAATTTTCCAACATCCGGGCCTGCGGGGCGAGCTGGCTTTCCATTTCTCCAGAGCCCAGCACGATGGAAAACGCGGCGTTCTCGTCCTTGGTCGCGGTCATGCGGAGCAAGGCCGGGCCAAGCTCCCACCCGGCACGCTCGTCCTTGATCGGCTTGCACCACAACACGGTGCGCACCCGGGCTTTTTCGAGTGGAATTCCACCCTCTGCGGCAGGCCGGATTTCCATGCCATCCCCGGCAGTGGTCCGCAGCGCGCCGTAGGCTTCAAGGCCCGGAATCCATCCGGCCCAAGCGCCCTTCTCGCCGGCCTCGCGCCAGGCCGCCGCCTGCGGGTGCTTGGGATCGGAAATCACCAGCACATCCTTGAGGCAGTTTGCCAGCGCCTGCCCGTCCTGGCCGGCCTCCGGTGTTTCCAGCCATGCGACGAGTTGCCAGGTTTTCGCCAGGCCATTGCGCAGCTTGACGGCATCCGCTTGCGGCTTGTGACGACCTTTCTGATAGATCGCGAGCAACTCGCGCGCCCGTGCGTTCGCCGGGTCCAGCACGAGCGCGAGCGCCAGCATCCGGGCGGCGGTCTGGCGCTGTGCCGGAGCCTTGCCGGGCAAGGCGCGGGCCAGCATTTCCAAATTTTGCGAAAGCCCGGCCATGGCATCCACATTGAGCGGTATCCGGTCCCGGCGGAACGCCACCGGCCCCAGCGCCGGCGCCGCGAAATCCCCGGCGCACACGCACAAGGCCATGCCCGCGAGCAAGCCTGCGATCCTTGGCCATAGCCGTCCTCCTTTTGAAACCATCCTGCCCATCCTCTGCGGATTTTACGCTCCGCCACAAGCCGACATTGCAGAGCCAGCCATCTTCCGCAAGATTCCCGCCATGCCAGTCCCGCCACCCAGCCTGGAAACCCGCGAGGAAGTCATGTTTTTCGACACCGATTGCGGCGGCGTCGTCCACAACCTCGCCTACCTCCGCATGATCGAAACCTGCCGCACCCGCCTCGCCGCGCTGATGGGCATGGACCTGCGCGGCATGTCCGGCACCCAGGTCTTCCCGGTCGTCACCCGCACCGAGATCGACTACAAGCGCCCGGCAAAACTCGGCGACTGGCTCGTCATCCGCGGCCGCCTTGACGAACTCGCCCGCGCCCGTTTCTGGTGCGCCTTCGAGATGGTCCGCGAGTCCGACGGCACCACTCTCGTCACCGCCCGCCAAGCGCTCGCCCTCGTCGCCATGCCCGAGGGCAAACCACTCCGTCTCCCCGCCGAATGGGCGGAAAAATGGGGCTGAGGCGTGATTAGCCCCGCCAATCTTGCCAAAGCATGAAAGGTGGCGCCTGGCTTCACCTTCGTTTGCAAGACATGACTGAGACATTCAAAAAGGCGCTGGTATGGCTGTTGCTGCTCTCCAGCGCGGCGGTGCGCGCGGCGGAAGAACCCGGCCTGAAATTGATTCCACAGCCGAAGACGATCCTGGCCGCCCCGGGAGATTGCCTCTTGGGGCCGGAGCCCGAAATCGTGATCGAGGCCCCCGTTTTGAAAAACTAAGCGGATGTCCTGGCCGAGAATCTCGCGCCCCGCCTCGCCCACCTGAAACTCCCGGCGCGGCTCAAGATCGTGCTGGCGCTCACACCCGCCATCCCCGGCGCGCCTGCCGAAACAGTGCAAGCCTACCGACTGACAAGCGGAGCCGATGGCATCCGCATCGAAGGCGTGGACGCGGCGGGCGTCTTTCACGGCACGTGCACCTTGCTTCAGATCATCGATAATCAGCGCGCCCCCAGCCGGATGCCGGTGTCATCCTTTTTGAGTCAACGTCCTTCTCCATCCGCCCCTGGCCAACCCGTACCGGTGTCAAAACTTTTGCGGCGCCGCGTGATCGTATTGCAGTGACCAAAAACCTTGCGGCGTCTGCGGCTGGCTGGCTAGCTTCCGCCCGGTCATGCCGTGATGCTCTTGCAGATCCCGGCTTGGTTTCGCGGCGGAATCCCTCCAGCTTGAGATATGCAATCCATGCCCGGCTCTACTTCTTCGCCTGATGTCGGCACTGCGGACTGGGACGTCATCGTGATCGGCGGCGGGCCTGCGGGATCGACCGCCGCCACCACGCTTGCCCGCGCCGGGCGGCGGGTGCTGGTGCTGGAAAAGGCCAGGTTCCCGCGCTTCCACATCGGCGAGTCGCTGCTGCCCTACAACCGCGCGATCTTCGAGGAACTCGGCGTGTGGCCGGAAATCTCCGCCGCGGGCTTCATGGTGAAACGCGGCGCGCAGTTCTGGATGGGCGACGGATCGCGCCACAACCGTCTGGATTTTTCCAAGGGCAGCTTCACCGAGTTTCCCGAGTCGATCCAGGTGGAGCGCTCCAAGTTCGATCAAATCCTGCTCGATCACTCGCGCGGCAGCGGTGCCGCGGTCCGCGAGGAATGCCTCGTGCTGCGGCATCAGGCGGATGACACCGGCGTCAGCGTGACCTTCCGCGATGCGGCGGGCGGGGAGCAGACGGCGCGCGCCGCGTTTCTGATCGATGCGAGCGGGCTCGGCAATCTAACAGGAGAGCGCGAGTATTACTCCGGCCACAAGAAGATCGCCATCTACAGCCACTTCACCGGAGTCGCCATGCCGCAGGACGGGGAAAAGGGCGACATCGTCATCGTGCGCAGGCATAACTCCTGGTTCTGGCTGATTCCCCTGGATGACACGAAAACCAGCGTGGGCCTGGTGATGGACCGCGCGGATTTCCAGGCGCTCGGGAAAAAACCGGAACAGGTCTTCGAGGACGCGGTGCGTTCGACCAAGGCGGTGGCGGATCGTTTCCACAACGCGGAGGCGCTCGCCGCGCCGCAGGTGGCGGTGGATTTCTCCTACCGGAACAAGTCGCTTGTTTCACCCCGCGTCGTGCGGGTGGGCGATGCGGCGGGCTTCATCGATCCGGTCTTCTCCAGCGGCGTGATGCTCGCCATGAGCAGCGGCCGCGACGGCGCGCGGGTGGTGGATGAGGCGCTGGCCGCCGGCAAGGCGATGACCTCCGCGATGCGCCGCTACGAACAACAGACGTGGAAAAACGTCGGGCTCTACTGGCGCTTCATCGAGAACTTCTATCAACTCCATTTCGCGCAACTGTTTTTCCAACCCGTGAACAAGCACCGCATGGTCTGCGCGATCAACTCCGTGCTCGCCGGCCGCACCGCGCTCACCTTCGCCATCCGCTGGCGGCTGCATGTCTTCTTCCTCCTCGCCTGGCTCAACCGCCACGTGCCGGTGGTGAAACGCATCCCGATCGGCTGAAACGCGGCCATGCAGTGGAAAATCCCTGACGGGATTCCAGAAATTTCGCGCCCCTGCCGGGATCAGATCGAGCGCCGCAATCGCGGCTCCAATTTCAGCGGCATGGATATGGCACGCGTCATTTCCCCGCCAGCCACAGGCAGGCGTGGATTTTGTAATCGACGATTTTTCCGGCGTTTTCCTGCTCGCGCAGCCAGCCGCGCAGATTGGCAAGCGGCACATGGTGGACGGTGATTTTTTCCCCGGCCACGCCGCCGCCTTGGTGTTCGCGCACCAGCTCGGTGGCGTGGAACAGGTGGATGAGCTCGGAGGTCATGCCCGCGGAAGTGGGCGTTTCGATGAGCTTGGTGATCTTCCCGGCGCGGTAGCCGGTTTCCTCTAACAACTCGCGGGCGGCGGTTTCGTCCAGCGACTCGCCGAGGTGTTCCTTCTCATCGCCGACGATGCCCGCGGGAATCTCGATGACGGGTGCCTGCACCGGGATGCGGAATTGCTCCACAAGCACGATTTCATCCCCGGGCGTGATGGCGAGGATGCCGACGCCGGAATTCGAATGCGGGCGGCGGACGAAATCCCAGTGGCCGATGCGTTCGAGGCGCAGCCAGCGGGTTTCAAAAAGCATTTCGGGAGCGGACATGGGCGGGGCGGTTCAAGAAACACTGGCACGCGGCCTTGAAGCCGGATACTTCCGGCGCGCGCTGATGTCCCGCCACGATTTCCAGATTCCCGTCACCTTCAAGCACCGTGTGGTTTTCACCCGGGATGCCTTTGCGCCGGAAAACCCGGAGCTGGCGGCGATTCTGCGCGAGGGCGGCGGGCGGCGGGCGCTGGGACTGGTGGAAAAACCGGTGGCCGCGGCATGGCCGGAGCTGGAGGCGGAAATCACCCGCTACTTCGCGGGCCTGGACGTGGAGCTCGCCGCCGTCCACCTGCTGCCCGGCGGGGAAAGCATCAAGGCGGATGATTCATGGGTCCGCGAAAGCTGGGCGCTCATCGATGCCGCGCGTCTCGACCGCCATTCGTATCTGCTCGCCATCGGCGGCGGGGCCTTTCTCGATGCGGTGGGATTCGCTGCCGCCACGGCACACCGCGGCGTGCGCTTGCTGCGGTTTCCCACCACCACCCTGTCTCAGGACGACAGCGGCGCGGGGGTGAAGTGCGCGATCAACGCCTTCGGCAAAAAAAACTGGATCGGTGCCTTCGCCGTGCCATTCGCGGTGATCAACGATTTCCGTTTCCTGCACAGCCAACCCGAGGAAACCCGCCGCGCGGGTCTGGTGGAGGCCGTCAAGGTGGCACTCGTGAAGGATCGCGGTTTTTTCGACTGGATAGAAGCCGATCTAACAGCACTCGCCGCGCTGGAACCGGCGGCGCTCGAAGCCTGCGTTGAGCGCTCCGCCATGCTCCACGCCCGCCACATCGCCGAGGGCGGCGATCCTTTCGAAACCGGCTCCAGCCGTCCGCTCGACTTCGGCCACTGGGCGGCGCACAAGCTGGAGTCGCTCACCTCCTACAAGCTGCCCCACGACCGCGCGGTGGCGGTGGGCCTGGCGCTCGACACGCTTTACTCGGTGCGTTCCGGACTCGCGCACGAGTCGCTCATCGGGCGCGTGTTTCCCATCCTCCACGGCCTGCGCCTCACGACCTATCATCCGGCGCTCGACTGGCGCGATGAAGGCAACCGGCGCATGGTCTTGGAAGGCTTGGATGAATTCCGCGAACACCTCGGCGGCGAACTCACCGTGCTGATGCTGCAAGGCATCGGCCAGGGCGTGGACGTCCACCGGATTGATCCGGCAATCGTCGGCGGGTGCATCGACGAGCTGCGCGGGCTGTGGCAAGCCGCACAGGATAAGCACTATGATCTGAATCCCGTGGCGTGAAAATGAACAACCCGCCACGGTTTCCGGAAACCATGGCGGGCGGTATGGTGTTCAGTGCTGTTATGGCATACGGTATTTGATCTTGAGCTTCGGCCGGTAAGCGGTGCTCGCGTGGTTGGACGAGGCCTAGCTCACGTAGTCCGCGGTGCCGTCGTTATCGTCATCGATTTTCATAACGGATGCGGTATTGGGTTTTGCCCGTCTTGTTGATCCGTGTGAGGTCGGCGGCTTCAAGACGGCTGTTGATGGTCATGGTGTCACTGTGGGCTGGCCAGGCGAACTATCAGGATCTCAGCCCGGTTAGTGCCATGGTGAGCGGGTAAAGATCGACCTGCAGCCAGTAGCGGGTGTTGGCCTGAAGAGTGCCGGTTTGTTGGAAAACATGCCAACCGTCGCTCGCGCCGTAGAGGAATTGGCTGCCATTGGGCGCTGGATAGCCGGGAACCCATGGCGCGGAGAAGGTGGTGCCGGGACTGCGGGTGAAGCTCCAACCGACGACTCCCGCATACCAACTGTTGCTGGAATCCAGCGTCGGAGACTCGAAGCTGGGGTTTGCGAGTGGATAGTTGACGGGTGCGGCGAGGGCCGTGTGGCAGGCAGCGAGGGCCAGAGCAAGGGGCAGGAGGAGGTTTTTTTCGTTCGTTTTTTTGAGTTGTCTTCAGCGGGTGTGATTTCCTGCAGGAAAAACCGCCAGCAACGGGCTGATGCACGACGTTGCGGATTGCCACATTGGCACGCTGCCCAGAATTCAATCCGGGTGTTCAGAAATCCATTCGGATGTGTTTGCGCCGCCCGGCGCAGGGTGGTTGGACCGGATAGGTCACTGCGTGCTGCAAGAAAAAAACGGACGGCCTGGGCCGACAGCCCGCCGCAAAATCCGTGCTTGCTTTATTCGTTATTTTGCTAAATGAATGAAACATGACGTTGAAGCAACGGTCGTTGGTGTTCAAGGCGCTGGGGCATCCGGCGCGGTTGGCGGTGGTGGAGCGGTTGGCCAAGGGCGAGTGCTGCGTGTGCGAGTTGCTGAAGGGCACCGAGTTCCGGAAACTGAGCGGGCCGACGGTTTCGCAGCACCTGCTGGTGTTGAAAAACGCCGGGGTGATTGCCGACGAGAAGCGCGGCAAGAAGATTTTCTATCAACTGCGGATGCCCTGCGTGGCCGGGATTGCTCTCTGCGTGGGGGAAAAGGCCGAGGCCTGTGCTTCATGAAAAAACCACTGCCATGAAAATCCCCACCGCAGAAATCAAGACCGCCGGCTGGCTGGCTGGCCTGCTGGGTGTTTTGTATTTCCTGCCGGTTGGCACGCCGCGTTTCGACGGCGCGGTGATGGAATCGCTGGAGTTGGCAAAGTGGTATGCCCGGGAGCACGTCATCCTGTGCTTGCTGCCGGCGTTTTTCATCGCGGGGGCCATCGGTGCCTTCATCAGCCAGAGTTCGGTGATCCGCTATCTCGGCGGCAAGGCGAGGCCGGTGGTGGCCTACGGCGTGGCCTCGGTTTCCGGGACGATCCTCGCGGTGTGCTCGTGCACGGTGCTGCCCTTGTTCGCCGGGATTTACCGGCTGGGGGCGGGGATTGGCCCGGCGACGACATTTCTCTATTCCGGCCCGGCGATCAATGCGCTGGCGATCATTCTAACAGCGCGTGTGCTCGGTTGGGAGCTTGGTCTTGCCCGGGCAGTTTGCGCGGTGGCGTTCAGCATCGTCATCGGCATGGCGATGGCCTGGTTGTTCCGCAGGGACGAGAGCGCGCGCCACGCTGCGGCGGTCCAGCTGCCGGAGGGCGATTCTGCGCGGCCGCTGTGGCAGACGGCATCGTTCATTGCGGCGCTGGTGGGCATCCTTGTGTTCGCAAACTGGGGAGGGGGAGGGGATGCGGGATTTTTCGGCCGGATCCATGCGTTGAAATGGCTGCTGACATCCGGTTTCGCCGCGTTGCTTGCGTTGATGCTGTGGCGTTGGCACGGCTTGGCGGCCTGGCGGGTGTTGCTGGTGGCGGCAGTCACTGCGTTGGCGGCCATCATTTCCGGAAAACCGGAGCCCGCGTTCATCACGGCGGCGGCCGGTCTCGCATGGCTAACCGCCGGGAAAGGCGGGGAAACCGGCGATTGGTTCGACCAGACATGGTCTTATGCCAAGCAGATCATTCCGCTGCTGGTGGGCGGTGTGCTGGTGGCGGGGTTACTGCTGGGACGGCCCGGGCATGAGGGCTTGGTCCCGTCCGAGTGGATCGCGGGTCTGCTGGGCGGCAATTCACTGGGGGCGAATGCCTTCGCCGCCTTCGCGGGGGCGCTGATGTATTTCGCCACGCTCACTGAGATTCCCGTCATCCAGGGCTTGCTGGGCGGCGGCATGGGCAAGGGGCCCGCGCTGGCGTTGCTGCTCGCCGGGCCAGCGCTCAGCCTGCCCAGCATGCTCGTCATCCGCTCGATTCTCGGCACGCGCAAGACCCTCGCCTTCGTCGCCATCACCGTTTCCCTTGCCACGCTCTGCGGCTGGGGCTTCGGTTCTTTTTTCTAACAAAAAACCAACATGTCATGAAAATACAGATCCTCGGCACCGGTTGTGCCAAATGCAATCAACTCGCCGCCGCCACCCAAGCCGCCGCCGACCGGCTCGGACTGGATTACGAAATGGAAAAAATCACCGACTTCATGCGCTTCGCGGACTTCGGTGTGATGCTCACCCCGGCGCTTGTTGTGGACGGCATGCTCAAGGTCGCCGGCAAGGTTCCATCCGATGCGGAAATCGAAAAGATGCTCCAATCCTGACAACCCGGTCATGATCGCGAAACAAATCCTGCGCAGCGTGCTGCTCGTCGTCGTGCTTGGCAGTCTGGCCATCTGGGCGAACCGCGAGTTGCGGAAATCCCAATCCCATGCCGGTGCCGGCCAACAACCCGCGCCCGTGGAAACGCTGCCCGTGGTGGAGGGCCCGCAGGTGGTGATGACCTATTTCCTCCTCGGCAGCCGCTGTCCATCGTGCCGCAAAATCGAAGCGCTCGCCCGCGAAACGGCGGAGCAGGTTTTCCCCGCCGAGCTTGCTGCGAAAAAACTCATCTTCCGCGTGATCGACACCGGAGAACCCATGAACCGCCACTATCTCAACGACTATCAACTCAGCTCCAAAACCATCGTCATCAGCCGCCGCGTGGACGGCCGGGAAACCGCATGGAAGGACATGCGGAAAGTATGGGATCTCTTCGATGATCCGCCGGCTTATCATGCGTATCTCGGCGCGCAGGTTCGTGGATACCTTGGCCAATGAATGGTTGCCTCATGCTTGGGACGGCGGTGTCGCTCGGGCTGTTGACCTCGATCAGCCCCTGCCCGCTGGCGACGAACCTTGCCGCAAGCGCCTATCTTTCGCGGCGTGTGGATTCGCGCCGCCGGGCGGTGATGGGAGCGGTGGTTTACACGCTGGGCCGGGTCGCCGCGTATGTGGCCATCGCTGGCGTGCTCGCGCTGGGCCTCGTCTCGGTGCCCGCTGTTTCGCAGAATCTCCAGCGGTGGATGGTTCCGCTGTTAGGTCCGGTGCTGGTGCTCACGGCGATGGTGTTGCTGGGTTTGCTCACGTTGCCTTTCCAAGCGTCGCTCGCCTCCCGGAGCCGGGCGGAAAAACTCGCGGCAGGTGGTTTGCTGGGTGAGTTCGCGCTCGGGTTCCTTTTCGCGCTGTCGTTCTGTCCGGTATCGGCGGCCTTGTTTTTCGGCAGCCTGATCCCGCTGGCCATCGGCAGCGGCTCTGTCTTCGCGCCGGTTGTGGTTTATGGAATCGGCACCGCGGCGCCGGTGGCGGGATTCGCCCTGCTGATGGTTTTCAGCGCGCGTGCGGCGTCCCGCCTTGCCGGCGGCATCGGCAGGCTGCAGCCATGGTTTCTCAAAGCCACCGGTGTCCTGCTGCTCATTGCCGGGCTTTATCTCACGGCGCGCGATACGCTGCGGCTGCTGCCGTGAAGTCCGCGCGGTTTTCAGATTGCCATGAAATGCGGTCCTGAGACGATGCCCCGCGCATGGCCTACACCGCAGACCGGGCATACGAACTGATTTCCTCCGCTCACCAGCGCGGGCGGCTGGCGCATGCGTTCCTGATCAGCGGCGCGCATGGTTCCGGCAAGGAAAACCTCGCCGCGCGGGTGATCCAGCTTGTCAGCGGAGCCGCGCAAGCCGGTGGCTTTGATTTGTTTGGCGAGCCGGTGGCGGTGGAAACCCCGCCTCTGGATGAGCTGGAAAGCGGCTGGATCCGGGTGATCCGGCCGCGCATGAAATCGCGCCGCATCGGCGTGGATGAAATCCGCAATCTCGAGCAGACGCTCTACCTCGCCGCGCCCGGCGGGGCCTGCAAGGTGGGTGTCATCGTCGAGGCGGACCGCATGAACGACCAGGCGGCCAACGCGTTTCTCAAGACGCTGGAGGAGCCGCCGCAGAACACGCTGCTGCTGCTTCTAACAGCCAATCCCCAGCGGCTGCTGCCCACCATCCTCTCGCGCTGCGTGCGCCTGCCGCTGCTGGGTGGCCGCGCCCTGTTGGAAGGTGGCGGTGCGGAACTCGTCTCCGCGCTCAATCACGCCGCCGCGCGCGGCTTCGGCACGCCGGTGGCCGCGCTGCATTTGAAGGCCACTTTCGCTTCCTTCCTCGCCCGCTGCCGCGAGGCGGCTGATGCCGCGGCCAAGGCGGCAGAGAAAGAAGAGATCTCCGCCTACAAGGACGCCACTGACGGCGCCTGGCTCAAGGAGCGCGAGGTTTTCCACAAGGCCGCCGCCGAGGCCGAATACCTCGACGCCCGCAACCGCCTCTTCGACGTGTTGATGGCGTGGATGGCCGACCTGCTGCGCCTCAAGGTGAAATCCGGCGGCCTCGATTTCCCGGATTCCGCAGCGGCCCTGCAGCGCATCGCCGCCGCCGAATCCGAAACCCGCCTGTTGCAGCGCATGACCGCGCTGGATTCGCTGCGCCGCACGCTCGAGACCAACGCCTCGGAGCCACTCGCCATCGAGGTGGGTTTTCTCAAGGCCTTCGGGTGATCAGAATTCACCCTGGGTGGCGTCATCGGCCGGCACAGCGATGAATTCCAGCATCGGCTCGATGCCATCGAGCACGCTCAGGATGCCATCCGCCCAGCGCCGGTCCTGCCAGGCCGGCGCGGCGAGTTCGAGCAGGCGGGCGCGCGCCTCGTCTGTTAGAAAGGATTCGAGTCCGTAGCCCGGCATGATCGCCGCCTCGCGGCGGTCCGGATCGATGGCCAGCAAGAGCGCGTGGTTGTCCCGGCCGCGGTGGCTGGTGCCGGCGAAGTCCGCCGCGTTGAAGAGCCAGAAAACGTGCATCGAAAACGGATGCTCCGCCGGAAAGCCATGCATCACCACCTGCGGCACCAGTTGCGGGAAGCGACGCCGCATGGCCGCGAGGCGGCGCTTGATGCGCGCGTGGTCGGAGGTGCGCAGGCTGCCGGTGGTGTCCGCCACTTCTTCTGCGAGGCGCGGCACCGCTCCGAGCAGCGCGCAAGTCCGCGGGAAGCTCAGGCGGCAGGCCGGGCAATCGGGCGCGTTGGCTTGCAGCTGGGTCTGGCAGTAGGGGCAGCGCATGGTTGGCGGCAAATTGAGTGGGAACCTTATGGCAGCAGGTCGCCGTAAATGCCCGGATCGCTGCCGGGGATTTCGATCGCGCCGCAGGTTTTCGCGTAAAATTCCTTCGGCCCCACGCCGCCGATGATGGCGTAGGCGTGGCCGGTTTCGCGCAGCGCCTCCAGGGATTTCATGAGCAGCGCCTTGCCCAGGCCCAGCCCGCGGGCCTCCTCGGAGACTCCCGTCGGGCCGAAAAACCCGCGCATGGTCGTATCGTAACAGGCGAAGCCGAGGATCCGCCGCTCGCGCGTGGCTATGAAGCAGGCCACCGGCTGGCGGGTGAGCGCCACCTCCACCTCGCTCGCCCACTTTTCGGAAAACGTGCGGGCGAAGGCGGCCACCGTGTGTTTCTCGAAGGCGCGGGCCCGCCGCAGCACGATGCCTTTCCCGGCGGTTTCCGCATACAGCGGCGAGGAGTCCGGCAAGTCATAAAGGCGCACCAGCATGTCGGTCATGGCGCGATTCAAGCGGCCGGCCCGCAGCGCGGAAAGGGAAAACGATGCGCCCGCTGCCGGAACCGGGCGTGCCCTCAACTCACTTGCCCCAGCGCTCCAGCAACGTCTTGGCCATGGCGCTCGGCGTCTCGGCCACGGCGATGCCGCACTCGGCAAGGATTTTCTTCTTGGCCTCTGCGGTGTCTTCCGCGCCGCCGACGATGGCGCCGGCGTGGCCCATCCGGCGGCCAGGAGGCGCGGTGGCTCCGGCGATGAATCCGGCGATGGGCTTCTTGCAGTTTTCCTTGGCCCAGCGCGCGGCTTCGACCTCGGCATTACCGCCGATCTCGCCGATCATGATGATGGCTTCGGTTTCCGGATCCTCGTTGAAGAGCTCGAGCACATCGAGGTGCGAGGTGCCGTTGATCGGATCTCCGCCGATGCCGACGCAGGTGCTCTGGCCGTATCCGAGCTGGGTGAGCTGCCAGACGGCCTCATAGGTGAGCGTGCCGGAACGTGAAACCACGCCGACATTGCCGCGCTTGTGGATGTAGCCGGGTGCGATGCCGATGCGGCAGCCGCCGTGGCTGTTCTCGCCGCGGCCGGGAGTGACAAGGCCCGGGCAGTTCGGCCCGACGAGGCGCGACTGGGAACCCGCGAGCATCGCCTTGACGCGCATCATGTCCATCACCGGGATGCCCTCGGTGATGCAAACGATGATCTCCACACCGGCATCGGCCGCTTCCAGAATGGCATCGGCCGCGAAGGCCGGCGGCACGAAAATCGCGGATGCCGTGGCTCCGGTTTCCTTCACCGCCTCGCCGACGGTGTCGAAAATCGGCACGGTGTTTTCAAACAACTGCCCGCCCTTGGTGGGGGTCACGCCGCCGACGATTTTGGTGCCGTATTCGAGCGAGAGTTTGGTGTGGCGCGCGCCGAAGGCGCCGGTGATGCCCTGCACGAGGACCTTGGTGTTTTCGTCGATGAGAATGGACATTTTAAGAAGTGGTGAGTGATCAGTGATCAGAAAAGAGTTATTGAACCGCAGCGACGATTTTCTTCGCGCCGTCGTCCATGCCGTCGGCGGAAACGATGTTGAGGCCGGAGGCGGCGAGGGTGGCCTTGCCGGCGGCGACGTTGTTGCCTTCCAGGCGCACCACGAGTGGCAGCGAGAGGCCGGTTTCCTTGGCTGCGGCCACCACTCCCTCGGCGACGACGTTGCAATCCATGATGCCGCCGAAGATGTTGATGAAGATGCCCTTCACGTTCGGATCACCGAGGATGATCTTGAAGGCGGCGGACACCTGGTCCTTGGAAGCGCCGCCGCCCACATCGAGGAAATTCGCGGGATCCCCGCCGTGGTGCTTGATGATGTCCATGGTGGCCATCGCAAGGCCCGCGCCGTTCACCAGGCAGGCGATGTTGCCATCCAGGCCGATGTAGTTGAGGTCGTAAACGGAAGCGGCCACTTCGCGTGGGTCTTCCTCGTCCTTGTCGCGCATCGCCTGGATCTCCGGGTGGCGGTAGAGCGCATTGTCGTCGAAGTTGAACTTCGCATCCAGCGCATAGACGTGGTCGTCGGTGGTGATGACCACCGGGTTGATCTCGACCATCGAGCAATCGCAGTCGACAAAGAGTTCGTAAAGGGCGTGCAGCAGGCGGCCGAACTGGCGTGCGGTGGTCTTGAGCCCGAGATTCTGGCAGAGCTTGCGCACCTGGTAGGCCTGCAGGCCGGCGAGCGGATTGACGAACTCGCGGAGGATTTTTTCCGGTGATTTCTCAGCGACTTCCTCGATGTCCATGCCGCCCTCGGTGGAGACGATGATGACCGGCTGGCAGGAGGCGCGGTCCATCAGGATGGCGAGGTAGAGCTCGTTTTTGATCTGCACGGATTCGGTGACCATCACCTTGCGCACCATGCGTCCGGCCTCGCCGGTTTGTTTGGTGACGAGGGTTTCGCCGAGCATTTTGGCAGCCACCTCGCGGGCGCTCTCCGGGGATTCGACGAGATGCACGCCGCCCTTGAAGCCGTTTTTGAAGACTCCCTTGCCGCGGCCGCCGGCGTGGACTTGGGCCTTGACCACCAGGTTTTTGACGGCCAGCCACTTGGCGGCGTCATAGGCTTCCTTGGGAGTGGAGGCGACTTTTCCCTTCGGGCTCGGCACGCCGAAGCGGTCGAAAAGTTCCTTGGCCTGGTATTCGTGGATGTTCATGGAGTGGAGAATCGGTTGGAGAAACGCGGCAAAGCGGGCGCACCGTATTTCCCCGCGCCGCGTCCGGTCAAGGACTCGTCCCGGAAAAATCAGCTCAACGGCCGGAGCTTTGGATCAGCCATTTGACCCTTGCGTTGAAGTCATCCGCGGCGGCGAGCTCTTCGAGCGCGAGGTGCATGCGGTAGCGCCAGTAGTAGGGAGTGATGGCCGGCACGTTGATGCGCTCGGCATCGGGGTCCGGGTGGCGCAGTTGCTCGTCGATGGCCAGCAGGTCCTGGATCGGGAAAACCGCCCACATGGCCGGCGATTCCAGGTGCTGCCAGAGGATGCGGGTGGCGAGTTCGCCGCCGAGTTCCAGCGGGGGAAACGCCATGCCCAGCATGTGCCAGGCGAAATGCGCCGTGGCCTGCGGGTCCTCGCGCCACCAGCCGCGCAGCGTGGGCATGTCATGGGTGGACGGGCTCACCACGCTGAGGTAGGGCGCGTGCGCCGGATCGGCGAACTCGACTTTCGAGGACTTCGGCATGCGCTGGATTTCCAAGGAAAGGATGCCGAGCTCCCGCATCACGCCGGGCACGCAGTCCGGCACCATGCCGAGATCCTCGCCGCAGAGCAGCATGGTGGTGGCGCGCCGCATGGCTGGTAGTTTTTCGTAGCCGCGCGCCTGCCAGAATCCTTCCTGGCGGCGGTGGAAATAGTCCACATACAAGTCATCGAGCCGGCGCTTGATCTCATGATCGAGTTCCTGGAAGGACTTGGTCATGCGCATCGAGCAGCGCGGGTGGAAGAGCGTTCCATCCGATCCCGGGACTTCGAAGAAGAGCACGTCGCTGGCGCAGTCGAGCAGCGCGCCACGGAGCCGCTCGACGTGCGGGCCGGCTGAAGCCGGCGCTCCAAAGTGCTCCACGATGCGCCGCTGGGTGGAGACGTGCTCGCGGAGTTGATAGTAGCCGTGGCCGCAGTCATCCAGGTGGTCGCGCAAGGCTTCGGCCGTGGTTTCACCAAAGCGCTCCTCGAGGAAATGCGCCCGGATGCAGGGCCGGCAATAACGGTCGAAATCGAAGGGGATGCCGCGGCCGCGGATTTCATCGATGTGCACCGGCATCGCCGGGTCGAACCAGCCCATGATGCCCTCCACCTGGTCGGTCGGGATTTGCCAGATGCGGAAAAACCCGAGGATGTGGTCGATGCGGTAGGCGTCGAAATAACGGCTGAGCCTTGCGAAGCGCGCACGCCACCAGGCGTAGCCGTCCTTTTGCATCACCTCCCAGTTGTAAGTCGGAAAACCCCAGTTCTGGCCTTTCACGGCAAAGGCGTCCGGCGGCGCGCCGGCCTGCGCGTCCATCTTGAACAAGTGCGGCGCGGACCATGCCTCCACGGAATGGCGGTCGATGCCGATGGGCAGGTCGCCCTTGAGTGCGATGCCGCGTTTGTGGAGATGTGCGACGGCGTCGGACAGCTGGCGGTCGAGTTCGTATTGCAGCCAGATGTGATAACAGAACTCCGGCCACTGCGGGTGGTCGCTGGCGGCCATGGCGTCCGACTTTCCGCGCTCGAAAACCGCCCATTCGCCCCATTGGCTGAAGTCCGCCGTGCCGTGTTCGTCGCGCTTCACACAGAAAACGGCGTAAGGCACCAGCCAGTCGCGGTTTTCCGTTAGAAACTTCTTGAAGCCGGTGCTGGCGGTGATTTTCTTCCGGTGCCTGTGGAAGACCTGGCGGGTGAGCCGGGTCTTCGCCTTCATCACCTCCTCGTAGTCGATGTGCTCCAAGGTGTTGAGCCACTCGCGCTGGGAATCGAGCTCCACCGGAAACTCCGCAGGCATGGCATGACCCATGTCCTCGATGCGCAGATAGAGCGGGTGCAGGGCGAACACGCTGATGGCTGAATACGGATAGGAGTCCGTCCAATCGTGCGCAGAGGTAGTGTCGTTGATCGGCAGGATCTGGATGAGCTTCAGGCCGACATCCGCCGCCCAATCAGCGAGTTTCTTCAGATCGGCGAACTCGCCGACGCCGAGGCTCTGCTCGCCGCGCAGCGAGAAAACCGGCACCGCCACCCCGGCGGCGCGGTAAAGCTGGGATGCTTCCCGACGGTAATTTTCGTCACGGACCATCGTCCACTGGCGCGGCGCGAACTGGCGCGCTTCCAGCGTCCGGTTTTCGCCGCTTTCCAGGCTGACCGAGCAGCCGAACTTGGGATCGAACAGCCCGTATTTGTATTCGATGCGCCAGTCCGCGGGCAAATGGACGTTTGCCTGCCAGACGTTGGCGTAGACCTCGCGCATGGGCACGGCATGATGCCAACCCCAGTCGCCGAGCTCGCTCACGCTGCCGATGATGCAGGGCACGAGCCCCTCCGGCACGGCGGCCATGTGGAGCTGGAAAGTGTGGTTCGCGCCCTTCGGCACGGGCGGCGTGCTGAATTTCCCCCGTGCCGGAAGCACCGCGCGGAAGGCGTCCGTCTCAAACGCGTAATCCACCGTGCCCGCCGAGCGCCAGTCGTCCTTGAGCAGCAGCACCTCCGTCACGGCGGGATCCGCCGTGGCCGTCCGCGGGCCGTTCCACTCGTCGAGTTCCATACCGTTGTCCTGCTGGCGCAGTTGATAGGAATACTCCAGCCGCAGCGGGCCGCCGCCGGAAACATCCACTTCCGCCTGCCATTGCCCTTCATTGAGCCAGCGCAGCGGCAGGACCTGCTCGAAGCGATGCCCGCCGCCGTCCGGCACCGTCGCGAGCTTCAGCCACAGCGATTGGCCGAAAAATGTGCGGAAATTCAGGCGGAATACGATCTTCATGGGTTCTCGGGCGTCGGGGTGGCAGCATGCTAATGTCGCCAAAACCCAGGGCGATGGAAAAATTTTCCGCCCCTGCGCCGCAGACGAAAATGGATGGCCTTGAAAACTTGGCCCGCAGCGTGCTATGCCTGCCCGGTCAAACCCATGGAAATGTTCGAAGGCTACGATCCCGGCCGATTTTACGACGAGATGTTCGACGCCAGCGGTGCCGTGCGCGGCCACTGCGCGCCGCTGCTGCGGAAATTCGCCGGCATTGACCAAAAGGACTTCCTCGCCCGCAAGGCGAACTCCGAGCTCTACTTCCTGCGCCAGGGCATCACCTTCAACGTCTATCACGACGAACAGGGAACCGAGCGCATTTTCCCCTTCGATCCCGTGCCCCGCGTGATGGCCGCCGCCGAGTGGGAGCATCTCGAAGCCGGGCTGTCCCAGCGCATCGTGGCGCTCAACCTGTTCCTGCACGACATTTATCACGACCAGCAGATCCTCAAGGACGAGGTCATTCCGCGCTTTTACATCGAGCAGGCGAAGCACTACCGCCCCGAGTTCCGCGGCGTGGATGTGCCGGGCGACATCTACATCCACATTTGCGGCAGCGACCTGATCCGCGGTGCCGACGGACAATATTACGTGTTGGAGGACAACGGCCGCTGCCCGTCCGGTGCATCCTACCTGCTGGAAAACCGCAACGCCCTCAAGCGTGCGTTCCCCGGCCTGTTCGATGAAATGGGCGTGCGCTCGGTGGATTCCTACCCGCGTGACCTGCTCAACATGCTCCATCACATCTCGCCGCGGCGCGATGAAAGCCCGGTCTGCGTGCTGCTCACCCCGGGTTGCCATAACAGCGCCTACTTCGAGCATTGTTATCTCGCCCGGGAAATGGGCATCGACATCGTCGAGGGCGGCGATCTGGTGGTGGTCGATAATTTCGTTTTCATGCGCACCACGCGCGGCCTCAAGCGGGTGGATGTGATCTACCGCCGCATCGACGACGACTTCATCGATCCGGTGGTTTTCCGCAAGGACTCGGTGCTCGGCGTGCCCGGCCTGATGAACGCCTACCGCGCCGGCAACGTCGCCCTGGCCAACGCGGTGGGCACCGGCGTGGCCGATGACAAGGTGATCTATTATTTCGTGCCGCAGATGATCGAATATTATCTCGGCCAGAAGCCGATCCTGCCGAACGTGCCGACCTACCTGGCCAGCGAGGAGGCGGATCTGAAATTCATCCTCGGCCACCTGCCGGAACTGGTGGTGAAAGCCGCCAACGAATCCGGCGGCTACGGCATGCTGATGGGCCCGTCCGCCAGCAAGGAGGAGATCGAAAAATTCCGCGGGCGCATCATCGCGGATCCGCGCAACTACATCGCCCAGCCGGTGATATCGCTGTCCCGCGCGCCGACCTGGTGCGACGGCGCGATGGAAGGCCGCCACATCGACCTGCGGCCCTACATCATCTATGGCGAGGAAGTGAAGATCGTGCCCGGCGGGCTCACCCGCGTGGCGCTCACCAAGGATTCGCTCGTCGTCAACTCCTCCCAGGGCGGAGGCAGCAAGGACACCTGGGTTCTCCGCCACTGAAACACCGCCATGTTATCCCGTGTCGCCAACGCCCTTTACTGGATGGTCCGCTATGTCGAGCGGGCCGACAACCTCGCCCGGCTCATCGATGTGAACCAGCAGCAGCTGCTGGATTCCGAGCGCCTGGACAGCGACCGCCTGCGCGGCTTCTGGCAGCCGATCATCCTCAGCACCGGCGACGAGGAAACCTTCAGCCCGCTCTACGGCGAGGCCGGCAGCACCGAGGTGATCCGTTTTCTAACAGACGATCCGCGCAATCCGAACAGCATCACCTCCTGCATCGCGCTGGCCCGCGAGAACGCCCGCACCGTGCGCGACCAGCTCTCCGACGAGTTGTGGGAGGAACTCAACGCGCTCTATCTCTTCACCCGCTCGGAGGAGGCCAACCGCCTGATCGCCGCCGACCCGACGCGCTACTACGAGAACATCCGCCGCTCGGCGGTGACCTTCCTCGGCATCGCCTCATCCACCACCTCGCGCGATGAGGACTGGGATTTCATGGAACTCGGCCGCCACCTTGAGCGCGCGGACAAGACGACGCGCTTCCTCGATGTGGCCAGCTACCTGCCCGGCGGCGCGGATGACGCGCAGTCCGCGGCCCTCCACTGGTCCGCCATCCTGCGCTCGTGCGGCGCGTTGGGTGCATTCCGCGCCTTCGAGCGCACCATCACCGCCCGCGGCGTGGTGGATTTCCTCGTTTTCTCTAAAAACTTCCCGCGCTCCGTGCGCTTCTGCATCGAGATCGTGGATGCCAGCCTGCACCGGATCTCGGGCACCCCGCGCGGCACGTTTTGCAACGATGCCGAACGGGAAACCGGCCGCCTGCTCGCCGATCTCGACTTCGGCGTGACCGACGACGCCTTCGCCCGCGGTCTGCACGAATATCTCGACGCGCTCCAAGGCCGCTTCAACCGGATCGGCGAGGCGGTGTTCGAGAGTTATGTCCTGATGCCGGAGCGGATTCAGGTTTGCCCTGCGGCGGAGTTCCGCTCATCGTCCGCCCTCGCCGCATGGCAGATGCAACACCAGCAACAACAGTGACGGAACCCGCAGGATCAGGACTTGCGGACGGAACCAGGCTCGCGGTGTTGCACCGGACGACGTTTCACTACGCCGCGCCGGTATGCGACAGCGTAAACACCCTGCACTTGGAGCCGCGCACCTTTCCCTATCAGAAAACCATCTCCGCGCTGGTGCGGGTGATTCCGGCCACGCGGCTGCGCCGCTTCACCGACCTGTTTCACAACATCACCCATCACTTCGAACTGCCGGAGCCGCATTCGAAACTTGAGATCGAGAGCCGCATCCGCGTGCACAACCTGCCGCTGGCCATTACGGAGGAAGGCCGCGCCGCCACTGCCGCGCAATACCGGGACTCCACCGTCCACGAGCGGATCTGGCCCTATCTACACGAAAGCCCGCGAGTTTCCAGGTCCCCGGAAGTGTGGCGGCAGGCGGTGGATGTGACCGCCGGCCTCACGGCGGTCTTCGCTCAGGCCGGCGCCATCATGGAGTGGATCCACCGCGAGTTCCGCTACGCACCGGGAGCCACCGGCGTGAAGGCACATCTTGAGGAATCCTTCGCGCTGCGCTGCGGGGTTTGCCAGGATTTCACCCATGTCATGCTTGGCATGTGCCGCGCCATCGGCGTGCCTGCGAGATATGCCTCGGGCTATCTCTACAACGGCCCGAAGGACACGCTCGTCGGCGCACAGGCGTCCCATGCCTGGTGCGAGGTTTATCTGCCGGCCGCCGGCTGGATCGGCTTCGATCCCACCAACAACACGCTCGCCGACGAACGCTATGTGAAAGTGGCCGTCGGCCGGGATTACGAGGATGTTTCCCCGGTGGAGGGTAGCTACCGCGGCACCGGCCACTGCCGACTCGAGATCAAGGTGGAGGTCGAAAAAATCTGATCAGAACGGCTTCTTCAAGCCGAGCCATGCGGCGGTGACCGCTGCGGCGATGGACAGCACCAGCACGAGCCACGAGGGCAGCACCCTGCGTTTCGCGAGAACGGGAGCCGCGCCGAGGAACAGCCACAGGCCGAGTTTGATCATCCACCAGGATTGGCCCATCGGCGGCTTTTTCAACATCGCGAAGCCGACCAGCACGATCAGCAGCAGCGCAATGCCGTGCAGGATGGAAGCGCTCTTTTTTCCGGAGCCCGCCAGCAGCGTGGCACCGAGCGAGGTGAACAGGGCGATGACACCGGCGAGGTGCAGCGTTTTGAGAATGATGGGATCCATGGCGGCGGGAGTTTCTCCGGCAGGGCGGGCGATTCAACACGAAAAGCCGCCCTTCTGGGAGCGCGAGTCTGTGACTCGCATGACAATGCCTGGCGAAAGAAATGTCCAATAGGCGTTCCTTTCTCTTGCCATTGGCCGTCCATTCTCATGCGAGTCACAGACTCGCGCTCCCGGCGCATCCATTCTACCTCATATCGGCTGCTGTTGGGAAATGCAGTGCAGCGTGCCGCCTTCCTCCACGAGGTCCAGGCAGTCGATGCCGGTGATTTCCCGCTCCGGAAACAACTCGCGGATGATGCCCAGCGCGCGGTCGTCGTTTCCCGCCTGCCGGAAGGTCGGCACGAGCACGCCGCCGTTGACGATGAGGAAGTTCACATAAGAAGCGGGCAGCACCGGCAGGCGCCAACCCGCCACCTCGCAGGCCTCCGGCAGCGGGATTTCCACCACCTCGAAGGGCCGCCCGTTGGAAGCATGGAAGGATTTCAGGCGGGTGAGGTTGTCGCCGAGCACGTTTCTGTTAGGTGAGGCCGCGTCCTTCTCCACGCAGGCGAGGATCGTCCGCTCGTCGGTGAAGCGCGCGAGGTCGTCGATGTGGCCGTCCGTGTCGTCGCCCTCGATGCCTTGTTTGAGCCAGAGGATTTCCGAAACGCCGAGTCCCTCGCGCAGCCGCTGCTCGATCTCCGCGCGGCCCATGCGCGGATTCCTGTTAGGATTCAGCAGCACCGCCTCGGTGGTGAGGAGCTGGCCCGCGCCGTTGACCTCGATCGCGCCGCCCTCGAGGATCATGCCACCCTCGAAAACCCGCATGCCAAGGGCCGAGGCGATGCGCGCGGGAATGGTGTCATCCAGATCCCATGGCGGAAATTTCCCGCCCCATGCGTTGAAGCCCCAATCGGTGACGGCCACCTCGCCTGTCCCGCGGTGCTTCACGAAGATCGGCCCGTGGTCACGGCACCACACGTCGTTGTGCGGGTGGTCGAAAAGCTGGACATGCTCCGGCACCGCCTTGGCCCGGTTGCAGGCGGCGGCGATGGCCGCGTGGTCGCTGCCGGGCGCGTTGATTCTAACAATTTCATGGCGGGAAATGGCGGCGGCGATTTCCGCGAACTTCGCCCACATCAGCCCGCGCTTCGCCCCGCCCCAGTGGCGTGGATCATCCACCGGCCATGACAGCCAGACGGCTTGCTGCGGAGCCCACTCGGGCGGCATCGAGAATCCTGCGGCGGCGTTCATGGGCGGATGTTGGGAGCATTCCCGCCGCAGTTTCCAGCCCCGATTGTCACAGTCCGGCTTGGAGCTGTCAGGATGCCCGAGAATTGGCAAATGCGGCTGACAAACGCGCCGGTTTGCGGGCGTTTCCCAGTCCCGCCAACCCATGTCCTCCAACAAATCATCCGCCCTGGTCGTGCCGCGCGCGATGCTTGTGCCTTTCCTCCTGATCACCATCCTTTTCCCGCTGTGGGGATTTGCCAACGACATCACCAACCCGATGGTCGCGGCGTTCAAAAACATCCTGCTGCTCACCAATTTCGAGAGCTCGCTGGTGCGGGCGGCGTTTTACGGTGGCTACGCGTTGCTGGCCATCCCGGCTGCCATTTTCATCAAGAAGTTTTCTTCAAAATCGGCATCCTCATCGGGCTTGCGCTTTATTCGATCGGTTGCCTGTTATTTATCCCGTCCGGATGGTCGCTCACCTTCGCGTCCTTCCTGCTGGCCTATCTGGTCATGACCTGCGGGCTCTCGTTTCTGGAAACCACGGCCAATCCCTACGTGCTCTCGATGGGGGATTCATCCACCGCCACCCGCCGACTCAATCTTGCCCAGGCCTTCAATCCGATGGGCTCGATCATCGTCATGTTTGTGGCCAGCATGGTGATTCTCATCAACCTCAACGGCACCATCTTCATCCACGGCTACGGCGGGCTCTACTGCCTCATTGGCGTTTCCGCCTGCATGTCGCTGCGGGAAAGGCATGCCCAAGCGTAAATCCATTTGCATTACGGCGCATCCGGCATAGGTAATTGCCGCCATGAAACAACCCGCAGGAATGAACCGCCGCCAATTCGTGCAACTTGCCGCCGCCACCGCCGCCGGAGCCGCCGTGCTGCCAGACCGGGCGAGCGCCGCCGAAACCACCGCCGCCCACACGCTTCCCGCGCTGCCTTATCAATTTGCCGCGCTGGAACCGCACATCGACGCCCGGACGATGGAAATCCATCACGGCAAGCACCACGCCACCTATGTGGCGGGGCTCAATGGAGCCCTGGAAAAAGTGCCGGATCTCGCGAAGCATCCGCTCGAGCACATCCTGGCAGGCCTGCCCGCAGTGGCGGATGAATCCGTGCGCACCGCCCTGCGCAATCACGGCGGCGGCCACTGGAATCACACGTTTTTCTGGGAAATCATGACCCCTGCCGCCAGTTCCGGCGCGCCATCGGAAAAACTCGCCGCCGCCATCACCGCGGCCTTCGGCTCGATGGATGATTTCAAGAAAACCTTCAACGAGGCCGCCGCGAAACGCTTCGGTTCCGGCTGGGCGTGGCTCGTTCTAACAGACGGCAAGCTCAAGGTCACCAGCACGCCCAACCAGGACAACCCGCTGATGAAAGGCCTTGTGCCCGATGCCGAGCTGGGCACGCCGCTGCTCGGTCTTGATGTCTGGGAACACGCGTATTACCTCCACTATCAGAACCGTCGCGCGGATTACATCGGCGCATGGTGGAACGTGGTGAACTGGTCCGCCGTTTCCAAACGTTTCGCGGAGGCGGCCGCATGAAACTCCACACGCTGGAGCAGGAGCAAACGCTGCCGATCACGCTGGACGAGGCATGGGATTTTTTCTCATCGCCCGCCAATCTCGATGCCATCACGCCCGATGATCTAGGGTTTCACATCACCAGCCCGCTGGCCGGGAAGATGTTCGACGGCCAGATCATCACCTACCGGGTGCGGATCGCGCCGCTCGTCCATGTGACATGGGTCACCGAGATCAAGTGCGTGGAGGAAGGCCGCGCGTTCGTGGATGAGCAACGCTTCGGCCCCTACAAGTTCTGGCACCACCGCCATGAGTTCGTGGAAGTGCCCGGCGGTGTCCTGATGCGCGACAAGGTTCACTACGCACTGCCTTTCGGCCCCTTCGGCGCGATCGCCCACGCTCTCTTCGTGCGGCGCAAGCTCGAATGGATCTTTGGTTTCCGCCGGAAATTGCTGGCCGGGAAATTCGCCGCGGCGCGTTGAAATCCCGGAATGGAGCTTCCCGCGTGTGGCCGGATCCGATAGGGGATGCCAATGATCGGCATCCTCGGAATCGCGGCGTTCATGGGCGTGGCCCTGCTTTTGTCGAAGCAGCGGAGCGCCGTCCGCTGGCGCACGGTGGGCATGGCATTGGCCATCCAGGCCGGGATCGGAGCGCTGGTTTTCGGCGTGCCGCAGGGCCGCGCCGCGCTCGACTGGATCAGCACGCGCGTGACCGATGCCATTGGCGCGGGCAAGACCGGCGTGGATTTCCTGTTTGGTCCGCTCACTGCGGATGGCGGCGGCATCGGTTTCGTGTTCGCGCTGCGGGTGCTGCCTATGATCGTGTTTTTCTCCTCGCTGATCGCGGTGCTCTATCATCTCGGTATCATGCATCGGGTGATCCGGGTGCTGGGAGGCGGGCTGCGGAAACTGTTAGGAACAAGCTCCGCGGAGTCGATGTCCGCGGCGGCCAACATCTTCGTGGGGCAGACCGAGGCACCGCTGGTGGTGAAGCCCTTTGTGCCGCGCATGACTTCCTCCGAGCTCTTCGCGGTGATGACCGGCGGGCTGGCAAGCGTGGCGGGCTCGGTGCTGGCGGGCTACGCGGCGATGGGCGTGGAAATGAAATACCTGCTGGCGGCTTCGTTCATGGCGGCTCCGGGCGGGCTGCTATACGCCAAGCTGATGGTGCCGGAGGCCGACACGCCGCAGGAGGGCGCGCCGGCCTTTGCCGAGGGCGATGAACAGCCAGCCAACGTGCTGGATGCCGCGGCGCTCGGCGCGACCACCGGGCTCAAGCTCGCGCTCAATGTGGGAGCCATGCTGCTGGCATTTATCGGCCTGATCGCCCTGCTCAACCTGATGCTCGGCGGAATCGGCGGCTGGTTCGGCATGGCGGAGCTGAGCCTGCAGTGGATTTTCGGCTGGGTTTTCGCGCCGCTGGCGTGGCTGGCTGGCATTCCGCTGGAGGAAATCCGCCAGGGCGGCAGCCTGATCGGCCAGAAACTCGTGCTCAACGAGTTCGTCGCCTACGTGGAGCTCACCGCCGTGCAGGACGCCATGAGCGCAAGGACGCGCGCGATCTGCTCGGTGGCGCTGTGCGGCTTCGCCAATCTCTCGTCCATCGCGATTCTGTTAGGCGGGCTCGGCGGGATGGCACCGTGCCGCCGCCAGGAAATCGCGCGGCTGGGGCTCAAGGCGGTGGCCGCCGGCACGCTGGCCAATCTGACCAGCGCGGCAATCGTCGGGATGTTCGTGGCGGGCTGAATCCGCGTTCACAACGGCCTTGCATAGGTGCTGCAGCGGTTGTGCCAACCCTGTTCCCAGCGTTTCTCGCCGCGGGCCGGCGGCGAGTTGGCGATGCGGCGCGAGAGCACGCGCTTGGCCGCAGCGGCGAATTCCGTGGCCGCGGCGGGCCCGGCGGGAACGTCCTTCATTTCCCCGAGCACCTGCAGCAAGCCCCAGCCGCGACCGTTGTAGCGCTCGGATACCTGTGTGCCGTCGCCCTTGAAGTTGACATAATCGATCAGCGCATAAGTCCCCTGCGGCGTGGTGGCCACCTTGTGATAGTTCGCCTCGATGCGCGCCTTTTCGGAACGCGGAGCCGCAGCGAGGATTTTCGGCAGCGCCGCGCGGGAACGGGTGATGATGAAATCCGTCTGCAAGGGCACGTTCGCCGCCAGCCATTTGCGCAGCGAAACCATGCGCGGGCTGTTGAAGTCCTTTTGAAACTCCGCCTTGGTCTTCCACGGGCTGTGCCGCTCCAGCGCCACCGGCGGCAGATTGGCTCCGCGTTGTTTTGCGAAGGCGGCAAACTGCGGCCAACTCTCCTGGAAGCGGCCCTTGAATCCGGCCGGATACCAGATGAAGTGGCCGATGCCGAGCGATGGAAACTCCTCGCCCGCGTTCCATGTGGTGAGGCCTTCCACGCTGCCCGCGCATTCGTTCTGCCAGATCTTGCGGCCGATGGCGGCCTTCTGTGAGACGCTCAAATCCGCGGCGGGCGCGCAGGCGGCGATGAGGATGGTGGTGAGGGTGGCGAAAAGGGCGGCTTTCATGAGGTGGATGAATGGTGTGTTTCTCAAACGGTGGAATTGCCGGCGGCACGATTGCACCGCGATGCGCGGAATTTCCACCGATAAAATCCGTGATTCTTCCCAGGCTGCCACTCCGGGGCCTGCGTTTCCCGAACTGACGCGAAGTTTTTTCACTGCTGGAATCCTCGCCCTGCAAGGCTTGCAGCGGATCGTCCGGCTGGAAATGAAAACAAAACTTGTGATTCATCCGCCGGAACCGCAGCTTGCCGGTCGCTTGTGAGCCAGCAATGGATTTGCAATCGCGCTTTGTTGAGTCTCTGACGCCGTAATCAAAGGAAGTGTGGAATGAACTGGCGTTATTAGAACTGAAAACAATGGATATCTACGTGGGCAACCTGCCCTACTCTGCTACTGAAGGAGACGTCACCGGACTCTTCGCCGCATTCGGACCTGTCGAACGGGTCAAAATCATCACCGACCGCGACAGCGGGCAATCCAAGGGATTCGCCTTCGTGACGCTCGGCGACCAATCCCAGTTGAACGCGGCCATCGAGGCGCTCAACGAATCCGACTACCAAGGACGTCCGCTCCGCGTGAACGCCTCCGAACCGAAGGAAGCCCGGCCCGGTGGTGGCGGTGGCTACGGCGGCGGTGGTGGGGGCGGCTACAAAGGTGGCGGCGGCGGTGGCTATAAAGGCGGCGGCGGTGGCGGCTACAAAGGTGGCGGCGGCGGCTACAAGGGCGGCGGCAACAAAGGCGGCGGCGGCTGGTAAGCCAAGAGCCTGAAGGATCTTTCAGACACCCGGCCCTCTTCACAGGGAGCCGGGTGTTTTGCATTTCCAAGCTTTGCCGGATCTCTCAGTGGAAATTTTCATCGGCTGGCAAGTGGCTTCATCTTACCGCCAAGGCATGCGGATATTCCCACTCAATTCAACCAGCTTGTTCTGCATCTTCCGGGCCCAACCGTAGCCGCCTTCCTCGTAAGACAGCCAGCCTGCGCCGAGCGCCAATGCCAGGAATATGCCCCATGCAATCCTTCGCATTCGCAGCAGCCGTGCAACGACCAAAAGGACAAGGCCAACGCCTGCAACCAAAAGCATCAAAGTAACCTTTTGGTCGTTAGACCTGCGGTTTTCTGCTTGCCGCTTTATCAACTGCTCTTCCTCTCGTTGGCGCTCGGCCCTCTTTTCCCGGCGGAGGCTTTCTTCATATTCTGAAATGGGAATCCATTTTCCATCCACTTGAATGGAACCCGCATCGAATTGCTGCGAAACTGCCGACATGCGCACCAGACGTGGCTTCAAAAGCGTGCCTGCACTGGGATATTTTTTGGCAAACGCATACAGTTTCGCGTAATGACTTTGCAGGTAATCAAGGCCCTTATCCTTCAAAATCAATTCGGGAGGGCGATCATCAAGCTGGATATAGCTGTAAGCCTGGTGTTTTTCGAAACCCATGCTGGATTTTCCGTAGTAAAACCAAGTGACAGGACCGGTGACCTTCATGTGATCGAACGCGAGGGCTTTGGCGCTGGCGTCCGAATGATAGGGTTGCTCCTTCCAGACTACTACCCCGGCTGCGCTCAATTTGGCGCTCATCGAAATGACGAACAGCCATGTGAAAAAGAGAATGCAGAGCAGGCGGATGAACCGCGCCGGAGAAGCCGAGCCTACTGACCGTGGGAAGCTGCCGGAATCCCCTATGATGGATGCGCTCATACGAAATGCCATAGCCGGAATGATGGGCGGGTGTCAACCAGTTACAAATGCATGTGCCCGTTACAAAATGGTTGTCCGGTCACCGGGCTATTTCTAACATCATCTGCCGTTGAATGGTGATCGGTATGAATCTCAGCCAGCTCGCTCCACCGAACTTATTTAAAGTGGCAGGGGTGTTTCCGCCGTGAGGAACGACTTGCGGCAGAGCTCGGCGTATTTGCCGCCGTGGGCGAGGAGCTCGGCGTGGGTGCCTTGCTCGATGACTTCGCCGAGTTCGAGGACGTAGATGCGGTCCGCGTTCTGGATGGTGGAAAGGCGGTGGGCGATGACGAAGGCGGTGCGGTTCTCCATCAGGCGGTCGAGCGCTTCCTGGATCTGGCGCTCGGTCTCGGAATCCACGGAGGCGGTGGCCTCGTCTAACAAAAGGATCGGCGCGTTCTTGAGCAGGGCGCGGGCGATTGACAGCCGCTGCTTTTCGCCGCCGGAGAGTTTCACGCCGCGCTCGCCGACGTTGGTGTCGAACTGCTTGGGCAGGGCGCGGACGAAGGTTTCCGCGTGGGCGGCGCTGAGTGCGGTCCAGAGCTCGGCATCGTTGGCGTTGCGCTTGGAGAGCAGGAGGTTTTCGCGCACGGTGCCGTTGAAGAGGAACGGTTCCTGGGTGACGTAGGCGAGGCGCTCGCGCAGCGAGGCCTTGGCGAGCGCGTCGATGGGGATGCCGTCGATGGTGATGGTGCCGGATGAGGTCTCGTAAAAGCGCGCCAGCAGCGAGAGCACGGTGGTCTTGCCTGCGCCGGTGGAGCCTACCAAGGCGATGGTCTGCCCGGGCGGCGCGTCCAGGGTGATGCCGCGCAGCGTCGGCTGGTCCTGATAGGAGAAGGAGACATTTTCAAACCGGACGTGGCCGCGGATTTTCTCGGGCAGTGCGGCTCCTGCGGTGGAGTTCGGTTCCTCGGCGGAGTCGAGAATTTCAAACACGCGGTCCGCCGCGGCGCGACCTGATAGAAGCATCTGGTTAAGCGAGTTGAGGCGATCGATAGGTTCGTAGAAGAGCGAGAGGAACAGCAGGAACTTGGTGAAATCTCCGAGTGTGAGCTCGCCCTTCATCACCGCCGCGCCGCCGAAGGCGAGCACCAGCACGTAGCCGGTCATGCGCAGGAATGACATGCCGGGCGAGTAGAGTGCCCACCATTTCATCATCCGCAGGGTGGTTTGGCGCAGATGGTCGGAAAAGCGGTTGAAGCGGGCGTGCTCGGCGTGTTCAGCGGCGTAGGCCTTGATTTGGCGCACGCCGGAAATGTTGTCGTGCAGCAGCGCATTCAGGTCGGAGGCGGCGTCGCGCTGGTTGCGGTAGCGGTCGCGGCCCTTGGTCGAGTAAATCCACGCGCCAATCGCCAGGAAGGGCACCGGCAGCGTGGCCCAGGCCGCCACGGTGGGATTGAGGAAAAACAAAAAGATGCCGATGCCCAGCACCTGCAGCGCGGCGATGAGCCCCTGCTCGACGCCGTCGATGAGCACGCGCTCCATGTTGGTGACGTCCTCGACGACGCGGGTCATGATGTCGCCGGTGCGGCGGGTGTCGAACCAGCGCAGCGGCAGGCGCTGGATTTTGGCGTAGAGGTCTGAGCGGATGTCGAAGATGACTTTCTGCTCGAAGGTGTTGTTGATGAAGATGCGCAGCGAGTTGAGCCCGTCCTTGGCGAGGAAGCCGAGCAGGGCGATGCCGATCCACATGCCGAATTCATGGTGCCGCTGCGGGTTCGGGATGATGTGGTCGATCACGTGGCCGGTGGCGTTCGGGAAGACAAACACCGCCAGTGTCATGCCGATGGCGCAAAACAACTGGGCCAGCGCCATTCCGGGGTAGTGGCGCAGGTAGGAAAAAACGCGGAGAATCGACTTCATGGAGGAGGCGAGCGATGGCCTCCCCGGGGGGCTTTGTAAAGCCGAGGGAAAGGCAAGCCGAAAACCTTTCGAAATTTGAAAAAATTGGGGTTGCGGAGGCGGAGCGGGACTTCCTAGTGTTTGCCCACACGGAATTCAACGCCCCACAATTCAAACCCATGGCCAACATTTTCGGGATTCTCACCGCCATCGTCCTCGCCCTTTCGGCCTTCATCGCCCTCAAGAACAAAGCCGCTTACGAGGGGCGAATCACGGAAACCGCGACCCAGAAAGACAATCTCACCAAGAGCCAAGCCCGCCTGAAAACCGCTCAGGACAGCTTGAGTGAAGTCGCCGACAAAACACTCGTTGAGGTGGAGGCCGCTATTGTAACGCTCACTGGGGAAGCCGCGACCGTCAAGAAGACCAACGATGATCTCAAGCTCCAGATCGAAACCAAGACCGCCAAGGTCAATTCCAACAAGGAGCAACTCGACGACGTTCGCGACAGGACCGCGCAAGTCGGCGATCTCAAGGAGCTTGCCGACAAGATGCGCGAGGCCAGCGCAGGGCGCGAGGAGACCGCGCAGTCGATCACCGATACCGAGGCCAAACTCGCCAACCTGACCGCCCAGAACAGTCAGGCGGAAGGCCAGGCCAACTCGATCCGCGCCAAGCTCGATGGCGTCAGCACCGGCCAATCGCTGCCGACGCTCAACACCCGGATCCGTTCGATTTACCCGAGCTGGGGCTTCGTCACCCTCGCGGCCGGCAACAACGGCGGTGTAATCGCCAACACCACGCTCAATGTGGTGCGCGGCGGCGAGGTCATCGCCCAACTGCTCGTCACTGCGGTGGAGCGCAATTCCGCCTCCGCCAGCATCGTTCCTGATTCCGTTGCCCCGAACGTGAGCCTGATGGTTGGCGACCGGGTGGTTGCCGCGCAAAAAGCCGAGAAGCAGCCTGACCGCAACTGATTTTCCCCACCGCCCTTTTACACGCACAAACCCCGATGAAAGCCATTCTCTACGTCGCCGCCATTCTGGTCCTGCTCGGAGCCGCATATTTCACGATCGAGCACCGCAGGAAGTTCGGCGAGCTGGAACAAGTCCGCATGAAGCATGTTTCCGACAACAAGGCGGTTTCCGCCAATGCGGATGCCAAGGAAACCGAGCTCAAGAAAGCCAAGGAGGCCTTTGGTGTGACCGAGCAGAAGCGCGAGGAACTGGCCCAGGCCCTGGATGCACTCAACTCCACCGGTGCCACCCTGCAGCGTGAAGCAGCCGCACTCGACACCACTCTCAAGACCCAGGAAGAGGAATTCGCCGGGCTCAACAAGGCCCGCGAGGAAGTTGCCAACATCGTCAAGGATCTCGGGGATGATGTTTCGCTCGATAACCTTGCTGACAAGATCCAGGAGATCGACGAGGAGCGCAAAACCCAGGAAGCGAAGCTTGAGGAATTACAAACCCTCACCGAAGCCGCTGCCAAGAAACTCGCCGCCACCCGTGCCGAAATCGACCGCTTGGTGAAGCGCGATATCGAGCGCAGCGCCCGCATTGGCCGCAATTCCATGGAAGCCGTGGTCACCGCCGTCAATCAGGATTGGGGATTCCTCGTCATCGGTGCCGGCGCAAACTCCGGATTCACGCCGCAAACCAGCCTCATTATCCAGCGTGACGGCCACTTTGTCGGACGAGTGACGCCATCGGCCGTCGAGCCCACGCAGACCATTGGTGAGATCGACTTTGATAGCATTGCCCCCGGCGTGCGCATCCAACCGGGCGACCGCGTCATCCTGACCAAGCCCAACGCCAACTGAGCCGTTTGGTCCCCAATTTTCCGCCCATGAAGATCAAAATCCTTCTACTGCCGTCCATCGTTCTCGTCGCCGGTTTTGGATTCACTTCCTGTGCGGATGAGCCGGAGAAAAAACCGGTCGGCCCCGTTTCCGAAACGAGCAAAATTCCGTGGAACACTCCCGTTCCCGGGCAAGGGCAGGGCCAGTTCGGCATGATGCCGCAGAACCAGTATCGCAGGTAAGCTCGCGTGTTATGGGGCCGCGGTTTCATCCGGCTTGGCCGGCACGAAGGTCAGGCCGCCGCCATTGATGCAGTAGCGCTTGTCGGTGGGTGTGCTGAAGCCCTCGCCCTCGAAGACGTGGCCCAGATGGCCGTCGCACTTCGCGCAGGTCACTTCCACGCGAGTCATGCCCAGACTCACATCCTTGCGGGTTCGCACGTTGGCCGCCTTGGCTGGATCATAAAACGACGGCCAGCCGCAGCCGGAGTCGAATTTTTCATTGGATGAAAACAACAACGCCCCGCAGCCGGCGCAATGGTAGCTGCCTTGCCCCTGTTTTTTGAATTCCTTGTAAACCGCGCCGTTGGGCCGCTCCGTACCGGCCTCGCGCAGGATGTGGTATTGGTCCGCGGTGAGCAGTTTCCTCCACTCTTCATCGCTCTTGAGCACTTTTCCGGCGGGCTCGGACGGGACTTCGTTGCGGGTTTCCATCACGGGCTTCTTCTCGTCTCCGGCGGAGCAGGCCGCAAGGAACAAAATACCGCCGAGGGAGCTGAGCAATGGACGTTTCATCATCGGTCAGAGCCTGCGGCGGTGGTTCTATTCCGTTTCTTCAACGGCTCTCCGCGCGCTCACGGTGCAACTAGCTGCTCGCGCAGCACCGCTGCGGTGTAGTCCCGATTGAGGCGGGCGATGTGTTCGACGCTGATTTCCTTCGGGCAGGCGGCCTCGCACTCGTATTGGTTGGTGCAGTTGCCGAAACCCTCGGCATCCATCTGGCGGACCATCGCCAGCACGCGCTTGTCGCGCTCCGGCTGGCCCTGCGGCAGGTGGCCGAGGTGGGAAACCTTGGCCGCGACAAACAACATCGCGGAGGCGTTCTTGCACGACGCCACGCAGGCACCACAACCGATGCAGGCGGCGGCATCAAATGAGGCATCCGCCTTGTCCTTCGGAATCGGAATCGCGTTGGCATCGATGGCCGAGCCGGTGCGCACGTCCACGTAGCCGCCGGCGGCGATGATCCGGTCGAAGGCTTCGCGGTCCACAATGAGATCCCGGATGACCGGGAAGGGATTCGCGCGGAACGGTTCGATCCAGATGGTGTCGCCATCGGAAAACTTGCGCATGTGCAGCTGGCAGGTGGTCACGCCGCGGTCCTTGCCGTGGGGGATGCCGTTGATGGTGAGCGAGCAGGTGCCGCAGATGCCCTCGCGGCAGTCATGGTCGAAGTGGATCGGCTCCTCGCCCTTGAGCACGAGGCGCTCGTTGACGATGTCGAGCATTTCCAGGAAGGAGGCCTCCTCGGGAATGTCCTTCGCGTCATAGGTTTCGATCCTGCCTTGGGCCTTCGGCCCGGCCTGCCGCCAAACTTTGAGTGTCAGATTCATGGGGATGCGATACGGGAGAAAACCGACCGGCAGATCGGCGCCGCACGCCGCAAATCCGGGTCGCACGGAGACTAATCGCCATCCCGCCACGGGCTAGGAGAAAAATCGGTATTTGTGCCCGGTTTCTCCAATTTTTCACGCATCATTTGAGCCACCGCATATCGCATTCATGGAAAAAATCCGGGAAAATAAAAAATCGGATTTGACAGCGGCAGATGTAAGAAGTAGTTTCCCCGTGTCGTAAGACAAAGGCGGCCCGGTTGGACGTCCCTTGGGTTTTTGGGTTTTTCCCGGGGATAACCGATCGGGCCGCTTCTTTTTTATTTTTCGGTCCGCAGCCCTGTGCGGCGGCCGCTTCCGGGAACTCAGCGGGTCAGCCGCTTGAAGGTTTCGTAAGCGGCATCCCAGGCGGCGGTGTCCTGCGGTTGGAAGATCCGGTAGTCGAACGAGCGGCGGATCAACTCGCGGCCGGTCTGCAGATCGGCGATGTGGCCGGTGGCCTGCATCTGGGTGATCACGTTGCCGCAGGAAGTGGCTTCCATCGGCCCGGCCACCACTTCGATGCCGAGCGCGTTGGCGGTGGCGCGGCTGAGCGGTTCGTTTTGAATGCCGCCGCCACCGGCGTGGAGACGTTGGAAATCCCGGCCGGTGAGCGCCTTGATGTCTTCCAACACCATGCGGTATTTCAGCGCGAGCGAATCGGTGGCCACCCGCAGGATGGTGCCCTTGTCCTGCGGCACCTTTTGGCCGGTTTTTTCGCACCAGGTGCGGATTTTTTCCGGCATCCCACCGGGGATGGCGAAGACCGGGTCGTCCGGATCAATGAATGCGAAAAACGGCTCGGCGGCCTCGGCCATCGCCGCCATGGAAGCGTAATCCGGGCTGTCGCCATCGAGTTCCCACTGGCGCTTGCACTCTTGGATGAGCCAGAGACCAGCGATGTTTTTGAGGAAACGCACGCTGCCGCTCACGCCGAGTTCGTTGCTGAACCCGCGATCGAGCGCTTCTTCGGTGGTGACGGCATCCGGCGTTTCGATGCCCATGATCGACCAGGTGCCGGACGAGAGCCAAAGGTTGCCGATGCCATTCATCGGAATGCCGGCCACGGCGGAGGCGGTGTCGTGGCCGGCGGTGGCCACCACCGGGATGCCGGCCTTGCCGATGAAGGCGGCCACTGCATCGCGCACCGGGCCGAGCACGGTGCCCGGAGCCACCACCTCGCCGAAGATTTTCCGCGGCAGGCCGAGGGCGTCGATGACTTCCCACGCCCAGTCGCCGGTGCGTGGATCGAGCAACTGCGAGGTGGAGGCGATGGTGCGCTCGACTGCCTGGCGGCCGGTGAGCCAGTAGGCTAGTAGGTCCGGCACGAAGAGCAGGCGTTCCGCTTGGAAAAGCGCCGGACTCTGCTTGCGCGCCTCCGCCAGCAGGTGCAGCGAGCTGTTGTAGAAACTCGTCTTGATCCCGGTGCGGGCGTAAATTTCCGTCTCGGGCATCAGCGCGTGCATCGCCTCGGCCATGCCCTCGAAACGGGGGTCGCGGTATTGGTGCGGCAGGCCTAACAGAGTGCCGTCGGGCCCGGTCAGGCCGTGGTCGCAGCCCCAGGTGTCGATGCCGATGGAGACGATCGAGTCGCCGTGGCGCTCCACCGCGCGGCGCAGGCCTTCGAGGATCTCGCGGTAGAGTCCCACGATGTTCCAGAACGAGCCGCCGGGCAGGTCGGTTCCCGGATTGTCGAAGCGGTGGATTTCCTCAAGCTCGATTTTCGAGAAATCCGTGGTGGCCGCGATCACGCGGCCGCTTCCGGCGCCCAAGTCCACTGCGATGAAGGTTTTGGATGGCAAGAGATTCCGATGGGTGGTTGCGCCGGAGCGTTCAAAAAGCCCCGCGCCAATGCAATTCCGAATCTCAGGATGCGCACGCCACGGGTTTGACCGGCACGGCAGTGCCGGCTCCGATGAAGCCGGCCAACTAACAAATTGAGAGCACCCCGCCAACTGGCGGTGAAGTATCCGGATTAAAAAATTCGGAAGGCCGTTCTTCCGCCCTGACGCGGTCAGTGGTCCGATGCCTTTTCGATCTGGGCTAGGAGTTCTTCCTTGGTGGGGGCGGTGGCGTGAGTGACGAAGAAGGCGGTCACCGCATTGGCGACGACGAGACGTTCCTTGAGTGGCAGATCCCCGAGGGACGCACAGAGGAATCCGCCGTTGAAGCTGTCTCCCGCGCCTGCCAGGCGGACGACATTTGTTTGGCGGGCTTGGAGTGCATATGCTTCACCTTCCGCCGCGCTGGATGCGGCTGCAAACTCCGGTGTGTGGACAACCAGCTCATCGAAGCCGATCTTTTCTCGGACGATGGTCAACGCGGAGGCGATCGCCGCAGGTGTCAGTTCCGGGCTCTTGACTCCAACCCTTGAACATAATTCCAACACCTCATGTTCGTTCAGACTGAACGTCATGGGGATCTTCTTGTTGAAGGATTTGATCAGCTCCAGGCTTTTGATGAATGACTCGCTGGACTTTTTCTTGATGTCGGCGAAGTCGAAGAACATCCGCCGTGGTGGAGTAAGGGTTTCATACTGGTCCATGAAGCCCTGAAAGATCCCATCAAAGTTCGCGGTGAGCGACCAATAGCCCAGTCCCAGGATATCGACTCCGGAGAACATTTCCTTGAGATTCTCATCTCCGAAGTGCGTTTTGAATTGTTCCCAGGAAAGGTTGGAGACGGCCTCAAGATTGCTCATCAGCACCTTTCCGTCGCTAAACTCCAAAGCAATCGTCAACGCAGGGTCGCCGAGAGAAACCAGATTACAGATATCCTCGAACTCATGGAAAGCCGGGTCGATTGTCTGGCTGCCGTAAAGGCCGGGCAAGCAGGGCTTCAGGCCCAAACATGCGGCCACTCGCCCCGTGTTGATTCCAAAGCCACCCTCGCAACGACGCTTCGGCACAAGTTCAAGACCGACGCCGCCGTCCGCCCGCTCGACCAGCAATTCGCCGAATTGCTTGAGGTTTTTCATCGCGGTGAAATCAGTCTGGCTTTTTCTGACTTCGACAATCTCGTAGGTCTCGTCAACGAAGCCGTCGCAGCCAAGCAGGACTTTGCCGCTGATGTTGTGAAGGAAATCGGCGTATTTTTTCGTGGTGGTGCTCATGGGCGGGATTTGGCGGGTAATTGGTTATTGGATGAAGGTGGTATCAACGGAGTGATCGATGTGCACGCCGCTCGCGGCTGTGAGGCGGATTCCGGTGGCCGTGCGCTGGATGGCGCTGACGGTGTCGAAACCATCTGCCAGAGGTGCGACGCCCATGATGTAGGGAATGCGGGAGCTCTTGCCGCGGACGAATGTATGTGCGGTGGGCACGCCCTTTTCTTCCCACGGATTGTCCGCCAACGAGGCCGCGAGGCCGAGGTGGAAATAGGCGGTGACGTCCTCGACGCCGAGCACGCCGCGATGGCGTCCGTTCCATGGGGCGTAGTGACGTCCGCCGTTTGAGTGCCAAAGCACGGTGGAGGCGAGATACGCGGGGTTTTTCAAAGAGAACCAGACAAACTTTTTCTCCGGGAAAACAACGGCGGCCCATGCGAAATCATCCGCGTCTTTGTGGTGAAGCATGACGAGGTCCTCGAAGCCTTCACGGGCGGGGTAGCGGGTGAGATCGGTCTTGCCGCCGTCGGCCATCGGCACGCTGTCGAGCCGGCGGAACCATGCGCCTTGCTTGAGCGAGGAGTAGCCGCCCTGAGCGGGGTTTTCAAACGGGGCAGGGAGAACCTGTGCGAGGCGCAGTTTGCTCGTGGAGATGCGGCCCGGACCGTTGCGGTTGAAGTCGAGCATGGCGTGGTGCCCGAGACACATCCCACCCTGAAAACCCTCCAGCACATGGGTCTGGTAAAGATTGGTCTCGCCAGTGCGGGCTTCGATGATTTTGGTGATCTTTCCCGGTCGGACGCGTGTCTGCAGCGTGGCGACCAGACGTCCGGGTTCGGCGGATGTCACCTTCCACTCGCTGTTGGCGGACTCGCCGTGGGGAGGATGCGCCTCGCCCCGCCACGCGGGACCGTCGCCGAACGGCGCACAAAAGAAATCTCCCCGCAGCTCGCGCAGCAAGGGGATGAGCTTTTTGGCCTCCGGTTTGCCGCACCAGGCTGCGGTGTGGAAGGGTTCTACCTTCTGGCGTCCGATGCGGAATTTGACCGGGCCGAGTTGGCCTCCTGTTTTTGTGATGTCGAAAGTGACGTTCATGGGGTTTGAAAACGGGATAAATCGTCATCCCTATCTCCGAGATGGTCAATACTCTTCCTACGCTGCATTATTGACTTCGCCTCGCGCGTAAAGAGTCGGCCCCGGTCGTTCATTGGGCTGTGGGAAAACAAACGCCATGATCATGAGTCTGCGCGGGGTTGACCCTGCGGCCGGTTTGCAGGCAGCATCCGCAAGATTGAACTCCCACCTGCAACTGGCCGTGATCGGCGGCGGACCGGCCGGCCTTCGCGCTGCGGAAGTGGCCGCCGCGGCTGGCGTGCGGGTGACGCTTTTCGACGCCAAACCCTCGGTGGGGCGGAAATTTCTCGTCGCCGGAAAAGGCGGACTCAATCTGACGCATGGTGAGGACACGGAGCGTTTCGCAGGCCGCTACGCCGGGCCAGCCCAGCCGGCCGGGATGTGGTGCGGCTTGCTCGCGGATTTCGATGCCGCCGCGCTGCGCGAGTGGGCGGCGGGCCTTGGCGTGGAAACCTTCCAAGCCACCAGCGGCCGGGTTTACCCGAAGGCGCTCAAGGCGGCGCCGCTGCTGCGCCGGTGGATCGCGCGGATTAAGAATCTGGGCGTGCGTTTCGAGATGAATCATCGTTGGAGCGGACTCGCTCCCGGGACTCCGCATCTTCTGGAGTTTTCAAACGGCGCGTCCTTCGCGGCGGATGCCGTGGTGTTCGCGCTCGGCGGCGGTTCATGGCCGCAAACCGGCTCGGATGGCGGCTGGCTGCGGGCTTTCGAAGCTCTCGGTATTTCCTGTCATCAGCTGGTCCCGGCAAATTGCGGCTGGGAACATCCTTGGCCGCCGCAAGTAATCGCCGCCGCCGAGGGCCAACCGCTCAAAAATATTCAAGCCAGTGCCGGTGGTGTCACCGCCACCGGCGAGCTGCTCGTCACCCGCTACGGCATCGAGGGCGGCGCGATCTATCAGCTCGGCGCGGCCCTCCGCGCGATGCCGCGGCCCGCGATCGCCATCGACTTCAAGCCGACATTTTCCCACGCCCGGCTGGCCGCCAAAATGGAATCCGCGCGGCGGGATTTTCTCTCAGAAGCCCGCGTCCGCTGGCGCTTGGGCGATGCCGCCGTGGCGATTCTCGGCCGCAGGGAATGGCATGACGCCGACTCTCTCGCCCGCGAGGTGAAACATTGCGTGATTTCCCTGACCGGCCCGCGGCCGCTCGCGGAAGCGATTTCCTCGGCGGGCGGCGTCTGCTGGAGCGAGCTGGATGCCGCGCTGATGGTGAAACGATTTCCCGGGATCTTTGTGGCGGGCGAGATGATCGACTGGGAAGCGCCGACCGGCGGCTACCTGATGCAGGGATGTTTCGCCACCGGCAGCCGCGCTGGAAAGTCCGCCGCGGAGTGGCTGGAAACACGCTGATGTTCTTGGCGTCCGGGCCGCGGCTCATTGCTTGGCCGTTTTCGTCGCGGGAGCGGCGGGTGCCGCCGGGGTGGCTTCGCCGGCCGGAAGCGGATTGTCTTGCTGCGCCAGCTCGTTCTGCGGCAGCAGCACATCGAATTTCATCCCGGAGAAATTGTCGCGGGTTTCCGTCGGAAATTCCCTCTCGTTGAGCAACAGTTTGATGATTTTTTTCCCGGGCGACTTGGGATCGTCCATGATGCTGTCCACCAGTCCGCGCCCCACGTGCTTGCCATTGGAGGCGCGAACGGGAAGCGTGCCATCGGGGGCCACTTCACTGGCGAGCTCCGCGGGCACCGATACCGGAATCATATAGGACTCCTCATTGCCGACTGTGAAGACATGGGTGGCGAGACCGACCGGCATGCCAACATCGAGGAGCACTTCCGAGACCACTCCATCCACCGGAGCCCGGAAAAAATGCGCCTCATATTGCTCCTTCCAGTATTCGTATTGAATCCGCTGGACCTTTTTCTGCTCCAACTGGGCCTCATAGCTGCCACGGAAAAATTTTTCCATGCCGGCCGCCCATTCCACACGTGACTTTTCCACCTGGCGCTTGCGCAGCGCCTCCTCGGTTTCCTCGCGCGTTACCGTCCACGCGTCAGCCTGGCCTTGCATGGCATTGATGGTGGCATTGTTTTCCAATGCCACGCGGGCCATATCGAGTTGATACTTGGTCGCGGCGAGCTCGGTGTGCGCCAGAACCTGGCCCTTTTTCACCGTATCACCCACTTTGACAAGCACCTCCATGAGGGTTCCCGGCGCGGCGGAGCGGACTTTTTCAGCCACCTGCGAGGCTCCGCCCGATTCGACAATGACCTTCTCGCCGAGTCTGGACTTGTATAATATGGACTGGGCCTCCAGCGCCACCGGTGAAATGCAGACAAAGACCGCGATTGCGGCGAGCACGACTCGGAATCCGGACAGCCGCCGCCCGGAATGGAAACGATGGGTGGTTGTTTTCATGTCCATCCATACGGCAGCCGGGGGGGCCGATCTTTCGGGCAGCCGGGATTTTTTTCGCCAAACCGATATTTCCACCGGCCTTGCAGGGAGGCTGCCGCCGTGATAAGCCGCGGGACATGGGCATTGCGGAGCGGGATTATCATCGGAATCGCCGGCACGGCGGCGGCTTCTTGTCGCAGCTCCCTCCCGTCGTGAAATGGCTGCTGCTCGCCAACATCGGGATCTTTTTTCTCGATATCTTTCTGGGTCACCCGCTTGTGAAGTTCGGCGCCTTCGCAATTCAATCCGCCATTTTTGAATTCCGGCTCTGGGAGTTCGTGACCTTCCAGTTTCTCCACGGCAGCCTCGGCCACCTGTTGTTCAACTCCATGGGTCTCTACTTTTTCGGGCCCTGGATAGAGCGCTGGTGGGGCTCTAAAAAATTCCTCCTCTTCTACCTGCTCTGCGGCGGCGCGGGAGCCGCCTTGTTCTCCGTGCTCACCTTTATCGGCGTGCTGCCCGGTGGCATGGAGTCCGGCTTGATCGGCGCGTCGGCCGGCATTTACGGCATCTTCATCGGCGTCGCCGTCATCGCGCCGGATCTTCGGGTGGCCCTGCTGTTCCCGCCCATCGAGCTCTCCATGCGCCAGCTCGCCATCGCGCTGCTGGCCATTTCCACCGGCGCGATCCTGCTCAGTCTCGGCGGCAACGAAGGCGGCGAGGCCGGCCACCTCGGCGGAGCCATCCTCGGCTTCATCCTCGTCCGCTGGCCGCAGCTTCTGGGCCGTGATGCGGGTGTGGAAATCCGCCGCTCGCGCAGCAGGCCCTTCGTGTCCAAGCTCCGCCCGCGCACGCGGCTGGAGCTGGAGCAGGACTCGGCCGTGGATCTCATTCTCGAAAAAATTTCCCGCGAGGGCTTCCAAAGCCTCACCGCCGAAGAGCGCGACATCCTCCACAAGGCCTCCCAACGCAAAAACTCCGACTCATGACCGATGCCGAAATGATCGATTTCCCGCCTGCCGCAGCGCAGCTTGCCCGCCTGCGCGCCATCATGCACCGCCTGCGTGCCCCCGGCGGCTGCCCGTGGGACGCCGAGCAAACCCACGAGTCGCTCATTCCCAACCTGATCGAGGAGGCCTATGAAACGGTGGACACCATCCAGCGCGGCGATCACGACCATCTCAAGGAGGAGCTCGGAGACCTGCTGCTGCAGGTGATTTTCCATAGCGAACTCGCCGAGGAGGCCGGCCGCTTCAATCTGGACGACGTCGCCCGCGAGATCAGCGACAAGCTCGTCCGCCGCCACCCGCATGTCTTCGCGCAGAGCGCTGCCGCGGATTCCGATGCCGTGCTCAGGCAATGGGATGAGATCAAGCGCGCGGAAAAAGGCCACGAGGAGCGCCCTTACCTGCATGGCATCGGCAAGGGCCTGCCCGCGCTGCTGCGTGCCGCCAAACTCCAGAAAAAAGCCTCGAAAGTCGGCTTCGACTGGCCGGATGAAAGCGGCGTGCTGGCGAAGATCCGTGAAGAACTCGGCGAGCTTGAAGCCGCCATCGAGTGTGGCGAAACCCGGCAGATCGAGGATGAGCTCGGCGATGTTTTGTTCTCCGCCGTCAATCTCGCCCGCTTCCGCAAGCTCGATCCGGAAGTCCTGATGGCCGCTGCGAATGCGAAATTCGAGCAACGCTTCGCCGCCATGGAGCGCGCGCTCAGACAGCAGGGGCTCGATCTGGACGCAGCCACGCCAGAGCAAATGGAAGCCTCCTGGCAGGCCGCCAAGTAGCCGGGATCAAACGCTGGCTTCCTGTTGTGGCTCGGGCCGGGTGGAGACGAAGTCGAGCTCCTCCGCGTCGGACTTCTTGACCACGTTGACGGCATCGCCGGGCTTCACGTCGCCACGCAGCAGCGATTCGGCGAGCGGGTCTTCGAGGAAGCGCTCGACGGCGCGGCGCATCGGCCGTGCGCCATAGGCGGGGTCGAAGCCTTTTTCCGAGAGAAAATCGCGCGCTGCCTGAGTGAGCGTGAGGGCGACTTCCTTTTCGTGCAGGCGCTTGACGAGCTTGCTGACTTCGAGATCGACGATCTGGTTGAGGTCCTTCTTTTCGAGCATGTGGAAAACCACAAGGTCATCGAGGCGGTTGAGGAACTCCGGTTTGAAGTAGCGTTTCGACTCCTCCATGATCTTGTCCTTCATGCCTTCGTGGTCGGCCTGGTCTTCCGCCATCGCGCCGAAACCGAGCGTGGTCTGGCGTTTGATCGAGGAGGCACCGACGTTGGAGGTCATGATGATGATCGTGTTGCGGAAATCGATCTTGCGGCCGAGCGAATCTGTGACGGTGCCTTCCTCCAGGATCTGGAGTAGCAGGTTCATCACATCCGGGTGGGCTTTTTCGACTTCGTCAAACAGCACCACCGAATACGGCCGGCGTCTAACGGCTTCGGAAAGCTGACCGCCTTCTTCATAACCGACATATCCCGGAGGCGAGCCGATCAAGCGGCTGGCGGTGAATTTCTCCATGTATTCCGACATGTCGATCTGGATGAGCGCATCCGCATCGCCAAACATGAATTCGGCGAGGTTGCGGGCGAGGTAGGTCTTGCCCACGCCGGTGGGGCCGAGGAACAGGAACGAGCCGATCGGACGGCGCGGGTCCTTGAGGTCCGCGCGCGAGCGGCGGAGCGCCTTGGAAATGGCGATGACCGCCTCGTCCTGGCCGATCACACGACCCTTGAGCTCGTCCTCCATCTTGAGGAGTTTTTCGGTTTCCTTCTCCTCCATGCGGCGGAGCGGCACTCCGGTCCACTTGGAAACGACGGCCATGATGTCGTCATCGGTGACGGTGACGATGGTTTCCTCGGAGGTGGAGCGCCAGGTCTTGAGGGTTTCCTCAAGCTCCCTCTTGGCGTTCTTCTCGTCATCACGCAAGGCGGCGGCGGTTTCGAAATTCTGCTCGGCGATGGCCGCGAGCTTGTCGCGGTTGATCTGGTCGATGCGCGCCTCCAGCTCCTTGATGGCCGGCGGGCGGGTCATCGTGCCGATGCGTGCGCGCGCGCCGGCCTCGTCGAGCACGTCGATCGCCTTGTCCGGCAGGAAACGGGCCGTGAGATAACGCGCGGTGAGCTTCACCGCGGCCTCGATGGCCTCGGGCGTGAACTTCGCCTTGTGGTGGCTTTCATATTTTTCCTGAAGCCCTTGCAGGATCTTGATGGCATCGTCCACGGACGGCTCGTCCACCTTCACTTGTTGAAAACGGCGCTCAAGGGCGGAATCCTTCTCGATGTATTTGCGGTATTCGTTGAGCGTGGTGGCGCCGACGCACTGGAGTTCGGCGCGGCTGAGCGCGGGCTTGATGATGTTGGAAGCGTCCATCGCTCCTTCGGCGGAACCGGCGCCGACGATGGTGTGCAGTTCGTCGATGAAGAGGATGACATTCTTGACCTTGCGGATCTCGTCCATCACCGCCTTGATGCGTTCCTCGAACTGGCCGCGGTATTTGGTGCCGGCCACCATGAGGGCGAGATCGAGCGTGACGACGCGCTTGTCGCGGAGGATTTCCGGGACGTTGCCGTGGGCGATTTCCTGGGCTAGCCCCTCGACGATGGCGGTCTTGCCGACGCCGGCCTCGCCGATGAGCACCGGGTTGTTCTTGGTGCGGCGGCAGAGGATCTGGATGACGCGCTCGATCTCCGACTCGCGGCCGATCACCGGATCGAGGCCGCCTTCCTTGGCCACCTTGGTGAGGTCGCGGCCGAAGGCCTTGAGCGCCGGTGTCTTGGTCTTGCCTTCCCCGCCCTGTCCGCCGCCGGACTGCTGCGGGGATTCGTCCTCGAACGGGCCGTCCTCCAGCTCGTCATCCTCGTCGTCCTCGTCCTGTTCGTCGGGCGAGAAATTCGGATCGATTTCCGCGAGGATTTCGTTGCGGGTGCGCTGGATGTCCACGTCGAGGCGCTTGAGCACGCGGGCGGCGACACCCTCGCCCTCGCGCAGCAGGCCGAGCAGCAGGTGCTCGGTGCCGACATAGGAATGGTTGAGGGCCTTGGCCTCCTTGTTGGCCAGCGCGAGGACTTTTTTCACTCGCGGCGTATAGGGGATGTTTCCGGAGGCTTTCTGCGGCGGACCGGAGCCGACCTCCTTCTCCACTTCCATGCGCACCGCCTCAAGCTCGAGGCCCATGCGTTCGAGCACGTTGACGGCCACTCCCTGGCCGAGCTTGATGAGGCCGAGCAGCAGGTGCTCGGTGCCGACGTAGGAATGGTTGAAGCGGTCCGCTTCCTTGCGGGCAAGGGCGAGGACTTGTTGGGCGCGTGGGGTGAAGTTGTTCATGCGTCGCCGGGGTTAAGGGGATCGGGAAGGGGGTTGGTCTTGTGAGATACAGAACGGTTATCAGGGGAATCGAGGGAATGCAAACGGCAGCGCACGATTTCCGCGCGGATGGCGTCGCGTTCCTCCGGCGAGAGCTTGCGGCCGGAGTGAAGCTGGAGGTGCGCGGGCTGGATGTCCATCAGCAGCGTGTCGCAAAGCATCACCGTTTCCTTCGGGAAAAGCCCGAGAATGCCGCCGAAACGCAGCAGGGAGAGCAGGTTTAGCGCCTCCTTGGACTCGATGAGGTGGGCGTGGCGCAGGATGCCGTAGGCGCGGCCGATGCGGTCCGCCACCATCCCGGGATCGTCCTCGACGAGTTTTTCCCGCGCATTGTGCTCGTGGACGGCCACTTCCGCGATCACGCGCTCCAGGCGGCGGATGATGGTTTCCTCGCTCTCGCCGAGGGTGGACTGGTTGGAAATCTGGTAGAGATTTCCGAGCGACTCGGTGCCTTCGCCGTAAAGCCCGCGCACGGCGAGGCCGATCTTGTTGACCGCCTGGAGCACCTGGCCGATTTGGTCGCTGAGGACCAGTGCCGGGAGGTGGAGCATGGCGGAGGCGCGCAGGCCGGTGCCGAGATTGGTGGGGCAGGTGGTGAGGTAGCCGAGTGTGGGGTCGAAGGCGAACTCGAGCGATTTCTCCAACTCCGAGTCCAGTTCCGAGAGCGCGTTGAACGCGGCGCTGAGCTGCAGGCCGGGCCGGATGGCCTGCATCCGGAGGTGGTCCTCCTCGTTGATCATCAGGCTGAAGGTCTGGCGGCGCTCGATCACTGCGGCCGAGCCGTCGCCGCGGGCGGCGTGCTCGCGGGAAATGAGGTGGCGCTCCACCAGCACCTGCTTCTGCACCGGGCTGAGCGAGCCGAGTTCCTGGGAAAACGCGTCCTTCATCGCCGGCAGGGCCTCCACCGCCGGCCGGATGAGTTCCAGGGCGGCGGCGCGTTCGGCGCGTTTCGCCCAGCCGGGAAACGGATGGCGGCGCAGGTTGCGAGCCAGCCGGATGCGCGAGGTGAGCACGGCGCCATGCTCACCCTGCCCGCCGGTCATCCAGTCGGCGGGGTTCTTGATGAGTGTGGAGAAGCGCATCATGGCGGAGACTCAAGACTTGAAGACACAAGACACAAGAAAAGAAAATTCATGCTTTCGCGCTGAGTTCGATGTTGCGGATTTCATCGCGGATGCCGGCGGCCTCTTCGTAACTCTCGGAGGAGATGGCCTGGTCGAGGCGGGCGCGGAGTTCCTCAAGGCGCTGGTGGAGCACCTGCATGGCCATCAGGCCCTCCGGCACCTTGCCGATGTGCGAGGTGCCCTTGTGCATGCCGCGCACCATGTGGCCGACTTCCTCGGCAAAGGTGGCGTAGCAATCGCTGCAACCGAAGCGCCGCACCCGGCGCAGGTCATCGAGGGTGAAGCCGCAGCTCGGGCACTTGCGGCCGCCGCCCGCGGCGATGGGTGTCTTGACCGGAGTGACGCTGCCCTTGCCGCCGCCGGGCAGGCCGCCCAGCAGGAGATCCGTGAGCGAAAATCCCGTGGGATCGGTGACTCCGCGCTCCTTGGCGCACGCGTCACAAAGGCACACCTTCTTCATCTGCCCCTCGATGAGCTGGGTCAGGAAGACGGTGGCCTTTTGGTCGCAGAAGTCACATTTCATGATTGGAAACTCATCACTGGATCGGCGTGCCGGTGCTCATGGCCAGCTCATGGAAGGCATCGAGGAAGCGCGCGGTGAAGGGGCCGGGCTTGCCGCTGCCGATGGTGCGGCGGTCGAGCGCCACCACCGGGATGACCTCCGCCGCAGTGCCGGTGAGGAAACACTCGTCCGCGGTGAAGATGTCATACCGCGTGAGCGATTTCTCCACCACCGGGACGCCGAGTTTTCCGGCGAGCTCGATGATCACGGAGCGGGTGATGCCGTCCAGCGCGCCATCGCTGATGAGCGGGGTGAGCAGCGTGCCGTTTTTCATGAGAAACAGGTTGTCGCCGGTGCACTCGGCCACGTAGCCCTGCTCGTTGAGCATCACCGCTTCCAGCGCGTTGGCCTGGATGGCCTCCACCTTGGCCATGATGTTGTTGAGGTAGTTGAGTGATTTCACCTGCGGCATCAATGCGGCGGGTGCCGGGCGGCGGGTGGCGCAGGTGATGATGGACAGGCCGTTTTTGTAGTGCTCTTGCGGATAAAGCTGGATGGTTGAGGCGATGATGAACATCGAGGGGCGCGGGCAGTTGTAGGGGTTGAGCCCCAGCTCGCCCGCACCGCGGGTGACCACCAGTCGGATGTAGCCGTCGGTCAGGCCGTTGGCGGCCACCGTTTCGCAAGTGAACTTACAAACCTCCTCCTGCGTCCATGGCAGGTTGAGGATGATCGCGCGGGAGGAATCGAAGAGCCGGCGGATGTGCTCCTCCAGCCGGAAGATGCGGCCGTTGTAAAAACGGATGCCTTCAAACACGCCATCGCCATAGAGAAGACCATGGTCAAAGACCGAGATCTTCGCTTCGGATTCGTCCACCAATTTGCCGTCGAGCCAGATTTTCATGTGTGATTTCCCGGCAAAGGTAGGTGGCATCCCGCCCGTGGCAAGCGGAAGATGGGAACTCCCCGCGGAGCGCAAGCCGGCGCGCCACTCCGCATCATGCGGGCTCATTCCGTGAGCTTGCGCACTTCCTCCGCGATGATGCGCAGGCCGTCGCGGACCGCCGCCTCGTCCATGGCGTAAGACACGCGGATGCACTCGTCCCGGTGCCTCCATCCGGGGGTGTCCAGTCCGTAGAAGAAATACCCGCCGGGGATCACCAGCACACCGCGTTGTTTCAGGCGTTGATACAGTTCCTTGGAGCTGACGCGCAGGCCGGGAAACCAGAACCAGAGGAAAATGGAGCCCTCGCTGCGGTGGACCGCCCACTCGATGTCCTCACCGAATGCCCCGGCGGCTGCCTTGAGCGCGAGGTCGCGTTTCTCCTGATAGAACGGCCGCACCACTTCGCGGCTGAGGCGCAGCACCTCGCCGGACTCGATGATTGGCAGCATGATTTGCTGGCCGATGTTCGTGTTGGAAAGGCCGACGATGGCACTCATCGAGCCGAGCGCGCGGATGATTTCCGGCGGGCCGATCACGATGCCCGTGCGCGTGCCCGGCAGGCCGATTTTTGACAGACTGTAGGTGAGAATGCAATGCGGCCGCCAGAACGGCGTGGCGTCTTCGAAAATGATGCCGGGAAACGGCGCGCCGTAGGCATTGTCGATAATCAGCGGGATGCCGTGGCGCTCCGCGAGATCTGATAGACGCGCGATCTCCCCGTCGGTGAGCACGTTGCCGGAGGGATTGGTCGGACGCGATGCGCAGATCGCGGCGATGTCCGGGGTGATTTCCAAGCGGTCGAAATCGACGCGGTATTTGAATTCATGCGGTCCGGTTTTTTCGATCAGCGGCGGCACCGCGTGAAACAGGCAGCCGTCGATGCCCTGGTCCGAGTAGCCGATGTATTCCGGCACCAGCGGAAGGAGGATTTTCTTGCGCGAACCATCCGGCATGCGGCCGGCGAGCAGGTTGAAGAGCATGAAAAACGCGGTCTGCCCGCCTGCGGTGACGGCGATGTTTTCCGGTCCGATTTCCCAACCGAAGGTCTGGCGGAAAAGACCGGCGATGGCTGCCAGAAAACGCGGATTCCCCTGTGGCGGGTCGTAAATCGTCAGCGCGCGCTCAAGACCGCCCGCTTCCTCCAGGAGTTCCTCCAGCCGCCTGCGCCAGACGGCCTCCATTTCAGGAATCCGCGCCGGTTGGCCGCCGCCGAGCATTTTCAGATCCGGTCCGCAGCTCGCCAGCGCATGGCCCAGATCGTCCATCAACTCGCCGATTCCACTGCCGCCGCCGAGGTGGCGGCCAAATTCTGAAAATTCATATGACATGGCCGGGAGCTGTGTTCTAGTCTGCCGCCCCCACCACAACAACCCCATAAACCACCATGTCCATCAAAGTAGGCGACCAAGCCCCTGATTTCACCCTCGTCACCAAAACCGCCGAGGGTCCGCAGCTCGTGAAACTGAGCGACCTCATCGGAAAATCCAACATCGTGCTGCTCTTCGTGCCGATGGCCTTCACCGGCGTTTGCACCACTGAGTTCTGTGACATTTCCGCCGGCATCAAGGACTACGAGGCTCTCGACGCCAAGGTGCTCGGCATTTCCGGCGACAACCCCTTCGCTCAAGCCGCCTGGGCCGAGAAGGAAGGCATCACCATCCCGCTGCTCAGCGACTACGAGCACGAGGTCGCCAAGGCCTACGGTGTGGCTTACGAGCAATTCCTGCCCGCCGTGAACCTGATCATGGGCGGCGTGGCCAAGCGCTCCGCCTTCGTCATCGATAAGGCCGGCGTCGTGCAGTATGCCGAAGTGCAGGATCATCCGAAGGATCTTCCGAACTTCGACGCCGTGAAAGCAGCGCTTCGCGCGCTGTGAGCTGATTCAACAGAGGAATCACGATCAATCAAACGGCGGGAGGAGTCTCTTCCCGCCGTTTTTGTTTTCGATATCAGAATGCCGCGCCGAACATCATTCGATGCTCCGGAGTTCAGCGTGCACTCTTGAAAAGACACGCTGAAGCGTGAACTCAGGACGATGTTTCATCCGGCAGCGCGGTCCATCTTCTGCCTTTGACCTTCCGGCAATGAGCCTGCAATCTCCCTGCCGATGACCCCGATCGAAGCCCTTGTCGCGCTCAACATGCTGCCGAAGATCGGCCCGGTGCGGGTGCGGCGCTTGCTGGAGGCCTTCGGTGATCCGGCCACGATTCTCGGCGCGGCGAAGGACCGCCTGATGCGCGTCGACGGGGTGGGGGAGGAAACCGCGAAAATCCTCCATGGTTGGCAGGAACACGCCGATCCAGCCTCGGAAATCCGCGAGGCGGCGGAACGCGGCATCGCCATCGTGACGCAGGACGATGAGGGTTATCCCGCGCCGTTGCGGGATGCTTATGATCCGCCGCTGCTGCTTTATGTCTGGGGAAAAATCGAACCACGCGACCGCCATGCCATCGGCGTCGTCGGCTCGCGGCGCGCCACGCATTACGGCACACAGGCGACGAAGAAACTTTCCTATCAACTCGCGCAGGCGGGATTCACCATCATCTCCGGCCTGGCGCGCGGCATCGATACGGCGGCGCACGAGGCGGCCGTCGCCGCGAACGGGCGCACCATCGCGGTGATCGGTTCCGGTTTGGGAAAACTCTATCCGCCGGAAAACCTCGCGCTTGCCGAGAAGATCGCCGCCGGAAACGGCGCGGTGGTTTCCGAGTTCCCGCTGCACACCGCGCCGGACAAGCAGACCTTTCCGATGCGCAACCGCATCGTCGCCGCATGGTCGCGGGCGCTGTTAGTCGTGGAGTGCCCGGCGTGGTCCGGCTCGCTGATCACCGCCAACCTCGCCTCGGAATACGGCAAGCCGGTATTCGCCGTGCCAGGCCCGATCGACAAGCCGACTTCCGCCGGTTGCAACCAACTCATCCGCGATGGCGCCACGCTGGTGGCCGATGCCAGCCACATTCTCGACGACCTCGGCGAGTTGCCCTTCGCCCGCAAGCCATCCGTTGCCGAGCCCGCTGCGGAAACTCCCGAACTGCCGGAAGAGGAAGCCGCCGTCTTCGCCGCAGTGACCACCGACGAATCACCGGTGGACCGCATCATCGAGCGCAGCGGCCTGCCCGCGCATGTGGTGACGGCCACGCTGATGAAACTCGAA
>Ga0105090_10000024_pt1 | contig 53226 bp, 42 predicted proteins | sample PPLLak3March2015_FD_79110 | JGI IMG/M metagenome (GOLD analysis project Ga0105090, IMG submission 79110) | Freshwater sediment microbial communities from Prairie Pothole Lake near Jamestown, North Dakota, USA - PPLs Lake P7 Core (1) Depth... | ecosystem: Environmental > Aquatic > Freshwater >...
GCCGGGCGCTACCTGCCGGAATACAACGCCACGCGCAAACGTGCCGGCAGTTTTCTCGGGCTGGCCAAAAACCCCGACTACGCTACCGAAGTCACGCTGCAACCTCTGGCGCGCTTCAAGCTCGACGCAGCCATCCTGTTTTCCGACATTCTGACCGTGCCCGATGCGATGGGCCTCGGTTTGTATTTCGCTGAAGGCGAGGGCCCGAAATTCGAACGCCCGCTGCGCGACGAAACCGCAATCCGCAAACTGGCGGTGCCGGAACCGGGTGCAAGCCTGGGTTACGTGGTCGATGCAGTCAAACAGATCCGCCGCGCCCTCGATAATTCAGTGCCGCTGATCGGTTTTTCGGGCAGCCCGTACACTCTCGCCTGTTACATGATCGAAGGAGGCGGCAGCGACGATTTCCGCACCATCAAGAGTATGCTGTATGCACGGCCCGATTTGCTGCACCACGTGCTCGATATCAATGCGCGTTCAGTGATCGCCTATCTCAATTCACAAATCGAAGCGGGTGCACAGGCAGTCATGGTGTTTGACACTTGGGGCGGCTCGCTGTCTGATGCCGCATACCGCGAATTCTCGCTGGAATATCTGCACCGCGTGATTGCCGGCATCCATCGCGAGTGGGATGGACAAATCATCCCCAACATCGTCTTCACCAAGGGCGGCGGCCTGTGGCTGGAAGACATCGCGGCCATCGGCTGTAATGCTGTGGGCCTCGACTGGACCGTCAATCTCGGCGCCGCCCGTTGCCGCATCGGCGACAAAGTTGCGCTGCAGGGCAATCTCGATCCGATGGTTTTGTTCAGCAACCCCGCAGCTATCAGCTCTCAAGTTGACACATTACTGCGCCAGTTCGGCAAGGGATCAGGGCATGTCTTCAATCTGGGCCATGGCATTTCGCAGTTCACTCCTCCGCAACATGTCGCGGCGCTGGTCGACGCCGTGCATGAGCTGAGCCGCCAGCACCATTAAGGCCTGATATCGGGCTTGGCCGCCGGCGTAAGACGCAAAAAGCTTATGCACAGCAAGGAGTTAGCGACTCATGGCAACATCCCGTACCTGGTTTTGCAATCGGTGAACTTGTATAACATATTGTTTTTATTGTAATTTTCGTAATTTTTACGCGCCAACTGCAGTGTGGCAAGGTCAGAAAATCCCGGCAAAATTTCACCCTGACCGATTTGATCAACAAGCTTATCCACAAGTCCTAGCGACGAAAAAACCTTGCAGGCAAACAAGTTGGCATCGTTTCCGATAATCCTGCTGAACTCTATGCGCTAACTTTTCCAACCATTCGATACCTGCGATGAGCCTGATCCGTGTTGCGCTCGATGTGCCGGTCGCGCGTCTGTTCGATTACCGCTGCGATGACCGTGCAGCGCAGATCGGCACGCGGGTGCTGGTCCCGTTCGGCCGGCAGAAATTGATCGGCATCATCGTCGCCAGGCCGGAGACCAGTGAAGTTGCCGAAACCAAACTCAAACGCGCCATCACCGTGCTGGATGATGAACCGCTGCTGGGCCGCGCCGATTTGCGCCTGCTTGAATTCGCCGCCGATTATTATGTGCACCCCTTGGGCGCGGTCATCATGGCGACGGTGCCAGCCGCGCTGCGCCGTGTGCGCAGCCGCGAGCAAACACCGGCAGCGTATGCGCTGACTGCAGCAGGTGCGGCGCTGGACATGGCCACATTGCCGCCTCGCGCACGCGCACAACGCGAACTGCTGGCGCTGCTACAAAGCCGGCCCGTGATTGACCACATCGCAATCTCCGCGTTGGGCGCAGGGACGCGCAAGGCGCTGCAGGCCTTCATCACGCAGGGCTGGGTGCAAGCCTGCGCGCTGCCCCAGGAAGCGCCGGTGGCCATGCCGGTTCCGTCCACAGGGCCAATACTGACTGCGGAACAAGCAGGTGCGGCCAATACCATTACGGCTGCCCTGGGGTCTTATCAGCCGCTGCTGCTATGGGGCATCACCGGCAGCGGCAAAACCGAGGTTTACCTGTATGCCATCGCCGCTGCGCTGGCCCGCGATGCCCAGGTGCTGCTACTGGTGCCGGAAATTGCACTGACACCGCAGCTGGAATCATTGGTCATTGCGCGGTTTCCGGGAATTCCAGTGGCAACCCTGCACAGCGGACTGGCTGATGGCGAACGTGCCACACACTGGCAGGCCGCACGCTGTGGCCATGCACGTATCGTGCTCGGCACCCGATTATCGGTATTCACGCCACTGCCCAGACTCGGCCTGATCATCGTCGATGAGGAACATGACACTTCGTTCAAGCAGGGTGAAGGTTTCCGTTATTCGGCACGGGATCTGGCAGTGGTCCGCGCCCGCCATGCGGGAGTGCCGGTGGTGCTCGGTTCGGCGACACCGGCATTGGAAACGTATCGCAATGCGGTTGACCGCCGTTACCAGCTGCTGACCTTGCAGGAACGGATCAATGCCCGGCCTCCGGTAATATCCTGCATCGATCTGTGTCATGAAAAAACCACGGACGGCCTGTCTGCCAGGCTGATTGCAGCCATCGGCAAACGCATGGATCGAAATGAACAAAGCATGGTGTTCATCAACCGACGCGGTTATGCCCCCGTGTTGATGTGCGGCAGTTGCGGCTGGATGTCTGACTGCAAACGCTGTTCGGCAAAACTGGTGGTGCATTTGCGCGACCGCCGCCTGCGTTGCCACCACTGCGGCCATGAAAGTGCAGTGCCCGCCGCCTGCCCGGAATGCGGCGACGCCGATCTGGCGCCGGTCGGGCAGGGCACACAGCGCATCGAAGCCGCTCTGGCGAAACAATTTCCCAAAGCCCGCATCCTGCGTGTCGACCGCGACAGCACGCGACGCAAGAATGCCTGGACAGCAATGCGCAGCCGTATCCGTGAACGCACCGTCGATATCCTCGTCGGCACTCAGATTCTGGCCAAGGGCCATGATTTCCCGCACCTGAATCTGGTCGGCGTGGTCAACGCCGATGGCATGCTTTACAGCAACGATTTTCGTGCGGCGGAACGCTTGTACGCTTTGCTGACCCAGGTGGCGGGCCGCGCAGGCCGCGGTGACCAGCAGGGTGAAGTTCTGGTGCAAACGGAGTTTGTCGACCATCCCTTGTATGCAGCGCTGCGTGATCAGGATTTCGACAGTTATGCGCGCAGCCTGCTGGCAGAACGGCGCCAGGCCGGATTCCCGCCTTATGTACACCAAGCGCTGCTGCGCGCCGAGGCACGCACCGTGGACACCGCCCTGGAGTTCTTGGCCCATGCCGCACGCAGCGCCCGTCGCCTCAAGCATGCGGTAACGATCTACGATCCAGTGCCGGCCAACATGATGCGCAAGTCCGGCCGTGAACGCGCACAGCTGCTGGTGCAGTCATCTTCCCGCGCCGATTTACGTACATTCCTCAATGCCTGGCGGCCGCAGCTGGCGGAAGCCGCCAGCACTGCGGCACGCTGGTCGCTGGACGTTGATCCGGCGGAATTCTGAACCGGCGGAAACGGGGCATTCCACAGGGGCTACATGTTAGAATTCGGCACTTTTTAGCAGACAAAAATCCATCGTAATGCTCCGCTCGGCAATAACTCGGCCACCGGTTGCTTTACGCGACTCCTCCCTCCCCAAATGAACACCATCCCCACCGACGCCAGAACTCTGCTCGCCGGCCTGCTCCGGCAGGCCTTGGTGCAGGTGGTACCTGCCGGCACCACCGCCGGCATCGTGCTTGACCGGCCCAAACTGGCGCAGCACGGCGACTTCGCCTGCAATATCGCGCTGCAACTGGCGAAAGAATTACGTGGAAACCCACGCAGTATCGCCCAGCAGCTGGTCGCCGCGCTGCCGGCATCACCGGAAGTGGAAAAAGCCGAGATCGCAGGCGCAGGATTCATCAATCTGTTCCTGACACAATCGTACAAACAACAGGTGGTCGGACGAATTCTTGGTGCAGGCGCAACTTACGGCACCAGCAACTTCGGCCAGCGTAAAAAAACCCAGATCGAATTTGTGTCAGCCAATCCCACCGGGCCGCTGCATGTCGGTCATGGCCGCGGCGCGGCCTACGGCGCCAGCGTCGCCACCATACTGACCGCGGCGGGATTCGATGTCTCGCGTGAATATTATGTCAACGATGCCGGCCGTCAGATGGACATTCTGGCGCTGTCGACCTGGCTGCGTTATCTGCAGCTGGGCGGCGAAACAGTCAGCTTTCCGCCGAACGCGTATCAGGGTGATTATGTGCGCGCGATGGCCGCGGAATTGCACTCAGCAGATGGCGCGCGTTATCTCAAACACTGGTCCGAGGTCGCGGCTGGGGTTGCCAATGTCGCCACCGATCCGGAAAAACATCTCGACGACCTGATCAACAACGCCAAAACCCTGCTCGGCGCGGACTATGAACGCGTGCACCAGCACGCGTTGAAGCAGCAGCTGGCCGACTGCAAAAACGATCTTGAGGAATTCGGCGTCACTTTCGACCAGTGGTTCTCCGAACGTTCGCTGTACACCTCCGGCCAGGTCGAACGTGCCGTAAGTGAGCTGGAACAGCGCGGTCACCTCTACGTCAAGGATGGCGCCCGGTGGTTCCGCTCCACCGATTTCGGCGACGAAAAAGATCGTGTGGTGCAGCGGGAAAACGGCCAGTACACGTATTTCGCCAGCGACATCGCCTATCACCTTGAAAAATTTGGCCGCGGCTTCGATGTGGTCATCGACGTCTGGGGTGCCGACCACCACGGTTATATTCCGCGGGTGAAAGGCGCACTGCAGGCGCTGGGCATGGAACCGACACGGCTGAATGTGGCTCTGGTGCAGTTTGCCGTGCTCTACCGCGATGGCCAGAAGGTTTCGATGTCGACGCGGTCAGGTGAATTCGTCACGCTGCGTGAACTGCGTCACGAGGTGGGCAACGATGCCGCGCGGTTTTTCTATGTACTGCGCAAAAGTGACCAGCATCTTGATTTCGATCTTGATCTCGCCAAGGCGCAGAGCAACGACAACCCTGTTTATTACATCCAGTACGCACACGCCCGGGTCTGCAGCGTGCTCGAACAATGGGGCGGCGATGCCACGACCCTGCACGATGCCGAGGTCACACCGCTGGCCTCGACCCACGAGGCAGGGTTACTGAAAAGCCTGATGGAATATCCGGACATCATCGAAAGCGCGGCACGCGAACTGGCGCCGCACATGGTGGCGTTTTACCTGAAAGACCTGGCCGGTGAATTCCACAGCTACTACAACGCCGAGCGTTTTCTTGTTGAGGATGCATCCCTGACCCGTGCCCGGCTGGCCCTGGCGCTGGCGGTAAGGCAGGTTTTGCGCAACGGCCTCGCCCTGCTGGGTGTAGGCGCCCCTGAAAAAATGTAAGATTGCCAAGTGAGCCGGGACTATAAAGGCAGTGAACGCAAGGGCAGCTCCCGCAGTAGCGGGGGCTCGCTGTTCATCGGCATCCTGATCGGACTGGTGCTGGGCTTGGGCATTGCGCTGGGCGTCGCCTGGTACATCAACAAGATGCCCAATCCCTTCCCGCAAAAGACTTCGACGGCGAAATCCGAACCGGCCAAAAACACAGAACCTTCAAAAGCACCGGAAAAAGGCGGCAAACCGGCCGTAGAAGCTAAACCGCGCTTTGATTTTTACAAAATCCTGCCTGGCGTTGAAGAACCTGCCACCGACCAGCAATTGCGCGACGCCAAGGGTGCAACCAAGGAATCCTTCTACCTGCAAGCTGGTGCCTTCCAGAACGCCCCTGACGCCGACAACTTGAAAGCCCGGCTAGCCCTGATCGGCATGCAGGCCTCGATCCAGACCACGACCCTGCCCGACCGTGGCGTCTGGCACCGCGTGCGCATCGGACCTTACGGCAATGTCGAGGAACTGAACCGCACCCGCGACACTCTGAAGAAGAACGGCATCGACACCACGCTGATCAAAGTGCGCGACGCCGATAAGTAACGCCGTTTGCTGAATACCGCAGTTTACTGGAGTCCGTCATGCAATCACCCGGTTTTTTCCGTCGCATCCTGCTGGCCATCGGCCTCAGCCTGTGTTTCGCCACCGCCCATGCCCAATTGACCGCAGGCAAGGATTACTCCGTGGTCAAACCGCCACAACCCACGGAAAATGGCAGCAAAATAGAAGTGCTGGAGTTTTTCTGGTATGGCTGCCCGCATTGCAACTATCTGCAACCGTCGCTGGAAGCCTGGCTCAAACGCAAACCGGCCGACGTCGAATTCAAGCGCATACCTGCGGTGTTCCAGGATTCCTGGATCCCGCTGACCAAGGCGTACTACACCATTGAAACCATGGGCCTGATCGACAAGCTGCACCAGGAAATGTTCGCGACACTGCACAAACAGCGTACGCCGCTGATTGATGCCAATGCGATTTTCGACTGGGCCGTCACCAAGGGCGTTGATCGCAAAAAATTCGCCGATGTCTACAACTCGTTTGGCATCAACGGCCGCACCCAGCGCTCAATCGAACTGACTCGAAAATACGATATCCCCGGCACACCAGCACTGGTCATTGACGGCAAATATCTCACTGCGCCGTCGCGGACGCTGAAAGCGGATCGCACTGTCGACTACGAGCGTTTTTTCCAAGTCGTTGACGGGCTGATTGCCGAAGCGCGGAAAACCAAAGGGTCCAAATAATCATGCTGCGGGCGCCGGCGCAGCTAATCGTCTGTGCGCTCGCGCTGCTGGTCTTTTTCAGCGGCAGCGCTGCTGCACAACAGCCGGCGGAATCACAAAAAACGATCCGCGCAGCCATCGAGTACCGGATCATCAAACCGCAGCCACTCAGCGTCAACGGTGGCATCGAGGTCATCGATTTTTTCTGGTACGGCTGCCCGCATTGCCACAATCTGCAACCTGCGCTGGAACGCTGGATCAGCCAAAAACCTGCCGATGTCACGGTACGTCGTATCCCGGCAGTACTGCGTGAAAGCTGGGCGCCGCATGCACGCATTTATTACACACTGGAAGCACTGGGAGAAATAGAGCGCCTTCACCAGCGCGTCTACTATGGTTACCACGTCGAAGAACTGGCCATGAGCAAACCCGAAGTGGTGTCCAATTGGGCTGCGCGCAACGGCATTGCCCCCGAGCGCTGGGACGAGGCCTACAATTCCAGTAGCGTGCAACGCAAAGTGGAAGAAGCCGCCAGGCTGAGCCGGGCTTACAGTGTTACCGGTACACCTTCACTGGTTGTCAACGGCCGTTATCTGACTTCCAGCAGCATGTCCGAATCGCTGAATGGTGTGGTCATGATCGTCGACGGGTTGGTGCAAAAAGTACGCAGCGAAGCCGCCTTGCGCTGACGGTAAAGCCGCTGCGTCAGCATTCAAGGTTAAAACGTAATCCCTTATTCGACTGTGACCGACTTGGCGAGGTTGCGCGGCTTGTCGACGTCCGTACCGCGGTGCAGCGCCGTGTGATAAGCCAGCAGTTGCAGTGGCACCGTATGCAGAATCGGTGACAACAGGCCGGCATGGCCGGGCATCGAAATCACGTTGACACCCTCGCTTCCGGCTATACGCGTGTCCTGGTCGGCGAGCACATACAACTCGCCGCCGCGCGCACGCACTTCCTGCAGATTGGATTTGAGTTTTTCCAGCAGCGTATCCTTGGGCGCGACTGCCACCACCGGCATGTTGCGGTCGACCAGTGCCAGCGGCCCGTGTTTGAGCTCTCCGGCGGCGTAGGCCTCGGCGTGGATGTAGGTGATCTCCTTCATTTTCAGCGCGCCTTCCAAGGCGATCGGATAATGAATGCCGCGGCCGAGGAACAGCATGTGTTCCTTGCCGGCAAAAACCTTTGCCCACTCCGCAATCGCAGGTTCGATCTGCAGCACTTCCGTCAGCGCAGCCGGCAGGTGGCGCAGCGCCTGCAGCAATTCCGTTTCACGTTCCGCGCTCAGCCGTCCGCGCTGTTTGGCCAGCGCCATGGTCAGCAGCACCAGTGCTGCCAACTGAGTGGTAAAAGCTTTGGTCGATGCCACACCGATTTCAGGGCCGGCCCGCGTCAGGAAACGCAGCTCGGATGCTCGCACCAGCGCCGACTCCGGTGCATTGCAAATCGCCAGGCTGTAACGATGGCCGCGCGCTTTTGCATACTGCAACGCCGCCAGCGTGTCCGCGGTTTCCCCGGACTGCGAAATGGTCACCACCAGCGTATCCGGATCGTTCACTGGCTCGCGATAACGATATTCGCTGGCGATCTCGACATTGCACGGCAATCCTGCAAGCGCTTCGATCCAGTAACGGGCGACCATGCCGGCGTGATAACTGGTGCCGCAGGCGAGTATCTTTAACCCATTGATTTTGTTGAATATTTTGTCTGCGCCCGCACCGAAGAGCTGCGGCACCACGGCGCGCGCGCTGGTGACCATTTCCAGTGTATTGGCCACTGCCATCGGCTGTTCGAAAATTTCCTTCTGCATGTAATGCTGATACGGACCGAGGTCGACGGCTTCCGCCGTCAGAGCAGAAATCTGTTCGCGGCGCACGACAGCCTTGCCGGCGCCGTCAAAAATACGCACACCTGCGCGCGACAATTCTGCGCAATCGCCTTCTTCCAGATAAACAACGCGCTGTGTGACCTGCACCAGCGCTGACGCATCCGAGGCTGCAAAATTTTCACCGTCGCCGAGTCCGAGCAACAGTGGCGCTCCCATACGCGCCACCACCAGCCGCGCCGAATCGGCTTCATGGATCACTGCTATCGCATACGCCCCGAGCAGCTCGCCCAAGCTGCGCTGGACTGCTGCCAGCAGATCCCCCGTTTGCTGCAGGTGCAGATTCACCAAATGAACGATGACCTCGGTATCGGTATCCGACACGAATTGGTAACCGAGACCTCGCAGTTTTTCGCGCAGTTCTTCGTGATTTTCGATGATGCCGTTATGAACCACAGAAATGCCGCCCGAGACATGTGGATGGGCATTTTTTTCCGACGGTGCACCATGGGTCGCCCAGCGAGTGTGGGCGATGCCAACGTTGCCGCTGACGCCACCGACCTGCGCCAGGCGTTCCAGTTCGACGACGCGGCCGATGCTGCGCACCCGACGCAGGGTGCCATTGATCACGGCAATGCCTGCCGAGTCATAACCGCGATATTCCAGCCGCTTCAGGCCTTCAATCAGGATGGGCACCACATCGCGCGCCGCGATGGCGCCGACGATTCCGCACATGCGCTAGTTCCGTCCTGTTTTCATTTACGCTTGGCCTTGCGCGGACGCTGCCAGCCGGCACGGTATTCCTGGGTCTTGGGATTGATCGCCAGTCCCCCGGGCGGAATATCTTTCCACAGCGTCGTGCCGGCCCCCACCGTAGAACCACGCGCCACCCTGACCGGCGCCACCAGCTGCACGTCAGATCCGATATGCACATCATCTTCGATCACCGTGCGGTGTTTGGCCGCACCATCGTAATTGCAGGTAATGGTGCCGGCACCGATGTTGACATTGCGGCCGACGCTGGCATCACCCACATAGGACAGGTGATTGGCCTTCGAACCGTTACCGATGTCGCTGGCCTTGATTTCAACAAAATTGCCGACATGCACCTCCGATCCCAGATTAGTACCAGGACGGATACGCGCATAAGGACCGATGCGGCAATGTGCACCGATCTGCGCGCCATCGAGATGTGAAAACGGCTCGATGCGGGTGCCCGCAGCGATGACCACATCCTTCAACAGGCAATTCGCACCGATGCTGACGTGGTCGCCCAGCTCTATATCGCCTTCGAACACACAATTGATGTCGATTTGCACATCACGGCCACACTGCAGCGTGCCACGCAGGTCAAAACGCAGCGGATCCACCAGCGTAACGCCGGCATCCAGCAGTTCTGAGGCCTGTTGCCATTGATAGGTACGCTCGAGTTGCGCCAGCTGCGCCCGGCTGTTGACGCCCTGGATTTCGCCGGTGTCATCCACCTTGAACCCCGTCACCGGTACGCGATCCTTGACCGCGAGCGCGATGACGTCGGTCAGGTAGTACTCTTTTTGCGAGTTTTTGTTTTTGATCTGTGACAGCCACTTAGCGAGCCGCGCCGTGGGCAGCGCCATGATGCCGCTGTTGATTTCGCTGATGCGGCGTTGCGCAGCAGTGGCGTCTTTCTGTTCAACAATTCCGGTCACGGCACCAGCCTTGTTACGCAATATGCGGCCGTAACCGGTCGGATCTTCCATCTCGGCTGTCAGTATTGCGACGCCTTTGCCGGCGGCCTTGAGCAGATCCTCCAATGTCTCGGGATGCACCAATGGCACATCGCCGTACAACACCAGCGTCAGCGGAGCTTTACTGAGTTTGGGCAAGGCCTGTTGCAGGGCGTGGCCAGTGCCATGCTGCGGTGCTTGCAACGCATAGGCCAGCTCCTCACCCGACAGCGCAGCTTGCACCAGATCGCCGCCATGGCCGTGAACAATACAAATCTGTTCCGCATCAATCGCGCGTGCGGCAGCGACAACATGGGCGATCAACGGTTTGCCAGCGAGCGGATGAAGTACTTTCGGCAGATCGGAGTTCATCCGTTTGCCCTGTCCGGCGGCGAGTATGACGACTTGGGAGCGCATCAGAAAATTATCCCATAAACATCAACTTACATGCCCCGCGATCTGCAACTTCCAAAAACAAGGGCGGCTGGGAACCGCCCTTTTTTCTCCGCAGTGCGGTGGAATCAGCGTTTGCCGCGCAGCTTGCGGATTGCCGCGAGTTGCGCCGCCAGCACCGCCAGTTCGGCTTCGACGGTCGCCACTTCCTGCTTGCCTTGAGCGTTTTTGCGTGCTTCCTCGGCCTGCTTCAGCGCTTCGGTGGCCTTGGCTTCGTCGAGATCGGCACCGCGAATGGCGGTATCGGCCAGCACGGTGACCATCTTCGGCTGCACTTCGAGTACGCCGCCGGCGACAAAAATCAATTCCTCTGCACCACCGCCCGCCGGTTTGATACGCACCTCACCGGGTCTGATGCGGGTGATCAGCGGGGTGTGGCGCGGATAAATGCCGAGTTCGCCTGCTTCACCGGGCAGCACAACAAATTCCGCCTCGCCGGAATAAATCTGCTCTTCCGCGCTGACGACATCGACGTGCATGGTATGAACGGCTTCGGCCATTTTATATTTCCTTAACCCGCATTTCTTACCTGTTACTTTTACCCGTTACTGCAGAGTTTTTGCCTTCTCGAACGCTTCCTCGATGCCACCGACCATGTAGAAGGCCTGTTCCGGCAGGGCATCACATTCGCCGCTGACGATCATTTTGAAGCCTTTGATTGTGTCTTTCAGCGACACATATTTGCCCGGCGAACCGGTGAACACCTCGGCGACGCTGAACGGCTGCGACAGGAAACGCTGGATTTTCCGTGCGCGTGATACCGCCAATTTGTCTTCCGGTGATAGTTCGTCCATGCCCAGAATCGCGATGATGTCGCGGAGTTCCTTGTAACGCTGGAGTGTCGCCTGCACCGCTCGGGCAGTGTTGTAGTGGTCTTCACCAACAACATGCGGATCAAGCTGGCGCGAGGTCGAATCCAGCGGATCCACGGCGGGATAAATACCTAGGGACGCAATATCGCGCGACAGTACCACGGTTGAATCCAGATGGCCGAAAGTGGTGGCAGGCGAGGGATCGGTCAAGTCATCCGCCGGCACGTACACGGCCTGGATCGAAGTGATCGAACCGACCTTGGTCGAGGTAATACGTTCCTGGAGGCGGCCCATTTCTTCGGCCAGCGTCGGCTGGTAACCCACCGCCGACGGCATACGACCGAGCAGCGCCGACACTTCGGTACCGGCCAGCGTGTAGCGGTAAATGTTGTCGACAAAAAACAGCACGTCACGACCTTCGTCGCGGAACGCTTCGGCCATGGTCAGGCCGGTCAACGCCACGCGCAGGCGGTTTCCCGGCGGTTCGTTCATCTGGCCATAAACCATCGCCACTTTCGATTTCGACAGGTCGTCCTTGTTGACGACGCCGGCATCCATCATCTCGTGGTAGAAGTCATTGCCTTCGCGGGTACGTTCACCCACGCCGGCGAACACCGACAGGCCCGAGTGCGCCTTCGCGATGTTGTTGATCAGTTCCATCATGTTCACGGTTTTGCCGACGCCAGCGCCGCCGAACAAGCCGACCTTGCCGCCCTTTGCAAACGGGCACACCAGGTCAATCACCTTGATGCCGGTTTCGAGCAGATCCGTCGACGGCGACAGCTCCTCGTAGGTCGGCGCGGTGCGGTGGATGGACATGGTCTTGTCGGAGCCAATGGGCCCGACTTCGTCTATCGGGCGTCCCAGCACATCCATGATGCGGCCCAGCGTTTTTGGTCCGACCGGCACCATGATTGGCGCCTTGGTGTTAGTCACTAGCATGCCGCGGCGCATGCCGTCGGAGGAACCCAGCGCGATGGTGCGCACGATGCCATCGCCCAGTTGCTGCTGTACTTCCAGCGTCAGATCCGTACCTTCCATTTTCAGCGCGTCATAAATATGCGGCATCTGGTCACGGGCAAACTCGACGTCAATCACCGCGCCGATACACTGAACGATTTTTCCCTGGCTCATGGTCAATCCCTAAATCAAAATGTCGTCAAACAATCAAAGATCATCCGGCAGAAGCGTCAAACAGCCGCTGCGCCAGCGACGATCTCCGACAACTCCTTGGTAATCGAAGCCTGTCGCGTCTTGTTGTAAATCAATGTCAATTCGTCTATCACTTTTCCGGCGTTGTCCGAGGCCGCCTTCATAGCCACCATACGCGCCGACTGTTCGGAAGCCATGTTCTCGGCAACGCCCTGGTAAATCAGCGCCTCGACATAACGGGTCAGCACCTGGTCGAGCACCGCTTTGGCGTCCGGCTCGTAGATGTAATCCCAGGAACCTTCCGGTGCGCCCAGCGCATCACCCGACAGCGGCAGCAGCTGTTCAACCACTGGTTCCTGCTTCATGGTGTTGACGAACTTGGTATAAATAATCAGCAGTCGGTCAAAACGATCCTGGGTATAACCGTCGAGCATCACCTTCAGCGTGCCGATCAGTTTGTCCATTTGCGGTTTGTCGCCCAGCCCGGTGACCTGCGCCACCACACTCGCACCCAGGCGCTGCATGAACCCCAGACCTTTGTTGCCAAGCGTGCAAACTTCAATCTCTTCGCCCAGCGCTTCCCATTCCTTTATTTTGTTCAGCGCCAACCGCAGCGCATTGGTGTTAAGACCCCCGCACAAACCCTTGTCGGTGGTAACCACAATCAGCCCGATTCGTTTGACCGAATCACGCGCAACAAGGAAGGGATGGCGGTACTCGGGGTTGGCGTGGCTGATATGGGCGGCAACGTTGCGGATTTTTTCGCCGTACGGCCGCGATGTGCGCATGCGTTCCTGCGCGCGGCGCATTTTTGAGGCCGCGACCATTTCCATTGCCTTGGTGATCTTGCGCGTGTTTTGCACGCTCTTGATCTTGGTGCGGATTTCTTTCGAGCCGGCCATGTTATAAGTTGTTGTTTTTAAATGATTATTTAGTAATTAAAACGTTCCGTTCTGTTTCCAGTCCTTGATTGCTGCTGTCAGCTGCACTTCGTCATCCTTGGACAGGTCCTTGGTGTCTTCGATGCGTTTGACCAGATCGCCGAACTTGGCTTTGATGTAGTCGCGCATCGAACTTTCGGCTGCCAGCGCCTTTTTTACATCGACATCGTCGAGATATCCGCCGCTGACCGCAAACAGCGTCAGCGCCATTTCCCACACCTGCAGCGGTTCGTACTGCGGCTGCTTCATCAGTTCCGTCACCAGACGGCCACGCTCCAGCTGTTTGCGGGTCGCTTCGTCGAGGTCGGAGGCGAACTGGGCAAAGGCCGCGAGTTCACGATACTGCGCCAGCGCCAGTCGCACACCGCCGCCCAGCTTCTTGATGACCTTGGTCTGTGCAGCACCACCGACGCGCGACACTGAAATACCGGCGTTGATCGCAGGACGAATACCAGCGTTGAACAAGTCGGTTTCGAGGAAGATCTGGCCGTCGGTGATCGAGATCACGTTGGTCGGCACGAAGGCGGTCACGTCACCGGCTTGGGTTTCAATGATCGGCAGTGCAGTCAGCGAACCGGTCTTGCCCTTGACTTCGCCCTTGGTGAATTTCTCGACATAGTCCTCGTTGACCCGTGCCGCGCGTTCCAGCAGCCGCGAGTGCAGGTAGAACACGTCGCCGGGATAGGCTTCGCGGCCGGGAGGGCGGCGCAGCAGCAGCGACACCTGGCGGTAAGCCCAGGCCTGTTTGGTCAAATCGTCATAAATGATCAATGCATCCTGCCCGCGGTCGCGGAAATATTCGCCCATGGTACATCCGGAGTAGGGCGCAATGAACTGCATCGCCGCAGACTCCGAAGCCGAAGCGGCAACGACAATGGTGTATTCCATCGCGCCATGTTCTTCGAGCTTGCGCACCACGTTTTTGATCGACGATGCCTTTTGGCCGATCGCGACGTAAATGCAGAACAGATCCTTGCCCTTCTGGTTAATGATGGCATCAAGCGCAACCGCAGTCTTGCCGGTCTGGCGGTCGCCGATGATCAGTTCGCGCTGGCCGCGGCCGACGGGCACCATGGCATCGATCGACTTCAGTCCGGTCTGCACCGGCTGCGATACCGATTTACGGGCGATCACACCCGGAGCCACTTTTTCGATAACGTCCGTCATCTTGGCATTGATCGGGCCCTTGCCGTCGATCGGCTCGCCCAGTGAGTTGACCACCCGACCGATCAGTTCAGGGCCCACCGGCACTTCCAAGATGCGACCCGTGGTCTTCACGATGTCACCTTCGGAAATATGCTCGTAGGCACCCAGAATAACTGCGCCGACCGAATCACGCTCAAGGTTCAGCGCGAGACCGAAAGTGTTTTTCGGAAACTCCAGCATTTCGCCCTGCATCACGTCAGCGAGCCCGTGGATACGGCAGATGCCGTCGGTCACCGAAATCACCGTGCCTTGGGTGCGCGCCTCGGCGCTGCCGCCCAGATTCTGAATCCGGCTCTTGATGAGTTCACTGATCTCGGAAGGATTTAGTTGCATATGTTGCTCCTAGTGGGTCAGCGCGGCGGCCATGGCGTCGAGCCTGCCGCGCACCGTTGCATCGATGACTTTGTCGCCGATCATGATTTTCAGGCCGCCAATGAGTTGCGGATCGAGTTCAACCTTGGCCGTGATCTTGCGGTTGTATTTCTTTTCCAGCGTTGCGACCAGCATCTTCAGCTGCGCATCTTCCACCGGCAGCGCCGAAACCACGGTTGCTTCCATCGTGCCTTCATGATCGCGGCGCAATTGTGCGAACATCCCGAGAATTTGTGGCATAAGGCCTAGCCGGCGGTTCTGCGACAGCACCTGCACAAAATTGCGCGCTTCGCCGGAGAGGTGTTTGCCGACGGTGTCGATGATGATCCCCTCAAGCTGAGCAGCGCTGACATTGGGAACACCGATCAAGGCAGTGAACTGTGGATCGGCAACAACCATGTCGATCAAGGCCAGTTCATCCGTCCAGTCGGCGAGCGTGTTCTGCTCCCGGGCGAGCCTGAATGCGGCTTCAGCGTAGGGGCGGGCGATGGTGACGGGTTCGGACATGGAATCAGAGTTGTTTCTGTACGGCAGCGATCAGGTCGGCATGAGCCTTGGCGTCTACTTCACGCTTGAGAATCTGCTCGGCACCGGCTACGGCCAGTATCGCGACCTGGCTACGCAGCATTTCGCGTGCCCTCGCGGTTTCCTGCTCGATTTCAGCTTTGGCACCGGCGACCAGACGATCACCTTCGATTTTTGCCGAGGCTTTGGCCTCTTCAATCATCTGGCTGACTCGTTTTTCGGCCTGGACGACAATTTCAGCGGCGCGTCCGCGTGCCTGGGCAATGGCCTCATCCGCCTGCCTGGCAGAGCTCTTCAATGACTGCTGCCCGGCTTCAGCTGCGGCTAGGCCGTCGGCGATGCGCTTGTTGCGCTCATCCATCGCGTCAGTGATCATCGGCCACACGAAACGTACCGTGAACCAGATCAGCGCCGCAAACGACAGCGCCTGGACGAACAGGGTGGCGTTGATATTCATGGCTTAAGCCCGATCGGGAAGTGGATGATTACTTGGCCAGGACGCTGAGCAGCGGGTTGGCAAAACCGAAGAACATGGCAATACCGACACCGATCAGGAACGCGGCGTCGATCAGGCCGGCGAGAAGAAACATGAATTTCTGCAGTTGGGGAATCAGTTCCGGCTGGCGGGCGGCAGCTTCGAGGAATTTGCTGCCCATGATGCCGATACCGATACAGGCGCCGATAGCGCCAAGACCGATGATGATACCGATGCCCAGCGCGGTGTATCCCTGGATGATTGCGGCGTATTGTTCCATTTGAATTTACCTTTCTTTTCTGACGGAGTAATTACGATAGTTTGAAATCAGCGGATCAGTGATGCTCGTGAGCCATCGCAATGTAGACGCACGACAACACCATGAAAATGAAAGCCTGCAGCAGGATGATCAGAATGTGAAACACCGCCCAGGCCCAATACAGCATGCCCGCAGCGGCACCGGCAAGCACTCCGCCGAAAGACAGGGCAGCCAGCGTACCCATGACGCCCAGCAGCATGAAAATCAGTTCGCCAGCATACATGTTGCCGAACAACCGCATGGCGAGCGAAACAGGCTTGGCAACATACTCAATGATGTTCAGTGCAAGATTGGGTATCCACAGCAGCGGGTTGTTGCCGAAAGGCGCGGTGAACAGTTCGTGCGCAAACCCGCCCGCCCCCTTGGCCTTGAAGCTGAAGAAGATTGTCAGCAGAAAGATGGTCAGCGACATCGCGAAAGTGGTGTTGAGGTCGGTGGTCGGCACCGGCTTCCAGTAAGGCAGCCCGGTCGCACCTGTCGCCGTAGCTACCCAGTCGATGGGCAGCAGATCCATCAGGTTCATCATGAACACCCAGACGAAAATCGTGAGGGCAAGCGGGGCAAGAAACCTGCGGTCTCCCGGAAACACGCCCTTGACGGTGTCGTCGACGAACTCGACGATCAACTCGATGAAGCCCTGCACGCGGCCTGGAACGCCCGTGGTCGCCCCGCGTGCAATAAGATAAAAGGCGCCGAGCCCGATCAGGCCGGTAAACCAGCCCATCAGGATAGTGTCTAGATGGAAGGTCCAGAAACCTTCGCCCACCCGTAGATTGGTCAGGTGATGGGCAATGTATTCGCCCGCGTTCTGGGGTACTTGTCCGGCAGCCATGTCTGTTGCGTTCGTCTTTTTACTTGTTCAACCAAAAAATCGCTAAAGGATATGCCAGCAAGGTCGCACTGAATCCAACAAGGCTCGCCACTGCGTGACCAGGATCGGTCATCAGCACAGCAGCCAGCAAACCCAAAGCCACCAGCACCTTGGCCGCCTCGCCGGCAACATGACCCCACATCAGCCGTGAAGCATTGCTGCCCGGAACCATGCTCTGGCAACCTGCGTATGCCAGAGTACCCGCCAGTGCACTGCCCCCACCCAACATTGCCGCTTTTGCCGCCAGGACGCCGTATAAAATCCCGCAACCGGCGGCAACCATGATCGACAACAGCAGTTGCAGAACCATGACTCTGGTTACCGTCGTCATGCGACCACCCTTGTTCTGCAGCGCCGCAACCGGAATCAGAACTGCTCTCGGTTAAAGCGCGCTGCCGCACCGCAATATCTAAGGAAAGAAATCCCTCAATTTTACTGGCCGTTGCTTGCCGGCGTCAATTTTGTTCTCGGTCGAATCCTATTTCAGCTTGCTCAGCAGCACATCCAGTTGATCCAGTGAGCGATAGGAGATAACCAGTTGGCCGCTACCCTTGCGCCCGCCGCTTTTGATTTTTACCGTGGTGCCGAGGCGGGCGGATACCTCGTCTTCCAGCCGGACGACGTCTCGATCCTGGCGTAGCGGCCGGCGCGCGGCCGGCTTGGTTGCCGTCAATGCCGTGCCAACCCGGCGTTCGACTTCACGCACCGACCAGCCCTGTTCCGCGGCCTCCTTCGCCAGAGTGATCTGATGGTCTACCGGCAGCGCCAACAGCGCCCGCGCGTGGCCCATCTCAATGCGGCCCTCGCCCAGTAGTGTTTTAACAGGCGGTGCCAGTTCCAGCAGGCGCAACAGGTTGGTCACTGCTGCACGTGATTTGCCGATGGCATCAGCCACCGCCTGATGGGTCAGGGCAAATTCGTTGATCAGGCGTTCAATACCGGTGGCCTCTTCGAGCGCGTTGAGGTCCTCACGCTGGATGTTTTCGATCAGCGCCACCGCCAATGCCTGCTGATCAGGCACATCGCGCACCAGCACCGGCACGTTACTCAGCCCGGCGATGCGCGCCGCGCGCCAGCGCCGTTCACCAGCGATGATTTCATGGTTTCCGTCACCCACCGGTCGCACCAGGATCGGCTGCATGATGCCCTGGGCTTTGATCGACGCAGCCAGTGCATTCAGCGCATCCTGATCCATCCGCGAGCGCGGTTGATATTTGCCTGGTTGCAGTGCAGTAATCGGCAGTGTGGTCACCGCGTCAGCGTTGCTGCTGCGCGACAGTGCTGAATTGCCGCCAAGCAGGGCATCGAGGCCGCGTCCCAAACCTTTGGGCTTAACCATAAATATCCTTTAAAATCAAATACTTATTAATTATATGGTTTTGGCACTGCGATTCAGCATTTCGCCGGCCAGTGCCAGATAGGCCTGTGCGCCTTTGGAGGCGCTATCAAACTCCAGCGCCGGCAGACCATGGCTGGGCGCTTCCGCCAGCCGCACATTGCGCGGTATTACCGTGCGATACACCTTGTCGCCGAAATGCTGCATCAGCTGCGCCGAAACCTGTTGTGCGAGCGTATTACGCGGGTCATACATGGTGCGTAACAGGCCTTCAATTTCGAGGTCCGGATTCAGATGTTCGCGCACCCGTTTGATGGTGCTGACCAGGTCCGACAAACCTTCCAGCGCGTAATACTCGCACTGCATCGGAATCATCACGGCTTGTGCTGCTGTCAGGCCGTTCACGGTTAGCAGGTTCAGTGCCGGTGGACAATCGATCAGGATGAAATCGTAATCGGCGGCAACCGTCTGCAAAGCATCTTTCAATCTTGTTTCACGATGGTCAATGTCGACCAATTCGACTTCGGCGCCCGCGAGTTCACGGTTCGACGGCAATACGTCATATCCGGCCGCCGCGCGCTGACGCACTTCGGTAATCTGTTTTTCACCCAGCAGCACGTGGTAGACCGTCACCGGCAGGCTGCGTTTATCGATGCCGCTGCCCATGGTCGCGTTGCCCTGCGGATCCAGATCGACCAGCAGCACGCGGCGATGCGTCGCCGCCAAACTCGCCGCCAGATTGACTCCGGTGGTGGTTTTGCCGACGCCCCCTTTTTGATTGGTGATGGCGATGATGCGGGTCATGGTTTTGGTCACGTTGTTTAAGCCGGTTGCAGTACTGCGGCATGGCGCTCCGCGCCCAGACCCGGCACGTTCAGCGGCACCACATTACGCAACTGAAAATCCTTGGGCAGCTGTGCCAGCTCTTCATGTGGATAAACACCTTTCATTGCGACCACCACACCGGTTTTGGCACACAACTTTCCCGCCAGCGTCAAAAATTCCGCCAGATCCGAAAAGGCGCGCGACACCACGGTGTCGAAGGAATGCGGTGATGCCCAGGTTTCAACTCGATCACAAACTACATCGACATTGTTTAATTTGAGCTCAATCGCCGCTTGGCGCAGGAAGGTCGTTTTTTTGTGGTTGGAATCGAGCAGAGTGAATTGCCACTCCGGACGCGCCAGCGCCAGCGGAATGCCGGGCAGTCCGGCACCGCTGCCAACATCAAGCACACGCGGGCCAATCACAAGCGGTAACACCGCCAGCGAATCGAGAAGATGATGGGTCAGCATTTTCGCGGGTTCGCGCACGGCAGTGAGGTTGTAGGCCTTGTTCCATTTTTCGACCAGCGCCAGATAGTCGATCATGCGCTGTTGTGCATTCGGAGCAACATCCAGACCCAGCGCTGCGATGCCCGCGGCCAGTTCGCCAGCGAGGCTCATGCGCTTTTCTGTAAAGCGCCGGCCGCGTGTTTCAAATGCACCAACAGCACTGAAATCGCCGCCGGTGTGACGCCGGAAATACGCGAGGCCTGGCCGATGGTTTCGGGTTTTGCGCAATTGAGTTTTTGCTGGACTTCAATCGACAGACTGCGCACCAGCGTGTAATCAAGATCCACCGGCAAACGCAGATCATCCTGCTGTGCGCGATGTTCGATTTCTGACTTCTGGCGTTCGATGTAACCCTGATACTTGGCCTGGATTTCCACCTGCTCGGCGACCTGTGCATCGGCAACGCCCGGGCCTGCACCTGGCATGGTCATCAGCGCGGCATAAGTCAGTTCCGGACGTCGCAACAAATCTGCAAGTGAATGCTCACGCTCAAGCGGTTTTCCGAGCAATTGCGTGGCCTGTTCCACTGACAGAATCCTCGGATTCACCCAGACCGATTTCAGTCGTTCCTGCTCCTGCGCTATGGCATCACGTTTTCGGGCAAACGCCTCCCAGCGCTGGTCGTCCACCACACCCAGACGCCGGCCGGTTTCAGTGAGGCGCAAGTCGGCGTTGTCCTCACGCAGGGACAAGCGGTATTCAGCGCGGCTGGTGAACATGCGATAGGGCTCAGACACTCCGCGGGAAATCAGGTCGTCGACCAATACGCCAAGATAGGCCTGATCACGCGTCGGTGACCAGGCTGATTTTTCGCTGACCAGCAGCGCGGCATTGACGCCTGCCAGCAACCCTTGCGCTGCGGCTTCTTCATAACCCGTGGTGCCGTTGATCTGACCGGCAAAAAACAATCCGGCAATGGCTTTGGTTTCCAGCGAGGACTTCAAGCCGCGCGGATCAAAATAATCGTACTCGATGGCGTATCCAGGCCGCGTGATGTGCGCGTTTTCCAGCCCCTGGATCGAACGCACAACTGCGAGCTGCACGTCGAAAGGCAGGCTGGTCGATATGCCATTGGGATAATACTCGGTGACCGTCAAGCCTTCGGGCTCGAGGAAAATCTGGTGCGAAGCTTTGTCGGCAAAGCGATGGATCTTGTCTTCGATCGAGGGACAGTAACGCGGCCCAACACCTTCGATGACACCGGTGAACATCGGCGAACGATCCAGCCCGCTGCGAATGGCTTCATGCGTGCGTTCATTGGTGTGCGTGATCCAGCACGGCATCTGTGCGGGATGCTGTTCACGACGGCCGAGGAAAGAAAACACCGGCGCAGGATCGTCACCAGGTTGTTCGGTCAGTTGCTTGAAGTCGATCGAGCGTCCGTCGATGCGCGGCGGCGTGCCGGTTTTCAGCCGGCCTACGGGCAGCTTCAACTCGCGCAACCGTGCAGCCAGGCTGACTGATGGCGGATCACCGGCCCGGCCACCTTGATAATGTTCGAGGCCGACATGAATCAGGCCGGATAAAAAAGTCCCAGCCGTCAACACCACAGCGCGAGCTTCGAATTGCAGCCCGATCTGGGTCACCACACCGGTCACCCGATCCCCCTGCACCACCAGATCATCGACGGCTTGCTGGAACACCGTCAGATTGGCTTGTTGCTCGATGCGGCCACGGATGGCTTGGCGATACAGCACGCGGTCGGCCTGGGCCCGGGTGGCCCGCACAGCAGGTCCTTTTCGTGAGTTGAGAATACGAAACTGGATGCCGGCTTCGTCGGTCGCCGCCGCCATGGCCCCGCCTAAGGCATCAACCTCCTTGACCAAGTGGCCCTTGCCGATGCCGCCAATGGACGGATTACAGGACATCTGGCCCAGGGTTTCGATGCTGTGGGTCAACAACAGCGTACGGCAGCCCATGCGCGCGCTAGCGAGTGCGGCTTCGGCGCCAGCGTGGCCACCGCCAATGACAATTACTTCATATTTTTCAGGAAATTGCGTCATTTTGTGCCGCGCTGCCGGGGAACCCAGAACGACTTAGGGTCGGGCGCGCATCATAGCTAATTTTGCTGTGCAGCGAAAGACGCGAGCCAAGCTGGAAGTGATGTTTCACGTGAAACGAAGGCTAAAACCGCTATACTCGTTTCCGGTTTGTTTCACGTGAAACTACCAACCGCGGCTTACTTACCGATGCAGAATTTGGAGAAAATTTCGCCCAGCAGATCATCCGGGGTGTATTCCCCGGTAATCGCACCCAACGCCTCGTGAGCCAGTCGCAATTCTTCGGCATACAGTTCTAGTCGGTCCGTCAAGCCAGCTGCGGCCGACAAATGGTTTTGAGCAGCCTGCAAAGCTTCAATATGGCGCGTCCGGGCAGTAAACACCCCTTCTCCGGAAGGATGCCAGCCGGCCTGGTCCCAGATTGCCTGTTTCAGCAATTCCAGACCTTCCCCGGTTTTTGCGGAAACCCAGACCACCTCTTCGGTCCCGATATGCCCCCGCGCAGCTTTGTGCCCGGCCAAGTCAATTTTATTATTGACCCGGATCCGCGCCAAACCGATAGGCAGGCGGTCGATGATCGCGCAGTTGGCGCTGTCATTCACCAGCCCGGCATCAGACACCAGCAGCGCCAGATCGGCTTTTTCAATCATCGCCCAGGTCCGGCTGATGCCGATACGTTCGACAGCATCCGTGGTTTCACGCAAACCCGCGGTATCGATGATGTGTACCGGCAGGCCGTCGATGTCGATTTGCTCGCGGACGGCATCCCGGGTTGTCCCCGGGACTTCGGTGACAATAGCCACCTCTTCACCGGCAAGTCGATTCAGCAGGCTCGATTTGCCAACATTGGGTTCACCGATCAGCACTGCCTGGATACCCTCGCGTAGCAGGCTGCCCTGGCGGGTTGCCGCCAGCGTCGACTCTAGTTGCTCGCGAACGATGGACAATTGCTGTTGTGCACGGCCGGCGGTCAGAAACTCGACTTCTTCTTCAGGAAAATCCAGCGTTGCCTCCAGCAAGCTGCGCAATGCAATAATTTTATTTGTAAGTTGTTGTATTAATTCAGAAAAATTACCTTGTAAGGAACTCAAAGCGGCACGGGCGGCCAATGTCGTCGAGGCTTCAATCAAATCAGCCACCCCCTCGGCTTGGGCTAGATCGATACGGCCGTTCAGATAAGCGCGCTCGGTAAACTCCCCCGGCCGTGCCAATCGCGCACCCAACTCCAAGCAGCGCTGCAGCAGCTGGCGCATCACCACCGGTCCGCCGTGTCCCTGCAACTCGATGACATCTTCGCCAGTATAGGAATGTGGTGCAGCAAAAAACAGCAGCAGTCCCTGGTCCAGCGGTTGCCCTTTAGCATCCAAAAAAGTGGTTAGTAGTACGCGTCGTGGTTCGAGTGTGCGAGGCGTCAGTGCCACGGCGAAGCGCGAGAGCTGAGATCCAGAAATGCGAATGACGCCGATCCCACCGCGCCCCGGCGCGGTGGCTATTGCCGCAATGATGTCGCGATGAATCATGCGCGGCGAGTATAGCGCCGCGCCTTGATGCCAGTGGTCAGGCCTTCGGTTTGGCCGACTTCGTCGCGAGTTCCATAGACCGGGTGATGTACCATTGCTGCGCGATCGAAAGAATGTTGTTGACCAGCCAGTACAGCACCAGACCGGCGGGGAAGAAGAAAAAGAAAATACTGAAGGCAATCGGCATGATCTTCATGACCTTGGCCTGGACCGGATCTGGTGGTTCCGGATTGAGACGGGTCTGGATGATCATGGTTGCGCCCATCAGGATGGGCAGGATGTAAAACGGATCCGCAACGGAGAGATCCTTGATCCACAATGCAAACGGCGCCTGGCGCATCTCGACACTGCCGAGCAACACCCAATACAGTGCGATGAATACGGGAATCTGCACCACGATCGGCAGGCAGCCGCCGAGAGGGTTGATTTTCTCGGTCTTGTACAACTCCATCATTGCCTGCTGCATGCGCTGCCGGTCGTTGCCGTACTGTTCTTTAAGGCGCTGCAATTTAGGAGCCACGATGCGCATCTTGGCCATTGAACGGTAACTCGCTTCCGACAGCGGGTAGAACGCCAGCTTGATGAAAATGGTCAGGATGATGATGGCCACGCCCCAGTTGCCGGTCCAGCCGTATATCCATTGCAACACCCAGAACAACGGCGCTGCGATCACTGTCAGCCAGCCGTAATCGACCGCGAGGTCCAGCCCAGGCGACAGCGCCGCAAGTTTCTCCTGCTCCTGCGGACCGGCGTAGAGTGGCATGGCCAGTGTCGTGCTGGCACCCGGGGCGAGGGTTCCAGCCGGGATGATCACGCCGGCAGCGTACAGTCCCTGCGGCACCTGGCGGGTGTAGAACTCCCGCGGCGTACCCTGCTTGGGCAACCATGCGCCGAGAAAGTAATGTTGGAGCAATCCGATCCAGCCATCGTTGCCATTTTTGGGATAGGGAACCTTGCCCTTCTCGATATCGCTGAACGCGACTTTCTGGAATTTTTCCTTGTCGGTGTACACCGCGGCGCCGGTATAGGTCGGCACCATGGCGGAATCGCCTTCCGGCGGGGTCGAATCACGCACCAGCTGGAAGTAGGCGAAAGCCTCCACCGATGTGGCACCCGTATTGGTTACTTCATGCACCACATCGATGACATAGCTGTTGCGATTAAAACGATAGATTTTCGCGGCTTTTACATCACCAGTTGCTTCCAGGCGTATTTCGAGATCGGCCGCGGCATCCCCCATTTTGTATTCGGTAGCCTGCGCGGTATATGTCGTCTGGTGATTCGGCAGGTTATTGCCGATCAGGCCCGATTGCGCGATGTAGACATGTTCATTGGAGCGCGTAAACAGCTCAAAATTTTTCGTTCGATCCAGAGTACCGCCATGCTTCAGCAGCTCGAGGCGGATCAGGTCACCGCCGCTGGTGCTGATTTCTGCACGATAAAGATCGGTTTCAACCTTGATGATCTGCCCGCCCTTTGCAGCAGCGACAGTCGGCGGCGCGGACGGATTCTGCAGCAGCGCAGCGCTGGGTGCGGGCGGTACACCGGCCGCAGGCTGGACCGGAATTGCTCCCGGTGTGGGCGTCGGCGTTACCGATGCCGGCACTGCGTTAGCCGCAGTTGATTGCTGGTGGTCTCGCTGCCAGGACTCGTACAGCAGAAACACCGACATGGTGAATACAAAGAAGAGAACCAGCCGTTGCGAATCCATAAGCTTTTTTTCTTTGCCGAGCAGCTGCGGTTATTTTTTGCCCGGGCTGAGCAATCCGCGCAACAACTCCTGCAATTCCTTGAACAATGCAGCGTTATCGCTGCTGCGGGGACTGCCCCGGAGTTGTACAACAACATCCAGCGCATCAAGTTCTGCCGCCAACTCTCGGTGCACGATTCTGATCAAGCGCTTCACCCGGTTACGATCAACCGATCGGGGGGCTGCCTTCTTGCCGACGATCAATCCGAGTCGCGGGCCGTCTCCGGTGTTGGGTAAAGCCCGCGCCAGAAAACACTTGCTGCCTGACCGGCGTCCGCCGGCAAGAACAGCTTCAAACTGCGCCGGTTTGGTCAGTCGTACAGACCTGACACGACTGACTTTGCAACAAACTGCGGGTTTGATCAAACGCTGAGGCGGGCACGCCCTTTAGCGCGGCGCGCACGGATGACAGCGCGGCCGCCGCGCGTTTTCATGCGCACACGAAAGCCATGGGTGCGTGCACGACGCGTTTTTGACGGTTGATAGGTGCGCTTCATGATCGATCCTAAATTTGTCTTCGGGAAACCCGTCATTAGACATCGACATGGTACATCCTGTCAATCTTCAGGCGCGCCAATCAAGCCCCGTGTCTTGAGCGTCATCACCCTCTCCAGTCTTTGTTGCTGCCCTTAATAAGGGGTAAAATCAGTAGTCAATTTCCCCTCTTTTCCGCCAACCACGACTGCGCGCCACCCGATAGGGAAGAATGAACGATTTCTGGCAACATTGTCTCGCGTTTTTTGAAAAAGAACTCGGGCAACAGCAATTTATCACCTGGATAAAGCCCCTAGAGTGCACCGTCGCTGGCACGGTGGTGACGGTAACGGCACCCAACCGTTTTGTGCAGCGCTGGGCCAAAGATCGTTTTCAGGCAAAGATACACGGGATTGCACGCGAGCGCCTTGGGGACAGCGCCACCGTGGAGTTGATACTGGCGGAAAAAAACGTGCGGACAGCCCCCGTCTCTGCAGCGCCCGTTGAGCAGATCGTATCCCGACCGGCGCCACCAGTGCGCGATGTTTCCAGGCTTAATCCCAGCTTTACGTTTGACACTTTTGTTACTGGAAAAGCCAATGATCTGGCGCGCGCCGCAGCCCGCCAAGTCGCGGAAAAACCTGGGGCGGCATACAACCCGTTATTTGTTTACGGCGGCGTCGGCCTAGGCAAGACCCATTTGATCCATGCCATCGGCAACCATCTCCGCGCGCGTGCGCCTGAAAGCAAGATCCGCTACATCCATGCCGAGCAATACGTATCCGATGTAGTGAGGGCTTACCAGCACAAAGCGTTTGATGACTTCAAACGCTACTACCATTCACTGGACCTGCTGCTGATAGACGACATCCAGTTTTTCAGCGGCAAAAACCGGACGCAGGAAGAGTTCTTTTATGCTTTCAACGCACTGGTTGAAGCACACAAGCAGGTCATCATCACCTGCGACACCTATCCCAAGGAAATTTCCGGGATGGAGAATCGTTTGATTTCACGCTTTGGCTGGGGTCTTACCGTGGCGGTTGAGCCGCCGGAACTGGAAATGCGGGTAGCGATTTTGCTGAAAAAAGCAGAGGCAGACGGACTTTCGCTCAACGAAGACGTGGCTTTTTTCATTGCCAAACATATCCAGTCCAATATTCGCGAGCTGGAAGGTGCCCTCAAACGTGTGCTCGCCTATTCCCGCTTTACCGGACAAGCGATCGCCGTGGACCTGGCACGCGAAGCTTTGCGCGACGTTCTGGCTTCACAAAACCGCCAGGTCAGCATTGAAAACATCCAACGCACTGTCGCCGACTATTACAAGATCAAAGTGTCGGAAATGTATTCAAAAAAGCGCACCCGGAATGTGGCACGCCCGCGGCAGGTTGCGATGGCCTTGGCCAAAGAACTGACCCAGATGAGTCTGCCGGATATCGGTGAAGCCTTTGGTGGCAGAGACCACACTACAGTACTGCATGCTTGCCGCAAGATCGCGCAATTGAAAAGTAGCAGTAACGAAATGACCGTCGACATCAGTTCATTGCTGAAGGTATTACGCAGTTGAAAACCTGTGCGTCCTTTGTGCATAAAAAGACAAAAGGTGGATACGCCCGTTTTTAATCCTTTTCTGTCCACAGCAAATCACCAAAGCATACAGAAGATCAAAAACAGAATTCCAGTTTTCAATTCAAGGTTCAAGCAAAGATCTCAACAGAAAAATGCCTTTTCTATTAGTTACTATTAATTTAATTAAAGAAAATCACTAATATGAAACTAGTGCAATTACCACGTGATGCGCTGTTAAAACCGCTGCAGGCGGTGACCGGGATCGTTGAGCGGCGTCATACGCTGCCGATCCTTTCAAACGTACTGATTGAACGAAATGCAGACAGCCTGCGTTTTGTCGCAACAGATCTGGAGCTCCAGATCGCAACCTCCTGCCCGCTGGATAAAAAGGGTGGGGAAAATCTGGCTGTTACGGTTTCCGCGCGAAAACTCGTCGACATACTTCGGGCCTTGCCTGATGGCAGTGAAGTCGCGCTGGAAGTAGCCAACAACCGGCTTCAGGTCAAAGCTGGTAAAAGCCGTTTTAATCTACAAACACTGCCAGCATCGGACTTTCCTGCTCTTGCTGATCCCGGCACACCCCAAAGTAGTTTTCAGATATCCCAGGGGGTGGCGCGCAAACTGCTGGGGCTGGTGCAGTATGCAATGGCCCAGCAGGATATTCGCTATTACCTGAATGGATTGTTGCTAATCACCGAAAACAATGAAATCAAGGTTGTTGCCACCGACGGTCACCGGCTCAGTTATGCGGTGACAGAACTCAAGGACAAGCAGGACAAGAGTGAAGTCATCCTGCCGAGAAAAGCCATACTCGAGCTGGCACGGCAACTCGTGGAAGGTGACGAACCGCTGGACATCGCGATTCATGCCAACCAGGTCCGTTTCCGTTTTGGTGATGTTGAACTGACGACCAAGGTTATTGACGGCAAGTTCCCGGACTATCAGCGGGTAATTCCGACCAACTACGAAAAAGGAATTAGCCTGGACCGAGACGAACTGCAGCGAGCCTTGCAGCGAGCCGCCATCCTATCTAACGAAAAATTTCGTGGTGTCCGCTGGATGCTGACAAAAGACAGCCTGCGGATATCCTGCAGCAACAATGAACAAGAAGAAGCCCAGGAAGAGCTGGAAGTTGAATTCACAGGGGATCCCCTTGATGTCGGTTTCAACGTGACTTATCTACTGGATGTGCTCAGCAACGTGCCAGCCGGAAAAGTGTTGTGCTCCTTCGGAGACGCCAACAGCAGCATGCTTATTACATTGCCCGAACGTGACGATTTCCGTTATGTCGTAATGCCGATGAGGATCTGATAAAACTTCGGGATCAATCACGTAAACAGACAACAAGAAACCCAGCAGCAAACCAAGGACGAAAAGAAACAAGATGAGTGAAAAAGAACAACGCACCGGCAACGAATATGATGCAAACAGCATCAAGGTTCTCAAAGGCCTTGAAGCGGTGCGCAAACGTCCAGGTATGTATATCGGTGACACAAGCGATGGCACGGGCCTGCACCACACAGTTTTCGAAGTGGTGGATAACGCAGTTGACGAAGCATTGGCCGGGCATTGCGATGAAATCACCATCATCATCCATCCCGACAATTCGATCAGCGTAGCCGACAACGGCCGTGGCATTCCCACAGAGATCCATCCGGACGACGAGGAAAAACGTTCCACCGCCGAAGTGGTGATGACGGAGCTTCATGCCGGCGGTAAATTTGACAGCAACTCTTACAAGATTTCTGGTGGTCTGCACGGCGTTGGCGTCTCCGTGGTCAACGCACTGTCTGAATGGCTGCGACTGACCATTCGCCGTGACGGCAAGATGCACAGCATGGAATTCCGCATGGGCGAAGCCGTGGCACCGCTGAAGGTGGTTGGCAAAAGCGAACGCCGCGGCACGGAAGTACATTATCTGGCAAGCAAGGAAATTTTCGGCAATGTCGATTTTCATTACGAAATCCTCGCCAAGCGCCTGCGTGAGTTGTCGTTCCTGAACCATGGCGTAAAAATTACGCTGACAGACCAGCGTTCAGGCAAGGAAGAAAAGTTCGCATTCAGCGGCGGCGTCAAGGGTTTTGTCGAATACATGAACCGTGCGAAGAGCGTGCTGCACCCGAACATTTTTCACATCCAGGGCACCAAGGACGGCATTACCGTCGAGGTTGCCATGCAGTGGAACGATTCCTACCAAGAGTCGATGCAGTGTTTTACCAACAACATTCCACAGCGCGACGGCGGCACCCATCTCACCGGTTTGCGCGCAGCGATGACGCGTACGCTGAACAACTATATCGAATCAACCGAACAGGCCAAAAAGGCCAAGGTCGAGACCAGCGGCGACGACATGAAAGAAGGATTGACCGCGGTTTTGTCGGTCAAGGTTCCTGAGCCCAAGTTTTCATCGCAGACCAAGGACAAGCTGGTGTCCTCGGAAGTACGTCCGATCGTGGAGGAAATCGTCGGGCAGAAACTGATGGAATTCCTGCTCGAGAAACCGAATGACGCAAAAATCATTTGCAGCAAGATCGTCGACGCCGCGCGCGCGCGCGAAGCGGCGCGCAAGGCGAGGGAGCTGACGCGACGCAAAGGCGTACTGGATTCCTTTGGACTGTCGGGCAAACTCGCCGACTGCCAGGAGCGTGATCCCTCGCAATGCGAGTTGTACCTGGTCGAGGGTGATTCGGCGGGCGGTTCTGCCAAGCAGGGACGCGACCGGAAGAACCAAGCCATCCTGCCGCTGCGCGGCAAGATACTGAACGTTGAAAAGGCACGTTTTGACAAGGTTATTTCATCGACGGAAATCACCACTCTGATCAGCGTACTCGGCACCGGCATTGGCAAAGATGAATACAACCCCGACAAACTGCGGTATCACCGCATCATCATCATGACAGACGCGGACGTCGACGGGTCGCACATCCGTACGCTGCTGCTGACCTTCTTCTATCGGCAAATGCCGGAGCTGGTCGAGCGGGGACATATTTATATCGCGCAACCGCCGCTGTACAAGGTAAAACACGGCAAGCAGGAGCGTTACCTGAAGGATGAGCACGAGTTGAAGCAATACTTGCTCAAACAGGCACTGGCCGAGGCCGAGTTGTATACCACGGCCGGCGCGCAGCCCCTGTCCAAGGACGCACTGGAAGAAGTCGCGAAACATTACTTGCTTTCGGAGGCGGTGATTGAGCGCGAGAGCAGGATCATCGACTCGGAAGCCTTGCATGGGTTGCTCAACAACCCGGTGACGCTGGATCTCAGCGACGAGGCTGCTGCGAAAAAAAGCGCAAAAGCGCTGGAAAGTCTTTATCTCGATGCCAAGAACATCAGGATCGAAGCAGTGTTCGACGAGAAAAGCGAATCGTACATTCTGCGCATTTCACGCACCCAGCACGGTGTGGCCCGCAGCAGCATGATAGACGTGGATTTCCTGCACAGCGGGGATTACGCACAAATCCGCAAAACGGCGCAGATGCTGCACGGCCTGCTTGGTGATGGCGCTTATATCAAGCGCGGTGAACAGAAGCATCCGGTGAAAGAGTTTCGCGAAGCGATAGACTGGATCCTGGCGGAAGTGCAGCGTGGCATTGGTATCCAGCGTTACAAAGGCTTGGGCGAGATGAATCCCGAGCAATTGTGGGATACCACGATGAATCCGAAAACTCGCCGCCTGCTGAGAACGCAGATTGAAGACGCCATCGGTGCTGATGAAATTTTTACGACGCTGATGGGCGATGCGGTGGAACCGCGCCGCCAGTTCATCGAAACCAACGCCTTGGGTGCGCGTAACCTGGACGTCTGAGCAAGGGCTGTTACAGAAAAAAATACAGCCAACACCCTGCGGTGTAGGCTGTAAGTATTTGTTTTAAGTAATTATTTTTTGCTACGGGCAGCGCGTTTTTTTGCCGGAGCAGCAGCCGTTTCGGTTTTGACCGCTGCAGCGACTTTTGCTCTGGCCGGTTTGCTGGTCTTGCCGGTATCCGCATCACCCTTGGCGGCGCGGGGCGCAAATTCGAATCCAACCTTGCCATCCGGTTGTTTGACCAGGAAAGCCTTGAAGCGCCGGCCATTGCGATTCGAGAAAAATCCGTCTAGCAGATCGGTGCGTCCGGTGGACAGCAATTTTTCCATCTGCTCGCGCTGGATTTCCTGCCGCAGGATGACTTTGCCTGAACGAAAATCGCATTTTTTTGCCGGCGTGTTTTCGCAAAGATAATTCATGCCGTGCTCGTAGACCTGGCCTTTGCATTTCGGGCACGGACCCAGCGCCTGCTGTCCGCTGAAGTCTATTTCCTCGGCTTCATCGTCATTGTTCTGGCCAAAATCAAACTCGAGCTTGAGGTTGTTGTTTTCCTTGTCCGGCACAATGCGCAGGATCGCGGCGAACGGCCGGCCCATTTTTGAACGGAAACCCTGCAACGGACCGATAGTGCGTTCACGCAGCAATAATTCCACTTCCTCTATTTCAAACTGACGGCCACCCGGGACTTTGGTGATCGAAAACTCACAGGCTTCGCAGGCGAAGCGACGGTAGTTTTCCTTGATTGTACCGCCACAATGCGGGCATGGCGTTTGCAGCGTCGCATAATCGCCGGGAATGGTCTCGTTGTTGTATTCTTTGGCGCGTTTGACGATGCGCTCGGTGATTGTGGCGATTTCCTTCATGAAGGATGCACGCTTCAGCTTGCCGCGCTCCATTTGCAACAGCTTGTATTCCCATTCACCCGTCAGCTCCGGCTGCGTCAGTTCGCTGACACCCAGCCCGTTCAGCAGCGTCAGCAGCTGGAAAGCCTTGGCCGTCGGAATCAGTTCGCGGCCTTCGCGCACCATGTATTTTTCGGCGATCAGTCGTTCGATGATCGCGGCGCGTGTTGCCGGTGTGCCCAGGCCCTTTTGCGCCATGGCTTCGCGCAGCTCGTCGTCGTCGATCAGCTTGCCGGCGCCTTCCATTGCGCTCAGCAGCGTCGCTTCCGAATAACGCGCAGGCGGCCGTGTCGCCAGTCCGACCGGATCCACGGCATTGACCGGGGGATGTTCTCCCATGGCCACCGCCGGCAGGTTGGCACTTTCCTGCTGCTCGTCTTTGCCGTAAATGCCCAGCCAGCCCGGCTTTACAAGGATTTTGCCCTCAGTCTTGAACTTGTGCGACGCGACTTCGGTGATTCGGGTGGTAACCAAGTATTCGGCTGGCGGGAAAAACACAGCCATAAAACGGCGAACAACCAAGTCATAAATCTTCTGCTGCACTTCGTTGAGAGTTTTCGGCGGCTGCGGTGTCGGAATGATCGCGAAGTGATCCGAAATTTTGCTGTTGTCGAAAATGCGCTTGTTCGGCTTGATCCACTTGCCCTTGATGATTTCCTTGGCAAACGGCCCGAAGCCCGGTTCACCGCCGAGGGCGTCCAGTGTGGTCTTGACCGTCGCCATGTAGTCTTCTGGCAGGTGGCGGGAGTCGGTCCGCGGATAGGTCAGTGCCTTGTGCCGCTCGTACAGTTCCTGAGCAATCGAAAGCGTGGTTTTCGCCGAAAAGCCGAACTTGCCGTTCGCTTCCCGCTGCAAGGAGGTCAAGTCGAATAACATCGGCGACAGTTGCGACGACGGTTTTGATTCTTCGGTGACCGTGCCGGTTTTGCCACGGCAGGCTTCGGCAATTTTTTCTGCGGCTTTGCCATCCCATACACGGCTGTCACGTTTTTCCGCGTCGTTTTCGTCGCGTTTGAACGCCGGATCGAACCAGCGCCCTTCGTAATCACCCGCCTTGGCACCAAACGTTGCGCGCACTTCCCAGTAATCGCGCGGTACAAATTTGCGGATTTTCTGTTCGCGGTCGACGACGATCATCAGTGTCGGCGTCTGTACGCGACCGACTGTGGTCAGGTAAAAACCACCGCCTTTACTGTTGAAGGCCGTCATCGCGCGTGTGCCGTTGATGCCGATCAGCCAGTCCGCTTCGCTGCGGCTGCGCGCCGCATCGGCCAGCGGCTGCATTTCCTCGTCGGAACGCAGGTGTTCGAAACCCTCGCGAATCGCGGCCGGCGTCATCGACTGCAACCACAGCCGCGATACAGGTTTATTGGTCTTGGTCGCCTGCGCGATGTAACGGAAAATCAGTTCGCCTTCGCGGCCTGCGTCGCAGGCATTGATCAAACTGGTGACATCCTTGCGTTTCAGCAGCTTGGCCAGCACTTTCAGCCGCTGCTCGCTTTTGGCAATCGGATTCAGATCGAAATGCGGCGGAATGACCGGCAGATTGGCGAAAGACCACTTGCCACGCTTGACTTCGAATTCTTCGGGCGCGGCGATTTCGAGCAAATGCCCTACCGCAGACGACACCACGTAGTCGTCGTTTTCGAAATACTCGGCATGTTTGGTGAATCCGCCCAGAACGCGCGCAATGTCGCCGGCGACCGAAGGTTTTTCCGCGATGATGAGCGTTTTCGCCATGTAAACCGTTGAATTTGCGGATTAATACCGCTGCAGATGGGGCGCCGGACTGCTGCGCCGTGGAAAAGAGCGCCCGATGATAAGAACAATCCCCGGCCAGCGCAAGCCGGAATCAGGACAGGCGTTGCCAGCGCGCCCCAGGTAGCGCCTCGATCAATCCCGCCAGTTCGAGGTCGGTCAGTGTGGTGTTGAGTATTTCAATCGCGAGTCCGCTACGCTGTTGCAGGGTATCAACATCTACCGGGTCAAAGCCGATATGGACAAGCAGTGGATGTAAGTCGGCAGCATCCAAAGGTCCAACCAAAACCCGCTCGGCTGCTTGTGACAATCCCAGTTCTTCCAGCACATCCTGCGCCGATTCCACCAACTTGGCACCTTGTTTGATCAGTGCGTGGCAACCTTTTGCCAGGGGTGAGTGTATGGATCCGGGAATTGCAAAAACTTCTCGACCCTGATCGGTGGCAAGACGTGCGGTGATCAGCGATCCACTGGATATCGCAGCTTCGACGACCAGACAACCTTTGGATAATCCGCAAATCAGGCGGTTCCGCCGCGGGAAATTAGCCGCCAGCCCCGGTGTACCCAGCGGAAATTCCGAGACCAGCGTCCCCTGCGCGGCAATTCGGTGGGCCAGATCGCGATTGCGTGCGGGGTACACGGTATCAAGTCCGGTACCGACCACGGCAACCGTAGAACTGATGCCGATGAGTCCGCCACGATGTGCGGCTGCGTCTACGCCCAGCGCCAGCCCGCTGACGATAGTGAGGCCCGCATTGCTGAGCGCGGTGGCAAAGGCCTCGGCATTGGCGAGACCCTGCGCAGTGGCGTTGCGGCTGCCGACGATGGCGAACCCGGGTCGGTTCAGCAAATCCAGCCGTCCTTTGATATAGAGCAGCGGTGGCGGATCGGGGATTTCCAGCAGGGCCTGCGGATAAGCAGAATCAGCCAGTGTGATGATGTGATTGGCCGGATCGTCCAGCCAGGACTCGACCGTGCTCCAGCTCGCGGGATCGGCCCCGCCATTGCGGATGGCACTGGCAATTTTTTCGCTGACAATACTGCTTAGCTCACGGTGGCTGGCGGCCAGAATGTTTGCAGGTGTGCCCAGGGCCACCAACAGCTTGCGCAGTGACTGGTGCCCCAGCCCGGACAGCAGGCTCAGGCGGAGCCAGGCTTCCAGATCCGCGTCGACGGACATCGGGGCGCGGTTTCGGGCGAGTATTTAAAGAGAGGACAACGGGAGCGGACTCCCGCTGTGGCAATCAGGGATTGGTTACGTAATCAGAGACCGCGACCGGCCGGCTGGCTTCCATCACCAGCGCGTATGACGTGCGGTCAAACGTGCGGAACACCATGACCAGACCGTAACGCTGATCAGGCAGTTGAGCGATGTCATTATTGGTGATGGATTCACCGCGATCCAGCAGGGTGTCGCGTGGCGGAATCGTTTCGCTGTAATAAGTGCGTGGCGCGTCGCTGCCGGATAGGCCGCTGCGGCCAAACAGCGGCGCTGTGCGCTGGCTGTAGCGCGCGGTAGTCTGGCTGCGTTCAATGGCGAGGACGGTGCCTACCTGCAGCCCGTCCTTGCTGCCTTTCGAAAGGCTCACGATGGACAGCGGTCCGGTTTCCTGCAGTCCACCATAGGTCGAGATGATGCGGCCCTTGACCTGCGTTTTCGGCGGCTGCGGCACGTAGGCGAACACCGGCGTTTGTTTGCCCAGCGGCAGCAGGCGGTCGTCCCGGAAAATTTCCTGCACGGACCTGACGATTTCAATTGTTGCGACTTTGCCATGCTGACTTACCCGGGCCTCGCCCAGATAGATGGCTTCATATCCTAGAATCTGATTGTTATCAGGATCTACCAGCGGATCACCGCGCCGGAAAATCTGCCACTGGTCACCTTTGTCTTTGGTGAGGCCATGGACGAATGCGCGATCGCCCGGTCCCAGGGTGACGCGGCCGTCCGCGGTGGCGACGATTCTGGGGGCGCTTTCTAGTTCATCCTCACCGACTACCAGCGGCTTCGACAGGAACGGCTCGATTACGGAGGGCAGAATGCTGGGCACGGCGCTGCGCGCGCTGGGTTCACTGCGTACTTTGGGTCCCAGTTTTGTGGTGTTCAGCTGAACCAGGCTCAGCTGTGCCTCGCTGTTGCTGCGATCCAGCACGATGACATCACCGGGATAGATCAGGTGCGGATTCTTCAGCTGCTCCTGATTCATTTTCCATAACTCCGGCCAGCGCCATGGTTCCTTCAGATAGCGCCCGGAAATGCTCCACAAGGTGTCCCCTTTCTGTACCGTGTAACGGTCGGGAGCGCCATCCCGCATGTCAGCAGACGTGGCGGCGACCGCGGTCAACGCCGGAGTTATCAACAAAATCAGGGATATAATTGCTTTTCGCATGTGGAGCCCCACCTTAATGTGAGCGTCGTCGGCGTACTCGTGCAGAAACCGCAACCGACGTAAGAGTTTGGTTTAAATTCTGCATCTAGCTGATTAAATTGGCAAGTTTTTCATGGCTTTACTTCCGATATTGCACTACCCCGATCCGCGCTTGCACAAGGTCGCAGCACCGGTGAAGCGGGTGGATGATAAAATACGTAAATTAATCAAAGACATGGCTGATACCATGTACGCTGCGCCGGGTATTGGTCTTGCCGCAACACAAGTGGATGTACACCTGCGTCTCATCGTCATCGATATCTCCGAAACCCGCGACCAGCTCCAGGTATTCATCAATCCGGAAATCATCACGGCTGAGGGTGAAGCCGAATGCGAGGAAGGCTGCCTGTCGGTGCCCGGGATTTTCGAGAAAGTCACGCGTGCTGCCCAGGTTACTGTGACCGCACTGGATGAAAACGGGCAGGAGCGCCGGCTTGAGGCCGACGGCCTGCTGGCTGTCTGTATCCAGCATGAGATGGATCACCTGATCGGCAGGGTTTTTGTCGAGAAACTGTCCCGCCTGAAGCAACAACGCATCACTGCCAAGCTGGTCAAACAGCAGCGGCAGTCGATGTAGGCCGAGTTCGCGGCCAAGCACCCATTGAAAGTCATATTTGCAGGTACGCCGGCGTTTGCCGCTGCTGCGCTGGCCGCGCTGCTCGACGGCGGGCATGACGTGGTGCATGTGCTGACACAGCCGGACCGCCCGGCCGGACGCGGCCTGAAGCCGCAGGCTTCTGCGGTGAAACAACTGGCGCTGGCCCGCCAGCTTCCTTTGTCGCAACCTGCGACGCTCAGGGACTCCGTGATGACCGCGCAACTTGCGGAGTTGCACGCCGAAGTCATGGTGGTTGCAGCCTATGGCCTGATGATTCCCGAATCCCTGTTGCAGCTGCCACCCCGCGGTTGCCTGAATATCCATGCCTCGTTGCTGCCGCGATGGCGCGGGGCTGCGCCTATCCAGCGTGCCATATCGGCCGGCGATTGCGAGACCGGCATAACCATCATGCAAATGGACGCGGGGCTGGACACCGGCGCCATGCTGCTGGCGCAAGCTGTGCCGATTGCCACAGACGACACTGCGCAGACCCTGCACGACAAACTTGCGGCCACCGGTGCACAATTGCTGTTGCGCGTATTGCAGGAGCAGCCGCAAGCCGTGCCGCAGGACAATGCGCGCGCAAGTTACGCGGCAAAAATCAGCAAGAGCGAGGCGCATATTGACTGGACACGGCCGGCGGTTGAAATTGATCGCCTGATTCGCGCATTTAATCCGGCGCCGGGTGCATACACGACTTGGAACGGACAGACCCTGAAAATCTGGCGCGCCGAACCGGCCCTCGCTGTTTCCGGCACCACAGCCGGCACCATAGTGCAGGCAGACCATGGGGGTGTTGTTGTTGCAGCCGGCTCCGGCGCCATCCGCCTGCTTGAATTGCAGCGCGCCGGTGGCAGACGAATGGCACCACGGCAATTTCTGGCGGGAACCCCTATTGATGCAGGCACGCGCTTTGAAGCCTGACACTTTACGCTCTCACGTATCAGGTCCCCGCGTTTTACATTCTCATTATTTGTGGTGGTTTGAATGAGCATGGAGCGCGTTCAGTGTCTGGCGGCGGAGGCCGTATCGCGCGTGCTGGCGGGACGCAGTCTCGATGTTGAACTCACGGAAACCTGGCGCAGCGAAGCCACGCTGACGGTTCAGGAACGCGGTGCGGTGCAGGATCTCGCTTACGGCGTGCTGCGGCGCCTGGGTTTTCTCGAAGCACTGCTCGGCCAGTTGCTGCACCGGCCGCCGACGGATGTGCTGGTGCGCAACCTGCTGCAGGTCGCGCTTTATCAATTGCTCCACAGCAAGGCGCGCCCCTATACCATCGTTGACCATGCTGTGCCGGCCTGCGCGCAACTGGGGTTTCCCCAGGCTCAGGGCTTGGTCAATGCGGTGTTACGCAATTTCCTGCGTCGCCGCGCTGAACTCGAGGTCTTGGCTGCAGGCACCGACGAAGGGCGATATTCATACCCGCATTGGTGGATTGCAAAACTGGCTGCACAATTTCCGCAGAACTACCGCGAAGTTCTCGAAGCCGGCAATGTCCGGCCGCCGTTGACTCTGCGGGTCAATCGCCGCCGCATTACACGCGACGCTTATCTTGAAATGCTCGAAGGCGCGGCTATTGCCGCGCATCCCGTGGGCAGTCATGGCGTGATTATTGAAAAGCCGCGCCCGGTTGCCCAATTGCCCGGGTTTTCCGCTGGACTGGTATCCGTACAAGATGCCGGCGCGCAACTTGCCGCCGAATTTCTCGAAGTAGCCGATGGCATGCGGGTGCTTGATGCCTGTGCCGCACCTGGCGGCAAAACCGCGCATCTGCTGGAACTGGCTGATATTGAACTCACTGCGGTCGATATTGATGCGGAGCGGCTGCAGCGGGTGACGGACAACCTGACGCGCCTGTCGTTGCGGGCACACTTGCGGCAGGCCGACGCCGGACAGCCGGAACAATGGTGCGATGCCGGTACATTTGACCGTATCCTCGCCGACGTGCCGTGCACCGCATCGGGTGTGGTGCGCCGCCATCCGGACATCAAATGGCTGCGCCGGCAGAACGACATCAAGGGGCTGGTCATCCGGCAGGAACGTATTCTCGACACGCTTTGGCAGTTGCTGGGCAGTGGTGGTAAATTGTTGTATGCAACCTGCTCCGTATTTGCTGAAGAAAATAGCCGGCAGGTCGAACAATTCATTGCCCGTCATCACGATGCGCGGCAACTTTCCCTACCGCTGCTCGCTGACGGCTTAAAACATATCGACGGCCAACTGCTTCCCGATGCAGCGCATGATGGTTTTTTTTACGCCCTTCTGGAAAAAGCTTGATCTGGCGGCGTTGCTGCTGGCATTCGCGCTGGCGATGCCGGCGCAGCTCCATGCGCAGACCCATGGCATTGAGGTGCGTCGCGCCACCGTTGTCACTGCAGAAGACCATTACATACTGGAAGCCGATATCGACATCGTCCTCTCCGCCCCGCTTGAGGATGCGTTGCACAAGGGCATTCCGCTGTATTTCCTGCTCGAATTCGAAATGGTCCGTTCCCGCTGGTACTGGTTCAACGACAAGGCGGTGTCCCGGCAGCAGCAGTATCGGCTGCAATTTAACGCACTGACACGCCAGTACCGTATCGGTGTCGGTGCCTTCTACCAGAATTTTCCGACGCTGGACGAAGCGCTGCAGCTGATGACCAGGGTGCGGCGGCGGGAAGATCTCGACCCCGGTACGCTGAGCAAAGGCACCACCTATACCGCCGGGCTGCGCTTGCGTCTCGATACCTCGCAGTTGCCCAAACCATTCAACCTCAACGCGCTGGGATCCCGGGAATGGAATATCGGCTCGGATTGGGTGCGCTGGGCGGTGACGCCATGACGGCTATTTCCGGCCAACAGCCACGCACCGGCGCAATCATGCGTTATCTGCTGCTGCTCTGTGTAGGGCTCGGCGTGGTTGCGGTATTCCTGCTAGCCTCGGTGAGCACCAACTCGGCACTGTTCTCCCGGTACTACCCCGCTTTGCTGACTGCCAATCTGGCAATCGCAGTGCTGCTCGCCGGCATGGTTGCGTACCAACTTGTTCATTTGCGCGGGCGCCTCAAGGCGGGGGTGTTCGGTGCCAAGCTGACACTGCGGCTGGTGGCTTTGTTCGGACTGATGGCGGTGCTGCCCGGGGCGCTGATTTATGGCGTCTCGGTGCAGTTCGTGTCGCAGAGCATCGAATCCTGGTTTGAGGTGCGGCTGGACAGTGCGCTGGAAAGCGGTCTTAACTTGGGTCGCGGTACACTCGATGGCCGGTTGAAGGAATTGGCATCAAAAGCCAACCGGATGGCGCTGACGCTGTCGACGCGACCGACATCCGAACATATTTCGACATTGAATGAATTGCGCGAACAGGCCGCAGTTGATGAGGTCACTTTATTCAGTGCACGGGGCAAGGTGCTGGCATTTTCCGGCAACGAACGCAGTGGCATTGTGCCCGAAGGTCCGGGCGGCGCAGCAATGCGCCAGATCCGCCTGCAGCAAACCTACAGTGTCATCGAATCCATACCTGAACGCGGCTTGTACCTGCGCGCGCTGGCACCGGTCAATGTACTGGAATTGTCCGAAGAAACCCGCGTGCTGCAATTGTTGCAGGCCGTACCCGCACAACTGGCACGTGATGCCGAGATTGTGCAAAGCGGCTACCGCGAGTATCAGGAGTTGCAATTGTCGCGCCGCGGACTGAAACGGCTCTACGCGATTACGTTGACACTGACGCTGCTGCTTGCCTTGCTGTCTTCTCTGGGCTTGGCGTTTGTGCTGTCCAATCGGTTGTCCGCGCCGTTAAGCGCGCTGGTTGAAGGTACCCGCGCGGTGGCGCAGGGCGACTTCAGTCGCCGCGCCGCAGTCGCCAGTCGTGATGAACTGGGCCAGCTGACACTGTCTTTTAACAGCATGACACTTCAGCTTGCCGAAGCCCAGGCACGTGTTGAACGCAACCAGGCGCAGCTTGCGCATGCCAAGGCCTATCTCGAAAGTGTGCTGGCACATCTATCGGCGGGTGTGCTGACCTTTGACAGCAACCTGCGCCTGCGTTCTGCCAATCCGAGCGCCATACATATCCTCGGTGCCGACTACGCACCGTTGCTGGATGCAGCATTGCTGGACTGGCCGGCCATGGACGTAAGCCTGGCGCCGTTGGTGCAGGCGGTGGCCGAGGCTTTCTCTCGCCCGGATGCGGAAGAATGGCAGCGGCAGGTCGAGCGCGAAGTGAAGGGTGGCACACAGGCGCTGCTTCTGCGCGGTACACGTTTTGGCGAAAGCGGCGATACCGGCCTGATCGTCGTGTTTGATGATGTGACCCAACTGTTGCAGGCGCAGCGCGATGCCGCATGGGCGGAAGTCGCGCGGCGGCTGGCCCACGAAATCAAAAACCCTCTTACCCCGATCCAGCTGTCGGCGGAACGCATCCAGTTCAAACTCGAACCCAAACTGTCCCCCGCGGACGCCGAAATCCTGGTCCGTTCAACACAGACCATTGTCAGCCAGGTTGCCGCGCTGAAACGCATGGTGGATGCCTTCAGCCAGTACGCCCGCACGCCGGAGCCTGCGCTGCGCGCGCTTGACTTGAATATGCTGATTCGCGAAGTGCTGATGCTCTACGAATCACTGGGTTCAAGTATGAAACTCAATCTGGCGGCTGAGTTGCCACCGGTACAGGGTGATGCCACCCAGATCCGGCAGGTGATCCACAACCTGTTGCAGAATGCGCAGGATGCGCTGGCCGGCACAGAGGCGCCGTACATCGAGATCGCGACCGCGGTGCGCGACGGCCACGCAGAATTTTCAGTGACCGACAACGGCACCGGTTTCCCCGAACAACTGATGAAACGGGCGTTCGAGCCGTATGTGACGACCAAACCGCGCGGAACCGGGCTTGGCTTGTCCATCGTGCGCAAGATCGTCGAAGAACATCATGGTGAAGTCACGATCACCAACGTTGCGCCACACGGCGCACGCGTGGCGATCATATTGCCGGCGGCCAATCAAGGCACCGGAGAGCGCTCGGCCGCCTGAATATATCAAGCAGACCAAACACAACTATGCGACAAATCCTGGTAGTAGACGACGAAGTAGGCATCCGTGAACTGCTGTCGGAAATTCTTTCCGACGAAGGTTACGATGTGCAGCTTGCGGAAAACGCAGGCGCTGCCCGCGCATTCCGTTCACAGATCCGGCCTGACCTCGTGTTGCTCGACATTTGGATGCCGGATACCGACGGCATCACGTTGCTCAAGGAATGGGCCAGCAACGGGCAACTGACCATGCCGGTGGTGATGATGTCGGGCCACGGCACCATCGATACCGCGGTCGAAGCTACCCGCATCGGCGCATACGATTTTCTTGAAAAACCGATCGCGCTGCAGAAACTGCTGGCGACCGTAGGCCGTGCGATTACCCGCGGTGAGCAGAAGCCACATGCCGCGGCGGCGCTGGCGATGCTGGGGCGCACGCCGGTGATTCAGGAGTTGAAGCAGCGCCTTGAACGCATCGCTGCTGGCCGCGCAGCAGTGCTGATCCAGGGCGCGCCGGGTTGCGCTTTTGAGGCCTGCGCACGCGCGCTGCATGTGCCGAGCAATCCCTGGCATGTAGTCGACCATGGCGCACAGACGGTTGAGAAGCCGCTGGACTTGTTGCAGGCTGCTCGCGGCGGCATCTTGTTCGTGCGAGATGTCGCCGGATTCAGCAGGCTCGAACAGCGCGGCCTGCAAGTGCTGCTGTCGCAGGCAGACCGTTATAACGTGCGCGTGGTCTGCGGCGCCACCCGTCCGCTGTCCGGATTGGTTGCCGAGGGCAGTTATGACGACCGCGTCTATCAACTGCTGGGCACTACCACCATCCAGCTGCCCTTGCTGCGTGATCAGCGCGACGACATTCCGGAGCTTGCAGGTGTCATACTCAATGATCTGGTTGAACAGAAGCTGGTGCCGTCACGGCATTTCAGCACAGCGGCGCTGAATGCGCTGCGCACCCACGATTGGCCAGGCAATTTTTCCGAATTGCGCAGCGTGGTGCAGACACTGGCCAATACTGCGGTCGGCGAGCAGATTTCTCTCGAAGAGGTCCAGCGCGCATTGCCGCAGGCGGCGGCGCCGAATGCTGCGGCATCGCTGCAGCTCGACGCGCCGCTGCGCGATGCGCGCGATGCTTTCGAACGTGTTTATTTCGAATACCATCTCGCCCGGGAAGGCGGCAACATCAGCCGCGTGGCTGACGTGGTAGGCTTGGAGCGTACGCATTTGTATCGCAAGCTCAAACACTTGGGCATCAAGACCTCGCGCAAGAACGAGGAATGACCCTCGTTCCTCCTTTCCGGCCACATACTGGTTCCGGCTCTCGCGCCTGTCATGATGCAGCCGTTATAATTACTGCTTTTCTACCCCACGTTTTCGTTTCGCCAGGATCAAGCAAGCCATGAGTTCCCGACCCGAGTTGGCGAACGCGCTGCGCGCGTTGGCAATGGACGCAGTGCAGCAGGCCAATTCCGGCCACCCCGGCATGCCAATGGGCATGGCGGAAATCGCTGAAGCCCTGTGGCATCGCCACCTGCGCCACAATCCTGCCAATCCGCAATGGGCCAACCGCGACCGCTTTGTGCTGTCGAACGGCCACGGCTCGATGCTGCTCTACGGATTGCTGCACCTGACCGGCTATGACCTGCCGATCGATGAACTGAAACGTTTCCGCCAGCTGCATTCCAAAACGGCCGGCCATCCCGAACACGGCCTGGCGCCCGGCATCGAAACCACTACCGGCCCGCTCGGGCAAGGCATCGCTTACGCTGTCGGCATGGCGCTCAGCGAGCGCGTACTGGCCGACAGTTTCAACCGCGATGGCCATATCGTTGTTGATCACCGCAGCTATGTTTTTCTCGGCGATGGTTGCCTGATGGAGGGCGTGTCGCACGAAGCCTGCGCGCTGGCCGGCACGCTGCAACTGAACAAACTGATCGCCTTATACGACGACAACGGGATCTCCATAGATTCTGAAAAAAGTAATATAAAACAATGGTTTACAGATAACACCCCGCAGCGTTTCGCAGCCTATGGCTGGAACGTGATTTACGGCGTGGATGGCCATGACACGGACGCCGTTGATGCCGCAATCCGCCAGGCCCAGGGCGAACCCAGCCGGCCGACACTGATCTGTTGCAAGACCCTGATCGGCAAGGGTGCACCGAAAAAGCAGAACACCGGTGGTGCGCATGGTGCACCGCTGGGTGCCGAGGAAATCGCCGCCACGCGCGTTGCGATCAACTGGCCGTACGCGCCGTTTGAAATTCCGGAAGCGGTGCGTGCCGAATGGAATGCCCGCGAACGCGGTGCCGCGCAGGAAACCGAATGGAATCAGCGTTTCGCTGCTTATGCTGCGGCACATCCGGACCTGGCTGCGGAGTTCAAACGCCGCATGAGCGGTGAACTGCCTGCCGGCTGGACGGCGCATCGCGATGCCTTCATGGCGCAGACCGTGCAGAAGGCCGAAACCATCGCCACGCGCAAGGCATCGCAGAACGCAATAGAAGGTTTTGCACCGGCATTGCCAGAACTGATCGGCGGCTCGGCCGACCTCGCCGGCTCTAACCTGACGCTGTGGTCCGGCTCCAAGGGCGTCAGCTCGACATCGGGCGGCAATTACATTTATTTCGGCGTGCGCGAATTTGGCATGGCCGCGATCTGCAACGGCATCGCGCTGCACGGTGGGCTGATTCCGTACCACGCGACTTTCCTGGTGTTCTCCGACTATGCGCGCAATGCACTACGCATGGCGGCCCTGATGAAACAGCGCGTGGTCTGCGTGTTTACCCATGATTCTATCGGCCTTGGCGAAGACGGCCCGACCCACCAGCCGGTGGAACATGCAGCGACGCTGCGCCTGATTCCCAACATGGATGTGTGGCGGCCCTGCGATACCGTGGAAACCACGGTGGCCTGGGCGGCTGCGATTGAGCGGCGTGATGGTCCGACCAGCCTACTGCTGTCGCGGCAGAATCTGGCGTTCCAGCAACGCAGTACGGAACAGATTGTGGCCATCAATCGCGGCGCTTACGTCTTGTCCGAAGCCACGGGCGGTGCCGCGCATGCCGTGCTCATCGCTACCGGCTCCGAGGTTGCGATTGCACTTGAGGCACAGCAGGCGCTGGCTGCTGCCGGTGTTGCGGTGCGTGTGGTGTCCATGCCCTGCACCTCGATTTTTGACCGGCAGGATGCTGCTTATCGTGACAGTATTCTGCCGCGTGGATTACCGCGGATCGCAGTTGAAGCCGGGGTCACCGATTACTGGCGCAAATATGTCGGGCTGGAAGGCGCGGTGATCGGCATCGACCGATTCGGCGAATCGGCACCGGCCAATGAACTGTACAAATTTTTTGGCATCACTGCGGACAACGTTGCGGCTGCAGTGCGCAGTGTGTTGCAGGCGTAACTTATTTTCAACAGAAATTTCAACGGGATTCTGGGGGACACATGACAATCAAGGTCGGCATCAACGGGTTCGGGCGAATCGGACGCATGGTGTTTCGCGCGGCTGTGCAGGATTTTCCTGATATCGAAATCGTCGGTATCAACGACCTGCTGGAGCCGGATTACCTAGCCTACATGTTGCGCCACGACTCGGTGCACGGCAAATTCAAGGGAGAGATCTCGGTATCCGGCAACACGCTGGTGGTCAATGGCAAAAAAATCCGTCTGACCGCAGTCAAGGATCCCACCGAACTGAAATGGAATGAAATTGGTGCTGACATCGTTATCGAAGCCACCGGTCTATTCCTCGACAAGACTACCGCGCAGAAACATCTGACGGCAGGCGCCAAAAAAGTCATCATGTCGGCACCATCGAAAGACGACACGCCGATGTTCGTGTTTGGTGTCAACGACAAGACCTACGCCGGGCAGACCATCATCTCCAATGCCTCGTGTACGACCAATTGCCTGGCGCCGGTGGCCAAGGTGCTGAACGACAAATGGGGCATCAAGCGCGGTCTGATGACCACGGTGCATGCCGCCACCGCGACCCAGAAAACCGTCGACGGCCCGTCGAACAAGGACTGGCGCGGTGGCCGAGGCATCCTCGAAAACATCATTCCCTCGTCCACCGGCGCGGCCAAGGCAGTCGGCGTGGTGATTCCGGAACTGAACAAAAAACTCACCGGCATGGCTTTCCGGGTGCCGACTTCCGATGTCTCGGTGGTCGACCTGACAGTCGAACTGAACAAACCCGCGACCTATGCCGAAATCTGCGCCGAAATGAAAGCGCAGTCGATTGGTGCGATGAAGGGCGTGCTGGGCTACACCGAGGAAAAAGTGGTGTCTACCGACTTCCGTGATGAAACCTGCACCTCGGTGTTTGATGCTGAAGCCGGCATCGCGCTCGACAGCACCTTTGTCAAGGTCGTGTCCTGGTATGACAACGAATGGGGTTATTCCAGCAAGGTGCTGGAAATGGTGCGAGTCATCGCGAAATAACTACACATCAAAAGCTTTGCAGCAGAGGACACAGAGTTTACAGAGAAAGCCGGGCGAAATGTTCTGCTCTGGTTCTCTGCGGTTCTCTGTGAACTCTGTGGCTAAAAGGGTTTGATCTTGAAGTTTCTCCGTCTTACCGACCTTCCTCTCGCTGGCAAACGCGTATTCATCCGCGCTGATCTGAATGTGCCGCAGGACGCCGACGGCAATATAACCGAAGACACGCGCATCCGCGCCACCATCCCAGGCATCAAACATGCGCTCGCGGCAGGCGCCGCGGTGATGGTGACGTCCCACCTTGGACGTCCGACCGAGGGTACGCTCAAACCCGAAGATTCGCTTGCACCGATCGCGAAGCGGCTGTCCGAAGTACTCGGTCAGCCGGTGCGCCTGGTGCAGAACTGGGTTGAGAGCGGTGTAGACGTCAAGCCCGGCGAAGTTGTGCTGCTTGAAAACTGCCGTGTCAACAAGGGGGAGAAAAAAAATGACGAAGCACTGGCACGCAAGATGGCGGCGCTGTGTGACGTTTATGTAAACGACGCCTTCGGCACCGCGCATCGCGCAGAAGCCACGACACATGGCATCGCGAAATTTGCGCCGATGGCCTGTGCCGGGCCGCTGATGGCGGCTGAGCTCGATGCGCTGGGCAAGGCGCTGAGCAATCCGGCACGACCACTCCTGGCCATTGTTGCCGGTTCCAAGGTTTCGACCAAACTGACCATTCTCAAAGCACTGGCATCAAAAGTGGACCAGCTGATTGTCGGCGGCGGCATCGCCAATACCTTCATGCTGGCTTCCGGCATGCGCATCGGCAAATCGCTGGCCGAACCCGACCTCGTCGGCGAAGCACAAGCCATCATCGACATCATGAAGGCGCGCGGCGCCACGGTGCCGCTACCTGTGGATGTCGTAGTTGCCGACGAATTGTCAGCACTGGCGCGGGCCAATCCGATCGCTGCAGATGCCGTTCGGCCCGACGATCTGATCCTTGATGTCGGTGCCAAAACCGCAAAAACTTTCGCCGGACTGATTGCCAAAGCCGGCACCATCGTCTGGAACGGTCCGGTCGGTGTATTCGAATACGACCAGTTCGCTGGCGGCACCAAAACCATTGCACTGGCGATTGCTGCCTCACCGGCGTTTTCCATTGCCGGTGGTGGCGATACACTGGCGGCGGTCGCAAAATACGGGATCGCAGACAAGATTTCATACATTTCCACTGGCGGGGGCGCGTTCCTGGAATTCCTCGAAGGCAAAACATTGCCGGCGGTTGAAGTACTCGAACAACGCGCGAAATAGGATTGCGCAAATAAGATCGCGCAAAATTAGCAGGGCGGCACACGCATCCAGCGCGCGCCGGACGCAGCAATAGCGGAATGGGTGGCGCATGATACGCAGAACAAAAGTAGTAGCCACGCTGGGGCCCGCGTCCAGCGATGCCAAGACGCTGGCCCGCATGATTGAAGCCGGCCTCGATGTGGTGCGCATCAATTTTTCCCACGGCACACCCGACGAACATCGCGACCGCGTTGAATTGGTGCGCAAATTGGCGCGCAAGGCCGGCCGCGCCGTCGGCGTTCTGGTTGATCTGCAGGGTCCGAAAATACGCATCGGCAAATTCAAGGACGGCAAAATCACGCTGGTTGCAGGCATGAAGTTCGTGCTTGACGCCGAGTGCAAACTCGGCGATCAGGAAGTCGTCGGACTGGATTACAAAAACCTGCCCAAGGATGTGCGTCCCGGGGACACCTTGCTGCTCGACGATGGACGTCTCGTGCTCGGTGTCATCAACGTGCGCGGCCCGCGCATTACCACGGTGGTGGAACAAGGCGGCCTGTTGTCGAACAACAAGGGTATCAACCGCAAGGGTGGCGGCCTGACCGCGCCGGCATTGACGGAAAAAGACAAGCAGGACATCAAGCTCGCCGCTGAACTGAAGGCCGATTTTCTCGGCGTGTCCTTCCCGCGTTCGGGCGAAGACGTGCGCTGGGCGCGCGACCTGCTGACCAAGGCCGGTGGCCACGGCTTGATCGTGTCCAAAATTGAACGTGCCGAAGCAATTCCCGCGCTGGAAGAAATCCTCGATGCCTCGGATGCCATCATGGTGGCGCGCGGGGACCTCGCCGTTGAAGTTGGTGATGCCGTGGTGCCGGCGCTGCAGAAGCGCATGATCCGCATGGCGCGTGAAAAGCAGAAACTGACCATCACCGCGACGCAGATGATGGAATCGATGATTTCCAGCCCGATTCCAACCCGCGCCGAAGTGTCTGACGTAGCCAACGCCGTGCTCGACGGCACCGATGCTGTGATGTTGTCGGCGGAAACCGCCGCGGGCCAGTATCCTGCCGAAACCATCGCCGCCATGGTGCGGGTCTGCATCGAGGCGGAAAAGGAAGAGATCGTTTATCCGGAACGCCTGGGTGGATTGAAGGAATCCGATGTCGAACAGGCGATTGCCCGTGCCACCGCGTTTACCGCCAAGGGCCTGGCTATCAAGGCGATTGCCGCGCTGACTCAAAGCGGGCGCACGGCGTTGATGATGTCGCGAATGTTCACCTCTGCGCCGATTTACGCGATGAGTTCGGTGATCGACACCCGTCGCCGCGTGACGCTATTCCGCGGCGTGCACCCGGTGCGTTTCAAGGGTGCACGCAACCCTGAAAAAGCGCTGCTGATGGCCGAGGACGAGTTGCTGAAGCGCGGCGTGGTACAGCACGGTGACCTGATCGTACTGACCATCGGCGAACCTTTCGGCCGCGCCGGCGGCACCAACACCATGAAAATCGTCAAGGTTGGCGAACACCGGAAAACCTGATTTTTTGGGCGCGTTTTGGGTGGTTTTGCCTGTATTCCCCTATAAATGCCGCGTGTAAAATAGTGTCCCATTCCGCTCTTTTTTCAGACTGTTTTTCAGACCTTTTCAGCAGGAGTTCCCATGTCAGCAAATGATCTCGCCGCCATCGCAAAGGCGATGGTTGCCCCGGGCAAAGGCATACTCGCCGCCGACGAAAGCACCGGCACCATCGGCAAACGTTTTGACGGCATCAGTGTCGAAAACAACGAGGAAAATCGCCGCGCCTACCGCGACATGCTGTTCCTGACCCGCGGCATCGGTGATCACATCAGTGGCGTGATCCTCTACGACGAAACCCTGCGCCAGAAATCGGCTGACGGCACCTCCTTCGTCAAGCTGCTGGAAAAAAACGGCGTGTTGCCCGGCATCAAGGTGGATGCCGGCGCCAAGCCGCTGGCTTTCTGTCCCGGTGAAACCGTCACAGAAGGTCTGGACAATCTGCCCAAGCGTTGTGCCGAATACGTTCAGCTGGGTGCCAAGTTCGCCAAATGGCGTGCCGTGATCGACATCGGCCGCGACATGCCGAGCTCGACCAGCATCGCTGCCAATGCCCATGCCCTGGCGCGTTATGCCGCGATCTGCCAGGAAGCCGGACTGGTGCCCATCGTTGAACCCGAAGTGCTGATGGATGGCGATCACACGATTGAGCGTTGCGAAGAAGTCACTGAATGGACGCTGAATGCGGTGTACGAAGCCTTGTACCTGAACCGTGTCGTGCTCGAGCACAGCGTACTCAAACCGTCGATGGTGATCTCCGGCAAAAAATGCGCGAAACAGGCACCGGTGGATGAAGTGGCTGCGCGTACCGTGCGTGTACTCAAACGCGCCGTGCCGGCGGCCGTTGCCGGCATCGTGTTCCTGTCCGGCGGCCAGAGCGATGAATTGGCAAGCGCTCACCTCAATTCAATGAACGTTCAGTTCAAGGGCAATCTGCCTTGGCCGCTGTCGTTTTCCTACGGTCGCGCGTTACAGCAACCGGCACTCAAAGCCTGGAAAGGTGCGGCGGGCAATGTCGCAGCCGCCCAAGCCGCACTGGCTCATCGTTCCAAAATGAACGGTTTGGCCAGCTTAGGCCAGTACAAGGCAGAGCTCGAACGCCAAGCCAAAGCCGCATAAAAAATAATAAAATCAATAATTTATATATAAGTTAGCACCCACTCCAGCCGTGCGGCTACCTGTTTCCATCATCACCGGTTTTCTGGGCAGCGGGAAAACCACGCTGTTGAACCGGCTGTTGCAGGACCCGGCGATGGCCGGCGCTGCGGTGATCATCAACGAATTCGGCGAGATCGGACTCGATCACCTGCTGATCGCCACACCCAACGAAAACACGGTGTTGTTATCGAGTGGGTGCATTTGCTGCACTGTGCGTGGCGACTTGGTCAACACGCTGCGCAATCTCGACAAACAACGGCGCAAAGGGGAATTGCCGCCCTTCGACCGGGTGTTGATCGAAACCACCGGACTTGCCGATCCGGTGCCCATTGCACAGACCGTGGTGACCGACGAAAAGCTGGCGCCCACTTACCAACTCGACAGCGTGATTACGCTGGTCGATGGCGTCAATGGACTGCAGCAACTCGATAACCAGCCCGAGTCCGTCAAACAAGCGGCACTCGCCGACCGGCTGCTGATCACCAAAACCGATATGCCTGAAGCGATGGCCGTGCCGGCACTGACAGTACGCCTGGCTGAACTCAATCCTGGCGCACAGATCATGGCGGCCGCACATGGCGAGGTCACGCCAGCCCTGTTGTTCGGCACGGCGATCAACTCCGAGGCGCGCGCGGCAGAAGTTCAGCGCTGGTTGCGTGAAGCATCTTTTGTGCGCGTTGAAGCGCAGCAAACATCAGCATTGGGCGCTCGCAACCGGGCCAGTGCCCACGACGCCCGCATCCAGTCCTACAGCATCCATCTCGATGAACCGATCAGCGCCGAGGGCCTGATCGCCTGGCTTACGGCACTTGCCTCGCTGCACGGCACGGAATTGCTGCGGGTTAAAGGCCTGCTTAATGTCGATGGCGAGCCGGTGGCGGTGCATGCGGTGCAGACCCTGATCCACGAACCGGTCACGCTGCAGCAATGGCCCGATGCCGAGCGTCGGTCGCGGCTGGTTTTTATTGCCCGCGGCATGAATCGCAGCGAGATTGAATCCACTTTGGATGTACTGCGCTGGAAGTCCACATCTACACAGCCTGCCGGTGAAACGCCCAAACCTGACCCGCAAGCGTACGCGCGTTTTCTTGCAGCGATGACCAAAATGCATTGACCTGATCCATCCCGACTTTGGCTTGACAAGCTGGGGGTGATTAATTAGCTTCGAGCTACGCTGCAAACGCTTACATTCTGCAAATTTTGCAGAATGATTTGCAAACAGATTGTGCAAACGAATTTTGCAAACTTAGTGCTGCAATTGCAGCACTGCGCACCATGGAGGAGTTTCCTGATGTTTGAATTCAAACCGGCAGAGGCCAAGGGCCCGGTTCGCGTGCTCAAGGGTGGTCTGCTGATCGACGGCAATGGCGGCAAACCGGTCAAGGATCCGGTGATCCTTCTCGAAGGCCGTCGCATCAAACAGGTCGGCATCAAAGGCAAGGTCAAGATTCCTGCCAAGGCCGAAGTCATCGATTGTGGCACGGCGACGCTGTTGCCGGGACTGATGGACGTCCATCTGCATACGATGATGTTCAACTGCCTGACCTTTCATAATTATCGCGTAGCGCAATGGGAAATTACGCCTGAGCTGCAGCAGATGTACGGCTTGTTTCATGCGCAGCTGTGTTTCGACATGGGCTTTACCACCCTGCGCGACCTCGGACTCAACTCCGGCCGCGGCCTGCTCACGGCACACCTGTGCGCGATCCGTGACTCGATCGAAGCCGGCGTCATTGAAGGACCGCGCATGTTGATCGGCGGCTTTACAACGATTACCGGTTCACACCTCGACCTGATCCAGCCGCGAGCCGCGCAACGTTACGGTTTCCAGACCGCCGACGGCCCCTGGGAATTGAGGAAACTCGCGCGGACCAACTTATTGGCAGGCTGTGACATTGTCAAAACCTGCGCCACTGGCGGTGGCGGCACCGACAAGGAAGAGCCGGACATCCGCAACATGACGCAGGAGGAAATTGACGCCATCGTTGACGAAGCCCACGCCTTCCACAAGACCGCTGCGGTGCACTGCTTCACGCCCAACGGCCAGCGCATGGCGCTCGCCGCCGGCGCCGATACCATCGAACACATGGTGTTCCACGACGATGAAACCATCGACATGATCGCAGAGGCCGGCACCTGGATGACGCCGACGTTGCTGCATCGCACAGACCACGCGATCGGTACGCGCAAGGATCAGGGCACTTCGCAGTTCGTGCTGAACAAGATGAAAGCGCTGCAGCCTTACTGTTTCGAGACTTTCCAGAAAATGCACAAGGCCGGCGTCAACATCGCGCTCGGTACCGACATGGGCTTCGATCCCGAGATGGGCACCAATGCCCGTGAGATGGAAATCTACGTCACCCTTGGCATGACACCGATGGAAGCGATCATGAGCGCGACGAGCAATGCCGCGCGCGCGATCAAGCTCGACAAGCAACTGGGTACCGTTGAGGCCGGCAAGCTGGCCGACATCATTGCGGTCAAGGGCGACCCGCTGAAAAACATTCGTGTATTCCAGGACAAGAAAAACATCCAGCTTGTGATGAAGGAAGGCCGCATCTACGCCGACCGCCGTCCGGGCCATGATAAAAACGTGGTCAGCGCGACGCCGCGGGACTGGAAAAAAATCGATTACCTGTAAACGTAACAGGTGATTAAGTGATGGGTGAATAAGCCCGGGAACTGTAACTGCGCAATCACTGAATTACCTGATCAATTAATATCACTGAGGAGATTGCAGATGGCTGCAGCAAAAAAAAGCACCGCCAAAACCAAAACCGAAGGCGCCATTCGTGCCGGAAACGGCCAGTACCAGTTCCGCATGGCGAAGTTGAAGAAGGTGGCTGCGGGTACCGGCTATTCGACTTCGCATGGCGGCGTCGTTGAGGGTGAGCGCATCCTTGTCGGCTACATCCACAAGCCGCGCGGTACGGGTTCGCGCATGCACTCGCACAAGAACGAGCAGCTGAACTATGTGCTGCGGGGCACTCTGGTGGGAACGGTGAA
>Ga0105090_10000025_pt1 | contig 53142 bp, 50 predicted proteins | sample PPLLak3March2015_FD_79110 | JGI IMG/M metagenome (GOLD analysis project Ga0105090, IMG submission 79110) | Freshwater sediment microbial communities from Prairie Pothole Lake near Jamestown, North Dakota, USA - PPLs Lake P7 Core (1) Depth... | ecosystem: Environmental > Aquatic > Freshwater >...
TAATTGCACATGGGGGATGTGAAACATATGATGAATTATTAACACAACTGGATCCAGATGAAATATTGTTTAATGTATTATGGTTTTCTCCGATAGAACAATGTTTATCAAATTGTTCTATAACAACACCCCAATACGATACAGGTTATTCTCGTTGGGATAAAACTAAAAAATTTATAGATATGGTTCTGTCATGTCTCTCATTATATTCTATTTTACAACAATACAATTCTAAAATAGGTAAAATGCAAAATTATCTTGTAAAAGATTTGGCATCAAACCAACCAGTTTTACGTGACCCAACATACCAAAATTTTGCTAAAGAGTGGCAAGGCAGCTTTAAAATAAGAACTCCAGTAAATCAACCAATAACATTTGATTGTTTGTCTTCTGTTAGTTATTATGAATTAATGCGACCTACTAAAAGTCCATGCAAATATGAATTTAGTGGACTTATTTTACCTTTATTTCCAGATGGAAAAACAGGTTGTGATGATAGATCGATTACGATTACAATGAATTCTCGATTAAACTCTGAAGTACGTCCCTTTGTGGATTTCAGTTTGTTTTCCGATATATTACAAATTCAAAACATGACAACCTATTTTGACATAATTATTAATATTTTAATAATTAAAAGCCAATTATCGTATCAAATATGGATTACAGAATGTGTTACATTTGATGAGTCATGTCAACCAACATGCGATGACGTTGATGAAATTGATTTAGACGAAATTGATATAGACCCTACTAATTGGATAAACCGTAAAATATTAAAAATAGATCTTGAAACTATAATGATGTTATTTGTATTATTTTTATTAATATCAAATAATAAAGATGGTGAATTAGATGTTATTAGAGGTCTAGTAAATAGTATTATAGAAGGGACTGATAAAATAACTCAATTAAAAAAGGTATGTCAACAACTGCATAAGTATTCAATTGAATTAAACTATTCAATTGATATATTATCACATGCTTGTAGACCAGGAAGAGACACAACTATGAAAAGACAAAGAACCCTTGAAGCAAAAGGAATAATTGACGCTATTACAGATATTGATGCTATTACAGACATTGAAGATAACAAAAATAGGTTAACTGAAAAATTAAATAAAACTATAGAACAAATACAAACAAGAAGTAGAACACTACAACAACAAGAAAATGCTCAACCTATATCAGGAAGAACCCGAGCATCAGCAAACAGAAAGGTCCGACGTAACACATTATCTTCACCATATAACAAAAGTGGTGGCACCAATTCTAAAAAAAAGAATAAATCAAAAAAAAGAAGGATAACCAAAAAAAATAACAAAAAAAGAACAAAAAGAAATCGTTATTTTAACATTACATCATCCCCATAAATAAACTTGTTCATAAAATAATCTGAATTCTCAATCGTATACACATACAAATATTGTTGCTGTAATAAACGTTCGTTTTTTTCTCTTGCTTGTCCGGTTGCTGCCATTCCTATAAAATAATTATAATAGTCTTCCTGTTGATAATAATTCGCCAAATAATTATCAACTGCTTTGTGTCTTCTTGTAATCGTAAACTCATCATTGGCAGGGTCATCGTCATCGTCATCGTCCTCGTCATCATCTTCTTCCTCTGCATCATCCAATTGAAAGAAGTCGCATGGTTCGCAAAAAGCAGCAATCGTGTAATCATGTTGCCCCATGTTTGTAATTGCTTCTAATAAAAACACTTGGTTCCACCAACTCTTACTTTTCTCTCCATTACCTTCTAATTTGACAAAGACATCAAATAAATACTCTTCAATAATCTGTTGTTGTCGTTGTGTCATGATTGTGTTGTTGTTGTTTGGTTGTTGTTGTCGGTCGAGAGAAAAAGCATTTCAATTTTTATGATATTATTTAACATAAATGGAACAACATGTCCTGCGCTTACGTTACAACCATTTATGTTATTAAACGTATATTTTATTTATATTTGTATTTATATTTGTAACAGCATCTGTATTTTTTTTATGAAATTCTATATTAAAATTTTTTATATTATTTATTTCTACAACAGAAGACCAGCTATGTATTAAACAACAGTCACCGTTGTTAGTATAATTTGAATAATTTCTTATTTTATTATTACCTAATAAACTTGCTAAAATAGAAAAAGTACTATATTTTACTCCTTGTAAAATTGATTTACATTTTGATAAACAAAACATATCTAAAACACTATTATAATTACAATAATTATTTTCATTGTCATAATTAATTTCTAATATTGTTATTTGTTTATTATTATAAGTTGAAATATTATTTATAATATTTGTTATTTCATGTTTCCAATTGTTGTCTTCGCTTACAATTACAAACTTTACATCATTTTCATTATTAATTATATATTTTACATCTTCTAATAATTTATTTGTTATTATTTCAAACTCACTTGTTAAATTTTCATGACGAATGTCAGGATAATTATTTACCTTATCACTTTTTCTCAAATGAATGCCATATGCGTTTTCAATTTCATTTGGAATTTTTGATAATATAATGGGAGATGGGGATATTATTTTTTTTGCATATATAACAAAATCAGTTGATATTTTTTCAAATGTAATTTCAGGGTAAAATTTTGAAATAAATTCATAAACTTTATAAGGACAAAGGGAAGATGATGGATTGGGCGAATGTAAATAAAAATTACATGTATCATCTGAAATTATGATATCATTAAAATTAAATAATCGTGTATCATAATTGTTATTTCCCCAAGCAAAATTCCCATTATTATCAAAAGTTATTTTTGGTTTATAGTTAAGATGTTTACACAATACAAAAAATCCTACTAAATCTAATAATTTATCCCCTAACCCATTCGCTAAAGTAATGTTTACAATATTATTCATAAATCTATATATCTATATGTATTAATAATATTATAAAAAAAACGAATAACGCGGAAAACTCGTCCCTCTTTTTTATCAAGATAGTCCAATGTATTATTACGCATTGTTTGTTTGTTTGATTGTTCTCGCAGTCATATTCGCCTATTTTCGTATGAAATACGGATTTTGGATACATCAACCAGTATTTCATTGTTATGATATATATTACATGGTATTTCCACCAGGCATAATAATGAATGAATTACCGCAAAAAAATAAATACACGAATTTTAAAGACATTACAACAAGTATTATTTCTCAAATAGATAAAAATAAACGAGGTAAATTTATGAATATTATTAAATCGAATTATTTAAGAAATGGAGACAATGTTTTCTCTCCAAAAGAAAAAAATGTAATGTCGTATTTTATAGGACACAATCATCCTTGTTTTATTTCTTTTTACAATGAGCAGGAATTATTGAATGACGAGAAAAATTCGCAAATTATTGAACAAGACAAACTCATTGGCACAATGACAACGCGTCCTCTGTTGGTTTCTATCAAACAAGATGCATCAAAATCAAAAGAAAAAGAAAGGTTAGACTTTCCAGTCTATTATGCGGATTATTTATGTGTAGATAAATCTAAAAGAAAACAAGGCATTGCACCTCAAATTATTCAAACACATGAATACAATCAACGACATATGAACCAAAACATTGTCGTTTCTCTCTTTAAGAAAGAAGACGAATTAACAGGGATTATGCCAATGTGTATTTATAAAACATATGGTTTTTCAGTAGAAACATGGAGAAAACCTAGTCCATTGGACGCAACGCATTCTGTCATGGAAATCGGAACAAAAAACATGTATTTATTAAACGATTTTATAAAAGAAAACATTAATCAGTTTGACATGTTTATTATGCCTGAAACCGCAAACATTGTAGAATTAGTAAAAACGGAGAATATATTTATTCACATGATTGTTTCCGCAATCAAAGACAAGATTGTTGCCGTATATTTTTTGAAGAAATCGAATACATTTATTGAGAGAGACAAGGAGGTTCTCTCTTGTTTTGGTTCCATTCAAAGTGAAAATAAAGACGAATGCAACGACGAACTCTTTATTCAAGGGTTTAAGATTGCGTTTTGGAATGTTGCAAACCAGTATAAATTCGGATTTGCTGCCATTGAACGCATTTCGCATAATTGGAAATTGATAGACAATATTTCTCTCAAAACCAAGGCAGAAATAGTAAGTCCATCAGCCTATTTTTTCTATAATTTTGCGTGTCCAACATTCAAATCAGAGAGAACCTTGGTCATTGATTAACTGTTGAAGAGTGAAATAAAATACAGGAGAACAATGCCACGTTTATCGCACATATTTGCCGACACGTGCGAAACTATCACATACAAATATAATAAAAATCCCTAAAAATGAATATAATATTACTTCTTCAGTAACATTATTTGTTTTTTCGTCTTGTTGTTCTTCCAGCAAATGTATCATATAATTTAATTTTTGAATAAGAACATCATGTGCAACATTTTCATATGTTGATGCCATCGAGGATCCCATGCTGCGTGTATGTCCGCCGCCGTACCCAAGTGCAGAATTATCTTTATAATTAGGTATCATTTTTTTATAATATTCGTCGGCACTGCGTGAATCACCATAATTCGCCTGTATATTATTCAAGTCAAAATTATCTTTTTCATAATTAGGTTGCGGTTGATTACCTAATGTAGTCATTGGTTCCTTATTTGGTTGTTTGTTCTCCTTGCTCGCAATTTTGTACCCACTCATGGACTCAGGTTTTGGAGGTGGGTTAAACAAAATAGGGTCGGTGTTTTCATGTGCGGAAGGATAATTTCCTAACAAATTATTGTCTTCATTGTATAAATTCGAATGAATTTTTTCCAACATTGAATTGACTTTTTCAGAAGGTGGGTTCCTTTTTTGTGTTCTGTTATGTTGTTGACGTTTTTTCTCTACATTCGTGTATGTTGTGTTATCATTATTACTTGTATTGTCATTATCGAATGGAGCAGCATAAATTGCTAAAGACATTATTAATAAAAATGTAGATAATAATTTATATAACTAATTTATATATGCTATTAGAAGAATTAAGCAGAAATAAAAGGGCTATGGCTGGATTTATTATTGTCGCATTGTGTATAATTTATATTATTTCAAAGAAATTTTTATTTCGCACTATTTTAGGAAGATTAATATTGGTTATTGGATTAGTCGCAACAACAAAAAATAATAAAACGATGGGTCTTGGATTACTAATATTGATTTGTTTAGCTTATTCCCAAATGTCCAATGATTTTGAAAATATGGAAAATCCTGCATCAAATCCTAATCCGACCTCATCATCGAGCTCAAGCCTATCATCATCCCTATCATCAAAACTATCATCAATGCAAAATCCAACCTCAACATCAACATCGATCCCATCATCGACCTCGAGCCCATCATCGATCCCATCATCGACCTCGAGCCCATCATCGATCCCATCATCGACCTCAACCTCAAGCCCATCATCGACCTCAACATCGATCCCAACATCAACTCCAACAACACCAGATATAGCAACCATCGAAGAAAAAAAAAGAAATATAATCACTGGTAAAAATGTGAATTCTCTCCCAATTCCTCCTAAAGATAGTGCAAAAGATGTGTCAGGAACTAGTGGTGTTAAAGAAACATTTTTAGGTTATTCACAATTTTAAATCTTCGCCGGTTTAAATCCTTGAATAATACCAAAAAATACCTATACAACATGACTTATTTTGATTTATTATTTTTATAATCTTTATATATGGTAAAAACTAACTCTTTCAATTTATTATTATTTATGCATGAACATATAATGTATTTAAACAGCAGTAAATTTTTTGCTGGCATTATTATGATTTTGTTAAACGTGGGGTCTAAATTTATAACAATTCAATTTAGTAAATCAACTGAAGAATATATGAAATATACATTAAGCAAACAAATACTCGTCTTTGCAATGTCATGGATGGGTACTCGTGACATTTATACAGCACTTGGTTTAACCGCCATATTTACTGTTTTATCTGATCATTTATTTAACGAAGAAAGTCCATTTTGCATTGTTCCTCATAGTTATAGGGTTTTACATAAACTTATAGATACAAACAATGATGGGGTTATTTCTGACACTGAATTAAATTCGGCAATAGCTGTATTAGAAAAATCGAAAAAACAGGCACAAGCAAAGATGCAAAAAGAAGCATTACATAAATTTAATTTATCAGTGTCTGCGACGGATGGACATAATTATTAGAATTAGAATTCGAGTTAATTTCTACGTTTTGTCCGATGTCTTCGTCTTTTGCTGCCGCCTTTTGTCCGACGTCTTCGTCTTTTGCTGCCGCCATTTGTCCGACGTCTTCTAGTGTCGTCGTCGTCGTTTGTCCGTCGTCTTCTGGTATCGTCGGCATCGTTTCTGTTTTTGTTTGTTGATGTATTTTGTGGTTCCGTGTTTTTTTCTTTATTTCCAGTTTCAGCATATTTTTGATAAATAGCATCATCGATAAAACCGGTCATTACACGTTTAGTATTTTCAAAAGGATTATCTTTTTTAACCTTATACCATTGTTCTATCCCACTAAAAATGCTCCATTTTTTATATACATCATTTTCTTTTTGTAAACAATCAAAGGCTTTAAAATTTGGAGAATTCGCGGCTGGCAACGTTTTGCCTGGAAACAGGTTCAAACTAATTGTTATATGTATGCTTTTATCATTATTAAAATATGATATTTTAATTGTGTTCATTAAAATGGTTTTTTTATGCAAAATATCATCTTCAATATTTTCTACAGGGGTCTGTTTCTTTGATGTGTCTTTCTCATCAGCATCATCATCATCATCGTCGTCTTCAATAACTGCCTTTTCAAATGTGTAACTTTTAATTACATAAGGTTTGGAAGCTTTTCCAAGATAAATAATAGTTCCTTCTTTAAATAAATGTTTTACTATTTCTTTAACATTATATTCTAATTGCACATTGATAGAATTCTGTTGTTTTTGTTTTTCTTTTAGTTTTATGTTGTACTTTTTATTATATAAATCTGTTTCTTTTGTAAATGGTGCATATGGATTTACATACATATATTTATTCGGTTCGTTTTTATCTGTCATGGAAGTTTCATAAAAAATACTTGGTATATCAACAATTTCTGTATTTAAATTGATAAATAATTTGTATAATTTTGTCTCATTTTTATTTACAGATTTAATTGTATCTTTATATTTATTCATAAGTTTTAAAAAATCTTTCATTCTTTTTTTAATTTTGGTTGCATCATCTGTTTTTTCAATTTGTTCTCTGGCTTTATCTTCTTTATCTTCTTCGTGTTCTTCATCTTCTTTCCTTTTCTTATCCCTCTTTTTTTCTTCTTCTTGTCGTTCTTTTTCTTCTTCTTGTCGTTCTTTTTCTTCTTCTTGTCGTTCTTTTTCTTCTTCTTTTTCTCGTTCTTCTTTATCAATCGGATTTTTTATTCTCTCGGCTTCTCTCTTTTCTCTTTCCTCTCGTCTTTCTTCTCGTCTCTTTTCTCTTTCTTCTCCTTCCTTTCTTTTCTTTTCGTTTCTTTCTTCCTCTTGCTGTCTTTCTATTTGTGCTTTTTGAATTATTCTTCTATCCTTTTCTATGTTTTTATTTATAAATTGTTCCGTCCTTTTAAAAAGAATTTGTGTAAATAATTTAGCACCTGATATTATACCATCTTCATGTCTCTCAATAGTGTTGTAAAATAAACGATAATAATAATCAATATTTTGAAGTAAATATGTTATAAACTCTATAACATTGTCATCCACCTTAAATGTGCTTGTGGAGAGTAAGTCAGTTTTTTTATTATTTACTGAATAAATAATTTGAGTAAATCTGTTTCTAAACATATAAAGCAGTGAAAGAATTTCAACATAAGCAAAAACAATGCTCTTATATGGCACTTCTCCTTTTTTAAGTGTAGGATCTGGATCCATTAATCCTGTATAACCTCCATTGCTTCCAGAAGAATATCCTGTAGGAATTCCAGCACTACGTGGATATGGTATATTGGGGGCATAAAAATTATAAATGCGTATTTCCGCATTATTTGCACCTTTTTTATTTGTATAGTGGTCTTTATCATTGTCATTAAAAATAAAAAGAGTATTGTTATAATTACTCATTGTTATCATGTTAGTAAAATTTGTGTATCTATTATTTCTATTAAAAACATTTGTAACAACTGATATGTGTTGAGGTCCGTCTGGCAGTAGTTGGTATTGTTGTTGTTGTTGTTGGTATTGTGGGTTGTATGATTGTTGTTGTTGTTGGTATTGTGGGTTGTATGATTGTTGATATTGGGGTTGTTGTGGTTGTGGCTGATATTGTTGTCTATACATACATGTAATCTATAAAATAATTAATAACAACAGTATTTTAAGAACAACTAATAAATAAACAATAGATATTAGTTGAAACGTATATTCATCGATACAATAAGGCAGGTATTTTGTAAAATGTTTTTTATATTTAATCTTTTGTTTATCCGAATTAAAAGAAATACCACACATTTTCATGGTAGAACGAAATAAGGATGTATTTATGTATTTTTCTTCCATTAAATAAATAGGACATGTTCTGAGTATAATGTTTGAAGTTAAATTGATGGATACTATAATAAGTAACATAAACAAATAATTAATGTTTGTTGTAACACATATATTTATTATAATAAATATAACATAAAGTTGATGGCACCCCAAATAAAACATGCCTAAAAATAAATCCATTGACATATTGCGTTGAAACGCTTCCCTTGCAAATAAAATATAAAGTTCAATTAAATCATACTCTTTTAAATCAATCATTATAATTAATAATAAAATAATTACTTATAATGAATGCGTATGGTTGGTATTTATTATAGTGATATATATATTTCTTTATCACGATATTATTAGTTGCTGAATTTGGATTTATTAGAAGTTCAGCAATCCTCTTTTACTTATTGTTTGTATGAATAAATGGGTTGATGTGCAAACCTTTTCTTCTTATGCGGATTTATTCTTCGCCATTAAGGTTTTAAATTTTTACCGGTTTAAATATCTAAACTAACTGTGTTTTTATCAGATTTAGGTCGTCGTTTACTGCGTTTTGGCACATTACCATCACCCTGCAAATCTTTCAAATCACTTATGCTAATTGTGCTATTATTATTATTGTCTTGTTCAGCCGGAATACTGATTGTTTTTGTTTTTAATCCAGAGAGAATTTCGCTAATGTCACTTGGTCCTTTCATTTCAGGTCTTAAGGACGGCGTATATCTTCTATCTTGTTCTAAAGAGGTGTTAATAGGTCTTGGTGTTTCTCTAAAATGTATCCCATCATTGCCGCCACTATTGCCTCCACTATTGCCGCCTCCACCTCCGCCTCCACCATTCATATAATTGTTATTACCTGGTCGTCCAGTTGGTGGTGGAACTGCTCTAGGACCCTGTGTTGCCATTGGAGGAGGAGGCGGTGCATCATTACCATTCATCATGCCACCCATAAATCCTGAAAATCCTGGATTGCTTTGTCCCATGCTATTTACTGCGGCTGTTTGAAACTGACGCATCAAATCTGGATTTTGCCGTAAAATATCATCCATTCCAGGCATTGCACTTTTAAACATTGTATTTGTCATATGAATCATCATACCACTTCCTCCCAATTGAAAAAGTAATTTAAGTTCTGGTGCCATTGTAGCACGCGATTTATATTTTTCAAATAATTCTCCAAAAATATCATCATAATCTTGAATGTTTTCATTCACTTGTTCGCTCCAACCATCTAATTTAATATCAAATGGGTCAAATCTATTATTTAAAAACTCAATGCCATTGATAATTGCCATCAGCATATTACCCTGAAATTTCATTGAATTTTTCTTATTCTTCTCATCAACAATTGTTTCATATTCACCTTGCATTTCAGCCAATGATGACTCCATCGTGTATTTTCTAGAAAATTCCACACCTTTCTTCTCTAAAGCTTCCAGTTTTCTCAAAATTTTGAATTTCTCTCTCAACATCTCCTCTTTTGACATTTGTGGTTGAGTAGGCACAGCAGGAGTATCTGGATTTAAAGGAATATTATTGAATTTACCATAACCATCCCATGTTTGCGAATTTTCATCCAATCCTCCAAATCTCACGGAACCAGAACCAGAACCATGTGATTTATCTTTATCACTAGCGGTTTCATCACTCGAAGATATACCAGAAAAAAAGTTGGATTTTGTAGAAGTATATGTTTGCTCTTCTGACAAATTATTCAATTCATTTTCCAAATTGTTCAAATCATCTAAATTAATATCACTTGACAACTTTTTAGATCCTTCTTTCGCTTTATCATTCATAAGTAATTCAATTCCAGAACCGAAATTACTTGATTTTTGGCTTGGAACATTCCAATCTAACTCAGAAATTTCAATAATGTCATCCATTAATTATTCATAGTAAATTTATTTTAAGTCAAAAACGCATCTTATTGTTTATTATTTTTATTTATGTACCAAATTCCTTGTAAAAATGCATCTGCTAAATCGTCCTTCTTTTTATGGGTTTTTAAATAAGCAGTCATTACATTGTCGTGTTTTAATAAGTCCAAACATACAACCACACCTTTTTTCTTTCGACTAGCATAATCTAGTTTCTCTCCCTTTGCATCCTTTGTATCCTTTGTATCTTCAACATCTTCTTCATCCTCATCCGTATCTTGAGCAACCGCAACCATTTTTAATTTATTTGAAGAAGAAATGAACTCAATAATAATGACCGGATTTTTCATAATAAAATATTGTGCAACCATGCCTTGAATTGTTTTCATGCGATTTGCAATTGGACTTATTTGATTTTCAATAATCACATGTGTAATTTCCTGAACAATCGTATCAAATATGGCATCAAATTTCTTTTGAATGTTTCTACCGACCGTAATCAAATCTACATTAGATGCATTCACTTCCGCAGCCTTTTCAAAACAGGTGTCATCAATATATTTATGAATGAGAGAAACTAACTCAGGTTTTCTAATCTTTTCTTTGTCATATTTGAGTTTATATTTGTCGGCAAGAAGGAGCAATTGACCGATTTTTTGTTTGTTTATTGTTGCATGTTTTAATTCAGAAGTTGGAATTATATATTGTTTTTCTGCCTTGGCATGTTTTAAACAATAAAATATGTCATTCTTTTTGAATTTCGCGGTGGAGGATTTGACACAATGAATACATTTTTTCGGTGTTTCCTCTGCAACATTAATAATATCCCATGTTTCTACTGTTGGAGGTTCTTCTTTTTCTTCTTCTTTTGTCGACATAACACAAAACGCCATATTTTTAATCCCTACATCAATGCTTACGACTTTCATATAATAATAAATAGTAAATTATTATTATATTGTTTTTTTGACATGTTTATTTTTTACCTCGTCTCTTTGTCGTGCGTCTTTTTGTCGTGCGTCTCTTTGTCGTGCGTCTTTTTGTCGTGCGTCTTTTTGTCGTGCCTCTTCTCGTCCGTCGTTGCCTCTTGTTAAAAATCCGCGATCCACCAAGAGCGATGACCCCTCGCAATGCAATCAATTTTGACTTTAAAATAGTAAATATTTTATTGTATTCTTCCCTTTCAATTTCAGATTTCGAAAGCATTTTGCTCTGTATATCTGCAAGAGTCAATTCTCCATAACCAGCATCATACCCATTTTCAGTGAAATAGTTGTCTTTATTGAATATAGGAATACGATGAGTATCAAATAATTTACTTGTTATTTCTTCATTGACATCAGCCTGATGACTATCACTAACAGGAACTCTCTCAATCTTTTTGTATTTTCTGGGCGTATCATCAAAAGTCTTATATACACTACATGATAGATCTGTTAAAAAGAATTTTGTGTTTCCATCTGGAACATCTTTATTTTTCGTATATGATGAAATTGCATTTATAATTGTGCTTAATTTACATTTTCCATCTTCTATAAATTCTTCCAATTCTTCTTTTATTGTTTCGTCGCGTTCTTCAATTAATTCTTGTATATAACGAAGACTGTCGTCAATAAACTCTGGAGATGTATTTGATAAAATAAATGTTTTTACTGTAACAGTGCTTTTTGTTGCATCGCCAACCTTTGGCTTAATAATTGCAACATCAATATAAATTCCAAACAATTGCTCATCCGGAGGTGCTTCTATAGGTCGATTGCTTGAAAATACTTTTTCTGCATATTCTCTCTTTTGTGGAAAATATTGACAATAATTCGGATCATCTAATCTTTCTTTAAATTCTAATTCAGTGTTCAACTCAGCCAATCCTTCTTCGCTATATCCAGTTAAATCTGCGTTATAAAAATTTCTAGGTAAAAATTTCACTGGTTGTGTTTCATCAAAATGAACTTGGGACAAACATTGTAAATTTGAAAATAATCGCATTCGTGAAACATAAATAAAACGCAAACTTGAATTATACTCAGGACATTCATCCTTACCTTCAATATGCTCGATATGAACCTTGCCTGCTGGAGCCATCAATCGTGTAGATATTGTATTGTCGTTTGGAACCTCTTTAACAATAAAATCCGCATCATTTACCATTGGTCCTGTTTTGTCAATTACAACTGGAAGTTGACCGTGCATATGAATAACAATTGATACTAAACATGTAGGTTGGTCCGTTGTTACTGTTACAACATTTTCATTATCTAATATGAGATGCTGTCTTTGTAATTTTTCGGCATTTGTAGGAAAAAATTCCTGAGTTGTAGGAGGTGTTTCTCTTGTTCTCTTTTCTCCTGGTAATTTTAATCCAATGTCCATACATTTACATGTTATTTTCTAAAGTCATTGACGGTGAAATCATTCGTGCGTTTAATTGTTGTCGCGATAAATATGGCGATTTTAAATCACTGTTGCAATAACCATATCCAGGAGCACTCATGTCAAATTGATTTTTATATAAAAACGGCACATTGCTAGAAGGCGTTGTATTTGTCAATTCATGTGGGTTTATTCCTAAATCATAACAGGCTTCATGCGAATTGTATTTCATAATTTTTAGCCCATTTTTTTGCATATATTGTCTGTAATCCCAACTCGATTGTATATTTTCTTGTTTTTGAATTCGTGCATTAATCACAGCTTCTGGTTGCCAAGAAGCATAATTTCTACCATCACTCATAATTGGCGGAAAATTAAAATGAATATTGTTTGAACCAGAATAACATTGTGCCCAAGACATTTATACTATTGTTGGAGAGAAAATTATTCCGCTTCTAACAATTTCAACAATTCCGGCTTTTTCATTTTACTCGCATCTGAGGATGGAACTAATCCTTTTTCAGTAACTATTTGGCGTAATTTTGTAATAGTCATTTTTTTGTAATCTAATTCTGATGACAATACAATTTTAAACCCATCTAATTCAGAGGATGAGATTGGGTCATGTGGTTCTGCTTCTGCTTCTGCTTCTGCTTCTGGCAATAATGCCGTTGTCAAATCCAATTCTTCATGCACGTCTGATGGCTCTTCTTCTTCCTCTTTTATTTCTGGAAGTTGTTCTTGAGAGAGAAATACATGTTTAATGTCTGAGACTACTGATCCGTCATTCTCATAAATATTTATATTTAATTTCAATGGTTCTTCTTGTTCAACCTTTACATCGTCATCGTCATCGTCATCATCCTCATCCTGATCATCGTCATCATCATCCTCATCCGAACTAGTGTCATCATCATCATCCGAACTACTGTCATTCTCATCATCCGAAACTGTTATTAATTCTATGTTTTCTTTAGTTAATTCCTTGTTATTGTTGTTATTATTATTATTATTACCTCCTTTGATTGATTGAGCTATAGTTGTTGCTAAATCCGCAATTGCCTTTATTTTATGATTTTGTTCTCTCATCTTCATATCCATGTAAAACAATAAAAATCCTGCAACTAACAATAAAAGTGCTAAAAATAACAAAAATTGTGGATTAAATAAGTTCATTATAAAAAGGGATATATTTTAATTCATAAATTAACGAGTTTTGGTTTTTCTTTTATTACGAGTTTTTCTTTTTCTTTTACAAGTTTTTCTTTTTCTTTTACAAGTTTTTCTTTTTCCACCGTCGAATGTTTGTTTGTCTTCTGCTGGTTTTCGTTTTTTTGTTAGTAGTCGTTGTTGTTGTCGTAATTCTATTTGTTGTTGTTTTAGTTCTTCTCGTTGTAATTCAGGGTTAGTAGCAATTAAGATGTCTGTTTTTAAATAATTTAAAACATTATTTATTTGGATTTTAAGAAATAATAAATGGTCATCATTTTCTGTTTCTTCTTCCAATTGATGTAATTGAACTGCTGATTGAATTGTCTGTTTGGTACATTTTGCTTCTTTAATAGTTGCAATATCAATAGAATATTGATTTATTGGGAAATCTTCAAAATATTTAAAATATTGTCGTCCTAATACTGCAGATGCAACAATTTTCAGTGGGCGTATTAAATCTAAAAATCTATAAAATGTCATTAAACCTGGCTGTGTTAAATCTGGTGTAATTTTAGCTGATGGTTGATCTTGTTCCATTGGGTGATCTTGTTCACCTATTTTTTCGGAATAGGCCATTGTATCTTGTGTCTCATCTGGTTCCATTGGTTCACCTTTTTTTTCATCAACGATTGGTTGAAAATTGTCATCAACGATTGGTTCAAATGGTTCAACTATTGGTTGAATTGCTTCAACTATTGGTTGAATTGCTTCAACTGGTATTTCAGGAAAGGCAGTTGTAACTTCTTCTGGTTTATATCGTTCCATTGGGTTCGACGAACAATTAAAAGCAATCTCACACTCTTGTGACAATTGTCCTTGTTTTTGAACTGTTGCATTTTGTTCTGGATTTGCATTAGGTCTGCATACAGAATGAATGGTTGCAAATGTAATTTTATTTATAGTTGCTTGTTCATGTATATAATTATTAATAAGTATGTTAAATGTTGTTATTGCCGCAAGAGGCAACAATGATGTATCATTATGTATCTTCTCAATAAATGCAATTTCATCAGGATCAGTAGGTTGATAATTATCAATTGGTATTTTCATCATAATGTGATAATAATAAAAATACATTAAATTCATTAAATTCATGATTATGTTTATTTCCTTCCATTTACCATTTGAAATAAACCATAATACATACAATAAAATAGATACATCTTCTGCAGAAATTCTAGATATTTTTACATTATTATTAATTACAGGCAATCCATTAACATTTGCTTCAGCAATAGTATCAAAATTAACATTGGGGTCTATAAATGAATAATCTAATCTAACAGGGGTTGAATAATGATGACCACTCGCACTTTTAACTAGTATAGTTGCTATAGAACTTGTAAATGTAACATTTCTTGCTATTAACATTTTTATAATAAAATTTAATAAGGTATTATTCATACGCAAGCATTTGTTAATATCACGTATTGAACTTACATCAAATACAAGCATAGTTTTAATTTCGTCTAGTAATGATGATGTGGGATATAAATTTGACTTAGGTGGCAGGACCCCTTGGCTTTTTGTAGGTGGTCCCTTAAATCTAATAGGGTTATAATTACTTGATACCCAATTGTTATTTATACAAAATGCGGCAAGAAATAATCCAGAGAATGCATCATGAACATCATCATTATTATAAAAACAATAATTAGAGAAACAATAAATTTGATTTTTATGTGTTCCTATATGAGGTATTCCAAGATGATCTGTTCGCATAATTTTGTCTTTAGCAATCTGAATTGCTTCAGCATTTGTAACAACAAAATTATCTACGCCAATTTTTACAGAAACGGTATCAGCAAGCATAGCCTCTAACAAAGTTCTTGTTGTAATGCCAACACAATGTTCGTCAACCCTGACGTTAAATTGTCTTTCACTAATATTCTTTCGATAATTAATTAATTTATTCATACGATGTGATGGATGGGTTATATCTTTAGAAGATAATCCTGAAAAAGAAAATGGAGTTGTATAAATAAATAGCATGCGATATGGAATTATGTAATCAGTTGTTAAATTGTAATCAAAATTAGCTGTTCCATGACAACTTAAAATTAATATTCCGCTCAATAGAGAATTAATTGCATCTGCACCATCAAGTGGTTTGCCTATTGAAGGACATGGAACTGGTATAAGTTGGTCAGTAAAAGGTGTCGAAACGCAAGGTATTTCAGTAGACAAAGGATCACCATCCATAGTGCCAGCATTTGTTGCTTCTTTTATTAAGGCGTCTTTTTCATGTAAATCCTTAACTTTTCTGAGTTGAAGTTTCCTTGCATAAGGCGATATATATGTATATGGGTCTTCTTTTTGTTCTGCCATCTATATTAACATCAATATAATATTTCCTTTCTAAACATGATATTTATTATTAGTAGTTATAAATGCCATATTTTCTATTGTAAGATTTGCGTCGTTGTTTATGAGTTTTTCTTTTATATAGTTTGCGTCGTTGTTTATGAGTTTTTCTTTTATATAGTTTGCTTCTTTTATGAGTTTTTCTTTTTCCACCAGATGTCATTTCGATGCCTGGTGATTTGAGAGATGGTTCAGACATGTCTGGAACCAAATCCAATTCAAATATACTATTGTCGTCCACACTATGTTCAACAATATGTAAATCCGAACTTTGGGGTATTGGTATAATTATGACATTTTCGCTGATTTGTTCTCCTTGTCCTATAAGCATGCTTGTTAAAAAATCTAACAAATTCATACCAACACGAGTTACTGCTGTAACAACCATATTAGTAGGATGCTTTTCAACAGATATTGCAGTAGGAGGAGGAGGTAGAGGTTCAGAAGGAGGCAGAGGTTCAGGAGGAGGTAGAGGTTCAGAAGAAGGCAGAGGTTCAGAAGAAGAAGAAGAAGGAGGGATAAGGCTTCCTAAAATCTCTTCAAAATAAGGTAACGGAGGAGGAGGATTGTTACAACTAACAACACAAATCGAATGTTGAGAAGTGTCTTCTGTCATTTGCATACATTCTTGAGTTACGTCACGAGGCGGTCCTGTCCTACCTTTTTTAGCTGGATCCGCATTGGGTCTACAACCATTCATAATTGTTAAAAAATTTATATGATAATATTTTGCACATTGGTCGACATAATCATTAATAAATCTATTAATGATATATACACATTCATCTTTTTTAGAAACATCATCTTTAAATATTTTAATACATGTGCTCATAATTTCCATAAATTTATGTATACAATCTATTTCGGCTGTTTTGCCATTTGAAATAAACCATAGTATATGCACTAATACAGAAAAATCTTCCGAATTTATTTCATATATTTTCATATCGTTAAGATTAAGTTTACCACTAAAATGTTCAATAAATCCGGCATAATCATCATCTATCCAATTAAAAGTATATCTTGTATTCTTAAATTCGCTTGGTTGGGTTGTTTTGTTTGTAGAAAAAATAACCCTTCTTGCTATCAATGCTTTTATAATTAACATTATATGAGTATCTGCGTCTATATATTCAACTTTACGAATTTCTTCGAAAGAACATAGGTCGTATACCAACGCATTCTCTAAGCTTGTATTTAAAACATTACGAGAATTAGTTCGTCGTTCAGGATACGTTTTTGTAAATAATGAAAATGGTGCCTTAACTTTTAATTTCATAATGGGTGCAACCACAAATGTAATGCCATTTGTTACCATTTGTGTCCCATTAAAATCTACTGTAACATGTTTCGCACTAGACCATCGTATGCCGTCTATTGTTTCTATTTCACACACATGCATAAACCATCCACAAAAATCATCAGCCTTTGGATTTTCTTCATTTGGTTTATCAAAAAAGGTTTGTGCACAAAAAGTTAAGATTTGGTTCAAAGATGTTCCAACTGCATACTTTCCAATTGAACAAATATCCCTACCGTTATCTTTACAATCTTGTATTATATGTGTCTGTTTTTGTATTGTCGCATATTGTGTGAAATTTTCGAACTCTGAAATTAAATTGTCACTACGCATAGCATTATAATAATCAGCTGGTGTTATTTTACATTTTTTTTCTATAGATTTTTTTTTAAACAACGTGTCAAATATAACTAATATATCCGTGCGATGAAAACTGTCGCCAAGTGGTGCAGCATAAGACACTAATCCTAAAAAAGTTATATATATTTGCAGCATGTTAAAAGGAATTGTTGGTACATTAGTTAAGTTTCGATCCTGCTCTATTCCACCATGATATATACCTGTTATAATTCCACTTAATTGTTCATCAAATAGATATTTCTGGCGTAACTCATTTAATTCTAACACATGTGCTTTTTTTTGTATGTTGGTTTTTAACTTGGAAGTGGGTTCATAAGAGGGTTTTTTGTAAGGTGTTGGTGTTTTTGATGATTTAACATATTTTTTCATAAATAATCCTTATAATATACATATAATTATTATGTTGTAGCACCATCAATAATTTCTTTTGGATAATCTAAATCACGCAATACTTGCAGTCCACCTTTGACTAAAGAAATCCCTGGTTTCAACACATATGTATTAACATGTTTGCCATTATCCCCTTCTTTAAAAGTATCCATACAACAATTTACAATAGACGAATTTTTCTCTAAATTTTTGCAAACTTGAATAAAATGAGTAGTTAACAAACAATCCACATTTTTATATTTCATCAAATAATCCATAAAAGCAGTAGCACTTCCAACGGCTTCATCCGGATTTGTCCCAGAAAACAATTCATCAAAAATACAAATATGTCTTCCTTTTTTCTGATTTTGCTTAATAATATCTAAAATATCTTTACATCTCCTAGACTCGGCTTGAAACAAACTGTCTCTTCCGGATGTATCAGGAATGTTCAAATAAGAATGAATATGACTATACATGTCAATGGTCGCCTTCTTGTAAAACCCACAACCAAATTGCTGTGTTAAAATAATATTGATTAACACCGATTTTAATATAGTTGTTTTGCCAGATGCGTTAGGTCCAGTAATAATAATATTTTTCTTTAATGAGATGTCATTTTTAATTGGCATAGGCGATGCATCGGATAATGCAGCATAATAATTTCCATAGATGCAGTTTTTCTCTCGCGATGTGGTTCGTTCTCGTTTTCGTGCAAAAATGGCAAAGCCCAATTTTCCAGCTGATACGCCTGTCTGAATTCCCTCTAATATAGAGATATATCCATTGAACCCAAAAGAGTATAAAATCGCGTCATTGTATGATTTTTCGTTGTGCAATTCATAAAATGTTTTCATAATATGACCGACTTGACTGAATTTACTAAGCGAACAACGCAATTCATTTATTTTATTTATTTCAAACAACAAATCATTCAATACTTGTCGTTTCTCTTTAACGACATAATTAAATTGTTGATATGTAGACAACTTGCATGAATATGTCAAAAAATTATCCATTCTATGCACGACCTCAGTCAAATGTTTTCGCAAAGCAAACATATATGCGTGTATTTTTATCATGTTATTTTTGAAATTCAAGCAACACAATATATTTTGATAAATAGAAAAGAAATAAAATGCGACAGATAAAAGAATGTATATTTTTTGTTCCATTTTTACTTCATTAAAATTCATAAGTAACTTGCCGATGGAGTGATTTGCCAATATAATTTTGATAATGGCATAATATTCTGAAAAAGAGAGTCGCAATCCTTTAATTTGTATAATAAAAAATGGTACAATCAACACAATAAGTGGCATGACAAGTGATATAATAGGAGATGCCATGTTGTACATGCTCATAATTTGTAAAAAATGGTCAGAATGATTTAAGAATTCCCACATTTCCCAATTTACAAACATGTATTTTTCTTTAAATCCTGTATCCTTTTTTATTTCGTTCCATAAATTAATAATATGTGTTATTTCAGTATTTTCTTGTGTATCAGAAACAAGAGGAACAAATGTTTTTATTAATTTCTGTGTTTGTTTCAAAAAAGTTGTATTTGTAGTATAATATTGTGCTACTTGTGGAATAAGATTGCGAGAGAAAGGCGAGCCTTTTGCTGCTGTTCCAATGACAAACTCATACATGCATGGTCCAGTTTCAATTGGTTCAACTAATTCTAAATCGGCGATAACATGCGGTTTTAATTCGTGTTTGTCTTTGTTGTAAAAAATAGGAAGATTAAACGGCATCATACTATGAAATACATATTATAATACAAAATTAATTACGAATGCCGATAATTTTAATCATATCTTATGATTAAAAAAATACTGTTATGGAAATAGTAGACTTTATAAATTTTATTCTAACATTACCATTTTACATGATAATAGGATTTTTTGTATGGCTATTTCAGAAATGAAAAGCATAATATGATTTTAGAATATAACTAAATCATCCATTCCTCAACTAAATCGCGAAATTCGCCGGCATTTCTTGAATTTGGCAAGAATAAAAAGCCTCAATTTCTCTGATTTTCTCTACATCTATCTGAGTAATAAAATTAATTCCGACGCCTTTTCGTCCCCATCGCCCACTTCTTCCAATACGATGTAAATATTTATGAACGCATTTAGGTATATCAAAATTAATGACAACTCCGACTTGTTGAATGTCAATTCCGCGACAAGTAATGTCTGACGATATCAACACTCTATATTTGCCATTTTTGAACTCGTTAAATGCTTCTTCTCTCTCAACCTTGTCCATATTACTATGTATAGAACACACAGGAAATCCGTCATGTTTCATTGAGTCGCATAAATCAGCAACGCGTTTAATGCTATTACAATAAATAATGCATTGAGACAATGATATATAAGTGTAAATGTCTTTCAATACATCATATTTGTCTCTGTCATTTCTTAGAGCAATAAAATATTGAGAAATTCCTTCCAATGTAAGAGACTCCGCCTTTACGGAAATAGTTACAGGGTCACGCATAAATTTATCAGTAATGGAATAAATATGTGTGGGTAATGTTGCACTAAATATGGCAACTTGTATGTCATCATTAAAATACTGAAATATATTATGCACTTGTTCTTTAAATCCGAGAGAAAGCATTTCATCCGCTTCATCTAAAATAAGTAATTTAATAGATTGACCACTAATTTTATTTCGCTGAAACATATCAAACACTTTTCCTGCACATCCGCAAATAATATGAGGTGTACGCACATGGTAACTAAATGCAGCACCGCCAAACATTGTTGCGACAACCAACCCATCAATCATATTTCCAATTCCTGAGACAACACTGGCAGTTTGCATGGACAGTTCTCTCGTAGGTGATAATATTAATACTTGTGTTTTATTAAGTGTCACATCTACTTTTGTCAATGCTCCAATAGTAAATGCGGCAGTCTTTCCTGTTCCGGATTGTGCTTGTGCGATAATATCTTTTCCATCAATGATTGGTTGAATTGCCTTTGCTTGAATTGGACTAGGTTTTTCAAATCCATATGCATAAATTCCTCGTAAAATACTTGAGTCAATGTCTAATTCGTCCCAATTTTCCATATATAATAGTAATAATCTTATTTTTTAAATAATATAAATGTATAATTAATATATTATAAGAATGCTTACCATATATTCTCATCAAGATTTTCAAAATATAATATTTGATGGGTTCCAGTTCTCTCTTCCTGAGGAGACAATTGTCTTGATAAATGAGTTGGCTTCAAAAGTCGGTGCACCAACATATATTAAAACACCTGTATTTAAAAAAAAAGAAGTCCCAACAGCGACAGCGACCGCGACTGTGAATGAAACATGGGAAAAGGTTCGTGGTTTTAAAACAACAAAAATAGAACAAAAGAAGGGCATTGATTCAAAAATAGACATGATACGTTTTCATTTGAATAAAATAACAGATAAAAATTATATTGATTGTCATAATAAAATCGTGGATTTATTAAATGAATTGATTGAAAATAATATAAAAGACGAAGATTTAATGCGTATTTGTCTGCATATATTTGAGATTGCGTCGAACAATCGTTTTTATTCAAAATTATATGCAGATTTATATTCAGATTTGATAACTAGATTTGATATTATGAAAACAATATTTAATAACAGTTTTAATTCATTCATGGAATTATTTAATCATGTTGAATATGTTGATCCTGCCGTAAATTATGACGCATTTTGTAAAAATAACAAGGACAATGAATGTCGTAAATCATTGAGTACGTTTATATTAAATTTGATGAAGAATAACATTATTTCAAGAGAGAAAGTGATGATTTTGTTGTCACAATTACTATCACAAGTCCAAGAGTTTATTCTTTTGGAAAATAAAAAGAATGAAGTGGACGAATTGACTGAAAACATTGCATTATTATTTAAAGCAGAATTGGTTGCGGAAATAATGATTAATGGTGTTTCATTCATGACTATTCTTCAAAATTTGGCGAAAAGTAAAATGAAATCCTATCCTAGCTTATCCAACAAATCGATATTTAAATATATGGATTTATGTGAATTGTAATGAAATAATAATAATATAAAAATGGTTTGATTATATTATTATGTGCGAAAATTTATATTACACCATTACTGATTATGCTATTACTGAACAAGATGAATTCATTATACCTGAGGTTGTATCTTACGCAAAAAATAAAATAATAGAAGACCAAGAATTAGAAGAAAAATTGACAAATTATTCTTATTTGACATTGAAACAATTAAATCTTATTTGCGATTATTATGGCATTGCATCATACATTAGAATTGCAAAATGTAATAAAGAAGACATTGTTAACATGTTGGTTTTATATGAAAATACTTATGAAAACTATGAAATTGTGGCAAAAAGAAAAAGAATGTGGAAATATCTTGCCGAATTAAAAAACGATAAATTTATGAAAAAGTTTATAATACAATAAAGATTTCTCTCTTAATAATACATGGTATTATCAAAGATAAATGCTACAGTCAATTATATAGAAACAAAAAAAATACATAAAGATGATATTAAAAAAGAAGTGGATTTGTATGAAGTCGAAATTAAAGATGTAGACATAATTATTGCTTTGGGAAATATGCGAAATCAATATGAAGAAGAAAATATATTGTATTATCCAATCTATTTAGTAAAGCATAATAATAAAGTCATTCAAATTGGTTTATATGAAATTAAATCATCAAATTATGAATATTATTTGGATAAGTATGGCAAAATAGACATTGATAAATTACGTGAACCCATTATTTATTCTTTTGCAACAAAAGAAATGTTGGAAAAGTTGCGTAGGAAACCAGAGAATGAACATGAGACCGAACCCAAGTCAAAACATCCATATGAAAAGGATGACAATGATGATGACAATGACGCTGACAATGACGCTGAAAAAGAAGTTGAGAAAGAAGAAAAACATGACATTCCTGAAGAGAGAAGTGATATTTTTATAATGACAACCGGATTTCATGTGCCAGAACTTTTAGAGGAAGAAACAAAAAAAGCGTCCAAAGACATTATAGAGAAATATAAAGAAGACAAAGATGACAACTGGATGCAGAAATTTATGAAAAATCCGCATTTTACAATAACGGATAATGAAGGCGGAGGTGATTGTTTTTTCGCGACTATAAGAGATGCATTTTCTAGCATTGGACAACAAACAACCGTTAAAAAAATGCGAGATAAATTGGCATCAGAAGCAACACAGGAGATTTTTATGGGATATAAAGAACAATACGACTTGTTTTATCTATCTATTGCGAGTGATACATCAAAAATCAAAGAATTGTCTAAGGAATATCAAACTATAAAGGATAAAATAGGTAATATTTTAGATAGAGACGAAAAAAATCAAATGCTTATTAAGGCGAAGGATATTAAGTCAACTCATGACAGACTTATAGAAGATAAAAAAACGACAAATCGAATGTTAACTGAATACACATTTATGAAAGGTCTTGATACTTTGGAGAAATTTAAAAAGAAAATAAAAACATGTGATTTTTGGGCAGAAACATGGGCAATTTCTACAATGGAACGAGTGTTAAATATAAAATTTATTTTAATGTCAAACGAGGCATATAGAAATCAAGATTTGAAAAATGTATTACAATGTGGACACATGAATGATGCGGTTCTTGAACAACGAGGTTCATTTAACCCTGAATTTTATATCATTGTAGAATATACTGGAAATCATTATAAATTGATTGGTTATAAAAACAAACAAATATTCAAATTTGGCGAAATTCCGTATTCTATTAAAAAGTTGGTTGTGAACAAGTGTTTGGAACGAAATTCTGGGATATTTTCATTGATTTCCGAATTTATGCAGTTTAAAGAAGCTATGAACCTAAAGACACCAAAAAACGCAGTAGAAAAATCGGAAGAATTTACAGAGGCGAAATTGCGTGGATTATATGATGACGAAGTCGTATTTATTTATTACAATAAATCAAACAATGTGCCTTTGCCTGGAAAAGGAACAGGAGAAAAAATACCAAAAGAATTTATCAAAGAATTTACTGGCTTGCAATCTATTCATGAATGGCGACGAAAATTATCGTATTTTTGGATTGCACCCTTTACATTGGACAATCATCGTTGGTCGAGTGTTGAACATTATTATAATGCGTGTAAATATAAAAAAACAAATCCAGAATTCTATTTGAGTTTTGCGATTGAATCAGGCACAGAACTGTCCGCAAATCCTGAAATGGCAAAGGCAGCAGGAAGTAAACAGGGTAAATTTGAAAAAATATTAATTCGTCCAAAACAGGTTATTGTAGATGATGATTACACAGAAGAACGCGAAAATAAAAATATATATGACGCACAATTCGCGAAATTTAGTCAAAATCCAGAACTCACACAATTGTTAATACAAACCAAAAATGCGAAATTAATGAAATTTAAATCTGGAAAAGAGCCTGAATTAGACAACACATTAATGCTTGTTCGCGATAAAATTATGAAAAGGTGAGAGAGTGAGAGAGAGAGAGTGAGAGAGAGTGATGAAACAAAAATTGAAATGCTTTTTTACTCACTAAAAAAGCATTATTGACTAACTAAACTGAAACAACGATGATGAATTTGAACCAAACCAATAATGAGAGAGAAAATGTTATTGCACAAGCATACTGGAAGAAAATTGAAAAATTGTCTTTGCAACTGTTCATTTTGAGAAACAAAGAGGATATTTTGTCTGATAAAATTAATAAAAAAGAGAGTCAGCTTAATGAAACAAGGGTAAAGTATGAGGCAATCAAAGAAAGACAAGAAAGACAAGAAAGAAAAGCAGTAGAAAAGATGGAAAAGGAAGAAGCCATGAAAGAGAGACAGGAAAGAAAAGCAGTAGAAAAGATGGAAAAGGAAGAAGCCATGAAAGAAAGACAGGAAAGAAAAGCAGTAGAAAAGATGGAAAAGGAAGAAGCCATGAAAGAGAGACAAGAAAGAAAAGCAGTAGAAAAGATGGAAAAGGAAGAAGCCATGAAAGAAAGACAGGAAAGAAAAGCAGTAGAAAAGATGGAGAAGGAAGAAGCCATGAAAGAGAGACAGGAAAGACAATCAACAAAATTAGCAGAAAAGATGGCAAAGGAAGAAATGCGACAAAATAAAAAATACATTTCAACAGCAAGCCAACTTCAATCCGTTTCTAAATTATCCAATGAAACGATCATTCACCTAGTAAACAGTGATGACATTTCAATTGAGAATTTGATGAGACTAGCTGCATGCAGACTTCAAGAAGATTATCCATCTGGCTGGGACATTCCTACATTCAAAAAACAATTTATACAGGATTTTGGCTCTACGAATTGGTTAAAAGGCATGCAAAACCAATCAAATTCAATTAGTTCCGTGTTCTATCGCATGTGTCCAGAGTCAACTACATCTACAAGCAAACTAACCAGAAAAATGCACGCAATCCCATCTTTCGTCAAAGTAACATCCAGCTATGGGGCTTCACCTACATATATATTTGATGCTAATTTATACCTACATTTTTAAGTAATATAATCGTATAGTAATATATTAATGATATTAACTAAACATAGTCAAGAGCTGACATCTTTTTTTATTGAAAACAATTGTGTAAGTCATGAAAGAATTAAGCCTAACACGAGAGAAATATTGACTGTTTTATACAATCAAATAAAAAATACAAACAATAACATGAAAAATATAAAAATTACAAAACAACTTCGCAAAGTTTCATTGTCACAGACATCCATTAAACCGCGTTCTTTTGATTTACGCAGTTTTCCTGAAACTATTATAAAACACATTGATTTTACTGCTTCTATTGAAATCACATATAATTTCTCTCTTGAAGAGAGAAACATCACAGTCCATTTTATATTGGAAAATTCAACCGATATACCTAAGTGCGACAATCATATTAATTTAATTATTCATTTAATGTGTATTTTAAACATTTACTCAAACAACATGTGTTCACGTAATTTGGATATTTTTATTTACTTGACTTCTTTGAAAAAAGAGTTGCCGAAAACAAATGCACACATATTGGATCAATCAAATGTAAATACTGCTTTTACGCGAACTTGTATGCCTACTGCTGAAATTGTTATTTTTAGAAAAGAAGAATGGTTTAAAGTATTAATTCATGAATCATTCCATAATTTTGGATTAGATTTTGCAGACATGAATAATACCGAATGTCATTCCAAAATATTACGCATGTTTAAAGTTTCATCAGATGTGAATTTATTTGAAGCCTATACAGAATTTTGGGCAGAAATCATAAATGCATGTTTGTGTAGTTTTTTAATTTTACAGAATGAAAATGATGTGAATGAGTTCTTATCAAATGCAGATTTTTTCATTAATTTCGAGAGAACATATAGTTTTTTCCAATTAGTAAAAACATTAGATTTTATGGGACTAACATACACGGATTTATATTCTTCTTCATTAAGAAATTCCAAGTACAAAGAAAAGTCTAATGTGTTGGCATATTATGTAATAAAAACGATATTAATTCACAATTTCCAAGATTTTTTAAGGTGGTGTCAAATCCATAATACTTCTCTCTTACAATTTAATAAAAAGGGTGACAGTCAAATAGAAATGTGTAATTTTATTGAACAAAGATATAAGTCCAATACATTGTTGGATAATATTTATAAAACGGACATGTTGTTTAGAAAAGTTAAAGGAAAAAATAGTTTATCGCAAAACATGAGAATGACTATGTTTGAATTGGGATAAGTATTATTGTTTAGTAAATAAGCTGAATGACTGAATGACTGACTGAATGACTGACTGACTGAATGACTGAATGACTGACTGACTGAATGACTGACTGACTGACTGAATGACTGACTGACTGAATGCAATTGAGAGAACCTTCCTCAACTGATGTCTTCTTTTATTTATATTTATATAAATTATGGATTTGAATGAGATTGAACTATTGAAGTTTAATTTATGGGATATATTGAAGACGAAAAAAATAGATGTAAACTTTGCGATAAAATACATTTTATTTTCTAGATATAAAAAGACAGAAAGTGAAAAATGTATCAATCATGATGATGTTTTATTTTTACAACCACACATCTCCAAAAAAGAATTGGATGATGCAATTGCACATTTTTGTGAAAACATGGATAAAATAAGTATTTGAATAATAAATATATTATAAAAAATAATATATTTATATGTATGTGTTAGTAAGTTAATATTTATTATTTATTATTTATTTAAACCGCGACAGAAACAGGCAGGTCCTTTGATGCCTTTGCAAAATGAGGGCTCATGAAACGCTGAAGATTGAAATAAGTCAACTCTTCACCTCCAGTAATCTTCAACAATGCAGCCAACTTTGTATCAGGATTGATCTTGCGACCATTGTCCTTATCTTGTAGGTTATGCATGCGAATATACTTGTTAATATCACGTGTCACTTCAGTGCGTGCCATTTCGGAACCAGAAGGTTTTTCAAGAAAGTGTGCTAGTTCATCACTAATTCGAGTGGGCTTTACAAATCCGGATGGAGCACGGTTGACAGTCTTGCGGCGGCGTTTAAGAGACAACTTATTTGCTGCCTTCAATTCACGAGACCACTTTTTTTCAAGACCACGATATTCACTCTTCAACGAAGAAATAAGAACACCGAGTTGTTGGAGTTTTGACAAAAACTCAACGGACTGTTCAGTAAGTCCAACATCAACCTCACCCTCTTCAAGAGCAGAAGATGCGGAAACATCAACCTGTTCAGAAGCAGATGCAGAGGCAGAAGTTTCAACAACAGCAGCAGCCTCGGAACTCTTTGCTTCAACAACAGGCTCACTCTTTGACTTGGCTGACCTTCTCGACTTCTTAGGCTCAGGAGCGACAACCTCCGTTGAGGAGGCGGCAAGAGAAACAACTGGGGAAACAGGAACAGGGGAAACAGGAACAACAGTCACATCAGATTTGGATGATTTAGTAAGTCTAGGCATCTTATTATACTATACATAAATAGTTTCTTTTTAAGTGATTTAACGCAAATATATATATATTAATCTCATACCTAACATCAGAACATTCCTAAACATTCTTAATAATATGAAAATGATTGAAATAACCAAGGAAGTGCACCGGCGGCTGTTTCATTGACAAGAGTTAACGCTCCAAGAACATAATATGATCCTAAAGCTTTACTGTCTTGGTCAATTCCAGAATTCACAAATCTTTCTAATATAGTTAATACAGTTTTTTTAATAATATCCAATTCTTGATTGATATGTAAATAATTATAATTAAAATTCCTAAATATCTCTCCATGTGGAGGATAAATGTTACATTTTATTTGATGAGGTAGTCCGACACGATAATTCCAAATATCCATTAATTCTCTCATGAATTTTATTAAATTCACATGAGTTAAACTTAATAACCATTCTGCATTGCTATAATTACCTAAATAATTGATTGTTTGAAATAATTCTAATGCTCTTAATTCCAATATTTTTTTTTGTGAAAAATGGTTTGTCTCTGGTTGAATTTGTAGACTGACATGTAATTTTAATGCTTTGCTAAGGTTTATCATTTTTTTAAAATTAGTCAGCTCTACTTCAGGTATGTTATTTCTATTGTATGGATTTTTCACAGGTTTATCTGATTTTAATATTAAATTGTGTAATGATATTATATCAAACCCATAAATAAAATTATCATAATCTTTGTAACTGAAAAAATGGGAATTAGGTAAATCTGATAAATTTTCAATGGTAAAAAAATCGGTATTATTTGTACATAATTCCCTATTTAAATATGCCGGACCATGCAGTTTATTATATAATCGCTGAATTCTCCCTCTAAATATTTTTTGTATTTTTATTGCGAAAGTAGACAATCGTAAAAAAACAAACAAACGAAACAATAATTCTTGTTTATTCCCACCTATTTTGATTTTATAGATTTTTGCAATAATTTGTAAATTTGACAAACTGAAATTGTGGGTTGTTAGCATGTCATAATTATTCAATGTTGGAAGTATCATCTTGGATTTGTCCATTTTCAATAAAGGTGATTTGAAATGCATGAATTGTTTACAGTTTGCATTAATTGTCGCGACATAATCATTCATTATATATATACATAATAAAATCTTTTTATACCACAACACACAACACAAATAAAATTAAGCACGAACACAGATTGTTAATTATTTCTCTCGCACTATTTCACATAAGTTATTAAAGTCATTACAATCTACAATCTTTTCTAAATTTCGAGTTGCATGTAACATCAATGATGACAATTAATTGGAATTCGCGATTTTAGAGACGAAACACGCAGCGAGAGAGAGTTCAATTTCTTATTAATTAAAAAAAAATTGATTTAAAGATAATCCAGTAGTTAAAATCATAATAACAGCAATCATGGCAGATACAATCATTGACGGAACTCAATTTAATGTTAACAACATCATGTACACTTCTCCAAAGGCAAACCCTCAAGGCGGAAAAAGTGTAAATGTGTTGAACAAACAGACCAAAACCAGTTTGAGACTATCAACTCCTCTCATGCTTACATGGGGGGCGTCTGATTATGTTGATGAAAAAACAGGTCAAGGTAATGGTAAGTTTGAAATGTCTCTTCAATTTCCTAGTGAAGAATATAAAACAGAAGATACTGACGCATTCTTTAGTAATATGCTGGCTTTTCAAAATAAGGTAAAGGCTGACGCACTAGAAAAATCAAAGGAATGGTTTGGTAAGGTTCATAAAAGTGCAGATATTATTGACGAGTTGTTTTCGCCAATGTTGAAATATCCCAATCAAAAAGGTTCAAGAGAGCCTGATTATACTAAACAACCAGCCCTCAAAATTAAAATTAGACGATGGGATGGGGCATGGAAATGTGAAATATATGATGAAGACAATGAACCATTGTTTCCGTCGTCATCAAATTCAACTGTTTCGCCCTTGGACTATCTGAAAAAAGGAACAACAGTTGCTCTTATTATTCAATTCGCAGGCATTTGGTTTGTCAATGGCAAGTTTAGTATTAGCTGGAATTTGGTTCAAGCAGTAGTTCAAAAACCGCGAGCGACACTAACCGGCAAGTGCTTTATTCAATTGAAAAAGACGGACAAGGAAAAACTAAAGATGGCACCTCCTCCAACTGAAGATGATGCTGACAATAATAATATTCAAGCGACAATTGTGGATGACAGCGAAGATGAAGACACGGACGCACCAACACATGCGAAAAAGGATGCTGGCGTTGAATTGGTAGTAGAAGACCTGATAGCACCTGCTTCTAGTCAAGAGGAAGAAGTTGTAGCACCAGCAGTTGTGTCTACTGAAGCACCAAAGAAGAAAGTTGTAGCAAAGCGTAAATAGTTTAGTTAATTTTAATTTTATAATATTTTAATTTATTTTTTCTTGTAAATTAAAATACTTATTAAGCAAATGTAATAGTAACAATAATATCAGATTTCTCTTCAACATTATAAATTTCATCTTTAATTTTTGAAATACCTTGCTTTTTTAAAACATATACTTGTGTTTGTTTCAAATGCAATTCATTGATTGGGACACAAAATTCTTTTTTACCTAAATAAAAATATAGATTTTGTTTATATAACAACTCAGGTTCAAACACAATATCTAGATATACAATAAAATTATTGTCTTCATCAATAATAATGTTATTTGGCAATACAGGAAAACATGTAACCACAAATTCTTTACATGTTTTGCCATCAGCATTTGCAGCATCATCAGCATTCGATGTCACGTCACATAAATCTGCATCGTCAAAATATACCTCATGATGCCATAAAGGAACTAAATACAACGAATTCTTATAATTCAATTTATATATATTATTTTCAAATAAATCATCAATTGATGGATTAATAATGATATTTTGTATTTCTTTGTTATGTATAATTTCAAGAACATGTGTCAATATTTCTTGTCTAATATGTAATATATATTTGTTTTTAGAGAGAAAATTATAAATCTCCATTGAATAAGATTTGCTCATTTTTTCAAACATTTTATAAGAACAATTAGTAATAATTTCTTTTAACACATTAATATATTTTTTATTTGAAAATTCACTTATAAATGAATTCAATAAATCCATGTAATCATAAGTCTCCTTTTCCGTATCCACATCCTTTTCTCTATTTGATTGTTTTTCTTCCACAGTAAAAATGGGACGCAGCAATAAATATGCCTCGTTAATTTCTCTAAATTTTATAGTAGAGTCAAGTGTGTTTCCATTTTTATCCGGATGATGTTGCAATGACTTTATATGATATTGCTTCTTTAACATTTCAGATGTAACATCTTGACAATCATACTCTATTTCCAATATTTCAAATGCTTTTTTAATGTCCATATGTTTCAATAATAGATAATTTTAAGTATTTTCAATATGAAAACGATGAATGACACTAACTACATATAACAAATAATTTTCTAAATGATAAATCGGACGATAATTATTGTTATAATATTGGAAAAAAGTAAAGGTTTTGATCATAATCAACTTTAAATCATCCGAATTCAAGAGTTTCTGTTCTATTAATTGAGAGAAAATATACCAAAAACAATCAGTAATGTCCAAATTATAAATAAAAATATCATATAATAAATCCCGGAATTTCAAATATTTTAACTCATCCACATGAACCATTACATGTATAATTTTATTGCAAATCAGTTTATACGGCTCATTCAATTCTTCCGTATAATTATGCAGGTTTTTTATGTTTGTAATAGTTTCAACCACTTTCAGTTTATTCTGAAAACATTTATTATACAAGGTTTTTGTAGGTCTTGGAATGTTTATAAGTTGACAACAATTTAATATATTGTCTGGAATAAAACTAATCTCTTCTGTTATAATAAAGTATTTTAAATTAATTGAACAATTGTTATTCACCTGCATATAACTATAAAAATTGTCTAATAATTCACTATTAATTTCATGGAAATATTTGCACACTATTATTCCGGATTTATCGGTTTTGGACGAAATAATGTCTATCAATTGCATATAAATTTCATGCCATAACAATTTAGAATTACAACCCAAGAGAGACATGTCAACCTCATAATGAATATCACTTATTTTAAAAAAATACGATTGTTTGTTAAATGGTATGCTAATCTTTTTTTCATATTTCAAATCAGAATGACTATATTTTTTTATCGATTTCAACATTTGCGTATATTTACCAATGCCATTAGGTCCATAAAAAATAACATGTTTCAAGTCCTGAATGTGTTTTGGAAAATTAGAAAACACCTTACTTAATTTCGGATGCAAGTTTTCTCTCTGATTTGATAATAAATAATCCTCAAAATGTGTTTCATGGAATTTCATTAATAATCATTATAATATATTATCATTAAGTTAAAAATATAAATAATCATTAATATTAATTTATATGAATCTTATTCAGTGTATTTATCAATATAATCCTAACAATCTCCATTTTTGCGAACCCATTAGAAATACGATTTTAAACAAAGGAACATTTATTAGAATTTTATATTCAACATCTTATTTCTCTTTAAATGGAATATATTTACACATCTTATTACATAAATTGACAGTTGAAAAATATTACAATAAATGTAAAGGCTATTTTAATGTTTCAAATCATTATTTTATGATTAACAAAATAAAAGAAATTGAAGAACAAATTTTAAATAAATACACAATTCATTCGAAAAGTCCACAATATAAAATATATGAACAATTGTGCAATGGATTTATTTTTTGCGATAATTTGGAACAAACAAATGGCAACATTATATTAAAAATATCTGGAATTTGGGAAAATGATAAGTATTATGGATTAACTTATAAATTTTATAAACTATCCATCTGTTCTAAAATAAGTCAAAATAATGTAAACTGTTATGATACAAATTGCATTTAATATTCCGATTAATCCTATAAACCCAGAGGACGCAGGAGGCAAACGATTTTGATTGGGTTGATTATCTTTTTTTGTTGTTAAAAAAATATATAATTGAATTAGAACCAATATTGTTGATATATTTATAAAAGTAAAATAACCAGGTGAAACATGACCTGCTGAAATAACATCTTGATTTGACAACAACAATATAACAGTATATATAATGTTTCCAAGCATCAAAGCAAATGGAAATGCATATTTTGCCAGTTGCAGGTCAATTCCTAGATTACCTCCATACAAACATATTTCAAAAATAAGACCAGTTCCTAATAATATGTTTGCCGTTTCTAATAATATTAGCGAATTATCTATACTCATAAAAAAAGATATTATATACAACAATGCACTAAAATAAAAAATGGTATTATATATAGATTTCCAATATACACCTCCATACCAACCATCCGTTGTCGTCATTTGTATTATATAAATATTATTTATCGAAATTGGTGGATTTTGGTATGAAATTAATATTTTACAATATTATAGCAATGAGTAAATTCAATACTTTTACAAATCATCCGTTAATTCCAAATTCACAAGAATATATGGTTATTAGAAAATATGTCTCGATACATTCTGAAGACAGAGATATATTAAAATATCCCAATTCCGCGGAATTCGAAATTGAATTGCCACAAGATTATGTCAATGTTCTTTCTATTCGTCTTGAAGCATGGTCATTTCCATCAAATTATAGCACTTTCTCTCAATTAAATAAAAATATTACCATGAATTTTCAAATAACATATACAACATCACCAACAAACCATAATGATTTGGCTTATTACATGTACCTAGCAATTTATACTAACATGCAAAACAGTTATTCAATTACAATTGAACAGGGGTATTATACTCCACAACAAATGGTTACAGAATTGACAAATAAATTCAATGAAACCGTGACAAACTATATTTATACTTATTTTGTAAACAATCCTTCTATTGTTCCATCTAATTTTATTAATGAACTTACCGCAATAGGAGGCGGATATGCTGATTTTGTAATTGTTTATAATGAGGTTACTCAAAAAATATGGTTTGGCAATAAAAACGCCACATTTGTATTATTAAATGTAGACAACAATTCACAATATATATTAGATGCTAATGATAAAATTATACCAAATCCTTCTTTCACATCTGCACAATGTCCTCCTTCGAAAACACAATTACCTGATTACACGAATTGGGGATTGCCATCCTATTTAGGATTACCACGCACACCTGTAACCAGCACTTCGACTAGCACATATCCACGATTTTATTATGGGGATGTTGTTGCTGGGGATGGAGGTTATTGGTTGCTTCATAACTTATCCGCACCTGATTGTTCTCTCAATTATATAGAAGCAGACTATAAAATAAATATAAGTGGACCTGACTATTTTTACATGGACTTGGCACAATTAAATAACATCGATGAAACAAATCCATATAATTTATCTAATTTTACATTACATACAAATGAAACGAATTCACGAGTAAACGCATCTTTTGCGAAAATATCTGTCCCTTATAAGGCCGATTTATGTGCTCAATGTTTTGAAAATAATAAAGCATACAAAATTTATAATCCACCTGCGGAGAGAATGCGGAAAATCAAATTGCGTATGAGATATCACAATGGACAATTGGTTAATTTTGGGGGAACGGATTATTCTTTTACTTTGGAATTTACATTGTATAATGCACAACAATCCAAAAAATACAACAATTATGTCCCAGAAAATAATATGTTTACTTAGATGTCGTCGGTTTGAACCGGCGAAGGTTTAAACAATCATTGGCATGTTTCTCATTACGATATTAATTTTTTTATAATTAAACAAAACAAAATCATTATGGTAAATTTTATTTATCAATTTTATACTGTTATTGTTTAAATAATCATAATAATTTATATTAGAATTTTTATTTGCATTTTCTTTAAGATTAAAACAAGTATATCCTAATTTATGCATGTCATTATTTAATGTTTCAGTACGCAAAATAATCAATTTTGGAATAATTCTATTATTTTCGTCAATTATAAATAAATGTTGAGGAACTGTATGATTGTCTAACTTTTGATATAAATAATCTTTTAAAATTACATTATACACTTTGGTTTGTGTATCATTGATTTTTATTTTTTTTAAATAAAATAAATCACTTATTAGTCTTTCATATGGATTTCTAACTATCGTAATACAAGACAAATTAGGTGTGTCTGTGTCTATTTTCAATATGGGGTTATGGTTGACGATAGTTTTATAAGTTAAATGCTGCATACTTACCCTATATCCAGGTACATTTCCCCACAATGATTTTTTATTTAATGGAATGTTAAATTTATTACTAAAATATTCTTCTACTGAAGTACCACCTGTTTTTGGTATATGTATAAATAATAAATTTATAGAACCATCATTATAATAAGGCATGTATATTATACGGATATTTTTCTTGTCGATGAATGTCCTGAACCATACGCTTGTTTGGCTTTCATTGCCAACTTGTATGCTTTTCCACTTTTCTTACAACCTGTTTCTATAATACCAAAATCAACTGCTGCTGCCTTTTGTCCTGTAATGGCTGAACCAAGTCTTGCATATCCCCATGATTGAGCCGTTTGATTTGGTCTAGAACCTGAAGAAAAATATGCACCTTCTCCTTTATTCACTATTTTTTTCAAGGCTTCGAGAGAACATCCTGTTTTTTGTGATAATTCTTTATTCGGAATAACATTGTCTACATTATATATTTTTTTGGCACGAGTGATATGTTTCGATGTTTTCGTTTTATAAGAAGGCAAACGCTTTCTTGTAAAATAGTTGTGTTTTTTATATAATTTTCTGGATTTCAACAACATTTGAAGTTGTTTCTTTTTATCTTTGATTGACAAATTCGGAGGCAAATAACGGAGAGGTATCTTCATATATATTGATTTGTTATTTAAATATTTAATGTATATGAATATAAATAAAATTTATGGAAACTTTATTTCCTGCATCAAAAGAACAACATGAAATAGTATTGTCATTACACACCAATAATGTAATGATAAATGCTGTAGCAGGTTCAGGAAAAACAACCACAATATTACATATATCAGAACATTTTAAATCCGAAAAAATATTGGTCATAACATATAATTCAAAATTAAGATTAGAAACAAGAGAGAAAATACGGAAATATAATTTAGACAACATAGAAGTTCATACATTTCATTCATTTTGTAGAAAAAATTATAATAGTTCTTGTAAAAGCGATACAGAAATTAGAGAGATTTTTCATGATGAATTTGTTTTCAAAAAGAACAATAATAAAGTAGTTTTTGACATTATTATTTTAGATGAAGTTCAAGACATGTCTCCCCTTTATTATCAACTGTTTTGTAAATTATTCAAAGATAACAATAAATTACAAACAAAAATAGGAATGTTTGGCGATTTTAGACAATCCATATTTAGTTTTAATAAATCAGATGAAAGATATATAACTTTATATGATAAATTGTTTTATAATATGAATAATTTTAATTGGGGCGAACGAAAATTACAAACATCATTTAGAATAACAAATACAATTGCAACATTTTTAAACGAATGCATGTTTAATACAGAAATTATAATTGCAAAAAAACATTCCGAGTATAAACCTAGATATTTATTTTGTAATGGATTTGAAAATACATGTACGTGTCAAAATGGTAAGATTTACAATGTGATTTTTTTAGAATTTCAAAAAATCATTAAAGAATTACATTATTTACCAGAAGATATTTTTATACTGGCTCCTTCAATTAAAAGTAGGAAATACGTTGAGAAAGATAATATTTACGATGATACCGATACAAAAAAAAGAGGTTGTCGACATTTTGGACCAAAACATTCTAAAACACCAGTTCTTATCTTGGAAAATTTAATTAAAAAATACATGCCAGACATTCCTATTTATGTACCATTGTCTGATGAAGGAGAAGTAGATGAAACCATTATTTCAAATAAATTGGCATTTTTATCTTTTCACCAATCAAAAGGATTAGAGCGTAAAGTTGTATTTGTCTTTAATTTTGATAATTCTTACTTTACATATTATGGAAAAGACCTCTCTCAGGATAAATGTCCAAATACATTATATGTTGCTACTACAAGAGCAAAAGAACGATTAATTTTAATTCATCAGTCTAACAATGATTTTTTGCCTTTTGTAAAAAAAGATAAAATCAATCATTTGTGTGACCCATATTATCAATATAAAATAGATGAAATTAAAGAGAGAAATTGTCCACCTTTAGATCAGGTGTATGATGTTATTTATTTAACTTCTCATTTACCAGAAGATATTTTGGATAAGTGTTTTGAAATGATTGATACAAATATTATTCAAGACAAAGGTTCTTTAATGAAGATTTCTTCTTCAGTTGAAGGATTGTATGGAAATGAACTTATATGCGATATTAATGGTATATTTTTTCCTACTTATTATCAATACATAACTACGTTAAAAATAGATATTTTAGATGAAATGATTAACACCCAACCACAACCTGAACATATAGGTTTATATGAAAAAACACATCGTATGAAATTATCTAAAATTAATATAAGTAATGTTTCAATTCAAGAATTATTATTTATATGCATTTGTTATAGCTCATTTAGAAATAAAGTTTTATATAAAATTACTCAAATTAAACACTTTGATTGGATAAATGATGAACACTTAAAAATTGCCAAGGAGAGACTTGATGGTTTGAATATATCTATCAATTCAAAATATGAATTTATCTTACAAAAGAAATGTATAGACAAACATATAGCAGGACGAATTGATTTGAATGACTTTGGTAACAATACTATATATGAATTTAAATGTGTGACAGAACTTCAAAAAGAACATTATTTACAACTTGCTATTTATATGTATATGCATGAAAAAGAAAATCCAAATGTCCCAAATAAATATTATTTATTTAATATTTTAACAAATGAAAAAATAGAAATCATTTATAATTCAAAAATTATAAATATGGTTGAATACTTAATTGAAGAAAAATTTAAGAGTGATGTAGTAGATGATGACGAATTATTTTTAGAACAAAACAAAATAATTCATGATTTATATTATGATTAATAGAGAGAATATTAATAAATGCCATATTTCTCTCTTATCCATGATTTTATTGCCGATACATCATCTGTTTTATAATCACCAATATACCCTTCCATTGATAAAAATGATGGCTTTTTCATCTTTTCTGTTTTGAAAAAAAGATAATCCGGTTTACCTACTTTTCCTTGACGAATTGAAATAGAACTACTTATTATACGAACGGAGCCTGTACATGTTTCTTTCTCTCTAGAAATTAAAGAAATAACATCGTCCATTGTTATGTTTTCTATTCCGCGATTTGTTTTCAAAGAAACATTTGAACCATTCCAAACAAAATACAATCCGAATTTCCCTTTTTTTAAAATAATATCTTGTTCCAAATATACACCAAGATATTTTTCATTCTTTTTATCTTTATATTTTGAGACTTGTTCTACTTTTGTTTGTTCTTCTTCTACTTTTGTTTGTTCTTCTTCTACTTCTACTTCTACCAATTGTTCTACCACTTGTTCTTCTACCACTTGTTCTACTTTATTGAGGTTAGAATGTTCCAATAAAACATCTATTTGTGAATTGCAATCAGCACACAATTCATTCCATACTTTATTTCCTTGCGAAATTGCATCCAATTCATCCTCTAACTTTTTCGTATAATCATAATTAAATAAATCCATAAAATGTCTCTCTAAATATTCAACCACTTGAAGCCCAATCGGTTCTAATACAAGCTTGCATGTTTCACCGCCAAATTCCTTTTCAAGTGCAATCTCATTAATGGTTCCATCATCTTCTAATTCATAATCCACACATAATACTTTAACGCCTTCAACATTCATTTTTGATACATATCCACGGTCTTGAATTTTATCTACGAGAGAAGCAAAAGTAGATGGTCTTCCAATTCCACATTTTTCTAATTGTTGAACTAATCGAGCTTCGCAATAATGCCCTATTTTTTGGCTCATGGTTGAAATAACTGTAATCTTTTTATAAAGAATTGCGTCTACTTTTTTCAAATTCAATAAATAATGATAATATTTTTCTTCCTTTGTTGGTTTATAATCTACTATTTTCCAACCCAAAAAATGAGGAACTTCGCATGTGAAACTATATTGTTCGCAAGGAGATGTAATATTTGTTTTTAAAGAATTATATATTGCTGGAGACATGCAACTTGTCAATGTATTCTTCCAAATTAATTTATACATTTTTCTCTCTTTGCTACCTTCTTCTTTATTCAATTCAGAGAGAGAAATGTTTGTAGGACGAATTGCTTCATGTGCATGTCCTTGACCATGTCCTTGCCCTTCCATGTTATTCACACTCTCTGCATTATATGTTTTCAAAATATAATTCCGCATTTTACAAAGAAATTCATTACTATATTTTTTACAATCTGTTCTCATGTAAGTAATATATCCACTTTCATATAAAGTTTGACATATTTTCATTGTTTCAGAAGGAGAGAAATGCAACTCTGAACTTGCTCGTTGTTGTAAGAGTGAAGTAGTAAATGGTTCTGGAGGAGATTTATTTTTTGTAATAAGAGAGTCACAAGTCATCATATGCGAAAAATGGGCAGATTTCTTTAAAAAATCTATAATTTCGTTCTTGTCTTCTTTTCTCTCACATTCATCCTTTTTTTCTTCAAGTTCAAAAGGAATACATAAACTAGTAAAATAACCAATTGTTTTATATGTTTGTTTCATCGGAGTTTCAATGATTTTTTTATAATTATCATAAACCAATCTCAATGCAGGTGATTGACACCGACCTGCCGACAATGCCTTTTTATTTCTGGTAGTTTTATGAATATTCGCCCATAATGTAGGAGTAATTTTAAATCCAACTAATAAATCCATTATTTGTCTAGCATGTTGTGCACGAATAACATTCATATTAATTCTCGATGGTGTTGTAATCGCTGTTTGAATTGCGTCTCGTGTAATTTCATGAAACACAATTCGTTTTGTTATATCTATATTCAATCCAAACAATTGACAAATATGCCAACCAATAGCCTCCCCTTCTCTGTCATCATCTGTTGCAATAATAACTTCGCCAGCATCGCGAATTTCTTTTCTTAATGCGTTAATTTGTTTTTGTTTGATTGAAATGTTTGTAAAAGTAGGTTGAAATCCGTCTTCTATATCAATATTATCGAGAGAAACCAATTCACGTAAATGACCACATGACGCAACGCATTTGAAACCATCACCTAAATATTCTTCTATTTTTCGACACTTTGATGGACTTTCAACAATGACCAACGATAGTTTTGGCAATATTTTTTTAGACATAATAATATTGTATTATCTTAATTCATATGTTTAACTGAAAATAAAAATAAATATCAATATTATAATGAATGTGCAAGAACCAATTACTTATACAAGATTTCTTAAAAATAATGAGTATATATCAAAAGTAATAGATATTTATTTGAACAATGAACACTTATTTTCAATAGCAACATATTCAATGACTGCGAAAGACAGCGATACAGAATACCCAAGTTTTCATACTTATCGAAATTCGAGTGAAGGTGACGGTCTAGGACTAGTAGGCTTTTTTCAGAATTTTGACTTAATACATTTTGATGATACACATGGTACGATTGCAAATTTTAAGTTTTATATATTGCCTTTCATGTTTACTTTTTTTAAAAGTTCTATTCCTGAAGATAAACTAATTGAAACAATCGTAAATTCGGACGAGGACCCCACACCATATAAAGCAAACAAATTTAACATAATTTATCCTGCAAATAATATGGGAGGTGTATATAAAAACGGCAATATACAATCTCATCAAAAGTTCTTTCTTACAGATGAAGTTGTAGTTATTAATAATGGTAGTATTATTGGATTATATTTTCCAAACGAAAATGTAAAAAAAAATTCTCTTACTGATGAACACTATGCAAATAAAAAGTCAATGAAAAGTTTTTTTAATAAGAAAAAGCATACAACGGCGATAACATTATTATGCGAACGATTTGGCATGGAGAATTGTACTACATTTGACATATTCTTTTACAATCTCAATAATAATGAAGAATATAAGAGAACATATTATGATTTTGATAAATCTGAAATTGAATTAACATATAGCGAGCCTATTGAAATACCATTAATAACAAGCTTAAATGGTGTGCCCAATCCTAATCCAACCCAACAAGTTGTATTAAATTATTTAAAAGAGGTTATTGGCACTGGTCGTGGTGACTACACATTTTTAAATAGAAATTTTTCAAGGATAATGCAAAGAATACAACAGATGAGTTTAGATAATAAACCTCCTGCAGAAATAATAAAATTCTTACAAAACGGAACAATTCTGCCTCGTGAAACAAATGTAGCTGCGTCTATAATCCAAAATATAAAAAGAAATGGTGATGCAGAGGAAGAGAGTGTTGTTAATGGAAAAAGACCAATAGAAAGAGATGAACCTGAAGGTAAAAAACAACGAGGAGGAATGAGGAATACCAAAAACAAAAAGCGAAATACCAAAAACAAAAGACGAAATACCAAAAACAAAAGACGAAATACCAAACACAAAAAGCGAAATACTATTATAACTCGAAACACTAAACACAAAAAATACTAACACAAAGCGATTTTTGTTATTGTGTATCGTATTAAAGTCAATCTTAAGCTTCTTCACACTTATAACATTCAAAGAGAGAATTTAGACCCAGAACCACCACAACCACCACCACCACCACGTCGTTTCCATTGAGTAAATGATATATTTTTCCCTTCTACTGGCTTCGGTTTTGTGTCAGCATATTCCTTGTCTAATTTCTCTCCTCGTTTCAAAGCACTATCTATATATAATTCTTTCAAAATAGTTCCGACAATAAAAGAACCTTCATGTTGATCTAATTCGCCATTTTCTATTCTCTCTAATACATTCAAAAATTTGTCCATTAATTCATAATTCATTTCATCTTGCAATATTTTATTGTAAATGTCAGTATAATACTGAAATAAAAAAGACGACGTTGCCATGCATTCTCTATGTATATCCGTTTTGTCACTAAATCGCGATTTTATCATCATCATGTTTTTAATGTTTTCTCTAAGAATGCTACTATGTTTCAATTGTCTTATTATTTCAGTTTGGTCTTCTACATTATTCGCCTTTATCATTTCCTGCAATTGAAGACGTTGATTATCGTTCATTTCAGGCATTTATATATTATTATTATTATGTTTTTCCATATTTTTATCCGCGTTATTTATATGGCATCGCCACCTCCAGGTATAACTTTAGCTACAATGCAACCAATGAATGGGTCTAGTCAAAGAATGGCAGCAATAAATAATCAAAACGCTTCAATTAACTATCAAAATAAGTTGATAAATGCAACTGGAGGGCGAAGAAAATATAAAGGAGGATTTGTAAGTCCACAAAATACAACTATTTATAAAGACGTTGGAGGAAACGGACAAACGACTGCTAGCATTTCAAATAAGTTGGCTGTTGCTCAATCTCAAAATTATGCGAATGGTGTATTTGATGCTTCCACTCAAAAAGGAGGCAGACGTCGAAGGAAAACCCATCGACGTGTCCAAAGCTGCCGCTGCAATCAAAGCAGAAGTCGATGCAGAAGCCGAAGCTGTCGCTGTCGCTGCCACCGAAGCCGTCGCAACTCGAGACATAACTCGAGACATAACTAAGAATATATACAATAGAGAAATAACCAGAGAGAAAATAGTATAATAATAATATAAGCACCATGCCAACAGGAAAAAATTGGTTGAATTTTATATATATAAATGTTGCATTTATAGGATTTGTGTTTTCATTGTATTATTTCACATCAATTCAAGACATTAAAGATAATTGGGTCCAATATAGATGCAATCCAATGTATATGCCTCTCTCTGACAACATTGAACAAGATTTTACCTATTGTGTGCAAACCATGCAGACAAATTATATGGGATATTTATTACAACCATTAACATTTATTACATCATCGTTAACGGATATGGCAGGAAGTTTTACTCAACAAATCAATGATGTTAGAAACATGTTTAATCAAACTAGAAATTTTATTACAGACATTATTGTCTCTATTTATGGAATTTTTTTAAACATAATCATTGAATTTCAAAAAATAATCATCGGAATAAAGGATTTAGTAGGCAAAATGATTGGAATATTAACGACATTATTATATATATTAGATGGAAGCAGTAAAACAATAGAAAGTGCATGGAATGGTCCAAGCGGTCAACTGGTTCGCAGTTTAGGTAATTGTTTTCATCCAAATACAAAATTAAAATTGGAAAATGGTAAAATAGTAAAAATGAGAAACATTCATTTAGGAGACATTCTAGAAAACGGAAGCAAAGTAGTCGCATTAATGAAAATCGCAAACTCTCAAGATGAATATTTATACAAATTACCTAATAGAGGAATTAATTCTCAAGACATACTTGTTTCAGCTTCTCATTTAATTTTTGATACAACCTCTAGAAAATATATTGAAATTAAAGATTATCCATTATCTGTAAAAACAAATATAAAACTTGAATGGTTTTCTTGTTTAATTACAGACACACATAAAATTAAAATCGGATTAGAAGAATTTTGGGACTGGGAAGATTATATTTTGAAATTATTTCCGACTTAGTATATATGAATTTAGGTGATGAAAAAGATAAAATAAATAAAATAAATCAATTATACGACAACTTGACTTATTTTGATAATTATGGAACATCTGTCATTTTATTTGTCATTTTAACTATAATTGTATTTATAACACATTCATATTTTATGATTTTAACACAAATGCAACCTATAAAAGATGACTGGATAAATCAACGATGCAAACCGCAAAACATGCCCTTTGCTGGAATTATTAACAAACCACTAGACAAAACTGCTTCTGAATATACTCAAGAAAATTTCAATTACTGTCTTCAAGATATATTGACAGGAATAACAGGTGTTGCCGTTCAACCATTAACATATATTACAAGTGGTTTAACAGATGTATATGGAAATATATCAGGGGACATTCAAAGCGGACGCACAATGTTTTCTGAAATTCGCAATAAATTGCAAAATATTACTCAGGAAATTAGTGGACGCATTTTAAACATTACTGTTCCAATACAACAAATCGTCATTGCGTTTAGAGATGTTGCCTCAAAAACACAGGGTGCATTAACTGCGGCATTATACACTTCTCTCGGAACATATTATGCATTAAAATCATTAATAGGATCTATTTTAGAATTCATTATAATTATTTTAATCGCAATGGCAGCAGCCATTATTCTTCTTTGGTTATTCCCATTTACTTGGGGGGTCGCAGGAACACTCACAGCAATGTTTATCGCGATTTCTATCCCATTGGCAATTATTGTTATATTCATGAGTGTTATATTAGACATACATACAAGCGGAATACCATCAGTGCCATCAATGAAACACTGCTTTGATGAAGATACTATGTTTCAAATGGAAAATGGAGAACACAAGCAAATTAAAAATATTACCATTGGAGAGAAATTACTCAAAAGTAATGAAATTACTTGCAAAATAATCGTTGATGCAGGTTATTCAAACATGTATGAATTAAATGACATTGTTGTCTCTGATAGTCATGTTTTATGTTATAAAGATAAATGGATCCCTGTAAAAGAACATCCAGACGCGACCATCATTCAAAAATACGATAAACCATATTTATATTGTTTCAATACATCTTCTAAAATAATACAATTGAATGGAATTACATTTACGGATTGGGATGAATTACATGGACCACGTTTGCAAATGCTTAATAGCAGTTATAAGAATGAAGACATACATAAAGAATTACATTGCGGATTATCAAAAGATACGAAAATTACAATGAAAAATGGAACATATAAATCTTTAATTGATGTAAATATAGGAGATATTTTGTGGAATAATGTTAAAGTTGTTGGAATTGTTGAAATTAATGGTCTTACAATTAATCAGTTGTATGAATATGAGGTTAGTGATAAAATTAATCCTTATTTAGGAAAAATGCGTATAATTTGTAGCGATAATTTATATTATTTTCATAATTTTGGAAACATTATACATGTTAAAAAAGAAATCGCAAAAGAAAACAAATTATATCATTTATTGACAACTACTTCTTATTTTTATATTCAACAATTAAAAGTTTCCGATTTTAATAGTTGTATTGACATGGAAATATAATCTTTTAATTATGTATAATATGGAAATACGCGTGGAATTAATAATATTATTAGGAGTAATTTTTTTTATTATGGTAACTCATACTTTATGTGGATGTTCTAGAGTTGGATTGTTGGAAGGGTTAGAAACATTGTCCTCTCAAGTTACAATGGCACAAAAAAAGACGACTTCAACCCCACCTCAGGTTACATCTTCACAAATGATGGGTAAAAAAGAAGGATTTGTTGGCAGTTCTAACCTTTACAGCGATGAACCATCCCAATATAAATCCGGAGATTATTCTGAAGTAAACACATCTAGTTGGGTTCAACCGAATTTAACAGTTAGACCAGGACAACCTCTTGGAGCAGGTGTAAAACAGTTTATGGCTCGTCAAGAACAACCAGTCCCACTTCCAGAAGGTGAAATGTTAATGTTTGCAAACACGCCTTTTAAACCTGAATGTTGCCCTTCTACTTATAGTAACAGCACAGGTTGTGCATGCATTACCGGAAAACAATACAATTATTTAATTCAACGCGGTTCTAACAATGTGCCTTATAGCGATTTTTAAACAGGCGCATAGTTGTGTGATTTTAATGCGGAAGTTTATTATTTATAAAAAATAAATAATAAATATAATGTTAAAAGCAATTGCCGTTTTTAATGGTAAAAAAATAAAAGGGACAGTTGTCTTTACAGAAGATTTAGATTCTAATTGCGTCATTATTGATATCAATCTTCAAGGATTACATAAAAACGCATTACACGGCTTTCATGTTCATCAAGCGGGTGATTTAACCGACCAATGTGAAAGCATGTGTGCACATTTCAATCCATATGGGAAAAAACACGGCTGCCCTGGTCAGAAAGAGAGACATGTGGGAGATCTCGGAAATTTAAAATCTAATTCTTCAGGCTGCGCAAAATATAGAATGATTGACAATGTTATCAAATTACGAGGAAAATGCAATATTATTGGACGAGGATTAATCATTCATCAAGACGAAGATGATTGTGGAAAAGGAGAGAACGACGCAAGTTTAACCACAGGAAATGCCGGAAAGCGGATTGCATGTGCTATAATCGGATACTCAAAATCTAATTTTGAGTGTTAGAGTGAGTTACAGTTGATTTTCATAAAATTCTTTATTTACGTGTCTCCAATTTTGTATCCACATGCGATAATCAACAGTCAATTGTTGTTTATACATTTTCTGAAATGCATGGATTTTGTGATACCATTTGTAATAAATATATGTTACTGTGCCTTCTATAATTTCATCCTTTTCTTCTTCAAACATTTCCGCCATTAGTTCTCTCATAGTTTCTTCTATATGTTGGGTTGCATTTGTCACTACTTTTATTTCTACTTGTGTATCGGCGTGTGTTTCTATCTCTTCAACAGGCAATTCAGAAATAACCAATTCAATTTGCTCTGTATTAACAGACATAGGTGCGGTTGTAGTCGCATTCATTTTTCTCTCTTTTCGTTTCAAATAAAGCTGACGATTGTATTCTTTCATTTCTTCTTTGGATTTCACAGGCATTAAATAAAATGTATTATTATCTTGTTCTTAAATCAATGTTCCAATGTTCCGTTCCTACGTGAATATATAATACCACGACCTTTCAAAAAAATGCCCTTCGGCTGGATCTATGTGATGGTTCACTTCTAAAATTAATTTTTTATAATATTCTAATGATTTTTTCAAAATAAGTTCTTTTTTTACCGCAAAAATGCCAAAATGATAGATATGTAATGGTTCAGGATAATTGGGTTGAATGTTTCGCATAAACCATTCGCTAAATGGAACACGCTGATTATTTTTATAATTGTCTTCTAAATAATAATTACCATTTATTAAATTCCAGTTTTTACTAAAAGGACTAGTGTCTTTTGTATTATAATGTGTAAGCGTTGGATAAGATTTGTCATTTGCAAATGCTTCATTTTTAAAATTAAGTAAATAATTAATATAATTACACGAATTATTATGTTTTATATGGTCTGATATATTTGCTTGTGTAAAAATAACAACATCTGCTAAATTATTATAATTACTAATAATGTAATTCAAATATGTTTCACTTTCTCTACCAACATTTTGCAACATTATTTCATTAGAAATTCCGAGAGAAATACCTTTATTATAAATAATACAATTATTCATTTCGGCTGATAACCAATCAATATTTTCATTATATCTTGATACAATTATTTTATAAGACATATACATATATTTTGTAAAATATATTGTTAATTATAACTCATTAATTCTTCGCCGGTTAAATTGCAATGACATTTTACACAATAATATATTTTATCCGATTTCTCAGGATCAATATCAATATAATCATCCGTATAATCATGTTTGCAACATTCAATTAATTCATCGTGTATTTTTTTATTTAATTCTTTTAATTTATATATAATTTTATGATGAGTAATTATATTATGCAATTCTTGATATTTTTCAATCGTATCAATCATGACTAATGGTATTCCATTTTTATACAAAGAACAATCTATTAACATTCTACTCTCAACTAATTCATTCAAGAGAGAAAGATATAAATCATTTTTATCCTTTATTTTCAAAAGTATTTCAATAATATTGTCCATGAATATTATTGAAATTATTATTTATATTATTATACACAAATCACAAATCACAAAAAATTATACATATAAATGTTTCAAGAAAATATTGTCATCCTTTTGTTTAATCAATTTATCAACACAATTTTTGGTTAGTTGAAATGGAAATGTTACTTTTAATGACATGTCTTGTTCAAATAAATTTGTGTCTGGTTTCATCAAACGATATAAATTTAATTTCGTATGAATAATTTCAAGACAGCGTTTTAAATTTCTGACACCATCTTCATTATTGCAATTGTTTTCAATAATATAATTGAGTGCTTCATCCGTAATATTAACTTCTCCAACATTAAATTTAATTTGTTCTCTTATTTTCGGCAATAAATAATTCGTTGAAATAATCAATTTTTGCTTTTTATCATATCCCTTTGTCTGAATTTTATACATTCTATCTTTCAAAATAGGATTAATTTTTGTCTCGTCATTGTAACTAAAAATAAACAGACATTTGCTTAAGTCAAATTCCACTTCTGAAAAATATTTATCGTGAAACTGTGAATTTTGAGTTGTGTCTGTCAAATGTGTTAAAATGCCAACAATTTCTTCTCCTTTTGGCGTTTCACTTATTTTATCCAATTCATCGAAAAAAATCACTGGGTTCATACATCTACTGTCAATCAATATCTGGACGATTTTACCCCATAAACTTCCTTCATATGTAAAAGAATGCCCTTCTAAAAAACTGCTGTCAGTTGCACCTCCTAATGCAATAAAGGCAAATGGACGATTTAATATTTTACTAATTCCTTCTTTACATAATGACGTTTTTCCTGTTCCTGGCGGTCCATGAATAGCAATCGCCGAACCAATGGAAGACGGATTTGTTATTAATTGTCCCAATACTTGCATTATTTGCATTTTAGCATCGTTTAATCCATACACCGAATCATTCAATGTCTTTTGAGCATTTTCCATAAAATCATGACATTTGTCAACACCATCTTCAATAGATATTGGGAGAGAAGTATAAGTGCCAAAAGGAATTCTCATAAAATTATCGACCCAATGTTTCACTTTATGATATTCGCTATTATGCTGATCCATATGATGCAGTGAATTGATTTTTTTAATTGCTGCACCTTTAAACAATACAGGCATATTTGTCTCCAACAATGAAATACGATATGGCTTCTCGACACGAGTGATTTTATTGATTTCCTTTAATTCTTTGATAATTCTCTTTTGTTCATCAATCTCCATTTTTTTGAAAAAGGCTGAGTCGTTCAATGTGTTTTTATCCTTTATGATTTTCTTGAAAATACGACAATTTCTTTCTTTATATTTTTTATCCATCTTTTCTTTCCTTTTATTTTTTTCTTCTAGTTGATCTGAATAATCCTCAACATAATCTTTGAGGAATTCATTTGTCGGATTTTTATTATATATTTCTCTCAACTGATTTAAAATATCATCATTTATTATTTCTTTTGCCTTTGTTTCCTTTACTTCTTTCACAGGCACCTCTTTTGTTTCCTTTTCTCTTGCTTCTTTTGTAGACCTAGTATTATATTTTTTTGTAGTTGTTTTTATCTCTTCTTTTTCTTTTTCCTCTTCTTCTTCATATTCTTCATCATCATCCTCATCCTCATCCTGATCCTCATCCTCATCAGTGCTACTAGTTGATGAAATAGATGCGTCTTCATCCTCGGTTTCTTCATCTTCCCAATCAGAATCATCCTCTTCGTCGTAATCATCTTCATTGTCATCGCCAATTGTAAGAATAATATTAATCTTTTCTTCTGTTTCTGTTTCCTTTTCATCCTTTTCCTTTTTCTCTTTTAGTTTTTTTCCTGCTTTTATTTTATTTGTCAAATGTTTTGATGGAAATATTTTCGAGAGAAATTTTCTATATTCATGAACATCCATTTCAGCATCATTCTCACTGTCACTTTCACTAGAACTATCTGTATCATTGTTTTTCTTTTTGTTCATATTATTTTTAGGCATTGATTATATTATTTAATATAATATATTTAAATCATTTTAATGATCATGACCGAATTCACCGGTTTAAATCATTTATCGATGACGGCGTGTTCGTCTTTTTGTTTTATGTCCTTTTCCTCTTCTTCCTCTTGCTACATTATCTTTTCCTAAAATACTATCTCTCAAATGGTCGCTTTTTGGTGAATCACTATTAAATGCATCACTTCTTACACTATGTTCATCACTATGTTGACGCATAATAGATCGTCCAATCTTATGTTGTTGATTTATATCTCTTATTTCACTTCTTGCTCTTCTTTCATAACTAGTTGGAAAAGTAGATCGACGAATTGTCTTTCTATTAAAAAACAATAATCCTAATAAAACTCCCCCAGCAGCAGCAGAGGTTCCGATAATTAAAGGCAAACTCATATATTATTTATGTTTATTTAATGTTTTCTTGTTTTTCTTTTTTTTTGTTCTTGTATAAATCTATGCTTTTTTGTTTTCTTGTGTTTTCTTTGCTCTTCTTTAGCACCTTCACTTTTACCTTCACGTCCGCCTTCACTTCCGCCTTCACTTCCGCCTTCACTTCCACCTTCACTTCCACCTATAAATTCACTTCCAACCTCTTCTGCTAATCCCAATAATGTTGAATAAAAATCATCACTTATAGCATGTTTTTCATTTACATATTTTTCACCTTTACTGCTTCCACCTTCTTGCAATCCATCAAAATAATACAATCCTGCCGGAATTGCTAAATTATTAAAAGTTTCATGCATAACTCCTGTTTTTGATACACCAGCACTACCACCACCTCTTGTTATTGGAGATATTCCATTCTGCAACATTACCGAATTCACCATAAACCCTGCACTATATATTTTGCCATTTTCTTTATACATTACTAATTCATCGCCTTTGAAAGCCATATATTATTAAATTATATTATTATCATTACTGTCGTACTCGTTTGATTTCTGGAACTAGCGTTATTTCTCTCTGTGTTTTAATGTGAGACATTATTTGTTTAAACTGCACTTCATTTTTAATAATTTCGCCTAAAGATTTTTCTAGATATTTGAAAGTCAATGGCGTTGATGTTCGCGTATGTGTAAATTTCAAGGTTCCGTCTCCCACTTTCACCGAAGAATTAATTGGATGTTTTGCAAACAATTGTTCTTCTAACTCGTTTTTTCTACTTCGCAGTTGCCTTATCTTTTCATTTAATATTTTCAATTCATTATCAAATGAAATCCATTGTGCTTCCATAATTATCATACATAAAATATATTCTGATATTCTGATATTTTAGTCATTAACAAAACTTTTAAACCCTTGAAGAATTAGAATGGGACAAAGTCCCATTCTTTTCTTAAGGGTCAGTGACCGGTAAGTTTAAAATTAGGACGCTACAAGCGTCCCATTTTAAATCTTCGCCGGTTTAGAGAAAAAAAGGAATAACATACATGTTCGTCACAAGCTATAAATCCAACACCTTTCTCATTTCAAACACCGTTTTTTTGCATTATAAACCATCTGTCAAGACCTTGTGTTTTTTTATATATATATTTTGCTTTAAAATAATTACAAATTTCCATTAATAATTCGTCGTTATAAACATAATGATGAAGACATCTATTATTACACCTTTTTACATTTCAAACGCCGATTTTTACATAGTTCTAAACCATATAAAAATTATTTTTTTATAAAATAAAATTGAATTAGTTTTTATAAATCAATTTTATATTACAATACCAAATACAAGAATAATGAGCATTATTAAATTAATACAAGTTGCTGAAGAATCTGGTGCCATATATGATAGAAAATATTATTGTGATATTTGCGACGACGAATTAAGATATTTTGGTTATTATTGTAAAAAATGTAATAATATTGCATTTCCGTGTTTAGAATGCGTGATAAATGAAAAGCATGTTAAAACACAAATTGTTGCTTATAAGGCAAATAATAGTCCTAGAATAATAGTTAATCGTCCCAATTTTCCCAATTTAACAAAATCACAATTTGAAATATATAATAATGATGTTGTCTTTGATAAATATAAATTAAGATGGTTTATAGCAAAATGTCCTAAATGTAAGGAATGTTATCATAGTATAAATTGTGAATGTAATAGCAGTTGTAATTGTTGTGAAATAGGTTCTGATGTATGTAAAATTGTTAATGATAAGGATGAGTATGAGGGTGAAGATATTAATGATATTGATTTGTTTGATAAAACTGATTTTAATGATGGTATATTACCGAGTTAAATTAAGTAAAAATCGGCGTTTGAAATGTAAAAAGGTGTAAAATTATCTAAACTTCTTTTTGTAAAGTTCCCCAAATCACCAGCAGGAGGGTCTAAACTTAAATCGTGATGTAATAATATTTCTGGGAAAGTAGTCAAATCATCTTCACCCACATTTTTTTCATATTGCGACAATAATGTTGAAAACGTTGAATAATTTCGTTTATGGTCAAAACAACAAGATTTTTCAGGAACAATAATAATCACATAACCACCATTTTTAATTATTCTTAACCACTCATTTATTGCTTTTAATGGGTTTGCTATATGTTCCAATGAATGAGAAGAAAATATAAAATCATAGCACTCATTTTGAACAAGTGAAATGTTTACAGCATCATTGATTATAATTTTGCCCTTTTTGCCATTGTAATAATTATATTCATCTGTATGATTACCCCAAATAGTATTTTTTGAAAAAACAATATTATCAATATTTTTAGAATTTTTATACAATATTTCTCCAGTGTCTGAAGGACCACCAATTTCAACACCTATTTTATTTAATGTTATATCTGATAAAATATTAATTAAAATAATGCTATATCCGTTAAA
>Ga0105090_10000026_pt1 | contig 52431 bp, 44 predicted proteins | sample PPLLak3March2015_FD_79110 | JGI IMG/M metagenome (GOLD analysis project Ga0105090, IMG submission 79110) | Freshwater sediment microbial communities from Prairie Pothole Lake near Jamestown, North Dakota, USA - PPLs Lake P7 Core (1) Depth... | ecosystem: Environmental > Aquatic > Freshwater >...
CGTGCAGCAGTTCCAGCTCTTTGATGTAGTCGGCGGGCAGCAGATCGTGCCGCATCGCGAGTACCTGCCCGAATTTGAGAAAGACGAGCCCCAGTTCCTCGAAAGCCTCCCTTACGTCCTTCGGTGGTGGCCAGTGCCTCCTCCCGCGCAGAACACCCATGAACTTGTGCCGGGCGAGCACGCGCAGCACTTGCATCAATCGCGGCGCAGCCCGCAACACGCTGCCCTTCGGCGGGTCGTTCTTTACGGCCATGCGTTCCTCCCAACCGTCAAGTGTGGAAGGCTGCCCAACGCACTCCGCCACTCCGGATCACCAAACTGGATCTGTCGAGGTCTGGTCGTGCCTAGACCCACCCGGGGAAACTCCAGCATTCAACCGCATCGGGACTGAGCCAGCGCGGGCTGCCGCTACTTGGCGGAACCAGTCATCATCCCTTGCCGGTCCATCATCGTCTGCATCATCATCTCCATCATGTCCATGCGCTTCTGCATCATCCGCATCTGCGGTGTCGCGTCAGCGGACGCACCCCTCTGTTCCATCATCCCGCCGCCCATGTTCCCCATCATTCCACCGCCTTGCGTCATCTGAGTCATTGTGGTCATGCATCCCTGCATTTCCTCCCGCTGCCTGTCCATAAGGATCTGGCGCGCCTCAGGCGTAGTAGCGCTCATCAACTTCTCGTGCAGCGCTTTCATCATTTGCATGTGCTCGTCCATTTGGGCCATCGGACTGCTCATATCCATGGACGAGCCGGATAATGGGGCAGCCGCAGTGGTGTTGGGAACCTGCGCCTTCGAGTCCTGCGCCCAAGGCGAACCTGCCGCAAGTAGAACCAAGGCACCAACAGCAATTGCTAGCGATCTGTTCATGTGAATCTCCAAGTGAAGCCGTTAAGCGAGTGGGCGGCGTACGCGGTGGGCGCGCGAGCCGTGAAGGAAGCGACGCCCAGAGAGCTCTGGGCACGCACCGGCCAAGCGTCAGATACGCGCTCAGCCGCTACCGCGGCCTACAACGCGAGGCGGACGAAGCGGAGGGAGTGCGGCACACCCGGTGGCGGATGCGCGTTCCGCGCCCATCGGAGATTCGGCGCGGAAATCGGCTGTGAGCCGAGGTCGTAGCGTGTTGCGAGAACCAGAGGCTGCCCTGCAGGCCGGTCCTGGACCCGCTGGAGCACGCTGAACAAGGGAAGATCATTACTGCCGAGATTCTCACAAGCGGGTGCCATGTCGTGGTCCATGGTCTCGCTATCCGCGTGTATTGCCGCCGTGGATTGGTGCCGCACCGCCGTCACGCCGTCCCAACTGCAAGCATTCGCGATACCCACGAAGAGTGCAAACATCCAGATCGCAAGTACGCTGGAGGTCAGGAAGTCGCGATGGCGATGGAGCCGACGAGGCATGACTTCTTCGATACCAGCGGTTCTATCGGCTAGAGTGGTTTGGCGCTGAGCGAGCACAAAAGTCTACTGTCCACGCTCAATTCACTTGCCTCTGCGCTGCATGACCAGTACCACGACACCAACAATCACGACGACAAGCAAGATCGGCCCCCATACCCCGCCGTATCCACCCATCGAGCCCATGCCCCACCCGCCGCCATTCATCATGTTTCCGTTCTGCGCCAACGCGACGCCGGTCGCGAGTAGAGGTACCGTACCAACAGCCATAGCAAGCAAGGACTTCATGAATGCTCCTCCGTGAAACGATGAAACCAGCAAACCGCTTCGGCGAACGAAGCGACGGGTGAGGCTGAAAGGTCGTCACGCCGCCTGGCGTATCCGCGCAATGCGGGCCACACTTCAAAGTTGGCTCTACCCGGTGCGGCTACCATCCGAGCATCGCAAAGCGGTCTCGCAATCCGCACCGTGCTGCACAAGCTAGGCGCACGATGTGCAAACGTCTGTGCGGCAGCGCACGCAGCCCAGCGTCAGCGGTCGGCTTCGATTGGCGAAGGCGCCAACACCGCGACGAGGACCGCTTTGCGCGTCGAACGTGTAGGTAGATCGCGCCGCGGAATGACTGCTTCCAGGCTCTCTGCGTGGCGACGCTGGCCGACTGCTCCTGCCCGGGAATGTGCGGGCGCTGGGCATGGCTGGCATCCCCATGCGACGACATCCCTGGCGGGAGTTCCCGCCGCGTGCCGCCGTGTCTACGCGTCCACCCGCGGAAAGCCCATGCGGTCGACGAGCGCCTGGTAGCGCGGGTTGCCGACCAGCTCGGGGCTGAGCCCGGGCAAGATGGCCGTGAAGACCATGTTTGGCGTGCGGTCCGCGAAGGCCTTCTCGTACCAGTCCAGCGCCACGTCCACCTCGCCCAGGGCGCCGTGGACCTGGGCGAAGGTCACCGGATCGACGTACTGCTTCTCCTCCAGCGCGTGGAGTCGTTCGAGCATCTGGCGCGCGCGCACGGTGTCCCCACAGGTCGCGTAAGTGACGCCGAGCCAGGACCATGACAGCGGTGCCGCACCGCCCGCGAGCCTTCGCTCTGCGATCTCCGTCTGGGCGTAGGCTTCCTTGCACTTCCCGTGGCGGGACAGCGTGCGCGCGAGCTTGGTGTAGCCCCAGGTCCAGTTCGGGTCGATGTCGATCGCGCGACGGAAACCGGCGGCCGCTTCGTCGAGATTTCCGTGGATCATCGCGAGGATCGCCAGATTGTGCACGGGGCCGACCGAAAGCGGGTCGAGCCGCGCCGCTTCGCGGGTGCGGGCGAGCCCCTCGTCGAAGCGGCCCATCATGATCAGGAATTGCCCGTATTCCTCGTTGGCCGCCTGGCTGCCCGGGTTGAGCTCGAGTGCGCGGCGCAACGCGGCGTCCGCCCCTTCCCAGTCCCACTCGAAATAGAATCGGACGAGTCCAAGTGCCGTGTGGGCTTCGGCGAGATCCGGATCGAGCTCGAGCGCCCGGGTCACTGCCGCCTGCGCCTTTCCCACCGACTCGGCGCGATCGAACGCGCGGAGGTACGCCTGCGTGGTGTACGCCTCGGCCAGCCCGGCATAGGCCATCGCGTAGCCGGGGGCACGCGCGACGGCCTGCTGAAAGCAATCGACGCTCTTGTCCATCTCCTGCTGGTTGCCCACGAGGAAGCTGCGCCCCCTGAGGTAGAGGCGCCAGGCCTCCGGATCGTCGGTGCGACCGGTCACCGCGGCCTGCACCGCCGCCCGGGCCTCGACGCCGACGGCGCTTCCCGCGCCATCGCCCAGCAGGGAGGCGCGCAGCTCCTTCACCACCGACTGCGCGATGTCGTCCTGCACCGCGAAGACATCGTCAAGCTCGCGGTCGTACGTTTCCGACCACAGGTGAGAGTCGTTGGCGACCTGGATCAGCTGCGCGGTGATGCGCACGCGCTTGCCGGACTTGCGGACGCTGCCTTCGAGGACGTTGGCCACGTTGAGCTTCTGCGCCACGGTCGGGATGTCGACGTCCTTGCCCTTGAAGTAGAACGCCGATGTGCGCGAGACGACTCGCAGCCCGCGGATCTTCGCCAGGACGTTCATCAGTTCTTCCGCGAGGCCATCCGCGAAATACTCGTTCTCCTCGTCCTGGCTCATGTTGACAAAGGGGAGCACCGCGATCGACGGGGTCTCCTTGTCCAGCGGTGCGCCCTGGGATTTCAGCGGCGGAAAGGCCTGCGGCAGGTCGGGGTGGCACAGCTGGAACACCATTTCGCGGCGGGCGAGGTCCTTGAGGCCGTGCTCACCCAGCGCCTTGACGCTCGTGAGCGGCGGCAGGTGGTCGCGGCAGAGGTCGTGCATCGATTCGGACAGCAGCGTCTGACCGCCGTGTCCGGCCGCCAGCAGGCGCGCGACGCGATTGAGCGGCGCACCGAAGTAGTCGCCATCGCGCACTTCGACGGCGCCGATGTGAAGCGCCATCCGCACGCGCAGCTTCACGGACTCCGGCCAGCGTTCGACGTGGAGCGCGCGCTGCGCATCGAGCGCCGCCGCCAGTCCGTCCGCCGCCGTGTGGAACGCCGCGCAAAACGCGTCACCGATGGTCTTGAAGACGTGCCCGCCTCGGGCCCCGATCGATCGACGCAGCAGCTCATCGTGCCGAGCCAGCGCCGCGCCCATCGCCGTCCCCTGCTTCTCCCACAACCGTGTGCTGCCCTCGATGTCGGTGAACAGCAACGTCACCGTGCCGCTGGGCAGCGACAAGGAAGGACTGGCGGGGAGGTTCGCGGTCATCGGTCGCTGCCCGCACGCAGGCACTCGCGCGGGTCGGGTCATCGGTGGAAGGAGCAGCCCGCAGTCTGCTGATCGGCGGGCGATTGCGCAACCTTGCCCGCATGCGTCGTCCGGTCCCGCCACCGGGGGCCGGCCCGGTCGTCATCGACGCGTTCGACCAGGCGTTCCGCTCCCCGCGCTCCCCGGCGCGCGCAGCGGGAGCGTCCGCCGTCCAAGCGAAAGCCGAAGCGTTGGTGAGAGCCGTCGCAGAACGGCTTGCTAATCGAGCCGCCGCAGCGACACTACGCGGCAGGCCAACTTCCGGATATCGACCGGCCCCTCGGCTCGCGTGCGCCCCGGCTGCGCTTGCACGTCGATCTCGCTGTTCGAGCGAGCATGTTCGAGCAAGTTGGTCTTGCAGAAAGATCAAGAGCCGCACAGGGCGGCTCATGAGGTCTTGAATTTTGGCTCCCCGACCTGGGCTCGAACCAGGGACCTGCGGATTAACAGTCCGTCGCTCTACCAACTGAGCTATCGGGGAAGCGAAGCCGAAAATTATAGCATCCACGGTCCGACCCCGTAACCCGCGGCGCCGCACCGCCGCGGCCACACCGCCCCCTGCCCAACGCGGCACCGCACCGCGTTTGCCACCCGCGCGACTCCGCCCGTCGGACGCCCCGGCAACCGGCGCCCCGGCTAGCCCCAGTCCGCCGGGAAGCCCCCGAAACGGAGCAGTTCTTGCTTGGTCTCGGGAAGAGCGCTCTTTCCCATGGACATCCGCCTCCTCACCCACCAGCCCGAGGCGGGCTGGTCGTCGCCGTTGCCCGCGGAACTCGATTCCGCGCGCACGCTCGTGACCGCCTTCGCGCCGACCGCCTACGCCGATTGCGACGACTTCTGGGCGTCGCTTGCTGCCGCGTTTCCGCACAGCCATGTGCTGGCCTGTTCGAGTGCGGGCGCCATCGCCGGCGAGCACGTTGTCGACGACACGGCGGTGGCCGTCGTCGTACGTTTCGAACGGGTCGAGGTAACCTCGGCCGCCGTGCCGATCCAGGCCGTCGAGATGTCGCGCCGTGCGGGGCAGAAGCTCGGCCGCGCGCTCGCCGCCACCGCCCCACGCGTCGTGATCGTGCTGGCCGACGGCCTGCACGTGCAGGGCAGCGAACTCGTGCAGGGCATTGCCGAGACTCTGCCCGTCGACACGCTCATCGTCGGCGGGCTGGCTGGCGACGGCGCCAGCTTCCTGCGCACGTGGACGCTGGCCGAGGGCGTGCCGCGCAGCGGCTGGGTCAGCGCGCTCGCCCTGTCGGGGCCGATCGAGGTTCGCGCCGCGGCACAAAGCGGTTGGCAATCGTTCGGCCCCGAGCGGCTGGTCACGCGCGCAGAGGGCAACGTCGTCTTCGAGCTCGACGGCCGCCCTGCCTTGGCGGTGTATGCCCACCAGTTGGGCAGGCTCGCCAGCGAACTTCCTGCCGGCGCGCTGCGCTTTCCGCTCGCGGTGTCCATCGATGGAGCGGCCGACACAGGCTTGCTGCGCACGGTACTCGCGATCGACTCCGACACGCAGTCGCTGACTTGCGCCGGCGACGTCGCACAGGGTACCCGCGTGCGACTTGCGCACGCCGGCCACGAGCGGCTGGTCGGCGCCGCGGAACACGCAGTCGGCCAGTCGGGAGCGCACGAAGGCGCGCCGGTGCTCGCACTTGCCATCAGCTGCGCGAGTCGTCGTGCGGTACTCGGCGATCTGGCCGGGGACGAGGCCGCGGCCACGTTCGCCGCACTGCCGCGCGGCTCCACGCAGGTCGGCTTCTACGCGTACGGCGAGATCGCGCCCTCGGCGCGAGCCGCCTGCGACCTGCACAACCAGATGCTCTCCCTCGTCACGCTCCGTGAAGCCGCTGCATAGCCTGTTCGCGCGCCAGCTCGCCCGCCTCCGACTGACCGAGGCAGCGCCGCCCGATGCCACGGGCTGGCGGCGCCTGCTCGCGCGCGTGGACCGTGCGTACGCCGACCTCGCGGAGGAGAACTACCTGCTCGATCGCGCGCAGGAGATCGCCGCGCAGGAAATGGCGGCGCTCGACGCGCAGCTGCAGCGCGAGCGCGACCTCATGGACACGCACGTGCGCGAGCGCACCGCGGAGCTCGCGGCGAGCGAGGCGCGCTTTCGCAGCTTCACCTCGCTGGGCTCGGACTGGTACTGGGAGCAGGACGCCGACTTCCGCTTCACCTCGATCGCCGGGAGCACCGCGCTCTATCCCGGCCACTCGATCGCGACCCACCTTGGCAAGACGCGCTGGGAGCTGCCGGAATACGACCCGCCCGCCGAGGGCTGGGAAGCGCACCGCAAGCAGCTCGAGGCGCACCAGCCGTTCCACGACGTTGTGTTCCGCTTCCGCGTGCCCAACGGCGGCCGCGCCTACGCCTCCGTGAGCGGCGAACCGGTGTTCGCGCACGACGGAACGTTCGCAGGCTACCGGGGCATCGGCCGCGACATCACCGAGCAGAAGCTCGCCGAAGACAACATCCGCCGCCTTGCCCGCTTCGACACGCTGACCGGGCTGGCCAACCGAGCATCGCTCTACGAGCACGTCGATCACGCGATCGCGCGCAGCCGGCGCAACAACCACCCGTTCGCCGTGCTGTTCATCGACCTCGACCGCTTCAAGGACGTCAACGATGCGTTCGGCCACGCCACTGGCGACGACGTCCTTCGCTCGATGGCGCAACGGCTGCAGGCGGCGATTCGTGCCCGCGACAGCGCGGCGCGCATCGGCGGCGACGAATTCGTGGTTGTCGCCGAGGAATTCGAGCGTCCCGAGGTCGTCGCCGAATTCGCCACGCGGCTGCTCGACGCGCTGGCCGAGCCGGTGCTGCTGCGCGGGCAGGAATGCCGCGTCGGCGCGTCGATCGGCATCGCGCTCTATCCCGCCGACGGCGAGGACGCGCAGACGCTGCTCAAGCGCGCCGACGTCGCGATGTACCGTGCCAAGGAGGGGGGGCGCAACGCCTTCGCGTTCTTCGCCGGTCACGACGCGCCCTCCTCCGAAGAGCGCATGGTGCTCGCCGCGAGCCTGCGGCGCGCGATCGACACCGACACGCTGCTGCTCTACTACCAGCCGAAGGTGTCGCTGCGCACCGGCGTGATGACCGGCGTGGAAGCGCTGCTGCGCTGGCCGCATCCCGAGCGCGGCCTGCTGTTGCCCGGCGCATTCATCCCGCTCGCCGAGGACGCCGGCCTGATCCGCCGGCTCGGCCGCTGGGCGCTGCGCGCGGCCTGCCGGCAGGCGCGCGAGTGGTCGCAGCAGTGCCCCGAGCCGTTCCCGGTCTCGGTCAACGTGTCCGCGCGGCAGTTCACCGACGAGCGGCTCGTCGCGGAAGTGTCCGACGCGCTCACCGCCTCCGGCCTGCCACCGCACCTGCTCGAGCTCGAGATCACCGAGAGCGCGATGATGGAGCATCCGGACCGGGCGGCGGAGAAGCTCGCCGAGCTGCGCTCGCTCGGCGTGCGCTTCTCGGTCGACGACTTCGGCACCGGCTTCTCGTCGCTCGCGCGGCTCAAGAAGTTCCCGCTCGCGTCGGTCAAGATCGACCGCTCGTTCATCGGCGACCTGCCCGACGACGCCGACGACGCTGCCATCACCACGGCCGTGATCGCCATGGCGCACAGCTTGCGGCTCGCGGTCATCGCGGAGGGCGTGGAGAGCGCGGCGCAGGTGCGCTTCCTGCGCGAACGCAACTGCGACGAGGTCCAGGGCTTCTTCTTCGCGAAGCCGCTGCCCGCCGCCGAGGTGCTCGCCTTCCGGCAGCGCCGCGCGAGCCCCGCCCTCGCAGCGATCGGCTACGCGGACTAGCGCCGCCGCAACGTCTGCAGCGCCTTGCCGACGTCCTCAGTCTCCGGGCCCGAGATGCGGCGCCGCAAGCTTGAGGTAGTGGAACATCGACCACAGCGTGAGGATCGCGGCAACCCACAGCGCCACGATGCCCAGCAGCGGCGTGGAGACACCGGGAATCGCCGGCTCCCACAGCAGCAGCGCGATGATGGCGGTCATCTGCGCCACGGTCTTCACCTTGCCGATGAACGCCACCGCGACGTTCTTGGCCTGGCCAAGCTGTGCCATCCACTCGCGTAAGGCCGAGATGGCGATCTCGCGGCCGATGATGATGATCGCGAGATAGGCCGGCGCGCGGTCGAGCCAGACAAGCAGGATCAGCGCGGCCGCGACCATCAGCTTGTCGGCAACCGGGTCGAGGAACGCTCCGAACGCGGAGGTCTGGCCCCAGCGCCGTGCGAGCCAGCCGTCGAACCAGTCGGTGATCGCCGCGGCGGCGAAGATCCACATGCCGGTCCAATTGCGCGTCGACGGCGCGATCGACGAATCGGGCAGGTAGTAGACGCCCACGAACACCGGGATCAGCAGGATCCGGAGCCAGGTCAGCGCAGTGGGCAGGTTGAAAGTCATCGGAGGCGTTGCGGGAAGCCCGCTGTCGGCTCGCTCCATTCTACCTGCCGGGCGTGGTGTCGGGCCGGTCGCGCGAAGGAATGCGATAGAGCCAGGTACCCACCGCCACGCCCACCGCGACGAGCGCTGCCTTGCCCCACCAAGGCTGCACGAACAGCGCCGCCGAGATCGCAATCGACACGCTCATCAGGAAGATCGCGAGGAGTTTCGTGCGCCAGGGGATGCTGCGGTGGCGACGCCACTCGCGGATGCCGGGCCCGAACGTCCTCGACTGCGCCAGCCGGCGGTAGAGGCGGGGCGAGGCTCGCGCGTAGCAAGCCGCGGCCACGAGCAGGAACGGCGTCGTGGGCAGCACCGGTACAAACGCGCCGATCACCCCCACCGTGAGCGCAAGCGTGCCGACCGCAACCAGCACGACGCGCACTACGGGCGAGGCGTGCAGGCGCAGATCGTCATCGGAGTCTTCGGGCTCGCTCAAGTCAGCACTCGATCAACTTTTCGACGCAGTTGCGGCGACCTGCAGCACCCCCTCACCCCAACCCTCTCCCCCGATTCCGGGGGAGACCAATCGACATCACCCACCATGGGTCAATGCAACTGGGCATAGATACGCTCGGCCAGCGCGCGCGAGATGCCGGGCACGCGCGCGAGGTCGTCGACGGACGCCGAGGCAACGCCCCTCAGGCCCCCCAGGTGCGTGAGCAGTGCGTGCCGCTTGCGCGCCCCGACACCCTCGATCTCCTCCAGCGACGACGTGGTGCGCGCTTTCGCGCGCCGTGCACGGTGGCCCTGGATGGCGAAGCGGTGTGCCTCGTCGCGGATCTGCTGGAGCAGATGCAGTCCCGCGTGGTCGGGCGGCAGCACCAGCGGATCGCCGCGATCCGGCAACACGATCTCCTCCAGACCGGGCTTCCTTTCCGGCCCTTTTGCGATGCCGATCAGCGCCGTCGCGTGCATCCCCTGCTCCGCCAGCACTTCGGCGGCCACCGTCACCTGCCCGCGGCCGCCGTCGATCACCAGCAGATCCGGCGCGGGATATTCGCCGGCAACGATTCGCGCGACGCGCCGCGACAGCGCCTCGCGCATCGCCGCGTAGTCGTCGCCGGCCGCTTCCGGGGTCACATTGAATCGCCGGTACTCGCCCGACTGCATCGCCAGCTTGTCGAACACGACGCACGAGGCCACCGCGCGCTCGCCCATCGTGTGCGAGACGTCGAAGCACTCGATGCGCTGCGCCGAAGCCGGCAGGCCGAGCGCGGCCCGCAGCGCGGCGAGGCGGTCCTCCTGCGTGGCCTTCTGCGCGATCTTCCGCGCGATGGCCAGCGCCGCGTTCTGCTGCGCCATTGCCAGCCACACGCGCCGCTCCCCGCCGGGATTGCCGACGATCTCGACCGCGCGCCCGCACTGCGCCGAGAGCACCTCCGCCAGCGCCGCGCGGTCCTCCGAGTCGGGCACGACGATGGTCGGCGGGACCGGCCGCTCGACGTAGTGCTGTTCGAGAAACGCCTGCACAACCTCCGACAGCGCATGCCCTTCGGCATGGCGCGGGAAGAACGTGCGGTCGCCGACATGCCTTCCGCCGCGGATCATCACGACGTTTACCGCGACGAGGACGGACTCGACCAGGGCCGCGACGACGTCGACGTCGCCTGCCGTCGCGCTCTCGACGAACTGGCGCGACTGCAGCTGGTTGAGGCGCACGATCTTGTCGCGGATGCGCGCCGCGCGCTCGAACGCCAGCGCGCCTGCCGCCGCGTCCATCTGCGCCTGCAGTTGCTCGCGCACCGCGTCGGTCCTGCCCTGCAGGAACAGCGTCGCCGCCTGCACGTCGTCGCGATAGTCCGCCTCGCTCACCAGCGCCACGCAGGGCGCCGAGCAGCGCTGGATCTGGTACAGCATGCACGGACGCGAGCGGTTGGCGAACACCGTCTCGTCGCAGGTACGGAGCTGGAACACCTTCTGCAAGAGTGCGATGCCCTCGCGCACCGCGCCCGCGCCCGGAAACGGCCCGAAGTAGCGGTGCTGGCGGTCGAGCGCGCCGCGGTGGAAGCGCAGCTGCGGGTAGGTGTCGCCGGTGATGCAGACGTACGGGTAGCTCTTGTCGTCGCGGTAGAGGATGTTGTAGCGCGGTTCCTCCGCCTTGATCAGGTTGTTCTCCAGCAGCAGCGCCTCGCCCTCGGAGCGCGTCACCGTCGTCTCGACGCGCGCCACCTGCGCGATCATCGCCGCGATGCGCGGCTCGTGGCCCGATTTCTGGAAGTAGCTTGCCACGCGCTTGCGCAGGTCGCGCGCCTTGCCCACGTAGAGCGTGGCGCCTTGCGCATCGAACATTCGGTAGACGCCGGGCCGCCCGGGCAGCGAGGCGATCAGCTCGGTCGCGTCGAAAGGCCGTGGGGATGCCGCCGCAGCAGCAACCGTGCGCCGATTGATGCGCGAGATCTTCGTCATGCCACTTTGCCGCTGCCGCCGGCGAGATGCCCGGCCACCGCGGTGAAGATGTCGCGGAACATCGCCTCGGTCAGTCGTCCGGTGTTCGTGTTGTAGCGACTGCAGTGGTAGCTGTCGAACAGCGCCACGCTTCGCGACCCGCTCGCGACCACGTGACGCGCGCCATGGGCGAACGGACACGCCGATGGCCGCGTGCCCAGCGCGCGCAGGACGGCGTCGTGCGCGATGCGCCCCAGCGCGAGCACCGCGCCACCGGCGGGAAGCGTGGCGAGATCAGCGCCGAGGTAGCCGTTGCAGTTCGCCGTCTCCGCCGGCAGCGGCTTGTTGGCTGGCGGCAGGCACTTCACGGCATTGGTGATGCGGCAGTCCGCCAGGCGCAGCGCAGAGCCCGCGGCGACCGCGTCGGGCCGATTGGCGAAGCCGAACTCGTGCAGCGCGCGATAGAGCAGGATGCCTGCGTGGTCGCCGGTGAACGGCCGTCCGGTCGCGTTCGCTCCGTGCATTCCCGGCGCGAGGCCAACCACCAGCAACCGCGCGGCGGGGTCGCCGAACGGCGGTACCGGGGCGCAGTGGTAGGTCGGATGCGCTGCGCGCACCTCGTCGAGGAAGGCGGCCAGCCGCGGGCACCGCCGGCACGACGCGTTGAACCGCGGATCGGCAGCCGGCGAATCTGGCAGAATGCGCGGACGTCGAGCGGGCACGGAAAAATCGTAGCACGCGCCGCCCGCGACCGTTCCCGCATGCTCCCGCTCGAACCCCACCTCGAGTTGCGTTCGCGCAGCCCCGCAGCGCCGTCGACGAAGCCGCCGCTGCTGTTCGTGCACGGCGGCTACTGCGACGCGTGGTGCTGGGAGCCTCACTTCCTGCCCTGGTTCGCGCGCCGCGGCCATGCGGCCTACGCGCTCAGCCTGCGCGGCCACGGCGAGAGCGCGGGACGCGACTTGATGTGGATGGCGGGGCTCGATGACTACGCCGCCGACGTCGAGCGCGTTGCGGCGCTGCTGCCTTCTCCTCCGGTGCTGATCGGTCACTCGATGGGCGCGGCGATCGTCGAGCGCCTCATGGCCACGCGCCCGGTGCGTGCCGCCGTGCTGCTTGCACCGATTCCGCCGATGGGTCTCGTGCCGGTCGCCACGCGGCTTGCCGCCGAGCGGCCCGATACGCTGCTGCACCTCGCGATGTTCGACCCGATGCGCCTGTCGAAGCAGGTGCTGGCCGCGCTCGAGCCGTACTACTTCTCCGACCGCGTCGACCGCACGCTGCTGCGCGAGGCGGTGCACCACCTCAACGGCGAATCGCCGCGGGTGCTGCTCGACCTTTCGCTGCGGCTTCACTGGAGCCTGCCGGAGCGCCGCTCGCCGCCGCTGCTCGTGCTGGGCGCGCGCGGCGATCGCATCTGCCGCGTCGAGGACGTCGAGGCAACGGCTCGTCACCATGGCGTGACCGCCACGCTGGTCGACGGGCTCGCGCACATGCTGATGCTCGAGCCGGAGTGGAAGTCGGTCGCGCAGGCAATCGCCGGCTTCGTCGACGCGCTGCCGCGCCGCGGGTAGACGGGCCTCGCCCCTGTGCGGGCAAGGTCGGCTCGACTGCTTCTCATTCGTCGTCCCCGCGAAAGCGGGGACGACGGCAGCTAGTCGGACGCGGTCACGAGCCGCGCGTCGCGCTGCGCCCGATCGCGGTAGAACGCCGCGAACGTGGCGGCCGGCAGCGGCTCGCTCACCAGGAAACCCTGGAAGGCGTGGCAGCCGTGCCTGGCGAGAAAGTCGAGCTGGCTCTGGGTTCCCACGCCCTCCGCGATGACGTTGAGCCTGAGACCGCGCGCGAGTCCGATGATCGCCTCGGTGATCGCCGCGTCGCCGGGGTCCGTCTCCAGGTCGGCGATGAACGAAATGTCGATCTTCAGCGTGTCGAGCGGGAAGTGCTTGAGGTGCGTGAGCGACGAGTAGCCGGTGCCGAAGTCGTCGATGGCTACCGCGAAGCCCGCCGCGCGCAGGCCCTGCAGGACGCTGCGGATCGCATCGAGGTCGTGCAGCAGGCTGGTTTCGGTCACTTCGAGCTCGAGCCACGACGGCTCGCAGCCCGCCTCGCGGACGACGGCGACGATGCGCGCGGCGAGGTCCTCGCGGTAGAACTGCCGCGCCGACAGGTTCACCGACACGACGAGGTTCATCCCGGCGTCGCGCCACGCCTTGCATTGCCGCGCTGCGGTGCGCACGACCCACTCGCCGAGCGCGTGAATCAGGCCCGATTCCTCGGCGAGCGGGATGAACACGTTCGGCGCCACCTGGCCGTGTTCCGGGTCGTTCCAGCGCAGCAGCGCCTCGGCACCGATCACCGTACCGTCGCTCACGCGCAGCAGCGGCTGGTAGTGCAGCTCCAGCTTGTCCTCGCGCAGCGCCGCGCGCAGCAGGGTCTCCAGCGAGTGCTGGCGCACGCGGTCCTCCGCAAGGCCGGCTTCGAGATACTGGTAGGTGTTGCGGCCAAGCTCCTTCGAGCGGTACATCGCGACGTCGGCGTGCTTGAGCAGCTCCTCGGGGTCGTCGGAGTCGTCGGGGTACACGGCAATGCCGATCGACGAGGTGACGTAGATGTCGTGTCCCTCGATGCGCATCGGGTGCGCGACGGCGTCGCACAACTTCTGGGCGATGCGCCCAAGCGCGGCCGGGTCGTCGAAGTCCTCGACGATCACCATGAACTCGTCGCCGCCCAGCCGCGCCAGCAGGTCCGTCTCGCGCAGCGCGCCGCCGAGCGCCTGCGTCACCGCCTTCAGCAGCTCGTCGCCGATGCGGTGACCCAGCGTGTCGTTGACGTTCTTGAACCGGTCGAGGTCGATGAACAGCACGCCGACGCGCCGGCCCGTGCGCCGGGCGGAGGCGATCGCCTGCGCCAGGCGCTCGTGCAGCAGAAGGCGGTTCGGCAGACCGGTCAGGGCGTCGCGCGTGGCGAGGTACTGCAAGCGCTCCTCGGCGCGGATGCGCGAGCTCACGTCCTGCACGAACGACAGGACCGACATCAGCTCGCCGCGGTCGTCGCGCAGCGCCGAGTGGTACCACTCGCACCAGATCTCCTCGCCGTTGCGGCGATAGTTGCGCGTGAGGCCCATCGCGCGCGGCTCTTCGCTGCCCTTCAGCCGCTCGATCAGCCCGGTGGACGCCGGCCGGTCGGCCTCGTGCATCAGCGGGTTGTCGATGAGCGACATGCCCAGCGCCTCGTCGCTGGTCCAGCCGAAGATGTGCTCGGCCTGCGGCGACCAGCGCACCAGCTTGTACTCGCGGTCCCACTCCAGCACGGCGAGCGGCGTGTTGCCGATGTGCGAGGAGAGCATCCAGTTGGCGCGGCGCAGCGCCTCCTCGTTCTTCTTCTGGTCGTGGATGTCGGTGTGCACCGCATAGATGCCGATCACGTTGCCGTCGGCGTCGCGGTTGGGCGCGTAGTGCACCGACTCCCACTTGGCGCTGCCGTCCGGCTGCACCAGCATCTGCTCGTTGCTCACCGCCTCGCCGGCCAGCACGCGGTCGAGCAACGGCTTCACCTGCGCGAAGCGGTCCTCGCCAAGCACCTCCCGCACGCTCTTGCCGGTGAGCGCCTTGCGCGGCTCGGCGAGCCACTCCTCGTTGTGCCGGTTGAGGAAGCGGAAGCGGTAGGCGGTGTCGATGTAGGACACCCGCGCCGGCACGTTGTCCATGATGAGCGTCAGCTCGGCCTCCGATGCGCGCAGGGCTTCCTGCGCCTGCTTGAGGCCGTGGATGTCGTTCATCAGCACGAACGCGCCGTGCACCTCGCCGCCGTGCGCCGCGTCGGGCACGACGCGGATCGTCATCCAGCGCTTGACGCCGTGCGCGCCGGGCACCAGGCGGTCGAATGCCGTCGACTCGCCCTCCATGGCGCGCGCCAGCATCGCCTGGGCGCTCTGGTAGATGCCGTGGCCGACGACTTCGCGCAGGCGCATCTGCCCGACCGCAGCCTGGTCGAGGCCGAAGTACTGCAGGAACGCGCGGTTGACGTACTGGCAGCGCTCGTCGCGGTCGATGTAGGCGACCGGCGCCGGGACGCCGTCCATGATCGCGCGCAGCTGGCTTTCGCGCGCGGCCAGCGCATCCTGCACCAGCTTCAGGTCGGTGATGTCGTGGCCGACGACGTAGAGGCCCTTGATCATCCCGTCGAAGTGGAAGTCGGGAACGATGCGGGCGCGGAACCAGCGCGTGCGGCCGTTGACGTCGACCACCGGGCGTTCGTAGGTGACCGACTCGCCGGCCAGCGCGCGGTTGACGTACTCGTCGAGCGTCAACGCCTGGTCGGCGTCCATCACGTCGGCCGAGCGCTGCCCGAGCACGCGCTCGCGCACGAGCCCGGTGAGGTCGAGGAACGCCTCGTTGACGAACGCGTAGCGCCGCTCGCCGTCGAGGTAGACGACCGGCTCGGGGATGTTGTCGGTGAAGAGCCGCAGCTGCTCCTCGCGTGCGGCGAGTGCCTGCTCGGCGGTCTTGAGCTCGTGGATGTCGTACTCGGTGCAGTAGAGCCCGCGGGCCTGCCCGCCGGCATCGAGGTCGGGCTCGATGCGGCCGTGCGTCCAGCGCTTCTGGCCGTCCGGCGTGCGGCCGATGCGCTCATACTCGACGGCTTCGCCGGCCTGCGCGCGCTTGAGGATCGGGCGCAGGAAGTTGCCGACGTCGCCGGCGAGCACCTCGAGCGGCGTGCGGCCGTAGATCTCGTCCTGCGCGCGGCAGGCGAGGTTGGCGAACGCCTGGTTGACGAAGGTGTAGCGCAGGTCGCGGTCGAGGTAGGCGACCGGTCCGGGAATGTTGTCGGCGAACAGGCGCATGTGCGTCTCCTGCGCCTTGAGCGCCTCGCGGACGCGCATGTCGTCCTCGATGTCGCTCATCACCACGAACACGCCGCCGATGCGCCCGCCGATGTCGCGCTCGGCGATCAGCGTGTGGCGCACCCAGCGCATCTCCCCGCTCGCGCGCCGCTCGCGCCGCTCGTAGCTCACCGTCGCGCCCGCGAACGACCGCTCGAGGTAGCCGGCCATCTCGTCGAGCGTGTCCTGCGGCATGAACTCGCGCAGCGTCTGGCCGAGCAGGTCGTCGGCGGGAATCCCGAGCCACTCGCTGAACGGCTTGTTGGCGAACCGCAGTTTCTGCTGCCGGTCGACATAGAGAAGTGCGGCACCGACGCTGTCGGTGATCAGCCGCAGCCGGTGCTCGCGCCGCCCCGCCTCGAGCTCGAGGTGCTTGAGGTGGTCGACGTCGCTGTAGGTGACGATGAAGCCGCGCACGGCGCCCTGCGGCGTGCGGTCGGGGTAGTAGTCGACGCGGATCCAGATCGGCGGCCGGCCGGACAGCGCCAGCTGGCGCTCGTAGCCGGTGCGCTCGCCGTCGAGCGCCGCCTCGACGTAGGCGCGGTAGAGCTGGTAGACGTCGCGGCCGAGGACCTCGATGATCTCGCGGCCGATCACGTCGTCGGCGCGCGCGTCGAGCCACTCGAAGAACGCCTTGTTGGCGAAGCGGTAGCGCTGCTGGCGGTCGACGTAGGCGATCGGCGTCGCCAGCGCGTTGAGCTTGCGCTGGGAGAGCGCGCCGAGACCCTCGCGACCGGGGATGTCGGCGATCGACTGGGCGATCGTCGCGTGGTCGAGCGCCTTCAGCGGGCGGTTAAGAGCCATCGAAGCTGAAAAGCAAGGATCGCGCCGCCGCCGGCACGTCCATGACGGCACGGCAAGCCTTTGATTAAACAGGCCGGCAACGCGACGACCGGCCCCTCGGGGCTCCGCGCCGCGGAGGGTGCTGTCGCCTTCGGGAGCCCCGCCTACCGCCCCCGTCACCCGGGCGCCTCGCCGGAGGCGCGCCCAGCCTCGACTATGATGGTGCTCGCGTAGCTGCTGCGCGACTCGTATCTGTCGCCGCGAAACCCGAAGGGAGCCCACCTGTGCCCATCGTCGACGACATCGCCGGTTTGCGGCGCCTGCTCGCGCAGTCGCGCACCATCGCCGTGGTAGGGCTGTCGCAGCACTGGCACCGGCCGAGCTTCTTCGCCGCCAAGTACCTGCAGGAGCACGGCTACCGGATCGTTCCGGTCAACCCCACCTGCGACGAGGTGCTGGGCGAGAAGAGCTACCCCACCATCGCGGCGATTCCCGACCCGGTCGACGTGGTCGACTGCTTCCGCAAGCCTGTCGAGATGCCCGCGCTCGCCCGCGAGGCCGTCGCCAAGGGCGCGAAGGTGCTCTGGATGCAGCTCGGCATCCGCAGCGCCGAAGCCGCGGCGATCGCCGACGCGGCCGGTCTCGACGTCGTGATGGACCGCTGCATGAAGATCGAGCACGGACGCATCCTCGGCGGGCTCAACTGGGCCGGCGTGAACACCGGCGTCATCTCGGCACGACGTCCACGCGCGGTGTGACGCGACTAGGTTGGTAAACTCCTGTCATGCCGGACCGAGCCTACGGCTTCGACACGCTGTGCCTGCACGCGGGGCAGATCCCCGACGCGGCCACCGGCGCGCGCGCGCTGCCGATCTACCAGACGACGTCGTTCGTCTTCGACAGCGCCGACCACGCGGCGAGCCTGTTCAACCTGCAGACCTTCGGCAACGTCTACTCGCGCATCAGCAACCCGACGGTCGCAGCACTCGAGGAGCGCGTGGCGGCGCTGGAGGGCGGCCGTGCCGCGCTGGCCGCCGCGACCGGCATGGCCGCGCAGATGGTGGCGCTGCTCACGCTGGCCGAGCACGGCGACCACATCGTGGCCGCGCGCACGCTCTACGGCGGCACCTACACGCAGCTCGCCGTCACGCTCGCGCAGTTCGGCATCGAGACGACGTTCGTCGACGCCGACGACCCGGATGCGTTCCGCGCGGCGCTGAAGCCGCGCACGAAGGCGCTCTACGCCGAGACGATCGGCAACCCGCAGCTCAACGTGAGCGACATCGCCGCGCTCGCGGAGGTGGCGCACGAAGCGGGCGTGCCGCTGGTGATCGACAACACGCTCGCCTCGCCGTACCTGTGCCGCCCGTTCGAGCACGGCGCCGACATCGTCGTCCACTCGGTGACCAAGTACCTGGGCGGCCACGGCACGACGATGGGTGGCGTGGTCGTCGAATCGGGTAAGTTCCCGTGGGACAACGGCAACTTCCCGCGCATGACCGAGCCCTCGCGCGGCTACCACGGCGTGCGCTTCTACGAGACGTTCGGCGACTTCGGCTTCACCATGAAGGCGCGCATGGAGACGATGCGCACGCTGGGGCCCACGCTCTCGCCGATGAGCGCGTTCCTGCTGCTGCAGGGAGTGGAGACGCTGCACCTGCGCATGCCGCGGCACTGCGCCTCCGCGCTCGCCGTTGCGCAGCGCCTCGCCGCGCATCCGCGGGTCGAGTGGGTGAACTACCCGCTGCTGTCGGGCAATCGCTATGCCCGGCTCGCGGCCCGCTATCTGCCGCGCGGCGCCGGCGGCATCGTCACGTTCGGCATCAAGGGCGGGGCGCGGGCCGGCGAGAAGTTCATCGAGGCCGTGCAGTTCCTGTCGCACCTCGCCAACGTCGGCGACGCGAAGTCGCTGGTCATTCACCCCGCTTCCACGACGCACCGCCAGCTCTCCGAGGACGAGCAGCGCGCGGCCGGCGTCCACCCCGAGATGATCCGCCTGTCCGTCGGTCTCGAGGCTCTGGACGACATCGAGTGGGACATCGACCAGGCCCTGGAGCAATCGCAGCGATGATCGACACGCGAGCAGTCGTGGGAAAAGGCTCATGAATCGCTATGCCGCCGTGCCCTGGCCGTGGATCGGCTTCTTCGTCGCGCTCGCGCTGGTGGCGCAGGAGCTGGTCTTCAAGATCGTCAGCGGGCCGAACGACCTGGCACTCGTCGCCTGGCGCATCGCCACGACGACGCTGGGCGTGGCATCGATTGCGCTGCTGATCATGCCGGACTGGCGCCGCGCGTTCCTGCTCGGCGCGGTGGTCTGCGCCGGGCTGATGGGCTTCGCGCTCTACGCGCAGTACGGCCTGCAGCTGGAGCCCTGCCCGCTGTGCGTGCTGCAGCGCGTGGCCGTCATCGCCTGCGGCGTCGTCCTCCTGCTCGGCGCGATCCACAACCCCGGGCGCATCGGCTCGGCGATCTACTCGCTGCTCGTCGTGCTCTGCGCCGGCGGCGGCGCTGCCGTTGCGGGGCGCCACGTCTGGCTGCAGTCGCTCCCGCCCGACCAGGTGCCGGCCTGCGGGGCGGGCCTCTCCTACATGCTGGAGACGATGCCGTTCACCGACGTGCTCGCGACGGTGTTGCGCGGCGACGGCAACTGCGCGGTCATCGAGTGGCGCTTCCTCGACCTCTCGATGCCGGCGTGGACGCTGGTGTTTTTCCTGACGTTCGCGGTGGCAGGGGCGGTGTTGACGCGGAGGGGGTAGGACTGCCGATCGCTCACGCGATCGTCACTTCGGCGCCATGCGTATGGCGCCATCCAGCCTGATCGTCTCGCCGTTGAGCATCGGATTGGCGACGATCTCGCGCACCAGCGAGGCGAACTCGGCGGGGCGGCCGAGGCGCGGCGGGAACGGCACCATCCTGCCGAGCGACGCGGCGATGTCCGGCGGAATTGCGCCCATCATCGGCGTCTCGAAGATACCCGGCGCGATCGTCATGACGCGGATGCCGAATCGCGCCAGTTCGCGCGCGACCGGCAGCGTCATGCCGACCAGTCCCGCCTTCGACGCCGCGTAGGCGGCCTGGCCGATCTGGCCGTCGAACGCGGCGATGGAGGCCGTGTACACGATCACGCCGCGTTCGCCCTCCGCGTTCGGCGCGCCCTGCGCCATCGCCTGCGCGGCCAGCCGGGTCATGTTGAACGAGCCCACCAGGTTGATGTTCACCGCGCGCGCAAAGGTCGCCAGCGCGTGGGGCGCCTCCTTGCCGACGACCTTCTCGCCGTGCACGATGCCGGCGCAGTTGACCAGCCCCTGCAGCGAGCCGAAGCCCTCGACGGCCGCGGCGACCGCCCGCGCACCCGCGGCCTCGTCGACGACGTCGGTGCGCACGTAGCGCGCCGCCTTGCCCAGCTCCGTGGCAAGCGCAGCGCCCTCCGCATCCTTGAGGTCGGCGATCACCACGCGGCCGCCACCGGCGACCAGCATGCGCGCGGTCGCCTCGCCGAGGCCCGACGCGCCGCCCGTGACGACGAAGGTTCCGCCCTCGATGCGCACGTCAGCCCGCCTTGGCTGGTGCCGCGGCCTGTGCCTCCGGCTGCCGCACGACGCTCATCACCGTGGCGATCAGCCCCGCCACGTCGGCGACGTTGGCCGGCATGATCAGCGTGTTGTTGGTCTGCGCGAGGCCCGCGAATGCCGCGATGTACTGCTCGGCCACCTTGAGATTCACCGCCTGCATGCCGCCGGGCGAAGCGATCGCCTCGGCGATCTGGCGAATGGCCTTCGCGTTCGCCTCCGCCTTGGCGAGGATCGCCGACGCCTCGCCCTGCGCCTGGTTGATCTCGGCCTGCTTCTCGCCCTCGGACTGCGCGATCGCCGCCTCGCGCGCGCCGACCGCGTGGTTGATCTGCTCCTGGCGCCGCCCTTCCGAGGTGGCGATGACCGCGCGCTTCTCGCGTTCCGCGGTGATCTGCGCCTGCATCGAGCGCAGGATCTCGGCGGGCGGCGTCAGGTCCTTGATCTCGTAGCGCAGCACCTTGACGCCCCACGACAGCGCAGCCTCGTCGAGGGAGGCGACGACGGTGGCGTTGATCTGGTCGCGCTCCTCGAACGTGCGGTCGAGCTCCATGCGCCCGATGACGCTGCGCAGCGTCGTCTGCGCGAGCTGGGTGATCGCGGACACGTAGTTCGACGAGCCGTACGACGCGAGCTTGGGGTCGGTGACCTGGAAGAAGAGGATGCCGTCGACCTGCAGCTGCGTGTTGTCCTTGGTGATGCAGACTTGCGGCGGCACGTCGAGCGGGATCTCGCGCAGGTCGTGGCGGTAGGCGACGCGATCGACGAAGGGAATCACGAAGTTGAGCCCGGGCTCGAGCACGGCGTAGAAGCGGCCGAGCCGCTCGACGATCCAGGCGTGCTGCTGCGGCACCACGCGGATCGCCTTGACCACGACGATCAGCGCGACGACGAAGAGGATCAGCGTGGCGGCAGAGAATCCGAGGTCCATCGGTGCGGTCCTTTGCGGTGGGATTCGCGTCAGGGACGGCGATCGGCGATCACCAGCGTCGAGCCGCGCATCGCGACGATGTACATCGTCGTCGCGCGCGGGGTGTCCGGCGCCGCGGGCTGCGCGGTCCACATCGTGCCGCGATACGCCACGCGCGCCGAGCCGTCCGGGTTCCAGGCCTGCACCTCGACCGCCTGCCCGACGTCGAACGGCACCTCGGCCGCGGGCGCGGCGTGCTTGTTGCGCCAGCGATGCGCGACGAATGTCCCGCCGATCGCCAGCACGGCGGCCACCGCGAGCTGCACGCCGGCCGACGCGCCGAGCCACGCCGCCACGCCACCGACGGCGAAGGCCACGCCCACCGCGAGCAGGTAAAACGTGCCGGTCAGGAGCTCTGCCGCGACCAGCCCGCCCGCCAGGATCCACCACACCCAGTACGCCGCCATCGCCGTCGACGCTCCCCAAGATCCAAGTCGGCGAAGCATAAAGCAATCTTGTGCAGGTAGCCGCGCGCACCCATCTGCAGGGGTGCCGTCCCCCGCGCGAGGCGCGAGGGATGCGGAGTTTTCCGCTATAATTCAATGTTTTGAACGTAGACCGCGGCACGCGCGGCGGTCCGTCGCCAAGGAGAGCGGAACCCATGCCCATCTACGAGTACCGCTGCTCCCGCTGCGGCCACGAGCTCGAGTCGATGCAGAAGTTCTCCGACCCCGTGCTCACGCAGTGCCCGCAGTGCCACGAAGCTGCACTGGTGAAGCTCGTCTCGGCCGCCGGATTCCAGCTGAAGGGCGGCGGCTGGTACGCAACGGACTTCCGCGGCGGCGGCGCCAAACCTGCAGGCAAGAGCGACGGCAAGGTCGATGGCAAGGCCGAGGGCAAGGGCGAGGGCAAGGGCGAAGGCGGCGAGTCGAAGTCCGACGGCAAGAGCGAGGGCGAAGCCAAGCCGGCGGCAGCCTGCGGGACCGGCTGCGGCTGCCACTGACGCTCCGCCTCGCCGCATTCCCGCTCCGCACCGCCATGAAGCGCTACCTGATCGCCGGACTGCTCGTGTGGGCGCCGCTCGGCATCACGATCTGGGTCATGCACTTCCTGCTGACCACGCTGGACCATACGCTGCTGCTGTTGCCCGACGCGCTGCGGCCCGAGCGCCTGGTCGGCTTCCGCATCCCGGGGCTTGGCGTGCTGCTCGCGTTCGCCATCCTGCTCGGCACCGGCGTGGTCGCGGCGAACATCCTTGGCCTCCGCATGATCCGCCTGTGGGAGGCGATCCTCGGCCGCATCCCGTTCGTGAAGTCGATCTACTCGTCGGTCAAGCAGGTCTCCGACACCCTGCTCTCGGACTCTGGCAATGCCTTCCGCAAGGCGCTGCTCGTCGAATTCCCGCACGAGAACGCGTGGACGATCGCGTTCCTCACCGGCGCGCCGGCGCCCGCCGTCGCGCGCCACCTGGACGAGGACTACGTGTCGGTCTACGTGCCAACCACGCCTAACCCGACGTCCGGCTACTTCATCATGGTGCCGCGCACGCGCGTGCGCGAGCTCGACATGAGCGTCGACGAGGCGCTGAAATACATCGTGTCGATGGGCGTGGTCGCGCCGCGCGGCGGCGGCGTGCCTCCTCCCGCTCCCCTTCCCGAGCCGCCGGACGCGAAGGCCGTCGTCCGCAACTGAACCCGTCCCGTCCGCCGCGCCGATGCGTCGAGCGACGCGCCGCGCCGGCCCGAAGCCCCCGGCAGGAGCACATCAAGTGAAGCGCACCGAATACTGCGGCAAGGTCGACCGCCGCTACCTGGGCCAGACCGTCACGCTGATGGGGTGGGTGCACCGCCGCCGCGATCACGGCGGCGTGATCTTCGTCGACCTGCGCGACCGCGAGGGTCTCGTCCAGGTCGTCTGCGACCCGGACCGCGCCGCCACTTTCGCCGTCGCCGAGAAGCTGCGCAACGAGTTCTGCCTGCGCGTGGAAGGCAGGGTGCGCCCGCGCCCGGACGGCACCGTCAACCCGAACCTCGCCTCGGGCGAGATCGAGGTCCTCGCGCACGAGGTCGAGATCCTCAACGCCTCGGCGACGCCGCCATTCCAGCTCGACGACGAAAACCTCTCCGAGACCGTGCGCCTGCAGCACCGCGTGCTCGACCTGCGCCGCCCGATGATGCAGGAGAACCTCAAGCTGCGCTACCGCACGGCGATGGCCGCGCGCCGCTACCTCGACGGCCACGGCTTCATCGACATCGAGACGCCCTTCCTCTACAAGTCGACGCCGGAAGGCGCGCGCGAGTTCCTCGTGCCCTCGCGCGTGCACCCCGGCCAGTTCTACGCGCTGCCGCAGTCGCCGCAGCTGTTCAAGCAGATGCTGATGGTCGCGGGCTTCGACCGCTACTACCAGGTGGTGAAGTGCTTCCGCGACGAGGACAACCGCGCTGACCGCCAGCCCGAGTTCACGCAGATCGACGTCGAGACCTCTTTCCTCGACGAGCTGGAGATTCGCGAGTTGATGGAGGGACTGGTGCGCGCGATGTTCCGCGACGCGCTTCAGCTCGAGCTGCCCGCCTTCCCGGTGATGACCTACGCCGACGCGATGCGCGACTACGGCTCGGACAAGCCGGACCTGCGCGTGCCGCTCAAGCTGACCGAGCTGACCGATCTCGCCAAGACCGTCGACTTCAAGGTGTTCCGCGCCGCGGCCGACCTGCCCAACGGCCGGGTCGCGGCGCTGCGCGTGCCGGGCGGCGGCTCGATGACGCGCAAGGAGATCGACGACTACGGCCCGTTCGTGGCGATCTACGGCGCGAAGGGGCTCGCGTGGATCAAGGTCAACGACGCGAGCAAGCCGAACGAGGAAGGGCTGCAGTCGCCGATCGTCAAGTTCCTGAAGCCCGAGGCGCTGCGCGAGATCCTCGCGCGCACGGGGGCTGCGACCGGCGACGTGATCTTCTTCGGCGCCGACCGCGAGCGCGTGGTCAACGACGCGATGGGCGCGCTGCGCGCCAAGGTCGGCCACGATCGCGGCTTCGCCGAGAAGGGATGGAAGCCGCTGTGGGTCGTCGACTTCCCGATGTTCGAGCGCGACGACGGCCACGACACGTTCGGCGCGCGCCACCACCCGTTCACCGCACCGAAGGACGGCCACGAGGAGCTGTTCGTCACCGACCCCGGCAGGGCGCTGGCGAAGGCCTACGACGTGGTGCTGAACGGCTGGGAGATCGGCGGCGGCTCGGTGCGCATCCACCGCGCCGATGTCCAGGCGAAGGTGTTCGAGGCCCTGAACATCAGCCCGGAGGACCAGCGGCGCAAGTTCGGCTTCCTGCTCGACGCGCTCTCCTACGGCGCGCCGCCGCACGGCGGCATTGCATTCGGGCTCGACCGTATCGTCGCGATGATGGCGGGCGCCGAATCGATCCGCGACGTGATCGCCTTTCCCAAGACGCAACGCCAGCAGGACCTGCTGGTCGACGCGCCCACACCTGTGCCCGAGCAGCAGCTCAAGGACCTGCACATCCGCGTGCGGCCGTCGGACTCCGTTAAGGTGGCGTAGCGCGAGGCTCCCGCTCAATCGGCCGCGACGGCGGCGCGCCTCGGCGAGGCGCCGTAGGTCACGCGCGCCCACAGCGCCTCCAGCGGGCCGCGTTCGTGGCGCTTCAGCCACCAGATGCTCCACGGCACCTGGATCGCGAAGAAGATGGCGAACGCAAGGACCAGCCCCCACGCGGGACCGACCTTGCCCCACAGGCCGAAGCCCCACGCGTAGAAGAGCGTGGTGCAGATGGCGGTCTGCATCAGGTAATTGGTGAGCGGCATGCGGCCGGCCACCCCCAGCGGTGCCAGGCGGCGGGCCCACACCGGATCCTGGGCGAGGCGAACGATCACCAGCACGTAGAAGATCATCATCGCCGGCCGGCTGATCCAGTAGCACAGCGAGCCCAGGAACTTGATCGGGGACGGCCCCGGCGCGCGATTGAAGTGGAAGATCAGCGTGAATGCGGCGCCGCACGCGAGCCCCGCGCCGAGCGCAACCCACATCCAGCGACGGATCTGCGGCATCAGCTCGGGAATGCGCTGGAACCACAGCAGCCGGCCGGCCAGCAGGCCGATCAGCATCGTGAGCGCCATCTGCACCCAGAAGCCCAGCGTGCCCCACAGCGACCAGCCGTTGTCGTAGAAGAACTTCATCGTGAGCGCATGCTGGCGCGCCGCGTCGAGGAAGCTGCCGCTGCCGTAGGCGGCGTTGTCGGCCGCCTCCATCGCCTGGTCGCGGGCCACCAGTATCGCCGTGATCTCCGGTGTCATGACCAAGAGTCGCAGCATGCCCGACACGACCGGGAACAGCGCGCACAGCACGATCAGCAGGACGATCGTGCGCGGTCGCGCGCGCCGCAGCGGGAACACGAGCAGCAGGCCCAGCATCGCGTAGATGTGCAGCACGTCGCCCGGCCAGAACAGCGTGGCGTGCGCGATGCCGATGAGTGCCAGCACCGCGAGGCGGCGCAGGTACAGCGCGGAGGCGCCAGCGGGATCGCGCCGCTCCATGCGTGCGAACTGGATGGTGAAGCCAACGCCGAACAACAGGCTGAACATGCTGTTGAACTTGCCCGAGAACAGCATGTTGCGCGCCTGTTCCGCGAACTGGTCGACCGCACCCGGCCACAGGTGCGAGCCGTCGGCCTCGGCGAAGAACGAGGTCGCGAAGCCCGGCATGTTCATAATCAGGATGCCGAGCAGCGCGAAGCCGCGCAGGATGTCCAGCGTGGCGATGCGCTCGCCGACCGGAAGGCCGGCTTCGACTGCCGATTGCATGCGGACTCCGGGATCGCGGCGCGCGGCGGGGCGCCGAAAAACCGGACCCTACTCCAACTCCTGCCGCAAATCCACGAATACAGCGTCCCGCAAAGGCACGCCAGCGCCGATCGGGTGGTCGGTGGCCGGGTTGGTACACTGGCGGCCATGCGCCCCTTCGCCGCCCTGCGCGGCCTCGCAGTCGCGCTCGTCGTCGCGCTGGTGCTGCCGGCGCCGGTGGCGCTCGCGCGCGCCGCACCCGAGGCGCTGCCCGAGGTTGCGCTGGCCGACCTGCCCCACGAGGCCCGCGAGACGCTGGAGCGCATCCGCTCCGGCGGTCCGTTCCCCTACGAACGCGACGGCGTGCGCTTCGGCAACCGCGAGCGCATCCTGCCGCCCATGCCACGCGACCACTACCGCGAGTACACGGTGCGCACACCCGGCGCGAAGAACCGCGGCGCGCGCCGCATCGTCTGCGGCGGGCCGCAGGCGACGCCCCAGGCCTGCTACTACACCCACGACCATTACCGGTCCTTTGCGAGGATCCGCGAATGAAGGCGCCTGACCTCACGTCCCTTGACGACTGCGGCGTGCACGAGTGGAAGGGCGCGGTCGAGCCGCTGAAGGCCGCGGCGGCGCACGCGAAGCTCCGCTATGCGCACATCGACCTCGGCAAGGCGAAGGACAAGGCGACGCTGTTCGCGGAGATCGACCGCGCGCTGGCGCTGCCCGCCCACTTCGGACACAACTGGGACGCGCTCGCCGACGTGCTCGAGGACCGCGACTGGCTCGGCAAGTCCGGCCGTGTCGTCGTGCTCGCGCACACCGCCGCCTACCGCAAGGACCATCCGACCGACTACGGCACGCTCGAGGAGATCCTCGGCGAGGCGGCGGAGTTCTGGCAGGAAAGGCACGTGGCGTTCTGGGTCTTCGTCGCCTGAGCAGCGGGGCGAGGGGCGTGACGTTCAAGCAACCCGTTTCCGTCCTCGTCCTCGTTTACACGCAGGACTTGAGCGTGCTGCTGCTCGAGCGCGCCGACTTCCCCGACCACTGGCAGTCGGTGACGGGCAGCGCGGAGCCCGGCGAAGCGCTCGCGGACACCGCGGTGCGCGAACTCGCCGAGGAGACCGGCATCGAGGCCGCGCGGCACGGCGGAGTGGTCGACTGGAGCATGTCGAACGTGTACGAGATCTTCCCCAAGTGGCGGCACCGCTACGCGCCGGGTACGACGCGCAACACCGAGCACGTGTTCGCGCTGCGCGTGCCGGCGCCCGTGACCGTGCGGCTCGAGCCGCGCGAGCACGTGGCATTCGCCTGGCTGCAGTGGCGGGAAGCGGCCGCGCGCTGCTTCTCGTGGTCGAACCGCGACGCTATCCTCGCGCTGCCGCAGCGCGCGCTCGCCGCCGCACACAAGGAGGAGTCGCCGTGAGAAGTATCGCCTTGCTGCTCGCAGTTGCCCTGCTGCTGCCGATGCCGGTGGCGCTCGCGCAGGCCCCCGCCTCCGCGCAAGCCGCGCCCGTCCCCGCGGTCGTGGTCACCGGAGCGGCGGGTGCCAAGGTGCAGAACGACCGCATGAACGCGACGATGCGAGCGGAAGCGGAGCACGCCAGCGCCGCTGCCGCCGCCGCCGAGGTCAATGCGCGGATGGCGAAGGCGCTCGCCGCGGCCAAGGCAACGCCCGGCGTCGAGGCAAAGAGCGCCGGCTACAGCACCTGGCAGCAGTGGGAGAAGGGCAAGCCCGGCAAGTGGCGCGTCGCGCAGACCGTCTCGCTCACCGGCGCCGACTTCGCCGCGCTCGCCGCGCTCGTCTCGAAGCTGCAGGATGAGGACGGGCTCCTCGTCTCGTCGATCGGTTTCTCGCTCGCGCCGGACACGCGCCGCCGCGCCGAGGACGCGCTCACGAAGGACGCGATCCGCGCGTGGCAGCAGCGCGCCGCCACCGCCGCGGAGGCGCTCGGCTACGCCGCGTGGCGGCCAGGACGCCTGACGGTGTCGAGCAGCGACATGGCGCCGCAGCCCCGCTACGAGATGGCGATGCGGGCGCAGGCCGCGCCGGCCGCCGCCCCCCCGATCGCCGCCGAAGGCGGCGCGACGGAGATCACCGTGACGGTCACCGGCGACGCGGTGCTCGACAAGCCCGCGGCGCGCTGACGCTAGCACCACGGCGCGGCAACGGCCGCAGCCCGGCAAAGCAATCGGGGCGCCCGAAGGCGCCCCGCTCGGAGGGCATCCTGCAACGAAGCTACTGCGCCGGCGTCGCGTCCGTCGGCGCGGCCTTCGGCGCGTCGTCCTCGGCCGCCGCCTTCATCGACAGGCGCAGCCGCCCCTTGTCGTCGGCCTCGATGACCTTCACACGCACGGCCTGGCCTTCCTTCAGGTAGTCGGAGACCTGGTTGACGCGCTCGCGGGCGATCTGCGAGATGTGCAGCAGCCCGTCCTTGCCCGGCAGCACCTGCACGATCGCGCCGAAGTCGAGCAGGCGCAGCACCGTGCCGCCGTAGATGCGGCCGACCTCGACCTCCGCGGTGATGTCCTCGATGCGCTTGCGCGCGACGTTGCAGGCGTCGGAGTTGACCGAGGCGATGGTGATCGTGCCGTCGTCCTGGATGTCGATCGTCGTGCCGGTCTCCTCGGTCAGCGCGCGGATCACGCTGCCGCCCTTGCCGATCACGTCGCGTATCTTCTCCGGGTTGATCTTGAACGTCATCATCCGCGGCGCGTGCTGCGAGACCTCGGTGCGCGCGTGCGGCAGCGCCTCCTGCATCAGCTTCAGGATGTGCATGCGGCCCTCGCGAGCCTGCGACAGCGCCACCGCCATGATCTCCTTGGTGATGCCCTGGATCTTGATGTCCATCTGCAGCGCCGTGATGCCGCGGTCGGTGCCGGCGACCTTGAAGTCCATGTCGCCGAGGTGGTCCTCGTCGCCGAGGATGTCGGTCAGCACGGCGAAGCGGTTGCCTTCCTTGATGAGGCCCATCGCGATGCCCGCGACGTGCGCCTTCGTCGGCACGCCGGCGTCCATCATCGCGAGGCTGCCGCCGCACACGGAGGCCATCGACGAGCTGCCGTTGCTCTCGGTGATCTCGGAGACCACGCGCATCGAGTAGGCGAACTCCTCGGGGGTCGGCAGCACGGCGAGCAGCGAGCGCTTGGCCAGGCGCCCGTGCCCGATCTCGCGGCGCTTGGGCGTGCCCACGCGGCCGGTCTCGCCGGTGGCGTACGGGGGCATGTTGTAGTGGAGCATGAAGCGGTCGGTGTACTCGCCCATCAGCGCGTCGACCCGCTGCTCGTCGCGCGCGGTGCCGAGCGTGGCCACCACCAGCGCCTGCGTCTCGCCGCGGGTGAACAGCGCCGAGCCGTGCGTGCGCGGAAGCACGCCGGTGCGGATGCTGATCGGGCGCACGGTGCGCGTGTCGCGGCCGTCGATGCGCGCCTCGCCGGCGAGGATGTTGTTGCGGACGATGCGCGACTCCAGCGCGAACACGAAGTCGTTGACCTGGTTGGCGTAGCCTGCGGGCGCGTCGGCCGGGATGCACTCCGCCGCGACCTTCGCGTGGACTTCCTTGAGCTTCTGCTGGCGCGCCTGCTTGCTGCGGATGCCGTAGGCCTCGCGCAGCGCGGCGTCCGCGCACGCGGTGACCGCGGCGACCATCGCCTCGTCCTGCACGGGCGCCTTCCAGTCCCACACCGGCTTGCCGCCCTCCTCGACGACCGCGTGAATGAGGTCGATCGCCGCCTGTTGCTGCTGGTGGCCGAACACCACGGCGCCGAGCATCACCTCCTCGGGCAGCTCGTTCGCCTCGGACTCGACCATCAGCACGGCCGCTTCGGTGCCGGCGACGACGAGGTTGAGCTGCGATGCCGCCAGCTCCGACTTCGTCGCGTTGAGCACGAACTGGCCGTCGACGTAGCCGACGCGCGCCGCGCCGATCGGGCCGTCGAACGGCACGCCGGCGAGCATCAGCGCTGCCGAGGCGCCGATCATCGCGGGGATGTCCGGGTCGATCTCGGGATCGACCGACAGCACGGTGGCGATCACCTGGACCTCGTTGAAGAAGCCCTCGGGGAACAACGGCCGGATCGGCCGGTCGATCAGGCGGCAGGTCAGCACTTCCTTCTCGGACGGACGGCCTTCGCGCTTGAAGAAGCCGCCGGGAATCTTGCCCGCGGCGTAGGTCTTCTCCTGGTAGTCGACGGTGAGCGGGAAGAAGTCCTGGCCCGGCCGCGCGCTCTTCGCCGCCTGCGCGGTGACGAGCACCACCGTGTCGCCGAGCTTGACCAGCGCCGCTCCCGCGGCCTGGCGGGCGATTTCGCCGGTCTCGATCGTCAGCATGTGGCGACCCCAGGCGATCTGCTTCGATACCTTGTTGAACATGGTTTCCTGTTCCGAGAATGGCGATGGCCGCGCCCTAGCGGGTCGCGGCCATCGAAGTGAATATGGGAAGCGTGGGACGTGCCGGCGCCAGAGCGGACGCTTGCGTCATTGCGGCTCCTGCCACGCGGCGCGGACTTACTTGCGCAGACCGAGGCGGTCGATGAGCGCGCGATAGCTGTCGGCGTTGCGCGTCTTGAGGTAGTCGAGGAGCTTGCGCCGGCGCGACACCATACGCAGCAATCCGCGCCGCGAGTGGTGGTCCTTGACGTTCGACTTGAAGTGGTCGGTGAGGCCGTTGATGCGTTGCGTCAGCAGGGCGACCTGGACCTCGGGCGAGCCGGTGTCGCGGTTGCCGCGCTGGTATTCGGCGATGAGCTTCGACTTGTCTTGGGACGTGACCGCCATTGCGATGACCTTCTGCGTGTTTTCGGTATCGGGAAACGGAGAATTATAGCCGGAATCAGGCGCTTTCATCCAGCCCGAGCCCGAACACCGCCCATCAGTCCCGGGCCTCGGCGAGCGGTGCTGTGGGAGGGTGAGACCGTCCCGCTGCCGCGAGAAGCCGTTCGGGCGGGCCGGCGACCAAGCGTTGTTTTCATGCAACAAATCCGCTCCCGCGAGTCGGACCTCGGGAGTTGTTGAATTGATCTCCCGGTCCTGCATCTGACTTGGCTCAGGTCTCGGCGCTAAGCTCATGTTGACCCACATGAATTCCCCACTGCGATCTATGCCATCGTCATTGCACGCTGCGGGACTTCGCGCCAGCGCCGGGTCCCTTCTCCCGCCGCGAAGCGTGGACGGCGAATAGTCGTTCGCTATTGCATCCTTGATGGCCAACTTCGCATTTTCGTTCGCGATGTTTGCTTGTAGTCTTGTCGAGAATTGGACATCGAGCGGGGCTAGCGCGCAGCACGGGGTGGCGGCGGCGTTCCGCTGGCTCTTGCTACCTAACCAGAAACGAGGGACTCGGCAATGATTGCTAACAGGATGAGAAAGCTGGTCGCCGTGCTTGCTGCGGGTTCGCTTGCCGTGTCCGGGGTTCAGGCGGCATCGCTGACGGGCGGCAACGCGGCCGGCCCGACAACTGCCACGACCCTCGTGGACATCGTGTTTGCCATCGACACGAGCGGGTCGATGGGGACCAGCGCGACCGCGATCAGCAACGCGGCGGCGGCGGCGATCACCAATCTCAACTGTCCCCAGCCCGTTTGGGCCCGCGCGCGTTTCGTCGGGATCCAGGGAACATGGGCCGGCACGGTGTTCGACGAGGTCGCCGGAACGGTCATCACTGCGGCGGGCGGCCCGGTGCCTCCGCCGATGATCCACAACAGCAGCGAGGACAATGCCCCCATCATTCTCGACCTGATTCGCACACCCGCTCTGTTTCCCGGGCCCGCTGTATCCGGCCAGCGCTACTTCAAGGGCATCGTGACGATCGGCGACGAGGGACTCGAGAATGGCTCGCCGGTCAATCAGGACGACTACGTCGCCGGCAAGGCTGCGAACGACCTGGCGATCGCCTCCGGTACGCTGATCTTCTCGATCATTGCAAACCCCGGATCGGTTGCCGGCGCCGTACAGGCCTTCACGGTACTCGCGGAGGGCGGTGTGCTCGGCGGGTTGACTTTCGCCAACACGGGCGGCTTTGCGCTCCAGGCGGGTTCCTCGACGAACTTCCAGACCGAACTGCAGCGCATCATCTGCCAGACGGCCGGCGGTGGGGGTGGCACGCCGCCCGGACCCGTCGAGGTCCCGACGCTGTCCGAGTGGATGCTGATACTGCTCTCGTTGATGCTGGCGGGTTCCGCCCTCTACGTGCGCCGGCGCGGGCACTGAAGGGACGCAAGCCTCGGGGCCGAACGAAACGTCCGGCCTGCAAGAAGGACGGAAGGAGAAGCGGCGGGATGATCCCGCCGCTTCCGTTTCCTGGGCCGCCGAAACGACGCGCTACGTCGATGGCAGGCGCGGTTCCGGTGCGGGCGGATTCGCTTCGCGGTCGTCGATGCGCATCAGCCACTCCGCGACGTTGCGGCTGTCGGCGTTGCCCATTTTGGCGCCGGAGGCGTGATGTTCGCGACGGCGCGCCGCTGCCACCCCCGGCGCGGGCACCACTCTGCCGCAGCGCAGCGCCCGGGAGGCCTCCTCAGAGGTCGAGCCGCGGCAGGGCCGAGGGCGTATCGGGTGCGCGCATCAACCGCACCGGACGCAGCGCCCCGTCGACCACCTCGACCAGTCCGACGAACGAGCCGTCGGGCCCGTAGGCCCTGTAGCGATCCTCCACGGCGCCCGTTGACGTTGGCCTCCCATCACGGATGGCTCGCGCCGTTGCGTCGTCCAGCGCCATTCGCGGCAGCGCGGCGAGAGGGGCGTCGACGGCGAGCAGCAACCGGTCGCGCGCCACGAGGTCAAGCGCCTCGATAGCGTCCAGCGTGGCGGCATCGCGCACGTCGAAGCCCCCCGTCCCCGTCCGCCGCAGCGCCGCGAGGTGCGCGCAGGTGCCGAGCGCCACGCCAAGATCCTCGGCCAGCACGCGCACGTAGGTGCCCTTGGAGCAGGCGACGTCGACCACGGCGAGCGGCCCGTCGAGCGAGTGAAGCCGCAGCGAATGGATCTCGATCGCCCGCGGCGGGCGCGGCACGTCGATGCCGGCTCGCGCGTACTCGTAGTGCGCCCTCCCCTCGTGCTTGAGCGCCGAGTGGCGCGGCGGCACCTGCGCCTGCGGGCCGACGAAGCGCTCCAGCACGGCGCGCAGCGCCGCCGCGTCGACGGACTCGGGACCGCGCGCGACCACCTCGCCTTCGGCGTCCCCGGTCGTCGTCGACGCGCCGAAGCGCACGGTCGCGCGGTAGCGCTTCTCGGCGTCGAGCAGGACTTGCGCGAACTTGGTCGCCTCGCCGAAGCAGACAGGCAGCAGTCCGCTGGCCAGCGGGTCGAGCGTGCCGGTGTGGCCGGCCTTCTCGGCGGCGAACAGGCGCCGCGCGCGCTGCAGCACCGCGTTGGAGCTCGCCCCGGCCGGCTTGTCGAGCAGCAGCACGCCGTCGACCCGGCGCCAGCGCCTGGGCGCGTCGCTCATCGGCGCTTCAGTCGCGGTGCTTGCGGTCCTCGGCGACCGCCTCGTCGATCAGCTGCGAGAGGCGCATCCCCGATTCGATGGAGTCGTCGTAGACGAACTTGAGCTGCGGGACCGTGTAGAGCTTGAGCCGGTGCGCGAGCTGCGTGCGCAGGAAGCCCGCGGTGCGCGACAGCGCGGCCACCGCCTCGGCGGCGTGCGCCTTGCCGGCGAGGTGCGTGAAGTGCACGCGGGCGTGCGCCATGTCCGACGTCACGTCCACGCCCGTCACCGTGACCATGCCCACGCGCGGGTCCTTGACCTCGCTGCGCAGCAGCTGCGCGAGCTCGTGCTGGAGCTCTTCGGCGACGCGGTTCGTGCGTTGCGATTTCATTTCTGAATCAGAGCGTCCGCGCCACCTCGACGATCTCGTAGACCTCGAGCTGGTCCTTCTGCTGGATCTCGTTGTAGCCGCGCACCGACAGGCCGCACTCGAAGCCGGCCTTCACCTCGCGCACGTCGTCCTTGAAGCGCTTGAGCGAGTCGAGCTCGCCGTCGTGAACGACGACATTGTCGCGCAGCACACGGATCTTGGCGCCACGCTTCACCACGCCGTCGAGCACGTAGCAGCCGGCGACGGTGCCGACCTTGCTGATGCGGTAGACCTCGCGCACCTCGACCATGCCGAGCTGGCTTTCCTTGCGCTCCGGCGTCAGCATCCCCGACAGCGCCGCCTTCACGTCGTCGACCGCCTCGTAGATGATGTTGTAGTAGCGGATCTGCACGCCCGCGGTCTCGGCGAGCTTGCGCGCCTGCGCGTCCGCGCGGGCGTTGAAGCCGATGATCACCGCCTTGGAAGCCAGCGCAAGGTTCACATCCGACTCGGTGATGCCGCCCACCGCCGCGTGGACGATGTTGACCTTCACCTCGTCGGTCGACAGCTTGGTGAGCGCCTGCTGCAGCGCCTCGTAGCTGCCCTGCACGTCGGCCTTGATGATCATCGCGAGCGTCTTCACGCCCTCGCCGCCCATCTGGTCGAACATGTTCTCCAGCTTCGCCGCGTGCTGCTTGGCGAGCTTGACGTCGCGGAACCTGCCCTGGCGGAACAGCGCGATCTCGCGCGCCTTGCGCTCGTCGCCGAGCACCATCAGCTCCTCGCCCGCGAGCGGCACGTCGGAGAGGCCCTGGACTTCCACCGGGATCGCCGGGCCGGCCTTGTGCACGACCTTGCCGGTCTCGTCGGTCATCGCGCGCACGCGGCCGAACACGGCGCCGACCAGCGCGATGTCGCCGCGCTGCAGCGTGCCCGACTGCACGAGGATCGTCGCCACCGGGCCCTTGCCCTTGTCGAGGCGCGACTCGATGACGATGCCCTTCGCCGGCGTATCCCGCGGCGCCTTGAGCTCCAGCACCTCGGCCTGCAGCAGGATCGCGTCGAGCAGCGTGTCGATGCCCTGGCCGGTCTTCGCCGACACGGGGATGAACTGCACGTCGCCGCCGTACTCCTCGGGCACCACGCCCTCGGCGACCAGTTCCTGCTTGACGCGCTCCGGGTGCGCATCGGACTTGTCCATCTTGTTCATGGCGACGACCACCGGCACGTTGCCGGCCTTGACGTGCGCCACCGCCTCCTTCGTCTGCGGCATCACGCCGTCGTCGGCCGCGACCACCAGCACGACGATGTCGGTGACCTTGGCACCACGTGCACGCATGGCCGTGAACGCCTCGTGGCCCGGCGTGTCGAGGAACGTGATCGTGCCCTTCGGCGTGTCGACGTGATAGGCGCCGATGTGCTGCGTGATGCCGCCCGCCTCGCCGCTCGCCACGCGGGCGCGGCGGATCGAGTCGAGCAGGCTCGTCTTGCCGTGGTCGACGTGGCCCATCACGGTGACCACCGGCGGGCGCGGCAGCGCTTCCGCATCGTGCGCCTCGCTCGTCTCGGCAAGCATCGCGTCGGGGTCGTCGAGCTTCGCGGCCTTCGCCTTGTGGCCGAGCTCCTCGACCAGGATCATCGCGGTCTCCTGGTCGAGCATCTGGTTGATCGTGACCATCGTGCCGAGCTTCATCATCGCCTTGATCAGCTCGGCGGCCTTGAGCGACATCTTGTGCGCCAGCTCGGCGAGGGTGATCGTCTCCGGCACGGTGACCTCGCGGACCACCGGCGCGGCGGCCCCCGCGTCGCCGCCCTCCTCGTCGCGGTGGCGGTGGCCTATCTTCGGCCCGCGCCAGCCGGCGGACGCGCCCGCGCCGGCGATGTCGCCGCCGCGCAGCTTGAGCGCGCGCTTGCGCGCCGCCTCCTCGGAGAACACCTGGCCCGGCAGCTTCTTGATCGCGCCGCGTTTCTCGCCCGGCTTCGCGGCGGGACGATGCAGCGTGCCTTCCTTGACCACTGCCGGACGCGACGCGCCTTCCTTCGTCTTCGCCTCCGCGGCCTTCGCGGACGCTTCCGTCGCCGCCTTCGCGGACGCCTCCTCGGCGTCCTTGCGCACGCGGCGCGCGACTTCCGCTTCCTGCTTCGCGACGATGTCCGCCTGCTGCCGCGCGGCCAGCGCATGCGAGCGGCGCGTCTCGTCCTCGCGTGCGGCGATCTCCTCGGGCGAGAGGATGCTCGGCCGCGCCGCGCGCGTCTTGCGCACACCCTTGGCGGGCGCGGCTTCCGGCGCCGCCGGCTCGGGAGCGGCCTCGGCTTCCGGCTCGGGGGCGGGCTCGGGCACGGGGGCTTCCGCGGCCACCGGCTCGACGACGGGAGCTGCGACCGGCTCGGGCGCCGGTGCGACTTCCGGTTCGGCCACCGGTTCGGGCACGGCTGCCGCGGGCGCTTCGGCCGCCGGCACCGGCTGCTCGTCGTCGCGGCGCACGAGCACGCGCTTCTTGCGCACCTCGACCTGGATCGTGCGGGCCTTGCCGCTCGAGTCCGAGGCCCTGATCTCGGTGGTCTGCTTGCGCGTCAGCGTGATCTTCTTCTTCGCGTCGGCCGCGGCGCCGTGCTGCTTGCGCAAGTAGTCGAGCAGGCGCGACTTGTCCTGCTCGGTCAGCTTGTCGCCGAGCCCCAAGCCGGACATGCCGGCAGCCGCCAGCTGCTCAAGGAGCGCGCCGGCGGGCATCTTGAGCTCGGTTGCGAATTGTTCGATCGTGGTCTGCGCCATGCTGCCTCCAGGAACCGCGTTCGCTCGTCGCGAGGAGCGCGCTCTCCCGTTCGTGTGTTTCCGTGGTGCCCGTTATGCCCCGGCCGCGGTCTCGGCTGCCGGCTCGAACCAGTGCGCGCGCGCCTTCATGATCAGGTCCTGCGCGCGCTCGTCGGGGATGCCGGTGAGCTCGGTCAGCTCGTCGACGGCGAGGTCGGCCAGCCCGTCGCGCGTGACGATCCCGTTCGCCGCGAGCTTCGCCGCCACTTCGGTGTCCATGCCCTCGAGGCCGAGCAGCGCCTCCTCGACGTTTTCCACCGACTCCTCGCGCACGATCGCCTCGGTGAGCAGCGCATTGCGCGCGCGGCTGCGCAGCTCGTTGACCGTGTCCTCGTCGAACGCCTCGATCTCCAGCATTTCGGCCAGCGGCACGTAGGCCACTTCCTCGAGCGAGGTGAAGCCCTCGGCGATCAGGATGTCGGCGACCTCCTCGTCGACGTCGAGCTTGTCTATGAAGAGCGCGCGCAGGTGCGTCGTCTCCTCATCGTGCTTCTTCTGCGACTCCTCGACGCTCATCAGGTTGATCTCCCAACCCGTCATCTCGGAGGCCAGCCGCACGTTCTGCCCGCTGCGGCCGATCGCGATGGCGAGGTTCTCCTCGTCGACCACGACGTCCATCGCGTGCTTCTCCTCGTCGACGACGATGCTCTGCACCTCGGCGGGCGCCAGCGCGTTGACGACGAGCTTCGCCGGGTCGTCGGACCACAGCACGATGTCGACGCGCTCGCCGGCGAGCTCGTTGGTCACCGCGGTGACGCGCGAGCCGCGCATGCCGATGCAGGTGCCCTGCGGGTCGAGGCGCGGGTCGTTGGACTTGACCGCGATCTTGGCGCGGATGCCGGGGTCGCGGGCCGCGGCGCGGATCTCGATCAGCCCCTCCTCGATCTCCGGCACCTCGAGCTCGAACAGCCGCATGAGGAACTCCGGCGAGACTCGCGACAGGATCAGCTGCGGTCCTTTTGCCGTGCGGTCGATCTTCATCACGTAGGCGCGGATGCGGTCGCCGACGCGCTGCAGTTCCTTGGGGATCAGCTGGTCGCGCGGGATCACGCCCTCGATGCGGCCCGACTCGACGATGACGTTGCCGCGCTCGATGCGCTTCACCGTGCCGGTCAGCAGGTTGTCCTCCCGTTCGAGGAAGTCGCTGAGGATCTGCTCGCGCTCGGCGTCGCGGATCTTCTGCAGGATCACCTGCTTGGCCGCCTGCGCGCCGATGCGGCCGAACTCCACGGGCTCGAGCGGCTCCTCGACGACGTCGCCGAGCGCGAGGGCGGGCTCGCGTTCCGCGGCGTCGGTGATCGCGATCTGGTAGGACGGCTCCTCGTGCTCCTCGTCGGGCACGACCGTCCAGCGCCGGAACGAGTCGTAGTGGCCGGTGTCGCGGTCGATGACCACGCGCGCGTCGATCTCCTCGGTCGGGAAGCGCTTCTTGGTCGCCGAGGCGAGCGCGGACTCCAGCGCCGTGAACACGATGTCCTTCGGCACGTTCTTCTCGCGCGCCAGCGCGTCCACCAGAAGGAGGAGGTCCTTGTTCCCCTTGCTCATCGCTCTTTTCTCCACTCGATCTTCGGCACCAGCCGCGCGCGCTCGATGCCCTCGAGCGGGACGCGCAGCGTGCCCTTCGCGGTCTCCAGGACGACGGCATCGCCGTCCACGCCGCGCAGCAGGCCCTTCAGGCGCTTCGCGCCGTCCATCGGCGCACGCAGCCACAGTTGCGCTTCGCGTTCCGCGAAGCGCTCGTAGTCGTTCGCCGCCTTGAGCGGCCGGTCGAGCCCCGGCGAGCTCACCTCGAGGCGTTCGAAGTCGACGTTCTCGACCGCGAACAGCCGCGTGAGGTGACCGGACACGCTCGCGCAGTCCTCCACGTTCACTCCGCCCGGCTTGTCGATGAACACGCGCACGAGCCGCCCTTTCGGCGAGAGTTCGAGGTCCACCAGCTCGTAGCCGAGCGCGGGGAGCGTGCCTTCGAGGATCGTCTGCAGGTTCACGGGAAACGCGGCGAAGCAAAAAAAAATGGGCTGTGCCCAGCCCATTTCTCGTCCTCAACGACCTGTGATGTTAGCAGGTTTCCCCTGCGAATAGAAGAGGGCCTCCGCTCCCGCACCCGTGCACCCGCAGAGGCTGCCGCTTTCCGGCGGGACGGCGCCTGACGCGGCAAAGACGCTAAACTTGATCCCCTTCCACGCCCTTTACCCCGCCCGCGCGGGCCTGCCCATGGCCGAACCGCTCGTCATTGCCCGCCACGACGGGACCGACATCGCGCTCCTCCCCGCGCTCGCCAACCGCCACGGCTGCATCACCGGCGCGACCGGCACGGGCAAGACGATCTCGCTGCAGGTGCTCGCCGAGCGCTTCTCGTCGATCGGCGTGCCGGTGTTCCTCGCCGACGTCAAGGGCGACCTGACCGGCATCGCCAAGGCCGGCGGCGTGACGCCCAAGCTGAAGGAGCGGCTGGGCAAGCTCGGCCTGCCCGAGCCACAGCTCAAGGCCTTCCCGGTCACGCTGTGGGACGTCTGGGGCGAGCAGGGCCACCCGGTGCGGGCCACGGTCTCCGACATGGGCCCGCTGCTGCTCGCGCGCCTGCTCAACCTGAACGAGACGCAGGAGGGCGTGCTCGCGCTCGCCTTCAAGGTTGCCGACGACCAGGGGCTGCTGCTGCTCGACCTGAAGGACCTGCGCGCGCTGCTGCAGTTCGTCGGCGACAACGCGGCGAAGTTCAAGACCGAGTACGGCAACATCTCGTCGGCATCGATCGGCGCGATTCAGCGCGGCCTGCTGCAGATCGAGCAACAAGGCGGCGAGAAGTTCTTCGGCGAGCCGATGCTCGCCATCGACGACCTCCTGCAGACGCGCGACGGCAACGGCATCGTCAACGTGCTCGCCGCGGACAAGCTGATGCAGAACCCGCGGCTCTACGGCACGTTCCTGCTGTGGCTGCTCGCCGAGCTGTACGAGAACCTGCCCGAGGTCGGCGACCGCGACAAGCCGAAGCTCGTGTTCTTCTTCGACGAGGCGCACCTGCTGTTCTCCGAGGCACCTGACGCGCTGGTCGAAAAAGTCGAGCAGGTCGTGCGCCTGATCCGCAGCAAGGGTGTCGGCGTGTACTTCGTCACGCAGAACCCGCTCGACATCCCCGAAAAAGTGCTGGGCCAGCTCGGCAACCGCATCCAGCACGCTCTGCGCGCGTTCACGCCGCGCGATCAGAAGGCGGTGAAGTCCGCCGCGACGACGATGCGGAGCAATCCGAAGCTCGACGTCGAGAAGGCGATCATGGAACTCGGCGTCGGCGAGGCGCTGGTGTCGTTCCTCGACCCCAAGGGCTCGCCCGGCGTCACCGAGCGCGTGTGGATGTTCGCGCCGGGCTCGCAGATCGGGCCGATCACGGCCGACGAGCGCAAGGCGCTGATCGCCGATTCCGTGGTGGCGGGGACCTACGACAAGGAAGTCGACCGCGAGTCGGCCTTCGAGATGCTGAAGGCCCGCGCCGGGACCGCGGCCGACGCCGCGGCAGCGTCGGCGCAGACCGCCACCGCTGCGAGTGGCGGCGGCTTGCTGGGGGGGCTCTCCGACATCCTGTTCGGCTCGACCGGCCCGCGGGGCGGAAAGCGCGAAGGCGTGGTCGATGCGATGACGAAGAGCGCCGCGCGATCCGTCGGCAGCTCCCTCGCCCGCGAGCTCACGCGCGGCGTTCTCGGTTCGCTGCTGGGAGCCGGCAAGCGCCGAAGGTAGTCCGCGACGCGCCGCGCCAGGCAGGCCGTCGCGGCCCGCGCGAACGCCGAACTTCACCGCAGCGCAAGAGCTCACGTCGATCGACGCCAGGCTCCGCACCGGGGTCCACTGGACGGCCCGAAGCACCTGCGCGCGCCGGCACAACCTGTGAGTCACAAGCTGCGCCGACGTGCGCGCAGCGCGCGCACGTGGCGCTGCAACCGCGCATGGTGTCGCTTGCGCGCGAAATTGCCCACTACACCCGCCCGACGGCGCGTCCGCGCTCCTGCGCGGTCATGCCATTGCGCGCGGACGGCGACACAATCGCAGCATGTCTCGTCGACATGCTCGCGCGCGTTGCCGTTTGTGGAGCACAGGGTTCACGGTGCTCGAGGTCGTGATCGTCATGGCGACGATCGCGGTGCTCGCGACCATGGCCGTGCCGGCCTACGAGCGCTATCGCGAGCGTGCGCGCGTCTTCCAGGCCGCGAGCGACATCGGCGCGATGAGCCTGTCGATACGCATGTACGCCGAGGACAATCGCGTGTTCCCCGACGCGCTGGACGAGGTCGGACTTGCCGGGCGGACCGACCCATGGGGCCGCGCCTACCGCTACCGCAACCTGTCCGACGAAAAGGGCAAGGGTGGCGCGCGCAAGGATGGGCGCCTCAACCCGCTGAACAGCGACTTCGACCTCTACAGCGTGGGCAAGGACGGTGAGACGAGGCTGCCCCTCCCGCCCCGCGTCAGCCACGACGACGTTGTGAGGGCGCGCAACGGCCGCTTCATCGGCCTGGCGAAGGACTTCGACCCGTGACGCGGCCGGCCAGGGCGTTTCTCGCCGGTCGCGTCGCACGCCGCTTCCTCCTTCTGTTCGTGCTGGCAGCGCTCGTGCCGCTGACGCTGATGGTGGTGCTGTCGACGACGCACGTGCGCCGCACGCTGATCGAGCAGGGCGAACGCCGCCTCGCCACCGACGCCAAGTCGTATGGCGCGGCGGCCTTCGGGCGACTGCTGGACGCCTCCGACGTCGCGCGGCTTACGACCGTGCTGCCGGCCGATCGGTCGGGCGAGCGCCTTGCGCTCCAACCCTTCGACGGATTGACCCGGGTGTCGCCCGACGGGCGCGTCACGCACCTTGCCGGACGCACGGCCGACTTCGTGCCAACGGCCGAGGAGAAGGCGCGCCTGCGCTCCGGCCAGCGCGTGCTGCGTGCCGCGCCGACGGCCGAGGCGCAGCGGCGCGTCGTCATCGCCGTTCCGCTCGGCGCCGACGCTGCGCGAGGCTGGACGGCGGCGAGCCTGCGTCCCGCGTACCTGTGGGGCGATCGCGACGACTGGCCCGGCAAGGTCGAGTTCTGCGTCATCGACGCCGCGACGCTCGCACCAATCCATTGTCCCGGCCTTCGTCCGGACGAGTCCGCCCGGCGCGCGCTGGCCGAGCGCACGTCGGCGAGCGCAACGTCCGTCGCCTGGGATAGCAACGGAACGGCGATGCGCTCGATGGCGTGGGGCCAGTTCCTCAAGGCCGAATTCGGTGTCGAGGAGTGGATCGTGATCGCCACGCAACCGGAGGACGACCTCCTGCGCTCGACGGTCGCCTTCCGCAGCGTGTTCCTCCCGACGGCGTTGCTCGCGCTGCTGGTGGTCGGCTGGCTCAGCCTGCGGCTGATCCGCTGGACATTGATGCCGCTCGAGCGGCTGACCGAAGCCACGCGCCGCGTCGGCGCCAACGACTTCGCCGCGAAGGTCGACGTGGACCGCGCCGACGAGTTCGGCGAGCTCGCCGGTGCGTTCAACGCGATGACGGCACGACTCGGCCGCCAGTTCACCGCGCTGAATACGCTGGCGGCGATCGATCGCGAGATCCTCTCTTCGCACGACATGGAGCACGTCATGCGGCCGGTGCTGTGGCACATGCGCACGCTGGTCCCGGCCAACGCCGTCGGCATGCTGCTCCACGACCCGGAGGACCGCTCGCTGGGTCGCCTCAGCATCCTGCGGGAGAGCGCTGCCCCCGACCTCGAGACTCATCGCGTGCTGATCGGCAGCGGCGACCAGGAGGTGCTGCAGCGCAACCCCGCAGGGGCGTGGATGGTGGCCGAGTCCGACGTCCCCGGATCGCTGCGGGCGATCCTCGATCGCGAAGTCCGCGCCATCCATGTCTACCCGATCGTCTGGCGCGAGGCGCTGTGCGGCTGCCTCGTCTTCGGATTTGCCGGGCACGTCCACCTCGACGACGAGGAGCTCACGCAGATCCGCGAGCTCGCCGCACGCATGGCGGTCGCGATCTCCTCGGCGTGGCGCGACGCCCAGCTCTATGCCCAGGCGCACTTCGACTCGCTGACCGGACTGCCCAACCGGCTGCTGTTCCTCGACCGCCTGTCGCAGCACGTCGTGCGCTGCGACCGCGAGGGCACCCGCTTCGCGCTCCTGTTCGTCGACCTCGACCACTTCAAGAACGTCAACGACACGCAGGGGCACTCGCGCGGCGACGTCGTCCTCGCCGAGGCGGCGCGCAGGCTGCTGCGCTGCGTGCGCGCGTCCGACACGGTCGCGCGGCTGGGCGGCGACGAGTTCGCCGTCACGCTCGCCGAGCTCACCCGCCCAGGCGAGGTGGACCGGGTCGTGCGCAAGATCCTCGCGAGCCTCGCCAAGCCCTTCGTCGCGGACGGCCAGCAGAGCTACCTCGGCGCGAGCATCGGCGTCGCCGTCTTCCCCGGCGACGGCGCGGGAGCCGAGGAACTGCTGCGCAACGCGGATACGGCCATGTACCGGGCCAAGGCCAACGGCCGCGGGCAGGTCGCGTTCTACGAGGAGCGGATGAACCGCGAGGCGCAGGAACGCGTGTCGCTCGACCGCGAGCTGCGCATCGCGCTCGCGCGCGGCGACCTTGTGCTCCAATACCAGCCGCAGCTCGACCTGCGCACGGGAGCGCTCGCCGGCGCCGAGGCCCTGATCCGCTGGCACCACGCCGAGCGCGGGACGGTGATGCCCGACGTCTTCATCCCCGTCGCCGAGGCCTCCGACCTCATCGAGGACATCGGTCGATGGGTGATTCGCGGCGTGTGCCGCCAGGACCGCGAGTTCCGCAGGCAGGGTGTCGCCCTCGGCCGCCTCTCGGTCAACGCGTCGGTGCGGGAGCTGCACCACGCGGACTTCGTGGCCTATGTCCAGCGAACGATGCAGGAATTCGGGACCACGCCGACCTCGCTCGAGATCGAGGTGACGGAGACGCTGCTCGTCGAGCGCGTCGCCGAAGTTCGCCGCGTGCTCGACAACCTCAAGGCCGCCGGCCTCACGATCGCGCTGGACGACTTCGGCGTCGGCTTCGCATCGATGGCGTCGCTACGCGACTTCCCGTTCGACGTGGTGAAGATCGACAAGTCGTTCGTGGCCGGCCTCCCCGACAGCGCGCACTCGGTAGCCATCGTCACCGCCACGATCGCCATCAGCCGGGCGCTGGGCAAGAAGGTGATCGCGGAGGGCATCGAGACCGACGCCCAGCTCGAGCTGCTGCGCAAGATGGGGTGCGACTACGCGCAAGGGTACGTCATCTCGCCGCCGATGGACCCCGAGGCGTTCGTCGACTTCATGCGCGCGGCGGACCGCGTCGCGCTGCGACCGATCAGGCTGGCGGTCGCGAGTTGACGGCGGCAGTCCGCGGCTTGCGCCGGCGGCGATCGGTGCCCTGGCCCGTGCCGCGGCCGTACTTCCACTTGTTGTGGATCCACAGCCAGTCAGCCGGCTGCGCGCGGATCGTCGCCTCCAGCGCGCGCGCGTAGCGCTCGGCGATCAGCGCCCCGGCATCTTCCTCGTCGTCGTCGTACGGCGGCTCGGCGAGCACGTGGAGGCGGACCGCGTAGTGCCCGAGCCGCACCCGTCGCATCGCCACGTACAGCACCGGCGCGTCGAGGAAACGCGCGATCTTCTCCGGCCCGAGGAAGAACGCCGTGTCGCGGTTGAGGAACGTGGTCCAGTGCTTGGGCATCCTGGCGTGCGGCGTCTGGTCGGCCACCATCGCGTAGGCCCGGTGCTGCTGCGCGCGGCGCATCAGCGCGAAGAGGAAGCTTGTGAAGGGAATCGGGTTGCCGCCGAAACGGCTGCGCGCCTCGCGCACGTAGGCGTCCACGCCGGAGAGGCGCAGCGGCTTGTACACGGCGTCGATGGGGAAGTCGAAGCGCGCCCCGGCCGCCAGCAGCAGCCACTCCCAGTTGCAGGTGTGCGCGGTGAGCAGGACCACGCTCTGGCGCGCGGCCTTGTAGCGCTCGATGCACTCCGGGTTCTCGAAGTGCACTCGCTTCATCAGCTCCTCGCCGCTCGCGCGATAGCCCCAGATCGCCTCCATCACCGTCCGCGCCAGGTTGAGGTAACTTTCACGCAGGATGGTCTCGCGCTCGGCGGCGGTCTTCTCCGGAAACGCGCCGGCGAGGTTGGCACGCGCAAGCTTCACGCGCCAGCGCACGATGTGGAACGCGAGCACGTAGAACCCGTAGCCCAGCGCGTGGAGCACGGGCAGCGGCAGCAGCGCGAGTGCGCGGAACAGCAGGGCCGTCACGGATCGTGGTGGGCGCGAGGCAAGGGTTGCGGGGCGTGGGCGAATTGTCCCACGCGGACGGCACGCCGGCCGCTACACTTCCACCGATGGAGCGCGCACCCTACCCGGCCGGCGAACCGCCGCTGGAGTTGGCGGCAGCCGAGGGTGTCCGGCTTTGGTGGTGCAGGGCGTACGCGACGGACGACGCGCTCCCGGTGTTGCACTCCTGGCTCTCCGCGGACGAGCGCTCGCGCGCCGCGCGCTTCGCGTTGCCCGCCCTCGCCCGCCGCTACGCGGTCGGACGCGCAGCGCTGCGGCACGTGCTCGGTGCGCTTCTCGGTTGCGCGCCCGCGGCGGTGGCGATCGTCCGCGGCCCGCGCGGCCGCCCGCAGCTCGCTGGCGTCCGGGGCGTGGACTTCAACGTGTCGAACACCCTGCAGGTGGCGCTGATCGGGATCGCGACCGACCCCGGCGTGCGCATCGGCGTGGACGTCGAGCATCGCGACCGCCTGCTGCGCCACGAGGCGCTGGCGCGCAAGTTCTGCACGCCCGCGGAATTCGCGGCGTTCGCCGCGCTCGCGGGCGACGCGCGGCGGCAACGCTTCCTGCGGCTGTGGACGTGCAAGGAGGCGATGAGCAAGGCGACCGGCGACGCACTCGGCGCGCCCTTGCGCCGGCTCGAGGTCGCCGTCGATCCCGCGCTGCGGCTCGCCGCCGGCCCGCCGCCGTACACGCCCGCCGACTGGACGCTGCTCGCCGCCGCCGTGCCCGACGTCTACGTGGCGACCGTGGCGCTCTGGCGCGGGCCCGCCGCAGTGGCTGCCGGCTTGACGCGGTAGAGCATCTCGCCCGCACGCGGAACGAGCAGGACGCCCTCGGCTTCGCGGCCCCGCCACTGCGCGATGTCGATCGTCGCCGGGTCGCGGTAGCAGAGGTTGATGCGCCGGCAACGCTCCTCGGGGATGCCGGTGGCCAGCGTCACAGTCACGCGCGGCGTCTCGACGCCGGTTGCTGCATCGTAGGTGCCCAGCCCCTTGACGTGCGTCGAGTGCGCGAGCACGCCGCCGGGGTACTGCGCGAAGCGCTGCGGCTGCGCGGTGAAATAGTCGCGGCAGTGATAGCCGATGGCGTCGATCAGGTGGCCGTGCGTGAAGCTCACCTCGCGGATGTGGGGCGCATAGATGACAACCTCGCCACCGTCGGCGACCGCAGGCTCGATCTTGTACATGCCCTTGCCGGCCGTCCACAAGTCGGCGTACATCGGCGGCATGACCGACAGCACGCGCTGGAACGGCTGGTCGACCCACACGATGTGGCGCTGCGACGAAAGCGCGGACGCGCGCTCCCAGGCTTCGCGGGGAGGTCCGAAGTACAGCCCGGCGAGACCCTCGGGCGTGACCACGAGCGCGAAGCACGCGGTCGGCACCGTCACCAGCGACGCCGCGCGGTCGATCACGGCGCGCACCGGCGTGTAGCCGGCGCCGATCACGTCGTAGTTGGTGATCAGCGCGCCCAGCCAGTGCGTGAAGTTGATGATGTCGGCACCCGCGATGCCGGGGAAGAAGTACTTGTTGCCGCCGGAGAAGCCGACGACCTCGTGCGGGAACACCGGCCCGCAGATCACCAGCTGGTCATAGTCGAAGATCAGCCGGTTGAGCGCCACCGGCACGTCCTGCGCCATGCGGCCGCCCGACAGCTGCTCGATCTCGCGCGCGGGAATCGTCCCGATCGTCGCGAACGTCGCCGGGTCGTCCCAACGGTGGTTGAAGATCCGCGACTGCCCGGCGCGCCCGTCGACGACCGGCTCGCCGACGAGCTTGCTCAACTCGGCGTCGCTCATCGGCTGGTGCGTGCCCAGCGCGACCAGAAAGTCGACCTGCCGCGCGCGGCCGGCGAGCGCCTCGCGGAACAGCGCGAACAGCGCCGGCATCGGCATCGTCCGCGTGCCGTCGGGAACGAGGAAGAGGAAACGCTTGCCGTCCGGCCGCAGCGAGTCGAGCCCGGCGCGCACGATCGCGCGCGTCTCGTCGGCGGTGAGGAAGCGGTCCGCGTGGCCCTGTCCGATCATGGGTCACCATTGTAAGCCCACGGGAGCGGCGCGAGCATCAGGGCGGTGCCGACGGCGACGCGGTGCGCGCCTTGATCGCCAGCGCCGCGCGCGTATAGCCGCCGTCGGCGCCGTCGACGAAGTGCAGGTGGTCGTCGCGCATGAACGAAGGCACGATGCAGGTCATCATGGCGTGCGACTGCGCGTGCAGACCCCAGTCGACGAGCCCATCGGCCGCTGCGTCACGAAGCCGCGATTCGACGCGTTCCTGTGTCGCGCGGTCGCAGTCGATGGTCAGGCGCAGGCCGTCGTCGAACTTGCGGAAGTCGGCGTTGCGCGCCGTCGTGCGCCGGTAGTTGCCCGGGTCGAAGCCCCCGACCTGCCAACCGGTGACGTCGAGGATCCACGCGACAAGCGTCGCCAGCGCGAGCTTGAGTTTTTCCCGCCACAGCGGCGTGCCGGACCGGCGGCAGGCGCGCGCCTCGAGTTCCAATCCCTCCGGCGGCCAGCGGAAGCCGGGGCCTTCGCGCGGTACGGGGGTTCCCTCGCCGTCGAGGCCGCCGATCTCGGCGATCAGCGCGGCGAGAACGCCGGCGACGCGCCCCGCATCGGCGCCTTCGCGCGGTTGCACCAGCAGCGAAAGGATGGCGCCGTGCCGCGCCGGCATCGGCGTCCAGCGGCAGGACAGCCCCGTCAGGTCGGGGCGCGCGCCGGGCGGGGTCGTGGCCACCGCGTAGCGTCCCGCCTTCATCTCCCCGGTCGCGTACGCGACGCCACCGCCGCCGAACATCGCGTAGAACACCTCCGGGGCGGCCTGGAAGCGGGCCACTTCGACGTCGTGGCCGGCAGCGCGGATCGCGCTCACGGGCACCAGCGCCGCACGCAACTCCAGATCCAGTTCCTCGCGGCACCAGCGCACGGTACGCCCGAGCGCGTCGGCAACCGCGTCACGCGCACCGGGCCACACCGCCATCGTTGCGCCGTCGCCGCCGAACACGAACGGGAACGGTGCGCCGTGGAGCGCATTCATCGCCGCGCTGATCGCCGAAGCGCCGGCCAGGTTGACGGTCTTGTAGCGGCCCGCCGCGATCGCTCCGGTCGACGCGACGACGTCGGTGACGCCGACCCACCAATCGTCGGGCAACCGGTGATAGCGCGACGCGTCGGCCACGTCGGCAAACCGGGTGAACGCGGGCAATGCGGCGTAGAAGCCCCTGCCGTCGCCGGGAAGCGGAACAGGCGCGTTCATCGCGCGAGTCTGCCGCACGGAGAGTCCGCCGCGCAACGCCCCCACCTTCGGCCGCGACGGCCCGCGCGATCCGCCGTACACTTGTCGGTTGCGTCGCCAGGGGCCCCGCGGCCCTTTCGCGACGACCCGGCGAAGGGCGACCCATGGGGACGGTGAACGGCGGCGACTCGGTCGACGTGCTCTACGGCACGACGGGGCTGTCCGTCGCCCTGCCGCCGGGGGCCAGGGCGACCATCATCCGCAAGCGGCCGCTGCCCAAGCTCGCCGACCCGGCCGCCGCGGTTGCCGCCGCGCTCGCGCAGCCGATCGGCGCCGCGCCGCTCCCCGAACTGGCGCGCGGCAAGCGCAGTGCGTGCATCCTGATCTGCGACGTCACGCGGCCCGTGCCCAACCGCCTGTTCCTGCGGCCGCTGATCGAGGCGATGCTCGCCGCAGGCATGGCGCGCGAGCGCATCACGGTGCTCGTCGCCACCGGCCTGCACCGTCCCAACGAAGGCGAGGAGCTGGCCGGGGTCGTCGGCGACCCGTGGGTTTTCGCCAACGCGCGCGTCGAGAACCACTTTGCGCGCGACGCCGCCGCGCACGTCGATCTCGGCGTCACGCCGACACGGGGCACGCCGGTCAAGCTCGACCGCCGCTTCGTCGACGCGGAGCTGCGCATCGCCACCGGCCTCGTCGAACCGCACTTCATGGCCGGCTGGTCGGGCGGGCGCAAGGTGATCGCGCCGGGCGTGGCCCACGAGGACACGATCCGCACGTTCCACAGCGCGCGCTTCATGGAAGATCCTGCCGCGACGCAGTGCAACCTCGACGGCAACCCGCTGCACGAGGAGCAGCTGGCGATCATGCGCATGCTGGGCGAGGTCCACGCGCTCAACACGGTGATCGACGAGGACCGCGATCTCGTCCATGTGACTTTCGGCGAGGTGATCGCGAGCCACCTCGCGGCGGTCGAATTCGTCGCGCAAAGCGTGCGCGTGCCGGTCGGCCGGCGCTTCCGCACGATCCTCACGTCGTCGGCGGGCCACCCGCTCGACAAGACCTACTACCAGACGGTCAAGGGCATGGTCACGCCGCTCGACATCCTCGAGCCCGGCGGCACGCTGATCGTCGCGTCGTCCTGCTCGGAGGGCTTCGGCTCGGAGCACTTCCGCGCCGCGCAGGCGCGGCTGGTCGAGCTCGGCCCCGACGCGTTCCTGCGCACGCTGCTGGCGAAGCGCTACGCCGACATCGACGAGTGGCAGACCGAGATGCAGCTGAAGCCCATGCGCGCCGGCCGCGTGCAGCTCTACACGACCGGACTCGCCGGCGACGATCGCGCACTCACCGGTGTTGCGATGGTCGACTCCGTCGAAGGCGCACTGGAACGTGCGCTGGCGGACGCTGGCGATAGCGACGTCGCCGTCGTCCCCGAAGGACCGTATGTCGTCCCCGTCGTCGCCTGAGATGGAACATCCCCCCACGCTCGCTCCGCTCGCTGCCCCCCAGGGGGCGGGTCAGTGGCTCGGGGCGGCCCGGCACCACTGACATGGCGCCGCAGTCGCTGGCGATCCACCTCGATCTCGTCGGCGGGATCGCGGGGGACATGTTCGTCGCTGCGGTACTCGACGCCCTGCCCAACCTGCACGAGCCGTTGTTCGCCGAGCTGGCGAAGGTGCAGCCGCGCGGGATGGCCGCGCCTGCGTTGACCGCGACCACGCAGGCCGGCTTGCGCGCAGCGCGCTTCGGGCTGCCTCCGTTGCAGGCAGCGCGCAAGGGCGCCATCGCGCGGTCCGACGCTGGCCGCTCGTACGCGTCGCTGCGCGGCGAGCTCGTGGCTGCGCCGCTCGACTCAGACACGAAGCGCGAGGCACTGGCGCTGCTCGCCTCGCTGGCGGAGGCCGAAGCCGCGGTCCACGGCACGGGCGTCGAGGAGGTTCACTTCCACGAGCTCGCCGACTGGCACTCGCTGCTCGACGTCGTCGCGGCGGGGTTCATTGCCGCGCGTCTCGCCGGCGCGACGTGGACTGCGTCCCCGCCGCCGCTCGGCGGGGGAACGGTGAAGACCGCGCACGGCGTCCTGCCAGTCCCCGCCCCCGCCACGGCGCGACTGCTCACGGGCTTTCCGTGGCGCGACGACGGCACCCCCGGCGAGCGCGTCACGCCTACCGGTGCGGCGATCCTCCGGCGCCTGGTGGCGCCGGAGAGTTACGCGCGACCGCGCCTGCCCGGCCGCCTGCTGGCCATCGGCATGGGTGCGGGGACGCGGACGATCGCGGGTCTGCCGAACGTGACGCGCGCGCTGGTGTTCGAGCGCGTAGCGGCGGCGAGCGCGGCCGCGGTCGCGACCATCGAGTTCGACGTCGACGACATGACCGGCGAGGAGATCGCGCACGCCGCCGACCGCCTGCGCGCTGCGGCGGGCGTGGTCGACGTGTCGTTCGGCACGCGCGCGGGCAAGAAGGGCCGGCCGCTGACCGACTTCCGCCTGCTCGTCGAGCCCGCGGCCATCGAGGCCGTGGCGCGCGCATGCTTCGTCGAGACCTCGACGCTGGGCCTGCGCATCGGCGAGTCGCAGCGCCAGGTGCTGCGCCGCGAACAGGTCCGCGTCGACGCGCTGGACGTGAAGGTCGCGCAGCGGCCCGGCGGCGAGCGCACGGCGAAAGCCGAGCACGACGACGCGCGCTCCGGCGCTTCGCTGGGCGAGCGGCGGCGCATGCGCGAGGACGCCGAGCGACGGGCGCTGGAGGGCGACGGGTGAGTACCAGGCTCGATGTGCTCGTGCGCGCGCTCGACGCGCACGAGGCGCTGGCGATCGCCGTGAGCGGCGGCGTGGACTCGATGACGCTGGCGCACGTCGCGCAGCGGCTGTCGCGCACGCGCGCCACGGTCGTGCACGCGTGCGGCCCCGCGGTGCCCGTGGCGGCGCGCGCACGCGTCGAGGCGCACTCGGCCGCGCACGGCTGGAACCTGCGCCTGCTCGACGCCGGCGAACTCGCCGACCCGCGCTATCGCGCCAATCCGGTCGACCGCTGCTACTACTGCAAGACCAACCTCTACGCGCGAATCCGCGAGTCGACCGCCGACCCGATCGCCTCCGGAACGAACCTCGACGACCTCGACGACTACCGGCCGGGGCTGAAGGCGGCGCGCGAGCACGGCGTGGTGCATCCCTACGTCGAGGCGGGGATCGACAAGGCGGGCGTCTACGCCATTGCGGCGTCGCTGGGCCTCGCCGACCTCGAGCGGTTGCCGGCGCAGCCGTGCCTCGCCAGTCGCGTGGAGACCGGCATTGCCATCGCGGCGGAGGATCTCGCGTTCATCGACGACGTGGAGTCGCAGCTCGCGGGCGCGCTGGGCGCCGGGGCGACGCTGCGCTGCCGGGTCACGCGTGACGGCGTGGTGATCGAGCTCGACTCGGCGGATGAGCGGCGCACAACGCTGGCCCGCGCGATCGCCGGTGCAGCTTGCGCGTCGCACGGGCGTCAGTTGGCCGGCGTGCGCCGCTACCGGCGCGGCTCGGCGTTCCTCCATGCGGCCGCCGATGACTGAGTTCCGCCTCGATTGGGACCGTCACGCGCGGACCGGCACCAGCGAGGCCGTCCTCTGCGAAGCGAAGACGGCCGCACAGATCGACGCGATAGCGCAGAGCGCGGCACAGCTCGGCCGGCGCATGCTGTTCACGCGCCTCGGGCCGCGCAAGTTCGAGCGGCTGGCGGGCAGCGTGCGCGACGCTCTCGATTACGACCTCGCGTCGGGTACGGCAATCCTGGGCGGTGTGCCCGCCGTGAGCGCGAGCGGTCGAGTGGCGATCGTCGCCGCGGGGACCTCCGACCTGCACGTCGCGCGTGAGGCCGAGCGCACGCTGCGCTTTGCCGGCGAGGCGGCTACGCTCCTCGCCGACGTCGGTGTGGCGGGCCTTTGGCGGTTGATGGAACACGTCGAGGCGCTGCGCGCGCACCGCGTGGTGATCGCGGTGGCGGGCATGGAAGGTGCATTGTTCAGCGTGCTGGCGGGCCTCGTGCCCGGCGTGGTCGTTGCCGTGCCTTCGTCGGTCGGCTACGGTGTGGGCAAGGGCGGGCGCACCGCGCTCAACGCCGCGCTGGCGAGCTGCGCGTCGGGGCTTGCCGTGGTCAACATCGACAACGGCTTCGGCGCGGCGCACGCGGCGCTGCGGGTGCTGGGCAGCGAGCCTGCCGCGCGCTGATGGCGCGCGCCGATATACTTGCGACGGCAACAAGCCGACAACGACGAACGCGGACGCGCATGGCCACCCGTTACCCCCACGTCGGCAAGCCCGATCTGCTCTACC